>Ga0208565_1000028_pt1 | contig 160667 bp, 131 predicted proteins | sample Sb_taG_7_FD_187706 | JGI IMG/M metagenome (GOLD analysis project Ga0208565, IMG submission 187706) | Peat soil microbial communities from Weissenstadt, Germany - Sb_50d_2_FS metaG (SPAdes) (version 2) | ecosystem: Environmental > Terrestrial > Soil > Wetlands > Peat | place: Germany... | reverse complement strand
GGCACCTCAACCGACTCTCAAACCGGGAACAGTTCTGCTGCGCGAGTGGCACGGCACCCAGCATCAGGTGATCGTCCGCGAGGACGGCATCGTCTTCCGGGGCAAGCCGTACAAGTCGTTGTCAGAGGTCGCTCACCGAATCACCGGCACCAAGTGGTCGGGGCCGCGCTTCTTCGGTCTGAAATCGAATCATCAGGAGCGAGGCGATGGAACAGCCTAAGCCCAAAACCCGACGCTGCGCCGTCTACACGCGCAAGAGCTCTGAGGAAGGGCTCGAGCAGAACTTCAACTCTCTGCACGCCCAGCGCGAAGCATGCGAGGCGTTCATCAAGAGTCAGGCAAGCGAGGGCTGGAAACTTGTAAAGACCGCTTACGACGATGGCGGACTATCGGGCGGCACTATGGAGCGGCCGGCGCTCAAGCGCTTGCTAGCCGATATCGGTGAAGGCCTCGTTGATGTGGTCGTGGTCTACAAGGTGGATCGCCTGACCCGCTCGCTGGCCGACTTCGCCAAGATGGTCGAACTGTTCGATGCGCACGGAGTGTCGTTCGTCGCCGTCACGCAACAGTTTAACACCACCACCTCGATGGGCCGGCTGACGCTCAATGTCCTGCTTTCCTTCGCCCAGTTCGAACGCGAGGTCACGGGCGAGCGCATCCGAGACAAGATCGCTGCCTCCAAGCGCAAGGGCATGTGGATGGGAGGCGTGCCGTCGCTCGGCTACGACGTTCGCGAGCGGCGGCTGGTCGTTAATCCTGCGGAAGCCGAAACTGTCAGGCACATCTATGAGCGCTACCTGGAACTGGGGTGCGTCCGGCAGCTGAGCAAGGAACTGGAGCAGAGAGGGATAAAGTCGAAAGTCCGTGTCTCGCGCAACGGCATCAAGTCGGGAGGCTGTCGGTTCTCTCGTGGAGCATTGTACGAGCTGCTGGCCAACCCGATTTACATAGGTGAAATCCGGCACAAGCAGGAGCGCCATCCCGGGCAGCACGAAGCGATTTTGTCGCGTGAGGTTTGGGAGAGAGTCCAGCAGCGGCTCAATCAGAACGCAGCGCGCGGCCGGGGAACCTCAAGCAGGTCCATTGCGAGTCCTCTGGCGGGAAAGCTCTTCGACGCCGACAGTCAGCCGCTCTACGTGCAGGGAGCGACCAAGGCCAGACGGCGATACCGCTATTACGTATCTCGATACCTGGTTAACGGGTCCGCCGGGGATAACGGAAAGGGATGGCGTCTGGCGGCGCCCGAGATTGAGCGGGCGGTGGCAATCGCCGCCCGGCATATCCTGAGCGACCGGGCAGCCCTACTGGAAGCGCTTGAAAAGTCCGGGATCGATTCACCCGACGTGAGAGCGACTCTCGAATCCACATCGAATCTCCTCCGGCGGCTGCAGGATGAATCCAATGCTACAGCGGCCCTTGTCGAGATCGTAAGCAGGGTCGAACTGCGCGATGACGGCATAGCGTTGACCCTAGGAATCGAGGTCCCCTGATCGCGGGCGGGCGTTCGGAGCAGCAGTATCCTGAGTCTTTCTCGCTCGGTACCACTGAGAATGAAACGGCGCGGCGTGGAGACGCGCATCATCATTGCTGCGGGAGACGATCTGCCGCGGAAGGTCGATCCGGCCCTGCTCAAGGCGGTGGCGCGCTCGAGGGCGTGGTTTGAAGAGTTGGCCTCAGGCGGCGTGCGCTCGTTGGCGGAGATCGCATCGCGCGAGAATGTTACTCGGCGCTACGTCGAGCGTCTCTCACGCCTTTCGTTTACGGCACCCAGCATCGTCGAAGCAATCTGCCAGGGACGACAGCCCGCTGAACTTAATGCTGAGACGCTGCTCAACCGGATCGATCTGCCGCTCGAATGGCCGGCGCAGCTGCAGGCGATCGGCATCGACTAGAGCCGCGACCGGCCCCATTTCAGAAAGGCGATGGATGAGCGAATTTTGCTCGAACCGTGAAGCGACCCGGCTTTTCTGCGCCTGGAGACAAACCCGAGAAATTCGCCGAATCGGGCGCAGGACTCGCGCTCTCCGGTTCGCATCAAGCGCACAAGCGCCGCGTCACGCGGGGATTTTCCGCTCACTCCAGATTGTAGGCAAGCACTACAGACTGTATGGCGGAGAGGGGTGGATTCGAACCCCCGGTACCCTTTGGCAATCGAGCGGCAGAATTGTCCCCCACATTGGCGCATTATTCAGTCCCAAGATAAAGCAGCAATGCTGCAGAGATATTCTTCGCCAATGATTCGGCTCTGCTTGACCCATCTCCGGTCCCCCTTCGGTCGAGGTCCGAGGCCCGCATATTGTAGAGGCCGATAGCCAGGCTAATAATTCCGAGTTCAAATTTCCCCCTGCTGGGCAGACAGTCGGCGATGTCCGCAAGCGGGCGCTGGTGATACAAGATCGCGTTGTTCTGAGGAGGCGGTACGGATCAATGCATTGCTCGAAGTGCGGAACCGAAAGCAAGACCGGCAAGAAGTTCTGCGCGGGGTGCGGCAGCCCGATTTCCAATCGATGCCCGAAGTGTGGCGCTGAAAACGCACCTTCATCGGCATTCTGCGAGGACTGCGGTACCGCGCTAGCTCCTAACACCGCGCCGTCAACTTCACCGCCGCGAGGGTCGGCCTCCGACGTGCGTGTCGCGGCGGAGGGTAGCTCACCCGAGAATCTCGAAGGCGAGCGCAAGACGGTCACGGCGCTGTTTGCGGATATCAAGGGATCGACCGATCTGGAGCAGGATCTCGATCCCGAAGAGGCGCGCGCGATCATCGATCCTGCGTTGAAGCTGATGATCGACGCGGTGCGCCGCTACGACGGATACATAGTGCAATCGACCGGCGACGGAATCTTCGCGCTGTTCGGCGCGCCGGTCGCGCACGAGGACCATCCGCAGCGTGCGTTGTATGCGGGGCTGCGCATGCAGGAAGAGTTGCGGCGTTATGGCTCGAAGCTTCAGGCCGAGGGGCGCGCGCCGATCGAAATTCGCGTCGGAGTAAACACCGGCGAGGTCGTGGTGCGATCGATCACTACCGGCGCGGGTCACGTTGAATACACGCCAATCGGCCACACCACCAATCTCGCCTCGCGACTCCAGAGTATCGCGCGTACCGGATCGATCGTGGTGAGCGAGGCAACTCGCAAATTCGTCGAGGGCTACTTCGCGCTCCGCCCGCTCGGTCCGGCCAAAGTCAAAGGCGTCAGCGAAGCAGTCAACGTGTACGAAGCGACCGGTCTCGGCCCGCTGCGCACGCGCCTGCAACGCTCGGCGGGACGTGGGCTGTCCAAATTCGTTGGACGCGACCGTGAGATGGCGGCGATGGAAGCCGCGGCTGAGCGCGCGAAGTCGGGACATGGACAGATAGTCGCTGCTATGGCCGAGGCTGGCACGGGAAAATCGCGCCTGTTCTTCGAGTTCAAAGCGAAGAACCAGTCCGGCTGGATGGTGCTCGAATCCTTCTCGGTCTCTCACGGCAAAGCCTCGGCTTATCTGCCGGTGATCGAGTTGCTGTGGAACTACTTCAGAATTAACTCCGACGATGACGAACGCGCGCGGCGTGAAAAGGTAACCGGCCGCGTGCTGGCGCTCGAGCGCAACCTCGAAGACACCCTCCCCTACCTGTTCGCGCTCCTCGCGATCGTGGAAGGTGACGATCCGCTCGCGCAGATGGACGCGCAGATAAAGAAGCGTCGCACCCTCGACGCCATCAAGCGCATCATTCTGCGCGAGTCGCTCAACCAGCCCCTGATGGTGGTCTTCGAGGACCTGCACTGGATCGATGACGAGACGCAGGCGCTGCTCAATCTTCTCGCGGATTCGATTCCGAATTCCAAAATTCTGATGCTGGTTAACTACCGGCCCGAATATTCGCATCAGTGGAACAGCAAGACCTACTACACGCAGCTCCGGCTCGATCCCCTTGGCAAGGAGAACGCCGACGAGATGCTTACCGCGATGGTCGGCGACGCGGTCGAAATCCGGCCGCTCAAGAGGCTCATTATCGAGCGCACGCAGGGCAATCCGTTTTTCATGGAAGAAACCGTCCAGGTACTTCTCGATGAGGGCGCGCTGGTACGCGAGGGCGCTGCTTCCCGGCTCGTCAAACCGCTGGGCGAGTTGAAGATTCCACCGACCGTGCAGGCCATCCTCGCCGCCCGCGTCGATCGTCTGCCGGCGATCGAGAAGGACTTGCTGCAGACGCTGTCAGTGATCGGCAAGGAATTCCCGCTAAGCCTTATTCGAGAGGTCACCGCCAAGCCAGACGACGATCTCAGTCAGATGCTCAGTGAGTTGCAGCTCGCGGAATTCATTTACGAGCAGCCCGCGGTCGGCGATATCGAGTACACCTTCAAGCACGCTTTGACTCAAGAAGTCACCTACAACTCTATTCTCAGCGAGCGGCGCAAGCATCTCCACGAGCGCATTGCGAGCGCAATCGAACGGGTCTTTGCAGGCAGCATCGACGATCACGTCGTCGCGCTTGCCCATCACTATCGCCGTTCGGCGAACGCCGCCAAGGCAATCGACTACCTGCTGATGGCCGCGGAGCAGGAGACCACGCGCAATGCTCCGGCGGAAGCGGCCGCGAGATTGCGCGACGCGCTGACGCTCCTTCCCGGCATCGCAGACGATCAAGATCGAGCGCGCCGCGAGATTCTCCTACAGCTTGCGCTGGGCACCGCGATCGCAACTTCGGGTCCGGCCGCGATCGACGTCGAGCGCGCGTGGGATCGAGCTCGAGAATTGAGCGAACAGGTCGGCGATCGCCGGGGTTTGTTCACGGCGCTATCCGGGCTGAGCCTGACCTTCAGGCTTCGAGCCGATCTCGGGCGAGCGCGCGAGCTTGACGCGGAATTGTTGAAGCTCGCGCGCGGCGGCGGCCCGATTGAGGTGTTGATTGCGAGCGGCAACGCGATGCAGACCCTGATACTGCGCGGCGAATTCATCGCGGCGCGCGAGCATTTGGAGACGGTCCGCCAAATCATCAGAGCCGATTCTCGTGCGCACGGATCGTCGCGACAGGTCGTTCGAATCCTTCCGCCCTTCCGACGCCCCGACCTCCTGGCGATGCTCGGCTATCCCGAAAAGGCCGTTGATGAGTACCGCGAGGCTTTCGAAGGCGCTCGTCAAACCGCGAATCCGGTCGAAACGCTCCTGACCGAGTTCATCGGGACGTATCTCTGCTACTTCATAAGGGATGCGCGAGGCATCCGTGAGCACAGCGATGCTGCGTTGCGGTTGGCGAACGAGCAGGGAAGAATTCCGATTGCCGGCACCTCCGCGGCGTTCCTCGGATGGGTCGAGGCGATGGAGGGCAATAGCGACAAGGGGCTTGCGGAAATCATTCGCGGGCGGGAAGTTACTGCTGAAGCCGGGAACAGAATTCGGACTACCGCGGGCCTTTTGCTGATCGAATGCCGACTCAAGCGTGGTGAATTCGAGGAAGGTCTCGCCGCGGTCGAAGATGTTCTCGCTCACGCGGACAACACCGGTGAACACACGAGCTCGTCCGAGCTCAACCGCCTCAAAGGCGAACTGCTCCTGCTGCCAGGGACGGCGAGGCACGCGGATGCCGAAGCCAGCTTTAGTACCGCGATTGAGATCGCGCGCCGACAGTCAGCGCGATGGTGGGAGTTGCGCGCCACGGTCAGCCTCGCCCGCCTGCTCGCAGCGCAAGGCAAGCGCGACGAAGCCCGCACAATGCTCACGGAAATTTACAACTGGTTCACCGAAGGCTTCGACACCCCCGACCTGAAAGACGCCAAGGCGCTGCTCGATGAACTGAACGCGTAGCTGGGAAATCGGGGGAGCATAGAGACGTCGCATGAAAATTGTCCGATATGGCGATGACGGCCGCGAGCTATACGGTGCACTCGAAGGCGACCGGATTGAGCAAATGGAAGGTGAGCTCGGCGCGCTTAAGAGGACCTCGCGGGCCAAGTCGATTCCGCTAGACACGGTCCGGCTGCTCGCGCCCGCTACACCGAGCAAGATTGTCGCCGCGGGATTGAACTACGGCGAATTCGTGCGAGAGCAGAAAGTCGAACCGCCGAAGGAACCGCTGATATTCATCAAGCCGTCGACCGCGGTGATCGGACCCGATGACGCGATAGTCTATCCGCGGCAAACGCGGGAGCTGTTCTACGAAGGCGAACTGGCGATCGTGATCGCGCGTAGAGCTTGGAGGGTTCCGCAGTCTGAAGCGCGACGATACATACTCGGCTACACCTGCATGAACGACATCACCGCGGCCGACTTGCAACGCCGCGATCGCGAATTCACTCGCAGCAAGAGTTTCGACACATTCGCGCCGCTGGGGCCGGCCATCGAGACCGCGATCGAGAATCCCGATGATCTCGCGCTCACTACCAAACACAACGGAAAGCTTCGTCAGAATACCCGCACGTCGGATCTGATTTTCAAGTCTGATTTTTTGCTCAGCTTCATTTCGCACATCATGACGCTGCTGCCCGGTGACGTAATCTCGACCGGCACGCCGCCGGGAGTGGGTCAAATCAAGCCTGGTGACGTAATCGAAATCGAGATCGAGCAAATCGGGGTGCTGAGCAACAGTGTTGCTGCGATGGAATAAATCGCCGTGGAAGTGATCGGCATAGTACCCGGTTAAGTGGACTCCGGTTATTTGGGTTTGGCCGTCCCTTTTCAAAACCTAACCCACGTGAGCGCGACGCTAGGGATGATGACTTCTGCTTGCTCGAATTGGGCATTTTAAACGTAAATTCCCTAAACATTTCGCAGGCTTAGGGAGTCCAAAACGACTGGACTTCCTGCGGGAGCTGAGCGCACATGGAGACCGAAAGGAGGTCTTCATGACGCAGACCAGTTCAGCAGGCCGCAACACAAGGCGGCGCAACTTCGGCGGCAATCCGGATGATCTGGCGCGAGAAATCGCGAGCCTGTCGAAGCTCGGCATCGACGAACTCCGCGAGCGCTGGAAAGCCATGTTCGGAAAGGCACCGTCGCGCGATATCAGCCGTTCCTTCCTGATTCGGGCGATCGCTTATCGCCTCCAGGAAAAGGCTTTTGGCGGTCTCAAGCCGTCGACCCAGCGCCTGCTGGCAGAGTTCGCCCATGACGGCGCTAACGGGTCGGCTTTGGCCGCGGCACCATCTCGCATCGTGCAGCCCGGCGCGGTGCTGGTGCGGGAATGGCGCGGTATCAGCCATCAGGTAAGCGTTCTCGAAAGGGGATTTTGTTTCCGGAGCAAGCGTTACCGTTCGCTCTCGGAAGTCGCCCGCGAGATCACGGGAACTCGATGGTCGGGTCCCTTGTTCTTCGGCCTCAAGCGATCGCAACAGGAGAGCCGCGATGGAGCACGCTAAGTCGAGAACACGACGCTGCGCAATTTACACACGCAAGAGTTCAGAGGAGGGCCTTGAACAGGACTTCAATTCGCTGCAAGCGCAGCGCGAGGCGTGCGAGGCATTCATCAAGAGCCAGGCGGGTGAGGGCTGGCGAGTCATCAAGACCGCCTATGATGACGGAGGCCTTTCGGGCGGGACGATGCAGCGGCCCGCCCTTCAGCGCCTATTGGAGGATATCCGGCGGAGGTTCGTCGACGTGGTGGTCGTTTACAAGGTCGATCGCCTCACCCGCTCACTCGCTGACTTCGCCAAGATGGTCGAGCTGTTCAACGCGCAGGTGGTGTCGTTCGTGGCGGTGACCCAACAGTTCAACACCACCACCTCGATGGGCCGCCTCACGCTCAACGTCCTGCTGTCGTTCGCGCAATTCGAGCGTGAGGTAACCGGCGAGCGGATCCGTGACAAGATCGCGGCCTCCAAGCGCAAGGGAATGTGGATGGGCGGCACGGTTCCGCTGGGCTACGATGTCCGCGATCGCCGGCTGGTAGTCAATGGAACCGAAGCCACGACAGTGAAACACATTTATGAGCGATATCTCGAACTCGGTTCCGTCCGGCTCCTGAGAGGTGATTTGGAGCGCCGCCAGATCGTCTCCAAAGTCCGGGTGTCGAAAAACGGCGTGCGATCGGGTGGCTGCCAATTTTCGCGCGGGGCTCTGTACCAGATGCTGTCGAACCCGATCTACCTCGGCGAAATCCGCCACAAAAAGGAACGCCATCCGGGCCAGCATGAGCCGATAGTGGGCCGCGAGCTGTGGGAAAAGGTCCAGCAGCACTTGCGCGATCAGGCCGCCACGCATCGCGAACGCCCGACCAAGGCGCCGCCCAGCCCGCTTGCGGGTAAACTGTTCGACGAGAACGGCGAGCCCCTATATGTGCAGGGTGCGGTAAAAGGCGCCCGCCATTATCGCTACTACGTCTCGCGCGGATTGGTCAGGGGGTCGGTACAAGATGACCAGCGCGGGTGGCGCCTAGCTGCACCGGAGCTTGAGCGAGCCGTTCGCGCTGCGACTCAGCAAATTCTCGGTGATCGCGCGGCGATCGCCGGAGCGATTGAAGAACTCAACATCGATGCGAGTCGATTGCCTTCGATATTCAAGGCCGCCGAAGCCTGGATTCAAAGCCTGCGGTCCGAATCAGAAGCTGCATCAGTACTGACCCGGCTGATCGAAGGCGTCGGACTCAAGCAGGACGGCATCCAGGTTTCCATCAAATTGCCGATCCCATTCGATGAAGGGCGTGATGCCGCGCCTCCGAAAGAGCTTGCGCTAGCTCGATTCGTCCCGATGCGGATGAAGCGGCGCGGCGTTGAGATGCGGCTGATCATTGATGGTGACGCCGCATCCTTGGCACGCATCGATCTACCGCTGCTCGACGCGACCGCCCGTGCGTATCGATGGTCCAACGATCTGTTGGCGGGTCGGGCGCGATCGATCGCCGAGATCGCCAGGCGAGAACATCTTACGGCCCGTCACGTGCGGCGCGTGATGCGGCTGGCGTTTCTGGCGCCCAGGATCGTCGAGGCGATCGCCGAAGGCCGCCAGCCTGCGGACCTCAGCGCCATCGCGATGACCCAAAGAATCGAACTGCCCCCGCTCTGGAGCGCGCAGCAGCAAGCTCTGGAACCCCGATAGACTCACGCGGGCGTAGTTGCTTGCGTCAGGCCTTCTTCCCGAGGACGCCGGTTCGCAGATGGACATGCCAAAATCGCGAACAGAGAATTTTGAGCGATTTTTGCGCTCAGCCGCGGTCGATGGCATTCTCTCGGTCCACCGACGCGCGTGAATCGCGCCCCACGCGCCGATTTCATCGCTTCTCCAAAATGTAGGAAAACATGTCAGACTGATTGGCAGATGACGCAGTCTGATGCAAACTGATCTCCTGCATCAAATTCCCTGATCAAAGCGAAAATACAGGGAATTTCGCGATTTTCGGCCCATCCAGGAATCTCACAGGAGTGAAAACCCCCCATGGCACCTGTGCTTTTTCCTAGAATTCCCTGGAGATCGTAACAGGGAATTCCAAACGCGGATCAGTGAACCGCAATTCCCTGATCTTACTTACGAACAGGGAATTTGACGTGCGATTCACGGGCTAAGCGATTTTCGCGGTTCTTCTCCATTGCCGATCCTACTAGTTGGCCCTTTCTGGTGAGTGCAGATCGAGAATCAAGCTCAGGGCGGCATCAGGCGCGATTTCGAAGCGACGACTTGTAGTTCAGTGGAGCAATTCAGTGGAAGCGATGCGAAAGCTCTTAGGATTGACCAAATGCGATGCTTTGGGACTTTGCGAAATAGGCTTACTTGGAGGTTCTGCCCGGCTTCGCATCCCTCTAGGTTTTTTGACGGCGCCGCCGTTGAGCGTCGCGCCAAGCGGCACGAATCCCACATTTGGGACAGTACGATTCGCGGGTCGGGTTCGGCCGGCGCTTGGGTGGAAACGGCCGGCCGCAAGACGAGCAAATTGCGATTCCTTTCGACTGGCAGGCCAGAGTCATAAGCTGCAAGGCAAGTGCGCTCCCCAGGCCAGGTCTGCCTCGGAGACGCGCGTGAAACCGCTTCGTTTGTGGATCATAGAGGATTACCGGCCGCACCCTGAAGGCGCGCAGCCACATCTGGGTCCATGCTGCGATGAACGACCATCCCGCAATCCGTGCCTTACGCAAGGCGGCAGCAGAAAGGCTCAGCTTCGGACTGAGAGCAATTAAAGTTCGGTCCGAGACTTTTCTGCTCTTGGAGAATTGCGCGATCGCGTTGAGCAGAGCCCGCACACGTTTGACGTTCTCGCGCCAGCGCTCGACCTGTTCGACGAACTTCGCGTCCCGCCCGACTTGTATGCAATCAGCATAGTCGTCCGCCAAATGTTGGAGTTCGCCGTCTTCGCAGAGGCCGAGGCGGCCATACTGGCGCGCATAGGCGAGAATTTTGTCATCCGAAGCGTCGGCGAGCTCGATGAACCGGGTAAGCAGGCGGCTATCGGGTCGGGCCTTTGCGCGCTTTACGTAGAGATTGCCGCTCCTTCTCCCGGCGGTAGGGTAACGGAAAACCAGCGCACCAGCTTCCAGGGTAACCGATGGCGCTTTGTCCCAAGCCAGAGCGTCGACAGGTCGATCAACGTTCGCGTCTTCGCCAGACGCTAAATCGAGCCAGTCCAGTTCTCCGCTCACGAGAGCAGATGCGTTTTCTATAGTCATAATGTAGTCATAGTCGATGATTTGCAGGGATGCAAGTCCACAGTAATTCTTAATCGACCCTCGGCTATTCCCCGGGGGAACTTTCAAGCAGGAGGTCTGAAGTTTCTTAGATGCGAATCCGAACCATTCTAGAGTCACGGGAATCCCAGCACCCCAAAGCAACACCAGCCAGAATGGCCGCTGGCCACCTCACGCGCGTCTGCTTTCCGCTCGCGGATTTGACGCTCGATCCGATGAATCCTCGCGTCCACGATCCGCGACTGATTCGACAGATTGCGCGAAGCATCGAGGATCTCGGCTCTGACCTTTGGGTCATGATTGATCACAACAAACGGGTCGTGGCTGGCCACGACCGCCTCCTCACCTGCCGGCTGCTCGAGTGGACAAAGGTGCTGACCACCTGCCCTCGAGCACCGCGTAGGAAGACGCAGAAGGTCCCCCGGACGGCTCGCGGCGGTGCGGATTAGGTTTTGAAGAACCACAACGAAGTGGAATTTGGCGGGATCGCCCTGAAGGTTGAGATGCTCTCGACCACAGCGCTGCGAACTTATGCCCGTAATCCACGCACCCACTCGCCCAAGCAGATTCGCCAAATCGCCGAAAGCATCCGCAGGTTCCGGTTCAACAATCCCATTCTGATTGACCGGAACCGCGTTGTGATCGCCGGACACGGCAGGTTGGAGGCAGCGAAGCTGCTTGGCATTCGGCGGGTTCCCACCATTCGCCTCGACCACATGACCGAGGCAGAGAAGCGCGCCTACATCATCGCCGATAACAAACTCGCTGAAAAAGCCGGTTGGGATCGGGAGCTGCTTGCGCTCGAGTTGAAGTACATTTCCGAGCTCGATGTCAATCTGGATTTGTCCATAACAGGATTCGAACCCGCGGAAATCGATCTCTCATTGCAGGGACTCGAATCCGAGACGCCGGCTGACCAGGCCGACGAGGTGTTTGAGCCCGATCGATCTGGTCCGCCTACTACGATCGTCGGAGACCTGTGGCGATTCGCCGATCGACATTGCCTGCTGTGTGGCGACGCCAGGCGGCGCGATTCGTTCTCGCGATTACTCGTGGCCCATAAGGCGAAGCAGGTGATCATAGATCCGCCGTACAATCTCAGAATCAATGGCGTGGTCTGCGGCTCGGGCGCCATCAAACACCGCGAATTTTTGATGGCGTCAGGAGAAATGTCCGAGGCCAAATTCATCGCCTTCCTGAAAACGGTTTTCAATAATCTTGCCGCCTTCAGTACCGACGGCTCGATCCATTTCGTTTTCACCGATTGGCGGCATCTGTTCGAGATGCTGTCAGCTGGCCGAGAAATCTACACGGAGCTCAAGAACCTGTGCGTCTGGAATAAGACCAATGGCGGTCAGGGGTCGCTCTATCGCTCCAAGCACGAATTGATCCTCGTCTTCAAGAATGGGACCCGACCTCACATCAACAATGTGGATTTGGGCAGATTTGGTCGATCGCGAACGAACGTTTGGGACTATCCGGGCGTGAACACGATGCGCGTGGGACGGCTCGAAGAACTGGCGATGCATCCTACGGTCAAGCCGCTTTTGATGATGAGCGATGCGATCCTTGATTGCTCCAAGCGTGGCGACATTGTGGTCGATTGCTTTGGCGGAAGCGGAACTACCCTGGTGGCGGCCGAGAGAACGGGGCGGAAGGGCTTCCTTATGGAGTTGGACCCGGTGTACGTCGACGTCGCGATCAGAAGATTCGAGAAACTCACTGGTATCAAAGCGGTACACGCCGAGACCGGCCTAAGTTTTGACGAAATTCGGCGCCGGCGCGCGAATAGCTCATCTTCAAATCGGAGAGCCGTAGATCGCGCACCAAAACATCGCCGGCGGAATGAATCCCAATCGAGGAGAGACGATGGCGAGCAAACATGACTCAGACTATCCCGTCGGCTACGGACGGCCCCCGCGCGACACCCGGTTCAAGAAGGGCAGCTCTGGCAACCCCAAGGGTCGCCCTCGGGGCTCCAAAAACTCGACAACGCTGTTGAAGGAGGCGCTCAACGAACAGGTGGCGATCACTGAGAACGGTCGCCGAAGAACGATCACCAAGAAAGAGGCGATTGTCACTCAAATCGTCAACAAAGCCGCTTCGGGCGATCATCGTTCAATCCAACTTCTACTGCTCAACCAAATCCCTCTGATCGAAGACCGTTTAGAGTCCTCTCGGTCCGCGACTGCAGAAGGTCCGCCTCCTCCCCCGCTATCGGAGGAAGCGAAGAAAGCTCGCGCCATCGAAATCGCGAAAATCCTCAAAGATATCGGCTACCTGGATCAAGTCCTTGGTGCCACCCCCGAGGCCTCACCCGCGTTCTTGTCAAAGAGCGATAAACCAAAGAGCGACAAACCATAGTCGCTGGATAGGAGGACAACGTGGACAGCAAACAAATTCGGTCGTTCGATTTCGACGCATTCGCGCCGCGGGTCAATCGATTCATTCCGCACACGCCGACGCCGCGTCAAGCGGCGTTTCTTCTGCTCGAGTGCCGGGAAGCTTTCTACGGGGGTGCAGGCGGCGGCGGCAAGTCCGACGCGCTGCTGATGGCGGCCCTCCAGTACGCCGACGTGCCCGGTTATCACGCGCTCATTATCCGCCGCAACATGCCAGACCTCGCAATGCCGAACGCACTGATGGACCGCGCGCACGGGTGGCTCGGCGGTCGCAATGACGCTCACTGGGACGAGTCCAAAAAGCGCTGGAGCTTCGCGATCGGCGCCACTCTCAGCTTCGGCTACCTCGACGCGGCGCGCGACGTTGACCGCTACGCCAGTGCAGAGTTCGCCTTCATCGGGGTCGATGAGCTGACCCAATTTTCGGAGAAACAATATCTCGATCTGTTCGCGCGGCTGCGTGCGCCGGCATGCCTTCGCTGCGAGCTCGAACAGGATTACATTCAGCATCGCAAACTTGCTCACCCGCGGCAGGCGAATGACTGCCCCATCTGCATCGATTTGAAGCGCCGGCAGCGGAGTGTTATGCACCTGCCGGCGGCGCACATTCCGCTGCGCATGCGTGCGGCGTCGAATCCGGGCAACATCGGTCACGACTGGGTCAAGCGCAGGTTTGTCACGCGGCTCGGTGCGCCGCCTGGCGATCGCCTTTTTGTGCCGGCACGGCTGAACGATAATCCCTTCATCAACCGCGCCGAGTACGTCATTTCACTGATGAATCTTGACCCAGTGACGCGCGATCGGATTCTCAAAGGTGATTGGGACGCCCGCAGCTCGCGCGGCGTGTTGAAACGCGAATGGTTCGAAATGGTCGATGCCACGCCGGCGCGGCTCTCCTTGGTTCGGTACTGGGACACCGCCTATCAGAAGAAAAAAACCAGCGACTTTACGGTCGGGGTGAAGTACGGCATCGCGAGCGACGGGGTCGGCTATATCCTGGACGTGGCGCGGATCCAGGCCACGCCACACGAGGTGGAGACCTTCATCGCGAACACCGCCGCTCAGGACAGCCGCAGCGTACGCATCGTGCTGCAGCAAGAGCCGGGCAGCGGCAGCGCGCTTTGGATCGACTCTATGCAACGCAAAGTCTTGCCCGGCTATCCAACCTACGCCGACCAGGTCAAAGGCAGCAAATTCGAACGCTCCCAACCCTTTCGGGCCGCAGCGGAGGCTGGACACATCAAACTTCTGCGCGGCGCCTGGAACGATGCGTTCCTTGAGGAGTGCGAACAGTTCAGTCCCGACGAGCGCGAATACGAGCACGACGACCAGGTCGACGCGGCTTGCGGAGCATTCAATTGCCAATTCCCGACGCAAGCCGATGACGCAGTCTATCCGCTCGCGAAGCTCGAAGCGGCGCGAGCGAAACCAGATGAAGTATTGGATGACGGCCACTCACGAGTGATCGTCGGCATCGATGTGGCGGGACCAGGTAAAGACGAAACCGCCGTCACCGTGCGCTGCGGGAGCGCGATCATCGCTCACCGGACTTGGACCGAGCGGGATGCAACTGAGCAACAGCGCGCGGTGGTCGAGTTCCTCAAGCCTTGGCGCGGTCGCGTCCAGTGCGTCAATGTCGACGCGATCGGAATTGGACATTACCTCCGCACGGCGCTGAATGGCTACGGCTACGTGATCCAGCCAATCAACTTCGGCGAGGAACCCAAGACCCGCGGCAAGAGCTGGGCCGTTCAGTGCGCCAACCGCAAAGCGGAGATGTACTGGCGCACGCGCGAGATCCTGGAGGCAGGCGGGATCATGGGCCTCGATGACGAGATGATTTCCCAAGCGGCGCAGGTGCGGTTTTTCTACGACGCGCAGGGGCGCGTTGCGATCGAACCCAAAGAGGCGGCGGCAAAGCGCGGCGTCAGCTCACCGGACCGATGGGAGTCGGTCGTGCTTGCGTTTGGGATTGAGCCGTCTGAGTCGATCGCAGAGTCGCTCGCGTTTATGAAACGCCTACATGGCGGCAGCGGGCATACGAACCCGGGCCTGTTTTCGGGCCACAAGGGCGGGTGGTGATGAGCAGCGCTGGAAGCACGCCCGCCCTGAGAACAGGCGACCTGTGGCCAGCGCCTGACAGGGGGCACCGGCCTGCACAGATCCGCGCTGCATCGCTATAGTGGCCGCAGATGAGACTCGGTAACTTTTCCTTCGGCCGCCTTCGGATCGACGGCGTCCTGTACGATCACGACGTCGTGATCGATCGTGGCGAGGTGCGCAAGCGCAAGAAGAAAGCTTCCAGAAAGTTCCGAGCGGAATTTGGGCACACTCCGCTCTCGCTTGAAGAAAAGATCCCGTGGAAGTGTCGACGGCTGGTTATCGGCACCGGGCGCACAGGCGGCCTCCCCGTAATGGAAGCCATCACGCTCGAAGCCAAGCGCCGAGGTGTGGAGCTGACGATTCTTCCGACTGAGGAAGCCATCGCCCAGCTCAGGCTGGGCGGAGACGAAATCAACGCGATTCTGCATGTCACCTGTTGAGATGCTGCGACCGAGCGCGTTGAGTCAACATTGTATGCCGTGCTTCGTTCATAACCCGCAAATGGCTCGACACTTTACGCCGGTTGAGCGGACGTGGAACCTATCCTCATGAGTTCGCATTCCTGCTGCTCCTGCCGCTTCGCAGCCTCATTTTGTCGCCGCGCAAGCTTGTCGCGAGGCTTCATCTCGATGTCGACTCGCGGGTTCTCGAGCTGGGGCCGGGACCGGGATACTTCAGTGTTCGTGTCGCGCGTTCGATTCCTCGCGGTCATCTGTTTCTGGTTGACATTCAGTGCGAGATGCTGGAGAAGGCACGCCGACGTATCCGGCGAGCTGGCGTCGCGAACGTGAGCTTCACGCAAGCCGGCGCAGGAACGCTTCCCTTCGCCGAAGACAGCTTCGACGTCGCCTTCCTTGTGACGGTGCTCGGCGAGGTTCCGAGCGCGAGCGCGTGCCTGGAAGCGATCCACGACTGTCTCGTGCGCGGCGGGATTCTCTCGATCAGCGAACTGCCCGGCGATCCCGACGCCATGTCGGAGACGGACGTGGTGGCTCTAGCGCGGTCCACGGGTTTTGAATTCGCGGAGAGCTTCCGGGTACATGGAGGCTTTACGACCAACTTTCGCAAGCCCCGAGATCACGGTGACGCTCGAATTGGAAAACCACCGAAGCTTCTCAGCCACTGATCTTCGGTTCGCGGTGCTGAGACTTTTCTCGAATGAGAGAGTTCTGGGGTGCACCCTTTGAGGAGGCAAGCCGGCCTGGTCTAACGACGGGGTCTTAGTTGCCTTTGTATCGGGCGCGCAACGGACGGTATGATCAAACGACCGCGTCGAAGGCGCATTCAGCCGCGGGACCGTGTGGTCACGTCGAATGATCTGCAGATGAAGCCGCTTTTCAGCGATGGCGCGACAATTGCGCGAAAGCCCTGGCGCGCTTGCCGTGGCGCCATCGCTGTCATCGACTCGCGAGGAGCCTGACTCATGACGACTGACCAAGTCTACTTCAATCCGTGGGATCCTGAGTTCCGCGCCAATCCTTACCCGTACTACGCGCCGTTGCTCGCAGGGCCGCCACCGGTCATCAACTTGATGACCAAGATCGCGCTGGTCGCGCGCTATTGCGACGTGACGGAGGTCTTGCGTGACTCGGCTCGTTTTTCCGCCGATCGCGGAAAAATCATACCCGCGCCGCAGATGGAGCAGATGCGCAACCGGGGACCGTTCAAGGGCGCGCCGACCATGCTCACATCGGACCCGCCGGTGCATACGCGCCTGCGCAGGCTCGTATCGCGCGACTTTACGCCGAAACGCATTCGCGAGATGGAACCGCGCATCCGCGAGATTACCGCGCAGCTTCTAGATGTGACGCAAAGCAAGGGCGAGCTCGACGTCATGAGCGATCTCGCAAACCCGCTGCCTGTGATGGTGATTGCGGAGATGCTCGGCGTTCCACCGGAACGCCACGAGACCTTCAAGCGCGAATCCGACATGATCGTATCGTCGGACAACACGACGCCCGGAAGCCTCCTGCCGGCATCGTCTCACGAGGCGGTCGATTCGATGCGCGATTATTTCTCCGAACAGATCGAAAAGCGGCGGCGAAATCCCGGCTCGGATTTGATCAGCGCCCTGGTGACCGCGCATGACGAGGCCGAATCGCTCAGCGCTGACGAGTTGCTGGCGTTCGTGGTTCTGCTCCTGCTTGCTGGAAATGAGACTACCACCAACCTGATCGGTAACGGGATGCTCGCGCTTGGACGAAATCTTGACCAACTGGTGCTGCTGGAACGCTCACCCGAGCTGATGCCTCGCGCGATCGAAGAGATGCTGCGCTATGACGGTCCGGTGCAGGCGACGTTCCGAGGAGCGCTGGAAAACGTGAACCTCGGCGGTACCGAGATCGAGGCAGGCACCGGCTGTTTTGTGATTCTCGCAGCCGCCAACCACGACCCGGCTCAATTCACCCGGCCGGAAAAGTTCGACATCGCACGCGAGCCTAAGGACAACGTCGCGTTCGGCGAAGGCATCCACTCCTGTATCGGCGCTCCGCTTGCGCGGCTCGAGGGCGCGATCGCGGTCGGCGAGCTGTTGCGACGCTTTCCCCGCGTCCGTATGAAAGACCCGGACATGAAGCCTTCCTACAAGGGCTCGTTCTTCTTGCGCGGATTGGTCACACTGCCGATGACACTACAATAGCTGATCGCGGACCGGAGCAACGCGAGGTTTTGACAGCCAATTTGACAGCCATGGGCTTGCACAAGGGCGAATGAGGGGTACGCGGGTGGAAACAGGAACCCGCGATTCAGCTCGGTTTGGACGCCCGCGGACGTGTGTGTGGCGAGTTCAGATCTCAGAGTAAAAGGAAATCCCAGTTGCAAGAACGGAAATTCTGGATCAGTTGTTCTGACTTCACGAGATTAGCGTCTTAGGGAGGAACCCACATGGCGACACTGTTACCCGGCGGATGTATGTGCGGTGCGGTCCGCTACGACATCTCGGCTGAACCGATGATGTCCGCGCTCTGCTACTGCAGGGACTGCCAGCGCTCGACCGGCAGCGCGTTTGCCTCGGTTCTGATCGTTCCCAAGGCCGGCTTTAGGCTGACCAAGGGTGAGCTCAAGCACTTCGAGGTCACTGCCGACAGCGGAGGCAAGGCGAGCCGCGGGTTCTGCGCCAATTGCGGCGCGCCGATTCTCTCGCTCGTGTCCGGCATGCCTGACGTGGTCGTGGTCAAGGTCGGCAGCCTGGACGATCCCTCGAGGTTCGCGCCCGGCGCCAATGTCTACATGTCGAGCGCCCAGCCGTGGGCGCCGGTGGGACCGGGGCCAAAGTTTGCGAAGATGCCGGGCTGAGCCTATTCCGTTTCCGGCAAGCAATAGAAGCGAAGGTTGGGGCTGTGCATTGCTGCAAGGTGCCTCAGCGAGGAACAAGAATATGGCTAAATCCGGTAATCGTGAAGTTGCAGTCGTGACGGGTGTCGGGCCTGGAACCGGCGCCGCGATCGCACGGCGTTTCGCGCTCGGCGGATATTCGGTCGCGATGCTGGCGCGCAATCGCGAGCGGCTATCCGAACTCGAGCGGGAAACCGCAGATACTCGCGGTTATCCGTGCGATGTCGCGGACGAGGTTCAGATCGATTCGGCCCTCGCCGCCATACGATCCGATCTCGGCGTCCCTTCGGTACTGATTCACAACGCGGTGGGCGGCGCCTTCGGAAACTTCCTGCAAATCGATCCGCAGATTCTCGAGCGCAACTTCCAAGTCAACACGATGGGCCTGCTCCACTTGGCCCGCCGGCTCGCGCCCGCGATGATCGAGGCAGGCAGGGGCGTGATTATCGCAACCGGCAATACATCGGCGCTGCGCGGGAAGGCGAATTTCGCTGGCTTTGCTCCGACCAAAGCGGCGCAGCGGATTCTCGCCGAGTCGATAGCGCGCGAGCTCGGTCCGAAAGGGATTCACGTGGCTTACGTGTTGATCGACGCGGTGATCGATCTGGCCTGGACCCGAGAAATGAAGCCCGACGCGCCCGATGAATTCTTCATAAAGCCTGCGGCGATCGCCGAGGAGATCTGGCACTTTGCGCATCAAGATCGGTCGGCTTGGTCTTTCAACGTTGAAGTAAGGCCGTTCGGTGAAACCTGGTGATTCGCTTACGTCGAGCGCCGACGACGGCACAGTTTTCCGGTAAGTGAGTCATGAGCGATCTGCGGATTTTTTCCTATCTTCCGAATCCGCGAGTCTTTAAAGCGACTATCGCCGGCCGCCTGTGTGTGGCGAATTGCTGATTCTGGGAAAATCAGTAATTCGCCACAAACACGGTTTTCGAGACGAGGGCGGGTGCGCGTCGTCAGCGGCCGGTGTAGCGAGGGGCGCGCTTTTCGACCCACGCCTGCGCGCCTTCGAGGTAGTCGTCGCTGCGGAAGATCTCGAGCAGCTCGCACGCTTCGGTATCCAGCGCCGCCGCCAGGTAATTCTCCAGGCCGAAGTTGAGCAGCGCCTTGTTGGCGCCGATCACTTTGGTCGGCAATCTCTTGAGCTGCTCCGCGAACTCGGCGACGCCGCGTTCGAATTGCGGCTCCGGGTAGACCCTAGTCACTAATCCGAGCTCCAGGCATCGCGACGCGCTGATCCGCTCGCCGAGCATCAGGATTTCGCTGGCCCGGCCGACTCCGACGTAGCGCGGCAGCCAGAATGCCGCGCCCGACATCGAGTTGATCGCCCGGTTGATCCGGAAATCGCCGAGCTGCTCGCTGTCGGCGGCCAGCCGGAAGTCGCAGGCCAGTGCCAGGTCGAAGGCCGCACCCACCGCGTAGCCGTGAATCGCCGCGACCACCGGCAGGCGCAATGCCCGGATGGTTTTGACCATCGCGTGATGGCCGCGGCGCATGTCCTCGAGCGGGCTGGCGCCGCCCATGTCGACCAAGTCGTCGCCCGAGGAGAAGGCGCGGCCGGCGCCGCGGAACACTACCGCGCGCGTGCCCGGGTCGAGCTCGCTGATCAGGACGTGGTTGATCTCGGCGAGCATCTTGAAGGTGAAAGCATTGAGGCGATCGGGGCGGTTGAAGGTGATAGCGGCGATGCCGTCGGTGCGGGAGAACCGGATCTGTTCGTAGACCATCGATCAACTCCTCCGCGAAATGCACGGGGTCCGCTCGTGGCAGTCGGACCATGCTTCACTTGTGACTCTAGACTCTTGACGCTGGTGATGGCTCTCTAGTGTCGTGTCCCGCAAATAAGTTCTGGCTGGCTGGTCATTTTTGCCCTGTGTGTGGCGAATTACTGATTTCGCCAGAATCAGCAATTCGCCACACACACGCTACGAATACAATCCTCGCGGCCTCGTCGTTATCGAATCAAAAGATGACGCGTGCAAACGAGGCGTCAGTTCTCCTGACAGAGCCGAGGCTCTGATGCTTGCCTTCGCAAATATGACGCTCCCTCTCGTGACTTTCTACGAGAAGCAGTTCAGATATGAGCGCGAACGCGAGCTCGCCCTCTCGCAAGGTCGAAAGCCGCCGGACCCCCCTGAGAATAAACTGCTCAAGGTCTATCTGGAAAGTCGGGATTATTACCGGCGATTCCGCGAAGGGCTCGAGAGCTAGTCCTGTGCGAGTACGGCTCGATACATCTCCATCTTCCGAACGGATACCGGAAGAGGTCGCCTGTGTGTGGCGAATTCCTGATTATGAGGAAATAAACAGCAATTCGCCACAAACAGGAACGTGCCAGCTACAGCCGCACGGGCCTATCTTCCTGCAGACAACCCGCGCGTGGTAGGTTGCCGAATGCCCCGGCAGTTGGGGCAGACAGTTTTTCCCGGGGGCTGACATGCCGCTATACATGGACGTCCACAATCTCCAAGGAACAACCACGACAGAGGTTGACCAGGCGCACGTCGCCGACCTCAAGGAGCAGGGGAAGTACGGCGTCAAGTATATCAAGTACTGGTTCAACGAGAGCCACGGCAAGGCTTTCTGCCTCGTCGATGCGCCCAGTCCGGAGGCGGCGCAGTTAGTGCACCGTGAAGCGCACGGCCAGGTCGCAGAGAGAATTATCGAGACCGATCCCGAGCTGGTAGAGGCATTTGTCGGCGGAGGTGAAACGAGTCCGTCAGGAGCAGTCCTCGTCCCTGGTGGCGCGGGCAACGAGCGAGACTCTGCAATCCGGACCATTCTGTTCACGGATATCGTGGGCTCGACAAACGAAGCCTTGGGGGACGATGCGGGTATGGCTCTGCTGGGCGTCCACAACACGATCGTCCGCGATGCTCTGACTGCGGAGGACGGCCGCGAGGTCAAGCACACCGGAGACGGCATCATGGCGTCCTTCGTGTCGGCGGCGGCCGCGGTTCGCTGCGCAACCCGGATTCAGCGCGCCTTGGCCAAGCATCAGGAGGAGCACACCGAGTCTCCGCTCAAGGTTCGGATCGGCGCCGCGGCAGGGGAGCCCGTCGAGCGTGAGCACGATCTCTTCGGAGCGACGGTGCAACTGGCCGCACGGCTCTGTGCCCACGCGCAGGCCGATCAAATTCTGGTGTCTAACGTGGTTGCCGAGTTGTGCGTCGGCAAGGCCCTGCCCTTCAAAGACCTGGGGGATGTTCTCCTAAAAGGTTTTAGTTTCCCGATCCGGGTTCAAGTTGTCGAATGGTCCAGCGCAACCTAAAACTGAGTGTCAATCCCATAGAACCTTACAACTATGGGATTCGGATTGGCGACGGTCTCCCTCTAACGAATCGAGCCGTTCAGGTGAGTCTAACTCTTATCTCTCGCCCAGATTTCTTTGAGTGGGCAATTGAGATACGAGCTGCTATGGCTTGATGTTCTGGTTCAGGTGGAACAAGTTGCCGGGGTCGTACTTTCTCTTGATCGCCACCAGACGGGTGTAGTTGCCTTTGTAGTTATCCCTGATGCGGCCCTGGTCGTCATCGGCCATGAAGTTGATGTATCCACCGGCCAGCGAGTAAGGCTCAAGCGCCTTGTAATAGTCCTTCACCCACTTGATGTTCTTCTGGTTGTCGGCGGGATCGGGCCACATGCCGGCGATCACCGTTGCGAACTTGGCGTCGCGGTAGGCGAACGCGGTTGCATCCGCGGGAACACGGTTGCAGGCGCCGTTGATCGGATAGATGTGCACAGTCGAAGTCACGACCGGCACCTTCGGCCCGAACTTCGTGTGTGCCGCAATCGCACCGTCCGCTAGCTCCGTCGCGAAAGAGGACTTCCAATAGTGCTGCAGGCCCGGCCGGTACAGCGGGTCGAACAGGCTGTTCATCGCGTAGTAGGTCATCGGTGCAACCATCTCGGCGACGAGCGGCGCGGGCTTTCGGAACGCCGCCATCTGGTTCTGGCCGTCCTTGGGCGCGCCGGCCCAGCAGGCCACGATCGCACAGAACGTCTTGCCGTGCTCTTTCTCCGGGATGAACGGCAGCGGCGGCGCGATCTGAAACGCCGGGAAGAAGCCCATCTGCTCCGGGGCTGTCGCCACGTAGTCGCGGTAGAAGCTGAGCACGTCGCGCGCCTTGTCGATCGGATAGAAGAAGAGGCCCGCGACGACATCCTTGACCGGGTGGAGCTGGAACTCGAACGATGTCACCACGCCGAAGTTGCCGCCGCCACCCCGCAGCGCCCAGAACAGGTCCTCGTTCTCCTTCGCGCTCGCGAGGACGAATCGCCCATCAGCGGTGACGACGTCCGCGGACAGCAGGTTGTCGAGCGAGAGACCAAAGCCTCGCGACAGGTAGCCGATCCCGCCGCCCAGTGTGAGGCCGGCTATTCCGGTGCTCGCGATGATCCCGCCGGTTGTCGCCAGTCCGAACGCGTACGTGGCGTGGTTGAAGTCGCCCCACGTGCAACCACCTTCGGCTCGCGCCGTCCGCCGGTGAGGATCGACGCGAACACCATTCATCCTGCCCAGATCGATCACGACGCCGCCGTCGCAGGTGCCGAACCCGGGCACGCTGTGCGAACCGCCTCGCACCGATAGATCGAGTCCATTCTCGCGGGCGTAGTCGATGCCCGCCATCACGTCGCCGACGTCGACGGCCCTCACGATGACCGACGGGCGCCGGTCGATCATCCCGTTGAACACTTTGCGCGCCGCTTCGTACTCCGCGTCGCTTACCGTGATGACCTGACCACGGGCACGCTCTCGCAACACGTCAACGGTCGGCTTTTCCACAGCGGCAACTCCTTCGCCGGGCGGGTCTAGCCAACAATGTCACCAAGTGACGGGAGCCTCAAGGGACGCCGTCGACGGGCGGAGAAACTCGCGGCGGGAGCGGGCGGTTTGCAAATGCGGACTTTGCTCAGGCATCGCGGGCGGGATTCGGAAGCGCACCGGACCATCCCGTGCTGCTCGGTCACGCTGAGGGCTAGTACCTTACGGGCCTGTTGATTGCGGATCTGTAATTCAGCAGGCGGTTGAAAAAGTAATTTTCAACGCCTGCTCCCTAAAGAATGGGGAACAGCAGGGACCGGGGGCTCGGCGGTTCCGCTAATTCTGCTCGGTGCTTTCTCCCTGCCTACTTCTTCTTCTTGGGGGCCTTTCCGGTTCCCGACAGCCCCACCGTCTGCGGCGAGCCGATCACGTTGTCATTGATGGTCAACGCTCCGCTTTGCTCCGTCGTGTCCGTCGGCGTGAAGGTCACCGATACCTTGCAACTCTTTCCCGGCTCCAGCGTTTCTTTGCATCCCGATGTCACCGCGAACACCGACGGTGACGCGTTCTCGCTCTCGATACTCACCGCCAGACCTGTTTTCTTCTTACCCGCATTCTTGATCGTGACCGTCTTGGGCTTGCTGGTAGTTTCGACTGTCACCGTTTTTCCGAATGACAGCGAATGCGGACTGATAGTCAGCTTCTCCGAGATCGGAGTCGGTGTCGCAGTCGGCGTTTGAGTGGCCGTCGCCGTTGCCGTCGCGGTCGCTGTCGGGGCGCCGCTGCCAGTCGCGGTGGGAGTCGCCGTTGCAGTCTTGGTCGCAGTCGCAGTTACCGTCGGCGTCGCGGTCCTGGTCGGCGTTGCCGATCCAGTCGATGTTGCCGTCGCGGTTGCCGTCGCGGTTCTCGACGCCGTCGCAGTGGCGGTCGCCGTCGAAGTTGCGGTGGCTGTCGCCGTCGCTGTCGGCGTTGCAGTTGCGGTCTTGCTTGCGGTCGATGTCGCGGTCGCAGTAGGAGTTGAAGTGGGGGTCGGCGCCGACGTGATCAGCTTGTACGCTCCCCGGCCGTGCGTGCCGATGTAGATGACACCGCTGCCGCTTTGTTCGATGTCGAACACCGGCAGGGCCGGTAGCGTGCCACCCGCTGTGCTGGGGCTTATCTGTACCCAGTTGGCGCCGCCGTTGGTCGAGCGGAACACGCCGATGTCGGTCGCGGCCAGCAGCGTCTTGCCGGTTAAGTCCTGGTTATCCACCAGCAGGCGCAGCACCGGGATGTCGGGCAGGTCGCCGGTCACGTCGCTCCAGCTCGAGCCGAAGTTGATAGTCTTGAAGACGTGGCTCACGCCGGTGGAGGCCTTGAAGCCCGAGATCGTCACGTAGGCGGTGTTGGCGCTGAACGGGTCGGGCGTGACGCCAGTGACCTGCGTTGCGACGTTGGCGCTGGCGCCGGCAGCCGAATTGAAGTTGGCGGTCTGGTTGGTCCAGGTCGCGCCGCTGTTCAGGTTGGCCTGGGTGGTGTTCGAGATCTCGAAGCCTTCGCCCCGGTAGTTCATCGCCAAGGCCCAAGCCCTGGTGTCGTCGACCGGCGAGAACTCGACGTCGCCCGCGTCGCAAAAGGTGCTGCCGCAGGAGACACTGGTCAGATCGCTGGTGCTCTGCTGATTCCAGGTGAGCATCCCGTCGGTCGAGACGTAAACGAACTGCGCACCGAACAGCACGCGATGTGCCGTGCCGGGGTCGCTGGCCAGCGGCGGATAGAAGGTCGCGCCGCGGTCGCTGGCGCCGGTGAGTGCGCTGCGGAGATTGACGGTCGGCGTGCCGGCGTTCCATGTGCTGCCACCATCGGTGGACATCGAGATGACAGGCCCGCCAGAGCTCGCGAAGGTGTGGTAGGCGTAGGTCGGGTCCTGTTGATCGAACAGGGCGAAGCCGCCGTCACCGGTCTCCGCGAAGAACCAGCCGGGCGTGCCCGAAAAGATCTGCGTGCCGTTGTCTTGGAAGCCGGCGATCAGCTTGCTGCCGCTTGGGGGTAGCGGTCCGATGCCCTGAATCTGGCCGACGTTGATCATCGTGTTCAGTGAGGTGATACCCAGGGTGCTCAGGTTGACCGCGTAGGCGCCGCCGTCGTTGCCGATGTAGAGCGTGCTCTCGGCCGGGTCGAGCGCAGCCGCATGCTGGTCGCTGTGGATGCCGCCGCTGGCCCCCAGAAAGGTCCACGAGGCGCCGGAGTCGGTTGACAGGTACGGTCCGACGCCCCCAAAGGCTACCTCCCCGGCCCTGAGCTTCGAGGCACTCAAGAACTGATCGTAGAACGACTGCGAGAAGTTGCCGCTGCTGGTGCCGTCGATCGTTACAATGCCGCCCGGAGTGGCGCTCGGCACGGTCTCCGCTGCCCAGGTGGAGCCCGAGTTGGTGGACTTGAAGAAACCTTGGTAGGTCACGCCACCGGCGTCGCCGACCATCGCGTAAATCGTGGTCGGGCTGACGGTCTGAATCGCCACGCTCTGGCGGAAGGTCTGGTTGAGGCTGCCGGGGCCGAGCGTAAGGCCGGGAAAGCTGGCCGGGGCCCACGTCCCGCCACCGTTGGTCGATATGAAAACGTTGTCGAAGTTGATCGCGGTGGCGACCAGGTTGCCGTCGGCCGCTACGTCGCTGGCCGGGCAGGGTTCGCTGGTTCCCACCTGGCAGCCAAACACTGACGCGCTGTACTGCGAGAATGTCGCGCCGTCGTCAGTGGAGCGCCATAAACCCTGCTTGGCGAAGTTGGTTTCATTGAAGAACGGGTCCGAGCGCCCGGCGCTAACACCGTTGCCTAGCGCCAGGAAGATGTGCGCGGGCGAGAAAGAATTGTCCACCGCGATCCTGGAGAACGCGGCGCGGTCGAAACTGCCCACCGACGTCCAGCTCGCGCCCAGGTTGGCAGACTTGTACAGCCCCTGTCCGTAGTAGGTGTCGACCGCGTTGTTGCCTTCGCCGGTGCCGGCCCACAGCGTCGAGGGCGAGGTGCTCGTGTCGAAGGCCAGCGCGCCGATCGCCTGGCTCGGTTCGGCGTCGAAAACCGGCGCGAAATGCGCCCCGGTGTCGGTCGAGAGCCAGACCCCGCCGTTGGCGCCGCCGATGACGATGTTTGCGGCGTTGGCCGGGTCGACCGCAATCGCGCTCACTCGCCCCGTCATTGCCACCGGAGAGCCGAGGATGACGCCGCCGAAGTTCGAGGCCTCGGTCATCGGCAGCGGCCCGAGATTGCTCCAGATCAGCGAGCTGATGGCGGGAAGGCTCGACGCCGCGAGGGCGGCGCCGCGCATCGCCCTGGCCTGCGCGATGGCGTTGCGCCGTGCGCCCGCGGGCACACCGAACTGGAGTCCGACCTTGCTGGCGAAGAACTCCGACCGCTCGATCCGCTGCTGAGGAGTGAGGGTCGGCGCCTCGCTGGACTGCGCCGCGGGGTTGCTCTGCGCGCGCGGCGTCCGCACCCCGAAAAGCGCGCCGACTGCGATCACAACCAGCGTTGTACCTAGAATCGTGCGCACGCTGCCAGAGCGGAATCCATCTAGTCGATTCTTATCCATAGAATCCACGGTGCTCATCTACCAGCGACCTCCCCAATCTGCAAGCTGAATGCAGTAACTTAACCTAATGGAGAGCATAAGGATCCGTGGGGCGCTCACGGCACAGGGCCGGGTGGCGACGGGGGGGCGAGCTTGACCCATTGCCCCGCACCTACCTCTACGGTTTTGCGATTGGGCGCGAACCTCACCGCACCGTTTTTCGATTGCCAACTCCCGCCAATCTCGACTACGTAACGTCCTGGCGCAAGTGGCACGCGAAAGTTCCCCCATATGCCCGAGCAGATGCCGGTCGCGATGAGATTGGTAGCACTCGAGTCGAAGACCTTCAGACATTGCGTGCTCGGAGGGTTCGCGGGCGGATTGCCCCACGCCGCAGCGGTATATCCGTAGATGCCGGAGCCAGGCGTGGCGACACCCTCGAGAGTGGAGGGCGATTGCGCCCGTTGTTGCCCCGGGGCGGCGCCAGACGCGCCGCCGAGTTCGGCAGCCTGGCGGATGCATCCTATAGTCAGGGCAAGCGCAGCCCCTAAAAGGCCTAAACCGAACAATCGTGTTATGAACTGCAAACTATCGATCATTCGCTCCCGGTACTCCGGCGCATGCCATGCATGACTCTTGGGCATCGTGGCCCTCCTTCACTTTCGCCACTCCGCCACTGTCCACCAAACTGGGTCAACTCCAAGGTTCTCAATTCTCGCTTCTTCACGTTCAGTCTTGGCATCTTTAGACTTCATGCAAACTCTCCCATCCGATGGAGCCGATATTATTATGACTACAAAAATTCTTTGTATCTAAGTGGCTCCCGTTCCCGCCTCACCGCCCGCAACTTGCTCAGGCGTGGCGCGCGCGATTGGGAACCGGCCCGCCTGATTCTTCGCGCGCAAAATGTGACTTGCCAAGACGCCGGGTTTGCTTGAGTATAGAGCAAATTTTCCCGTGGGATCGGCCGAATGGAGCAAAACCTCCGTGCATACAGCTTAATCAAGACCCTATTTGCTCTAATCGCGCTCGCGACCGCTGCGTGTCATCGCGAAGTTGCAATGCCGCCGTTGCCGCTTCCCAATATCACGCTGACCGACAAGTTTTTCGATGTATGGCCGACTAGCCCGGCGCGCGCGTTTGTCGTCGGCGACCGGGGCAAGCTGCTGTTGACCGAGGACGGCGGCCGTCATTTCAAGCGGATCGACATCGGCACCAACCTGGGCATCTTCGGAATCCAGATGGCCGACGATCGCATCGGCTACCTGTGCGGGCAGGACGGCCTTGTGATGCGCACGCGCGACGGGGGCACGAGCTGGGAGCGACTCAACTCGCGAACGCACCTGTTCATTTTCGGCCTGTCGTTTCCCGACGCGCTGCATGGCTTTTTTGTCGGCGACCGCGCGCTGGTGATGAGCACGACCAACGGCGGCGAGAGTTTCATCAAGCGCCAGTTGCAGCGGCTTTTTCCGGAGGCACTGGCCGACTACGCGCTGCCGTACGAGGAGCCAATTCTTTACAGTGCGAGTTTCCTCGACGCCGATCACGGATGGGTGGTCGGTGAACTGGGGCGAATCTGGGCGACCGAAAATGGCGGCAAGAGCTGGGATGAGCAGCAGCAACCGCTCGTGGCGCAATGGAAACGTCCGCTCGGAATCGGCGACGATGCGCGCTTCGCCGATTTTATCCTGCCGACTTTTTTCAGCGTCTCGTTCCGCGATCAAAAGCATGGCGCGGCGTGCGGACTTGAGGGATGGGTGGTGGAGACCGACGACGGCGGCAAGAGCTGGCGGTTTGCCCATCAGGCGGACCAGCCGGGCGCGGCGCCGGACACACTGGTGCCGGGAGCGGCGCAGATTCCCACGCGCGATCCGCTGTTCTCGATCGACCTGTTTGCCGGCGACCAGGGAATCACTACCGGACTGACGGGCACCGTGCTGCGTCTTCAGTCCAACGGCGCGTGGGCGCACGATCCGACCGTGCCCGCGATACCGTTCCCGCTCAGCCAGGTGCGGTTTTTCGACGCGCAGCACGGATGGATCGTCGGCTACGGCACCATCCTTTACACCGAGGACGGCGGCAAGAGCTGGCGCTTGTGCCAGGGTTGAGCGCAAACGCGCGCGCACGGGGAGTTCGGAGAACGCAGTGACCTGGTATCGTTTTGGTGAATGGATTCTGCGCCGGCGCTTCATCGTGTTGGGCGTCGTCGGCGTGCTCACCGTATTCTTCGGCTACTTCGCGGCGCAAACCAAGTTGGTTACGAGCTTCGGCGAACTGCTTCCGCAGAACCATCCGTTCATCCAGGTGGCGCACAAGTACGACCAGTACTTCGGCAGCGTCAACAACGTGACGATCATGATCGAGGCGAAAGAGGGGACGATCTACAACACCGCGATCATCGGCAAAATAGTCCAGATGACGCGCGACATGGATCTGGTTTACGGCATCCAGCACGGCTCGGTGCGCTCGATCGCGAACTCCAGCTATTTCCGTCCGCTGGCCGGCGGCGTGATTGTCAATACTCCCGTGCTGCCCAACGGCGACGTTCCCAAGAGCGCCGGCGAGCTGGAAGAACTGGAGAGCAACGTCCACAAAAATCCCGGCGTGATCTTCGGCCGCTTCGTCTCGCTGGACGACAAGGCGGCGGTGATCGAGGGCAGCTTCCTGGAGACGCGACTCGACTACACGCGCATCTTCGACGAGATTCGGCGGATCGTGGTGGAGCCGGAGCGCGACCGGTCGGTGCATATCTACTACGGGGGACAGCCGATCCTGTACGGGTGGGTGTATCACTACACGCCGGAATTTCTCTGGATCTTTGTCGCCACGGTGCTCGCCGTCTGGACGCTGCTCTATCTTTATTTCAGCGATTGGCGCGGTGCGCTGCGGCCGACGATCTCCGGCGTGATTTGCGCCATCTGGGGTCTCGGCTTCATCCGGCTGCTGGGCTTCGGACTCGATCCGCTGGTGCTGGTCATCCCGTTCCTGATAACCGCGCGCGCCGTCAGCCATTCAGTGCAGATGCACGATCGGTACTACGAAGAGTTTTACCGCCTGCGCGACAAGGAAAGGGCCATCCTGTCGTCGTTTTCCGAGCTGTTCGTGCCGTCGCTGTCGGGAATTCTGGCCGATGCGTTCGGCGTGCTCATCATCCTGCTCGTGCCGGTTCTGTTTCTGCAGAAACTCGCGATCACCGCGAGCTTCTGGATCGCCGCGATCATCGTGAGCGAGCTGATACTAAATCCGATCGTGTACTACTACCTCGACCCGCCGCGCATCGACGTGATCGAGCGGCGCGAGCATGGCTGGTTCAAACGAATGCTGCAGTCGATCGCAGGGCCGATGCTGGAAAGATCCGGGCGCATCGCCACGTTCGCCGCCACGATCGCGGCGATTGCGCTGTGCGCATTCTTCTGGTCGGGACTCAAGGTCGGCGACCCGTCGTCTGAATCGCCCATTGTGTGGCCCGACTCGGCTTATAACCGGTCGATGGCCGCCATCCAGAGCGAGTTTGGCGCGATCGAGCAGTTCGTCGTTGTCGCGCAGCTGGCCCGGCGCGAATCGCTCAACGATCCCAAGCTGTACCATGTCATGGACGAGTACGAGCGCTACATGGAGCGCGATCCCGCGGTTGGGCGCACGTTCTCGGTTGCCGATCTGCTTTCGAACGGCGGCTCCGCGCTCAGGGAATTCCAGCCCAAGTGGAACGTGCTGCCGACCACCGCGCGCGAAACCGGACAGCTGCTCGGCGGATTGCTGGCCGGCGCGTCGCCGCTGTCGACTGCCTACATCATCACGCCACGGCGCGACGCTACCCAGATGACGGTGTATTCCAAGGATCGCGAGGGCGAAAACGTGCAACGAATCGTGTTGCGCACCCAGCGATTCTTCGACGAGCCCAAGCATCACGTGCCCGGCGTGACGTTTTCTCTCGCCGCCGGAATAATCGGCGAGCTCGCCGCCGCCAACCAGGAAATCATCGACAATGATCTTTTGCTGAACGTACTCGCGTTCGCCACTATCTACATAATAATACTCATAACCTACCGGTCATTTATGGCGGGACTCTATTTGCTATTCCCGCTGGCGCTCGCCAACGCCGCCATCAATGCCTACATGGGCGCACATAACATCGGTATCAACATTAATACTCTGCCGGTAGTCACTGTCGGCGTCGGATTTGGGATTGACTATTCCATTTACATAGTAAGCCGGATTATCGAAGAACTCGCACTGGGCTTCGATCTCAAGGGCAGTACCTATACTGCTTTGATCACCTCCGGCAAGGCCGTGGCATTCACCGCGCTGACGCTCGTCGCGTCGGTTCTGTTCTGGTACTGGTCGAGCATCCGCTTCGACGCCGAGATGGGCCTGCTGCTGGCGGTCTGGATGTTCGTTTCGATGCTTGGTGCGATGACCATTCTGCCCGTCTTGATCGCGACTTTCGATCCCGCCTTCATCCACCGCGAGAAGGAACGCGTAATCGCATCGAGGCGCCCCGACCTGGAAAGCCGCACGCTGGCCGCATCTTCGTAATGATCGACTCTCATGAATAATCTGATTCGGCGCCCGCGATGAAACTTGTGGTTCATCATCGATGAACTCAGGCCCCATGATCCGCGCGGAAGATCTCCGCAAGCGCTACGGCCACCGCGTCGCGCTCGACGGCGTGTCGTTTACCGTCAACGCCGGCGAGATCGTCGGCCTGCTCGGTCCCAACGGCGCCGGCAAGACCACCGCGCTCTCGATTCTGTCGGGCGTGATCGTTCCGGACTCCGGCCGCGCCTCGATCGCCTCTTACGATCTCGCCACAGCGCCGCGGCTGGCGCGCCGCAGCTTGGGCTTGGTGCCGCAATCGCTCGCTCTTTATCCCACGCTCAGCGCGCTTGAAAACCTCGTGTTCTTTGGACGGATGGAGGGGATGGCCGCGCGCGGCGCTTTGAGCCACGCCCGCACTTTGCTCGAGGAGGTCGGGCTGGGCGATCGCGCTGACGACGTGGTAAACGAGTTTTCCAGCGGCATGATGCGCCGGCTGAACATCGCGTGCGCAATGGTGCACTTTCCGGCGGCGCTCATGCTCGACGAGCCAACCGTCGGCGTCGATCCGCAATCGCGCGGGCGGATCTTCGCGATCGTCGAGGGGGCCGCGCAAGCCGGTGGTGCGATCCTCTACAGCACGCACTACATGGAAGAAGCAGAACGGCTATGCAACCGAATCGTGCTGATCGATCACGGGAAAATAGTTGCGCAGGGCACCGACCGGGAACTGATCGCATTGGCGGGAACGGAACCGCGGATCGAGATCATGACCAAAAAAGCGCTGCCGCGCGGATGGTCCAACGGGATCGCGGGCGTCGGCGAACTGCCGTGGGATATCCTCGACGGCTTCGCGGCTGCGCTCACGCTGCGCACGCTCGACCAGGTGCCCGACGTGATTCGCCGCGCCGGCGAGATTGGCGGCGAGGTCGTCGAGTTCTACGTCCATCGCCCCAATCTCCAGGACGCTTTCCTGAAACTCACCGGCCGCGCGCTTCGCGATACGCCATGAACACGATACGTCGCACGACTAACGGCCGGGTTGCTTGAGGCGATTATGCTGCGCGCGGTGTGGCTGACGATCGGCAAGGAATTCCTGCTCATTCGGCGCGACCGCGTCGGCTTGTTCATGCTGCTGGTCGCGCCAATTGCCGTCATCGCGGCCGCCGGTTTTTCGCTGGCGAAAATTTACGGCGGTCGAACCGCTCCGCGCGGCGAATATTCGGTGGCCATTCTCGACGAAGACCACGGCTCTGTCGCCCGCGCGATCCTCGACGCAATCGCGAATCGGCCCGAGCTCTCCGTCATTCATTCTTCGAGCCGCCTCGACGCTCAGCAGACTGTTCGCGAGCGAAACCTGGCCGTGGTCGGAATAGTCATTCCTCAAGGGACAACCGACGCGATCGAACACGGCCACGGTGCTCAGCTCATTCTCTATACCGATCCGGTCAAGTACCTGCAGACCACGGAGATCGAGCTGACGCTTTCGGAGTTATGCCGGAAAATCAGCGCCGGCGCCGCCGCCGAGGCGCGCAGCCAGGCCGCCGAACAAACTCGCAACCTGACCCGTCAGCTCGAGCAAGCACGCGAGTCCGTCGCGCAAGCCCGCACCGAAGCCGCGCGCCTCTCCGCCGCGGCCGCTGCATCGCGCGCCGCGCTAGCGGCGCGGATCCGCGCGCAGCTCGAGACGGTTTTGGCCAACGCGCGCGATCAAACCAAAGCCGCGCTCGACGCCGAGTTGAATCGGATCCAGCGCAAGATCGACTTCGACGCCGCCGCGCAGCAGGCGAAACTCAACGAGCTCGAGGATTATTTGAAGCGCCTCGAGATCGCGCACGCCCAGTTCGAGACCTGGTTCGGCCAACTCAAGCAACTCGCCGGCAGCCACGCCGCCGACATCCCGCCGCCGCCGGCGATTCCGACTCTGCCGGCCGATCTGGATGTCGGCGCGATCAAGCTCGAACCCGGCGCGGAGTTCAAGGACGTCCGGACGAAGCTCGAAAGCGCGCTCACGGTTGCGCCGATCGATCTTAATCTGCCCGAGCAGCCGGCGATGCCAAAAATCCCGCCGGTCAACATTCCTGTTCTGCCTCAAATCGATTCGAGCCGCGCGATTCCCGGCGTGCTCGGCTACACCGAGATCGATTTGGCCGGCCGGGAAATCGGCGCGGTCGCGGGATTCAACGCGTTCGATCTACAGGTGCCGGGTTTCGCCGTGACCTTTCTTTTGATCGGTATGTTGATGGGTGTGTCGTTGGCCCTGATCGACGAGCACGATTGGGGCACGCTCGAACGCTTGCGCTCGGCGGCGGCGCCGCTGTGGACTACGCTCACCGGAATGTTGCTCGCCCGCTTCGTAGTCGGCTTCATCCAGATGGCGGTGCTGTTCGCCGCCGGATACGCGCTGTTCGGAATTTCGCTCGGCCGCACGCCGGCCGCGCTGATGATGCCCGCCGCGGCGATCGCGTTTGCGGGCGCGGCGTTCGGATTGGTGGTTGCCGGAGTGGGGCAGACGCGCGACGCCGTTCTGCCCGTGGGCGCAATTGTGATCATGACGATGGCGGCGATCGGCGGATGCTGGTGGCCAATCGACTTCGAGCCCGTCTGGATGCAGCAGCTCGCCCTCGCGCTGCCGACTACGTGGGCGATGCGCGCCTTCAACGATTTGATGATCCGCAACCTCGCCGCGTCGAGCGCGCTGGTTCCGTCCGCCGTCAACTTCGGATTCGGAATCATCTACACTGTTGCTGGCGTCGCAGTCGCGCGCCGGCGTTTCGGCTGATCGCACGACAATGGAGCACTTGCCAGTTGAAAAAATCCGCAAATGAGTTTCGCGCCGTCCTCGCGCACGCACTAATTGCGATCGCCGGTGCATTCGCGCTGATTGTTTTCGGACCGTGCGCTGCCGGCGCAGCCACGCTGCGATTCAAGATGGACGTTGACCGCAGCACGGTAAGCGTGTCGGTCGCGGAGCCGGCCGCCTTCATCCGCGGCAGCGCCACCGGGATGTTTCGCATAATCGACGGCGCGGTGAGCGCCGATCCCGCCAACATCCCGGGCACCGCCAAAGCGAGGATCCTGATCGACGCGACCGGCTACCGCAGCGACAATGCGTCGCGCGATCGAGCCGTCACCGAAAAATCGCTGGAGGCGGACAAATTTCCCACCATCGGATTCGAGAGCAACAGCGTCGTCGGCGTCGTGATGACGGGTGGCCAGGAAGGCACCGCGATAGTGTCCGGCGTCCTTACCCTTCACGGCGAAGCGAAAGCCATGACCATGTCGGTCCACGCGACGCTTGGCACGGACGGCGTCTTCACCGGCGACGGCGAAGTGACATTCAATTACGAGGAATTCGGCGTCAAGGTCCCCGGGGTTCTGTTTGGCGCGATTCTGGCCGGCGATGAGGCGACGGTTCGCTTTCACATCGTCGCGGTCAATGCCGCAGCGCCCGCTGCGGGCGCCTCGCCCGCCACTGCGCCTTCGCCTTAGCAGTAACCTCCGTTTGTCCGCGAGGCCATCGATCAACTACAAGCTTGAGCATGGTGGAATTAGCGATTGCTCCGCGCGGCGCAATACTCCCGGCCGCGGTAACTGAGTTGGCATCGGCGATCGAGGCCGACGGCGGTGCAGCGCTCGCCGCCTATCAAGAGCCGATTGGCGATCACTGGCATCTGTTCGCGATGCTTCCGATTGCGAAAGTGGAGGCGACGCCGTATCAGCGCGACCTCTCGCCGGCGCATCTCAAGCGAATGATCGAAGTGATGAAGAAGCTCGATCGCTTTACCGAGCCGATCGTCGCCGTTCACTCCGCCAGCATTTACTGGACTCCCAACGGCAACCATCGCCGCGCTGCCGCGCTGAAGTCCGGCGCTAAAATGATTCCCGCGATCGTGATACCGGACCCCGAGGTCGCCTTTCAGATCCTCGCGCTCAACACCGAGAAGGCGCACAACCTGCGCGACAAGGCGCTCGAGGTCATTCGGATGTATCGCGCGCGCCTCGAGGAGCGGCCCAAATCCGCCGAGAAGGACTTCGCCTTCGAGTTCGAGCGAGCGCACTACATCACGCTCGGCCTGCTGTACGAAAAGAAACCCCGGTTTTCGGGCGGCGTTTACGCGCCTCTGCTCAGCCGGGTGGACGGATTTTTGACCAAGCCGCTCAACGATGCGATTGACGATCGCCAGCAGCGCGCGGCCCAGGTCGAGCGCGCCGACGAATTGGCGGTCGAACTGGTGGCCGCGGGCAAGAAGCGCGGCCTGATGCATCCTTATCTGAAGAACTTTATCGTCGCGCGATCCAATCCGCTCACGCGTGCGCGGAAAAATCTTCCGACCTGCAAGGCGGCGCTGGCAAGTCTGATCAAGGCGCTCGAGGAATTCGATCTGGGCAAAATCCACTTCGGACAGATTCGCGATGCGGCCCAAATCGCCGCCGCCACCTCAGTCGCCGACCCCGGCTGAACCAGGCACTATTGCTGCGGAGCAACTCACTGGTGGTTATCGGCAGCCACGAGCGGGCGGCACTATGGCCGCCAATCGCAAGGTGCTAGGTTTTCCGACGTATTGGGAGTTCTCAGCAGCGAGAGAGGCGCACTGGTCACTTCATGTCATTTAACGAATACACTTCCTTCGACGGCCTGGCCCTGGGCCGCATGGTGCGCGAGCGCAAGATCACGCCGGCTGAGCTGATGGACGCGGCGATTGCGCGCGCGGAAAAACACAACGCGAAGCTCAATGCGATCGTTTTCAAGGATTACGATCGCGCGCGCGCCGCGGCGCGTACGCACGAGACCGGTGCTGCGCCGTTCGCGGGCGTGCCGATTCTGCTCAAGGACATTCTCGGCGACTGCGCCGGGATGCCGACGCGCTCGGCGTGCGCGTTCATTGCGGCCACGCCGATGCCGGCGGACTCGGAGCTGGTGGCCCGCTACAAGCGCGCGGGCTTCATCCCGTTCGCCAAGACCAACGCGCCCGAATTGGGAATTCCCCCCGTAACCGAATCGCGTCTTTACGGGCCGGCGCACAACCCGTGGAACCTCGAGCGTACGCCGGGAGGATCCAGCGGCGGTTCAGCCGCGGCGGTCGCGGCAGGGATCGTGCCGGTCGCTCACGGCAACGACGGGGGCGGCTCGATTCGAATCCCCGCGGCGTGCTGCGGATTGGTCGGACTCAAGCCGACGCGTGGACGTAACTCGCTCGCGCCGAATCTCGGCGACATTCTCGGCGGCTTGGTGGTCGAGCATGTGTTGACCAGAACCGTCCGCGACAGCGCTGCCGCGCTCGACGCGACCGCGGGTCCGATGCCCGGCGATCCATACTTTCCGCCGCCGCCTAGCTGGCCCTATCTGCAGGAAGCGTCGACGCCGCCCAAGCGGCTTCGAATCGCGTTCTCGACCGCGAGTCCTTTGGGCGGCGCCATTCATCCGGACTGCATCGAGGCGACGCAGCGAGCGGCGAAGCTGTGCGCGCAACTCGGACACGAGGTCGAAGAGGCGGCGCCGCAAATCAATTACCAGATGCTCGCGCAGATGTTCGAAACCGTCTATTCGGCGGGCGTGGCGCTCTCCATCGAGGCGACGCGCCTGCTGACCGGCGCCGAGCCGACGCCCGACAAGTTCGAGACCTTCACCTGGAATATGTACGAGCGCGGGAGGCAGATATCGGCGCCACAATATCTGATTGCGCAGGCGATGCTCCAACAGGCCGCGCGTCAGTTTGCGACGTTCTTCGAATCGCACGATCTGTTCCTGACGCCCACTCTGGGTCAGCCGCCGCTGCGGATCGGCAATATCGACTTCATGAGTCCGGCCACGGCGCTGCTCGACGAAAAGATTGTGAACTTTGCGATTCCATGCCCCGTGTACAACATCACCGGGCAACCGGCGATCTCGTTGCCGCTCTATTGGAATCGCGAGGGTTTGCCAATCGGATCGATGTTCGGTGGGCGCTACGGTGACGAAGCGACGCTGATCCAGCTCGCGGGCCAGCTCGAACAGGCACAGCCGTGGATCGGTCGTAAGCCGCCGGTTTGGGATTGAAAGTTCGGGTACGCTCGAGGCCGGGTCGGAAACATCTGACGCGTTGAAATTACGATCCGAACTCGGAACCAGGATGGATCTCCCCGCCGAGATGGTGCGCGCATCGCGAAAGATTCATCGAGCGATTCTGGCCGTCGCTGCATCCGTGCTTTGGTTCGGCGCGTCCCATCCGGTTGCGGGGGCGGCGATGACGGCCGCCTGTTCCGCCTCCGAATCGAGCGGCGAATATTGCGTGGGCGCATCCAAGCGCGAAATCACGCCGACCTCGCCGGTCTATCTCGGGGGTTACGGCTTCGGTCCCGTCAGGCGATCGGCCGGGGTCGCGAGCCCCATCTACGCGCGTGCAATCGCGATCTCGCGCGGTCAACGGACCGTGGTTTTCTGCGCGATCGACACGCAGGGGCATTTTCTCGCCTACCAGGGGGACGACGCGCCGTATGGCTCTGCGGACATCCGCCGGCGGGTGTCGAAAGACGCCGGCATTCCCGAACGCGCTATAATCATCGCCAGCACGCACGATCATTCCGGACCCGACGACATTGGAGTATGGGGCGGCGTATCGCCGGAATACTTGAACTTCGTTGCCGATCAGACCGTCGCCGCAATCGAATCCGCCTTGCGCGACGAACGGCTCGCATCGCTGTACTCCGGCGAAATCGATACCGGGTCGTTCCATCTGCTGAGAAGCATCCTCGCCGGGTATCCGCTCGATACCAAGCTGCGCGTGCTGTTCGCCAAGGGTTCCGACGGCGCGCCGTTCGCGACGCTGATCAACTTCAGCGCGCATGTCACGGCGCTTGGCAAGGACAATACGCTGATCTCGCCCGATTGGCCTGCCGCGGCGGTGGGAGCCGTCGAGAAGGCCAATCCCGATTCGACGGCGCTCGTGATGGTCGCCTCGGTCGGGCGCACCCAGCCCGATCTGAAAGCGATCGGAGCACGCGGGCCATCGGCAGCCGAAAGCTACGGCGCAACCGTCGCCAGGCTCGCCCTTCAAGCGGAGGCGGATGCGGTGAAAGTCGACGGCCCGATCGCGACCACCGAAACAATCCTCGAAGAGCCGGCCGACAATCCTGTCCTGGCGGGCCTGATGATCAACGGAAGGGCCGGTGTCGACCGCGTGATGCGCTCGAACCGCGAGCCCTATATGGCGGACGACAAAAGCAAAATACGCACGCCGGTGGGCGCGGTGCGAATCGGCACCCTGTTCTTCGCCGCGGTGCCGGGCGAGTCCTTTCCCGAAACGCAAATCACGATGGAAGCGCGCGTGGCCGCCCAAGGGCATTACCTGTTCTCGCTTGCCGAGGATCAGCTCGGCTACGATCCGCCGCCTTACGAGGTGGGCATGATCGAGTTCGTAAGCCCGCTCGACGAGGGACTGTTCATCATCAATCCTCATTTCGGCACCGACGTTACGCGCACGCTGCTGGCCCAGGCGCGCGAACTCGGCTTCCCCGTCTCCGACACAAGCTACACCGGCGATGAGGGCCGGGAAGCACGCGGCGTGGTCGATTCAGTGGAGGGGGTGATCGGCAGCGCGGAGGAACCGATCGTCAGGCCGCTTATCCTGCTAACGCTCTGGATGGGATACGACCGCTTTCACTGAGCAGGGGTGACCCCTGCACCCAGTGTTAAGGCCGCGCTCCGTTGTCGCGCGCGGGCAGGGCTGAGCCCTGCACCCAATGTTAAGGCCGCCCGCCGTTGGCGGGCGCGGCCCGTGCCAACAGCTCAATACTGCGCTGCCGTCGCCACAGGCAGGGATGACCCCTGCACGCGATGCTAAGAAAAGATGCGGGACATCGTCCCTGTTAGAGTGGGTTAGAGGGAACGTGACTGCTGCCCGACAGCGCGGTGTGAATCGCGAAATCCCGCAGACGGTCTTTCGCTCTCGGCCGCGTGAGAAAAAGATGCTTGGCGCAGATTGTTCGATGGTCGTTGCTGAAGGGAGGGCGAATTACGGCGCATTTTGCGAAACAGGGGTTATTTCTTAGGATCCAGACACGAATGTTTCACGTGAAACGTTTTTAGTTCAGGAGAACAAAAGACGAATCGCGCTTTCCGATTCCGTCATCCCGAGCGAAGCCGAGGGACCCCGGATCCGAGCGCTCGACAAATGGCGGGCAGTCCCTCGTCAAGACACCGATCAGACACGGCGGTCATCGTCGGAAGCGAAAGCGCGCGGCCCTTGTGCCCGTGGCGATTGGGCGTCGAGCCGCTATTTGAGCGACGAACAGCGGCGGCACTTACCGCGCCGATTTCACGACTCCGGCTTCGTCGCGTTCGGATGCGGGCATCCGCAAGGTTCTGTATTCGGGCGCCATTGCGTAGGAAGACGATGGGCAGTCGAATGTAACCATACAGGCGTGCCGCACAAATCACATTTTGCAGAAAAGTGGTAGACGGGCGGGTCCGATGACGCGATTGCGGATTCACTTTTGGTGATCTTTCCTACGTTCCGGTGAGCGCACTTTTTAGGGTCGATTCTTTTTTCCATTAGGATCATTTGCCGATTCCTCCTTCCATGGCGGAGCCGGGGGTCATACAGCCGCTAAGGGTCGCATTTGCGAAGAAATCCGGGGGCGTGTTGGGGTTCTTGTAGATCGCGGTTATCGCAATGTCTATATTATTTTGATCACTCGCGGGGAGATCTTTTTCCATCGTTTCTCGAACCCTTTCCAATGGCACTCCGTGATCGCGGGCATTCGCGACGGTTCGGGCGAACTCTGCCATTGTCTTGCAACCGGCGAGTCTATTGCCGTCTGTCGCATGAGCCGCTCCGGGCGCGGACAGCATCAACGCGAGCGCGATTGCGGTTGTGAATGTTCTATAGCGTTTCATTATCTTGCCTCGCCTATTGCACGCCCCGCGCCTGTGAGTTAGCAGACCGCCGCGCGACCGACAAATGGCGGACAGCGATGAGCGAAAACCGCCAAGGCACAGGCGATGGAATCAGCGACATGGGGATGGTAGATGGATCGAAATAATGAGTGGTTTGCAGATGATCGCCGCCGGTGTGGTTCTCCAAGTCATGAGTTATGTCGTCGCGCGTATATACCATATGTGGTGGCTTGGAAATCGTGATTGGAACGGCGTTCCGAGTCCGACTCCATCCGGCGGGGAGCGGATTTCGGTCTGGATCGATCATCTAGGTTTGCTCCTGATCGTCGTCGGAGCACTGGACGTAGTACTCAGATGGCTTCACTGGATTTGAAGGTGATAATAGCCCATGTGGTGCAAACATTGCCGCGAGAACAAGCTGTCACTGGTACACCGAAGGGTGAAGCCAGATCAGGACGGTCGCATCAGGTGTCACACGCTTGAATGCGGCCACAGATGGCACACGCAAGGCTCTGATGAAGCGAATGCCCTGGAATGCGACTGCCGCGGCTATGTGCGCCCCCATCAATGATGCAGCCACATTGTGACTGTGCGTCAGAAAAGCGCACGCGCACAAGACTTTGGCGCGTTTCGAGCGATCAACCGTGCGCGCTATCTGGCTGGTATCGGACGCGGCGCGTGGGTGTCCACTAGAGCGCTACGGTATCGCGCCCCGCGTCAGGTGAACCTCGAACGTCGCGCGGAACGCGACATCCTAGCTCGGGCGAGGTAAGATCCGGGGTCCCTCCGCTTCGGTCGGGATGACGGAGAGGAAGGATGGGGGAAAAATTTGGAATTTGGACCCTCACCCGACGCTCTGCGTCGGCCTCTCCCTGTCAGGGCGAGGCAAAGAACCGGGATTCTTCGCTGCGCTCGGGATGACACAAAAAAAGAGCGCGGGCACCAGCCGCTGCACCCTCGCCTACCGACCGACAAACGGCGGGCCGCCGTGTGCTCGTGGCACGTCCCGTGAAATAACGGGGGAGGCAAGAGCCGGGTTTCTTCGCTGCGCTCAGGATGGCACAAAAAAGGTTCTAACAGGCCGTCAGGCCGCATCTTTGCTTTAATATTGAGTGCAGGGGCCGCCTCTTCCATCGCGTAGTCGCGAAAAGATGCGCTTCGCAGATTTTTGCGTCTTCTCACTGCGGGTGCAGGGGCTGGCCCCTGCCCAAGGATGCGCGAAACCCACGGTGGGTTTCGCATACAATTAAGTTCTCCTTTTTGCTATCCTGCGCGCGGCTGGGCGAGGCAGTGTGATGAGTACTCTGCAAGAGGCGTTCGTTCCGGACGAGCGCACCATCTTCGATTGGATCGAGACCGTCTTTGCCCGCGGCGTGCGGCGACCCGGGTACGAGGCCGACAGATGGACCGAGAATTTCTGCCGCGAGAAATTCCTCCAATTCGGACTGGAGCACGTCCGGCTCGAGCCCGTGACGCTGCCTTACTGGGAGCCGGTCGAGTCCGCGATGATCGTGCGCGCGGCAGGTCACGAGTCGCGCATCCCCTGTTTCGCCCTGCCGCATTCGGCGGTGACCGATGGTCTTGACGCAGCGCTCGTCCAGTGGCGTGACGAAACGCCCGGCGCTGTGAGTGGCGCGATCGCTTTGGTCGATGTGCCGCTCATGCACACACCGGCGGATTTTGCCCTGATCCTCGCAGGCGCCGTGACACGAGAAGCCGATACCAACTGGCGCCGCTACGATCCGGGCGGCACGCTTGCCGGGGCCATCCAAGTGCTCCCGTTCAGCAATCACCTCATGGCCGTTATGGACGCATCGATCGCGGCAGGGGCGATCGGGTTCGTAGGGGTGTTGAGCGATTACCCTGGCGACTCGCACCGGTACTACGTCCCCTACGATGGCGTGTCGCGCGCGATCCCCGGAGTCTGGATAAGCGCCAACGACGGCGCGCGGATCCGGCGGCTATGCGACGCGGGTCGCGTGCAGGTTACGCTGGTCAACCGCGCGATCCGCCACGAGATCACCAGCTATAACGTCGTTGGCGAACTGCCGGGCGCCGACGACGACATCGTCATCATCGGCTCCCATCACGACGGACCGTGGGCGTCCGCCGTCGAGGACGCGTCAGGCGTATCGATGGTCCTGGCGCAGGCTATCTACTGGTCGCGCATCGCGCCCGCCGACCGTCCGCATCGCCTGGTCTTCCTCCTCAACGCGGGGCACATGGCCGGTGGCGCCGGGGTACACGCGTTCATCGACCGGCACAGAACGGAACTGGCTCGCGTGGTGCTCGAAGTCCATCTCGAGCACGTCGCCGTCGAGATGGTCGAGCGTGACGGCGCGCTGGCATCCTCGGGCCATCCGGAGCCGCGCTGGTGGTTCACCAGCCGGCTCGCATCGCTCGAGGCCATTGTGCGCGAGGCAGTTGTGGCCGAGCATATCGAGCGGTCGCTGATCCTGCCGCCCGATGTCTTCGGCCCATCACCGACTACCGACGGCGGCCCGTTTCATCTTGCCGGCGTGCCGCTGGTCAACTTCCTCACGGCGCCCTTTTACCTCTTCGACGCAATGGATACGCTCGACAAGATTCATCGCCCGAGCCTGGTGCCTGTGACCCGTGCCGCTATCCGTATCATTGCGTCAACTCACGGCATGAGCGCGGGCCGTTGGCACGGGCAGGGGTGGCAGGGGTGACCCCTGCACCCAGTGTTAAGGCCGCGCTCCGTTGTCGCGCGCGGCCCCTGCCAACGGCTTAATACTGCGCTGCCGTCGCCACGGCCTGGCCAGCCGTGCAAACGGCGGGTCGCTCGCCTCGATAACGCGGCCCAACTAGACTTGACGCATGCGAGGGTTCACTTCATGAGCGCCGATCGCGCCCACGTTGCCGCCAATACCGATCGCTTCTCAGGTTTCGCCGAACTCTACGACAGGTACCGGCCGAGACCGCCCGAAGTCATCGTAGACCTCCTGACGCAGCTGGCCGCAAAGCCGCGGCCCGTAGTCGTCGATCTCGGCAGCGGCAGCGGTCTCTCTACTCTCATCTGGACGCGAATCGCATCCGAGGTCGTCGGCGTCGAGCCGAATGCCGACATGCGCGCGCAGGCTGATGAGCGCCGTGCGGCCGACTCCAATTCGGGCATCGTCAGGTTCGTCGAGGGGCTCTCGACCGCGACCGGCCTTCCCGACCGATACGCCGATATCGTGACCTGCTCGCAGTCGCTGCATTGGATGGAGCCGAACGGCACATTCGCCGAGGTTGCGCGCATTTTGCGCGACGGAGGGGTGTTTGCCGCTTACGACTGCGATTGGCCGCCGACGCTCAACGCCGAAGCCGAACAGGCCTATATCGCATGCCGAGTGAAGGCGGAAGCGCTGGAGCGCCAACTGCGCCTCGCGCCGGAGGTTTTTCAGTGGAACAAGGGCGGGCATCTGGAAAGGATCAAGCAGAGCGGGCGGTTCCGTTACGTGAAGGAGGCCGTGCTCCATCACGTCGAGACTGGAGGCGCAGAGCGGCTAGTCGGGCTCGCGCTCAGCCAGGGCGAGATCGCTACGCTGCTCAAGCACGGTATCGCCGAGGATGAGATCGGGATCACGGCGTTGCGCGAGGCTGCGCGCCACGCGCTCGGCGACACTATCGTGCCGTGGTTCTGGAGCTACCGGCTCAGAATGGGCGTGAAGTGAGGAAGGGGAAATCACTTAATTGTATGCGGAACCCACCGTGGGGCAGGGGTGACCCCTTGTATCTTGCGGTTAGGGTCGCAAGATGGATTCAAACTTGGGTGCGGCAGACCGATAACCCCTGGGTCCGCAACGAGCGAGACCGCGGTGCAGCGCGGGTCGCCGCGCCCTGAAAACCAGGTCACAGCCCGAACAGTCGCCGGGGCCGGCGCAAGTGGTCGAGCCCGCATCGTGCAAGGACGGGCGCGGCCGGAACGCAGAGGTGCAGCGATGGAAGCTCAAGTGTACGTCGGGATCGATGTAAGCAAGGCGCGGTTGGAGGTGGCGCTGGGGGCAACGGGTAAGTTGTTGGAGGTGGCCAACGATGCCGGCGGGATCGCAAGCTTGGTCGCACGGCTGGTGGAGCTTGCGCCAGCGCTGGTGGTGCTGGAAGCCAGCGGTGGGTTGCAGACCGCGCTGGTCGCCGAGTTGGGCGCGGCCGGGATGCCGGTGGTGGTAGTCAACCCGCGCCAGGTGCGCGAGTTCGCGCGCGCCAGCGGACGGCTGGCCAAGACCGACGCGCTCGACGCGCGGGTGCTGGCGCTGTTCGCCGAGCGGATGCGACCCGAAGTGCGCCGACTGCCCGACGCGCAGGAACTCGAGCTCAAGGCGCTGGTCGCACGGCGCCGCGAGCTGGTTGAGATGCTGACCGCCGAGCGTAACCGGCTCGGCAGCACGCCCAAGCTGCTGCACAAGGAGATCACCGCGCATATCGGCTGGCTGGAGGGCCGGCTCAAGGAGCGTGACCGTGATCTTGACCGGATGCTGCGCAGCTCGCCGCTGTGGCGCGAGCGCGAAGACTTGCTGCGCGCAGTCCCCGGAGTCGGTCCGGTGTTGTGCGCCACGTTGCTGGCCGACCTGCCTGAACTAGGCGCGCTCTCGCGCCACCAGATCGCCAGCCTGGTCGGCGTGGCTCCGCTCAACCGCGATAGCGGCAGCATGCGCGGGCGGCGCACGGTGTACGGCGGTCGCGCCCAAGTGCGCGCCGCACTCTACATGGCCACGCTCGCCGCGGTGCGCTGCAATCCCGCGCTTAAAGACTTTTACCCGCGGCTGCGCAGCATGGGTAAGCCCGCCAAGCTCGCGCTCACTGCGGCCATGCGCAAGCTGCTCACCGTCCTCAACGCCATGCTCAAACATCGCACCCCATGGAGTCCTCAATGCCCCGCCTAAAACAAAAAGCGCGATCCAACCCATCCTCTCAACCCCTTGATGAGGGTGGGTTGGATAGCGCGTCCAGCTTGACCCCCATCACGGTCGCTGCACCCAATGTTAAAACAAAGATGCGGGCGGAGTTTACCCTGAGCGAAGTCGAAGCGCCCTGTTGGGCAAGGGCGGATTGAAACGTCAGGAAACCCGGGATAGAAGAGCGAGGTAGGAGCCAGGAAAATGCTGCTGGGATCGATTAATCATGTCTCTGTCACGGTCAGCGATCTTCCGGAGGCGATGAAGTTTTTTCGCCCGCTGCTCGAATTCCTGGGCTATACAGTCGGAAAGATTTCCCAGAGCCGGTCGGGCGCCGACCTTACCGTGAACATCAACATGGCGAACGGCACCGCGATCAATGTATGGCAGGCGAAGCCCGATCTGGCCGGGAATCCATTTCAGATATACGCGCCGGGGCTGCATCACCTGGCGTTTAACGTCGAGAAGCATGAGCAGGTCGATGCGGTCCGTGATCTCGCGGTGAAGCTAGGGGCGGAAATTCTGGATGGTCCGGGTGAATTTCCGTTTGGTCCTGGCGGTTATTACGCGGTCTATTTTCTTGGCCCGGACAAGCTGAAATTCGAAATTGTGCACATGCCGCTCGCGGAGCAGCGATTGCGAGCGATGGTGGCGGCGATTGAACGCGGAAGCGTGAAGTGAGCCTTGCGCCATTGCGAAATTCTTTCTTGAGCGGGGCGCGCGACACCGGTCGCGACCCTTCACGAAAGAAAAATGGAAAGGCGCTGCGAAAAAGGCCTTCTCCCTGAAAATCATGGGAGCACAATAATGGCGGCGAAGCTCTACCAGTTTATCGGCAGCCCATTCTGCGCCAAGGTGCGCAAGTTGCTGGCGTTCAAGGGCGTCGAGTTCGAGGTGGTCGAGGTCGACTACCTGGAGCGCAAGGAATTGATGCTGGCGTCGGGCCAGATAATGGTGCCGGCGGTCACGCTGGACAGCGGCGAGACGATCGTCGATTCCGCGCGAATCGCGATGCGACTCGAGGAGCTTTATCCCGAGCCGACGATTTTCCCGGCTGGATGGCGCGGGATGCATCTGGTGCTGGCCGATTATATCGACAACCAACTCGAGGACGTGCTGTATCGCGTGGCGCTGGCCGACGAACTCGCGGTTCACATCCGGGAGGGTGCGGATCGCGCCGCGCTATGGCGTCTGATTCGCGAGCGCAAGTACGGCGTGGGTTTCGTCGATCGAACTATCGCGGAGCATTCGGCCAACTGGGAACGCGCGCGCGCCGCTCTGGCGCCGTTCGAGGAGCAACTGGCGAGTGTGCCGTTTCTAACTGGCAGGATTGGCCTGGCGGATTTCGCGCTCTACGGCCAGTTGTTCTACCTAGCGTTCACGGGCGAGTTGAAGATTCCCGCCGAGATGAAAAATCTGCTCGCGTTCTTCGGACGCGTCGATCGGATCAGCGCCTCGATCGAGGAGCAGGGGTGACCCCTGCACTCAGTATTAAGGCCGCCCGCCGTTGGCGGGCGCGGACCCTGCCAACGGCTTAATACTGCGCTGCCGTCGCCACGGCCTGCTACGCGATTTCGGCGATTGCGGCGGTCAGAAAATGGCTGAAGAGCGCGCCGGTCGAGTCGAGTGCGACATCATATAGTGACGCGGTGCGGCCGGGCACGAACGCCTGATGGCCCTCGTCGGTCAGCGCGTACACCACACAAAGCATCAACGCCAGGTATGGCCGCCGCACCATCGGGCCGCGGACCAGCAGCCAGAAAAGCACTCCATATTCGGTAAAATGCGCGGCCTTGCGGATCAGGTTGTGGCATACGTCAACCGACGCGGCGGTGAGTGCGGGAAACAACCATCGCAGGATCGGGTCGATGATCCTGGCCGTGTTGGCGGCGGTAAACGCCGAGGTCGAGAGTATGAAGATCAACGCGCCCCACATAACTACCGGGATCCATTGGCCAAGCGGAGCGGGCTCCGAGGCGGCGGAAAGAGATTTCGCCGCTTCCATCAGTTGGCTGTCGTTTTCATGAGCGATGCGCGCCGGGGGTTGCAGTCGGAAGTGAAGCGGAGATTTTGCGCGGGCAGCTTTTTCATGAAGATGGAGAACGTGTCACACTTATCAATCATCGCTTGGAGTTACCAGTGGGGCCACGCGCCGGGCAATCTAATCAGGAAGGCCGCGAGATGGACAATCTGCTGAAAATACAACGAGCCCAAGTGGCGCCGCCGTGCACGGTGGTAATATTCGGTGCGTCGGGCGATCTGGCCAAGCGCAAGCTGATTCCGGCGCTGTACAATCTGGTCGCATGCGGCCAGGGGATGATGCCGGCGAAAAGCGCGGTGCTGGGATTCGCGCGGCGCGAAATGTCGCTCGACGAGTTCCGCAAAAGCGCGCGCGATTGGACCGCCCGGTTCTCGCGCCTGAAAGTCGATGACGCCTGCTGGCCGGCGTTCGCCGAAGGGCTGGACTATCTGTCCGGGCTCGACCGTCCCGACGGCTTCGCAAAACTTAAAGTGAAACTTGAAGCTATCGAAAAAGCGCGCGGGCTTCCGCCCAATCGGGTTTTCTACCTTGCGATTCCGCCCGAAGCGATTGGCGAGTCGGTTGAGCGGCTTGCGCAGGCCGGCCTGATCAATCCTCCGGATGCGCCGAACTTCTCAAGCGTGGTGGTCGAAAAACCAATCGGCCACGATTTGCCGAGCGCGCTCGAAATCAACCGCGTGCTGGTGAAACATCTCCACGAGTCGCAGATTTTCCGGATCGATCACTACCTCGGCAAGGAAACCGTGCAGAACCTGCTGGTGCTGCGCTTCTCGAATAATATTTTCGAGCGGCTGTGGGGCAGCCGCAACGTCGATCACATGCAAATCACCGTGGCGGAGGCGGAAGGGGTGGGTAACCGCGCGGCGTTTTACGATCGTGCCGGCGCGCTGCGCGACATGGTGCAGAACCACATCCTGCAAACACTGTCGCTGCTGACGATGGAAGCGCCGGTGTCGCTCGACGCGGCGGCGATCGGGGACGCGAAGCTCAACGTGTTGCGCACGATCCGTCCGATCACGCCGGAGCATGCGCGCGCGAATACGGTGCGGGCGCGGTACGGCGCGGGGATCGACGCCGACGGCAAGCCGGTGGGCGGTTACATGGACGAACCGGGGGTCCCCGACAATTCGCGCGCCGACACGTTCGTCGCGCTGAAGACATATATCGACAACTGGCGATGGTCGGGGGTGCCATTTTTCATCCGCACCGGCAAGCGGATGAAGCGGCGGGCGAGCTCGATCTACGTGCAGTTCAAGGACGTGCCGCAAATTCTGTTCAATCGCGATTCGTCGGTACCGGCCAACGCGCTGACGATTCGGATTCAGCCCGACGAGGGTTTTTCGTTCGACGTGATGACCAAGCGGCCGGGGCTGGACCTGGTGCTGCAACCGGTGCGGATGAATCTCAGCTACAAGACCGCGTTCGGCGACGGCGCCTCGCCCGACGGATACGAACGACTCCTGCTCGACGTGATGGACGGCGACCATACGCTGTTCCCCAGCGCGCAGTTCGTCGAGAAGTCGTGGGAGTTCGTGCAGGAAATATTGGATTCGTGGAGCGACGGCGCGCGGGTGCCGATGGCCGAGTATCCGGCGGGAAGCTGGGGACCCAATGAGGCCGACCAGTTAATTCGCACGGCGGGGCGAGCATGGCATGAACCTTGACCCGGGAATGTTTTCGCGCGGCAGCGGAAATGGTTCGCGCGCGGGGGCATACTGCTTGGCACGGATGGCCGCCCTCGGCTAACATCTCTTGCGGCCCGCGGCTGCGTCGGCACAGCGCCGCAAAGCAGCCTCGATGAGACTCAACACCGCTTTGAGCACCCGCGCGTTGAGGCGCGGCGGTTCGGATGATCGCGCGCGCATTGGAGTTCGGCGGCAGGAGTGCCACTCGACGAAAGCATAATTTCACCGGGATCGGAGAGCTGCTTGCCCAACAATAACAAGGTCGTAATTCTCGGCGCCAACGGCACCATGGGCGCGGGCGCGGGATGCGTATTGGCGGGTGGAGGATATAGCGTCACGCTGCTGGCGCGGAGGTCCGACAAAGCAGCCCAAGGATTAGCCGACGCGCAGAACGATGCGCGTGCGGAAGCGATCGCGGAGCGGATCTCGCTGGGCGCGTACGACACCGACCTCAGCCGCGCGGTCAGCGAGGCGGCGATTATCTTCGAGTCGCTGGCCGAAGACCTGCCGCTCAAAAGACAGTTCTTCGAGCTGATCGACAAGAGCCGGCGTCCCGACGCGATCGTGGCGTCCGGTTCCTCGGGACTGTCGGTGGCGGAAATGGCGCGCGGACGAAGCGATTCGTTCCGCCGCAATTTCCTCGGCGTCCACCTGTTCAATCCGCCGCAGGTGATCGTCGGCACCGAAGTCATTCCAGGACCCGATACCGATCCGGCGGTGGTAAAGCGAGTCGTCGGGATGCTGACGAGACGGCTGGGCCGCAAGGTGATCGTCAGCAAAGATATGCCCGCGTTCGTGGGCAACCGGGTCGGCTTCAAGGTCCTGAACGAAACCGCGCAACTGGCCGCCGAGCACGGCGTCGCGTTTATAGACTATTTGATCGGGCCGCATACCGGGCGCGCGATGGCGCCGCTGGCGACTGTCGATCTGGTCGGATGGGACGTGCACAAGGCGATCGTCAACAACGTCCATGCCAACTGCGAGGACGAGGCGCACGAGTCCTTCGCGATGCCGGCGTACATGAGCGCCGCGCTTCACAAGGGATGCCTGGGTGACAAGACGCCCGAGCGTGGCGGCTTCTACCGGCGCGCGGGCAAGCAAGTCTTCGTGCTCGATCCGAAGACCGGCGGGCACGAGAACTACCAGAAACCCGCACCGATCGAATTCGTCGAAAAGATGAAACAGTTGCATCACGTGGGCCGCTACGGCGAGGCGTTGAAGGTTCTCGCCGAAGCCAAGGGCGCGGATGCCGAGGTATGCCGCCGCGTCGTGCTCGGCTACGTCAGCTACGCGCTGAACCGTGTCGGCGAAGTGGCCGCGAGTTCGGCCGACGTGGACACGATCATGTCGTACGGCTTCAACTGGGCGCCGCCCACGGCGATCGTCGATTTGTTCGGCGCGAAGAACACGGTGGCGATGCTGGAAAAGCTGAAACTGACGGTCCCCGCGGTCGTCGAACAAGCCGCGGCGCGCGGTGCTAGAATGTTCTCCGGCGGCATACTCGAATACGGCCGGACCTTTGTTGGATGATTAAATTGAATAGCCGAGAGGAGCGCGCGATGACGAAGCCAGCGCCGGTGTACATATTGGGCGGAGCGCAAACCGACTTTGCCCGCAATTGGTCGAAAGAAGGAAAGCATTTCGTGGCGATGATGCGCGAGGCAACTTTGGGCGCGCTCGAAGCTACCCATATCGAGCCGCGCGAAGTTGAAACTGCTCACGTCGGCAATTTCGCCGCCGAGCTATACGCCAAGCAGGGCCATATCGGCGCATTTTTCCTCGAGATCGATCCCGCTTTCGCCGGGCTGCCGACCAGCCGTCATGAAGCGGCGTGCGCGTCGGGCTCGATCGCGTTGATCGCGGCGTCGGCCGACATCGAAGCCGCGCGCTACGACCTGGCGTGCGTGGTCGGCGTCGAACAAATGAAGACCGTCGATTCCACCACCGGCGGCGACATCCTGGGCACCGCGGCGTGGTACGAGCGCGAAGCCAAGGGAATCGAATTCCCGTTTCCGAAACTGTTTGGCCGGCTCGGCGACGAGTACGACAAGCGCTACGGCCTCAAGGATGAACACCTCGCGCATATTTCGGCGGTGAATTATTCCAACGCGAAGCGCAATCCGAACGCGCAGACCCGCAACTGGTTCATGAGCGAGAGTCACGCGCAGCACGCAAGCAAATTCAATCAGGTCATCGGCGGTCGCATCAAAGTCAGCGATTGCTCGCAAGTCACGGACGGCTCGGTCGCGCTTTTCCTCGCCTCGGAAAAATTTGCGAGCGCGTGGGCCAGCCGCAACGGCAAGACGCTCGCCGACATTCCGCGCATCCTCGGATGGGGCCATCACACGGCGCGGCTCGAATTCGACAGCAAGGTCGCCGAGAGCAAGGACGACGCCTACGTATTGCCGCATACACGCCAGGCAATTCTCGACGCCTTCCAGCGCGCGGGCATCGCGTCCGCCGCCGAGCTCTCGGGAATCGAGACGCACGACTGCTTCACCACCTCCGAGTACATGGCGATCGATCATTTTGGAATCACCAAGCCGGGCGAATCGTGGAAGGCGGTCGAGGAAGGCGTGATCGAGCTCGGCGGCAAGCTGCCGATCAATCCGAGCGGCGGGCTGATAGGCGCGGGCCATCCGGTCGGCGCGACCGGCGTGCGCCAGATGCTCGATTGCCATCGGCAGATAACGGATAGCGCGGGCGACTACCAGGTCGAGGGGGCGAAGAAATTTGCGATGCTGAACATCGGCGGCAGCGGCACCACCAGCTGCGTGTTCATCGTCGGCAAGTAAGCGCGGCGATTTCGAATTGTCGAAGCGGCGGTCCCCAAACGGATCGCCGCTTTTCATTTGAATACCCGGTTGGCTCGCGCGCGCCGCCGCGGCACAATCTCCGGATGTCCAGGAAAATTCCGTTCACCCTCGTAGATGTCTTCACGTCGCGGCCTTTCGGCGGCAACCAACTCGCGGTCTTCACCGACGCGCCGTCGCTCAGTGCAAGCGAGATGCAGGAGCTGGCGCATGAGATGAACTTCAGTGAATCGACGTTCGTGATGGCGGCCGAATCTTCCCGCGCCGCGCGGCGCGTGAGGATTTTCACGCCGAGGCGCGAGCTTCCGATGGCCGGGCATCCCACGGTCGGCACCACATGGGTGCTCGCGAGTCGCGGCGAGATCGCGCTCGAATCGGCGAATGTCGATGCGACGTTGCAACTCGGAATCGGGCTGGTGACAGTCACGATCGAGAATACCGGCGGCAAGCCGGATTTTGTCTGGATGGCGCATCGCGAGCCGGAGTTCGGTGCGAAGCGGCACGATGGCGGGCGCATCGCGAAGGCGCTTGGAATCGCCGTGGCGGACATTCGCGAAGATCTGCCGATCCAGATCGTCTCGACCGGATTTCCATTCATTTTCGTGCCGCTTCGAACGATCGACGCGCTCGCGAGATGCGTTTCCAGCGCCACGGCGCTCGCGGCGCTATTTAAGTCGGGCGAGCAGCCGCTTCCTATATATATGTTCGTCGCAAACGAGTCGGGCGAGTTCTCCGCCCGATCGCGGATGTTCGCGCCGCATACCGACGCAATTCCCGAGGACCCGGCGACTGGAAGCGGCGCGGCTCCATTGGGCGCGTACGCCGCCACATACGGGTTGATCAAACCTCAACCATCCCATTCATTTCTGATCCAGCAAGGCGTCGAGATGGGACGGCCGAGCGAGATTCGCGTCGAGGTCGTGCGTAAGACCAGCGGCGCGTTCGCAATCCGAATCGGCGGCCGATGCGCGATCGTCGGCGAAGGTGCGATGTTCCTCTAGCGCGCGGGCGCGGCTATTGTTGTGCGTATGGATGACCGCCAAATTCCGTCGGTCGGCGAAAACGCTCCCGAGTTCGCGCTCGCCGACTCGACCGGTGTGGTTCGCCGGCTCGGCGAACTGATCGCCGGCGCAATGTGCGTCGTCGTTTTCTACCGTGGACACTGGTGACCGTTCTGCCTCCGCCAGTTGGCGGATTACTCGGAGCGCCTCGATGATTTTCGCGCCGCCGGCAGCGAGTTGGTTGCGATCTCCGTGGACGACGCCGCTCGTGCAGAGCCGTGCCGCCAAGAGCTCGGCATCAAATTTCCGCTGCTGTGCGACACTCGGCGCGAGGTCGTCAAGGCATACGGCTTGCTCAACACGCGGGAAAACGGCGGAATCGCGTTCCCGGCCTCATTTTTGATCGATCGCGATCGCGTGGTGCGTTTCCGCGCGCTGGAAGAAGTCGCGTCGCGCGTCAGCGTGGACCAATTGCTCGGACTGGTGCGCGCACTTGGCCGCGGCGTCGAGGCGCCGGCGACACCGCGCCAGCGCGGAGTATGGCCCGGAGCGATGTTCCTGCGCGCGACGATGAATGCACTTCGCCGCGGCGTTCGCGTCCCGAATCGATAAGATCAAATCGCGTCAGCGCAGCTGGGCAAATTGAAATCACGAGCCGCATTTTTCAACTTTTTATCTGGTCTCGGCGATCCTATGATTCTGCGCGCGGAGTTCGTATGAAGCGTCAATATCTTGTTGCGCTATCGTTTCTCTTCGCGGCCGGATTCAGCGCGTGCGCAGGCGAGGGTATTTCCGAGGCGCCGGTCTCTTACATGAATCCGGAAGGGAGCCGCGTCGAAGCGCTCGCGATGACCTCGCCGCGGGCCAACGCGGCTGCAATTCGGCTCCGCGACGGCCGGGTGCTGATTTGCGGCGGCACAGCGACCGGAGAGGTCGGCGGCGTGCTCTCGAGCGCCGAGCTCTCGAGCGCCGAGCTCTACGACCCGGCGGCGCGCAGGTTCACGCGGACCGGCGCTATGACGGTCGCGCGAGCCGGGCAGACGATCACGATGCTCCGTGACGGACGCGTGCTGCTCACCGGCGGGGTTCAAAACGCCGGCTTTCGCTCGCAGCTCGCCAGCGCGGAGATTTACGATCCGGGTGCCGGCGCCTTCAGCGCAACGGGCTCTATGGCGACGCCGCGCGAAGGGCATACCGCGACGATGCTTCGCGATGGGCGCGTGCTGATCGTGGGCGGCAGCGGCAATGGCGTGAGTACGTTGGACTCGGCTGAGGTTTACGATCCTTCGAGCGGCACTTTCAGCGCCGCGGGCCATTTGAATCAGCCGCGCGTCGCGCATGTCGCCGCGCTCCTTGGCACCGGCAAAGTATTGATCGCCGGCGGCGGCCGCGGCGGCATGCCGGGTGGCTATATCTCCTACGACACCGCGGAAATGTACGATCCAGCCACGCGCAGCTTCACGGCGATGCGCGCGCACATGACAAGCGATCGCGTCGGCGCCGCTGCGGTCAAATTGAACGACGGGCGCGTGCTGATCGTCGGCGGCAAGAGCGGCAGAGTCGTGACCAGCCGCCATCCCAATCTTTTTTCGCTGACGCCGCTCAAGACCGCGGAAATTTTCGATCCCGAATCCGGCGCCTTCATCGCAACCGGCGACATGAGCGCACCGCACTACCTGCCGACTGCAACGATGCTCGACAACGGGAGTGTGCTCGTCGTCGGCGGATGGACCATCAAAGGGCCGGTTGTGGTCGGAGTGCGCGACGCGGAAATTTACCAGCCCGAAACGAACCTGTTTTCGCGAGTGGGCCCGACCAACGTCGCGCGGCTTACTAACACCACGACGTTGCTGAACGACGGCGAGGTCTTGATCGCCGGCGGCATCGACGGCAATTCGCTGGTGGGTGCGTCGGTCGAGTTCTACTCTCCAACGCAGCATCGCTTCCTGATGCTCCCCGAACCCGGCGCCTCCACCCAAGCTGCGCCCGTCCAACAATGAAGGATTCGGCGGTAAATTTATTGCCCGCGTTTTCCTGGCGCGACGCGCGCGGAACCGCGCGCTCATTCCCGCCCGCCCGAGACGCGCTGCTCTAGCTCGCCGCTGCTGTTTCCCGACTCGGGTGAGGCTATTTAGCGGGCGGGTTTATTTGGGGACGCGCGCGTGATGAAATCTTTGCCAGGATCGAAGGCGCGCTGCGGGGAATCACTAGCGTGGAATCGGAAAATATTCGGCCTCATGAAGCGCTCGAGTCGCGCGTGCCGGCGCTGTCGGCGCCCGCGGTCATGCTCGAGCCGCCGCCGGGCCGCATCCTGGTCAAGGAGGTCAACTGGCTGGGCGACTTGGTGATGAGCACGCCCGCGCTGCGGGCAATCCGCCGCGCGTGGCCGGACGCGCATCTCGCGGTGCTGATCAAGAAGGAACTGGCGAGCTTCTTTGACGGGGCCCGATGGCTCGACGAGGTGATACCGTACTCGGTTGGGCGCGGTCTTTCCGGGTTTTTCGATCGCCGCAGAATTGTCGGAGAAATCCGCGCGCGGCGATTCGACCTGGGAGTGTTGTTTCCGAACAGTTTCGAGTCGGCGCTGTGGATCGCGATGGCCGGAATCCGGCGGCGCGCCGGATTCGTCGCCGATGCGCGCGGCGCGATGCTGACGCTGAAAGCGCCGCCGCCGCCCGAAGCGGTTACCGGCCACCAGGTGAATTATTGGCTCGCGATGGTGCGCGCGACGGGCGTTTGCGTCGCCGACACCCGCGCCGATGATTTCGCAATCGACGTCCACGGACCGCATCGCGAGCGGATGCGCGAATGGCTCGCGGCGAATCGCAAGCGTCCCGGCCGTCCGGTCTTTGCAATCGCTCCCGCAGCGGCCTTCGGGCCGGCCAAGGAATGGCCCGCGGACAGCTACGGCGCGCTGATCGATTTGCTCGCGCGTCGCGAGGACGCCGAAGTCGTGCTGGTTGGCGCGGGGTCGGAGCGCGCGAAGTGCGAAGAAGTTGCGGCGGCGAGCAAATCGGGCGCGATGATCGCAGCCGGGCACACCAATGTCGGCGAGCTGATCGCATTGTTGTCGATTTGCGACGGGTTCATCGGCAACGATTCAGGGAGCATGCATCTGGCGGGAGCGCTGGGAATCCCGACCGTCGCGATTTTCGGATCGACCAATCCGATTCGCACCGGGCCGCTGGGGCCGAAGACGCGGGTGATTTACCGCAAGCTCGAGTGCAGTCCGTGCCTCGCGCGCACCTGCCGCTTCGGTCATTACAACTGCCTGACGCAAATCGAACCGGCGGAGCTGGCCGACGCAATCCTCGCAATTCGCGCGTCGCGTTGAAAACCGAAGACTGAAAACTTTCATTCACCGGAAAACCAGGGCATCAAGATGAAACTCAAGGAACTCGCATCGAAGCTGGGACTCGAAATCCGCGGTGACGGCGGCGTGGAGGTTTTCGCGCCGGCGCCGATCGAGGCCGCCGGTCCCGGCATGATCGTATTCGTCGCGAGCGCGAAGTACGCCCCCGCGCTGCAATCCAACGTATCGGCGGCGATCACAACCGCCGAGCTTGCGGCGGGCGCGAAGTGCGCGACGCTTGTCAGCGCGAATCCATACGCGGACTTCGCGCGCGTGCTCGAGATTTTCTTTCCGCCGTACCGGCCCGCGCCGGGGATCGATCCGCGGGCTTCAATCGCGCCCGACGCGACGATCGGTCCCAACGCGTCGATCGGCGCATCGGCGGTAATTGGCGCGGGCGTTACGATTGGGCGCGACGCGGTGATTCATCCGAACGTTACGATTTACCCCAACGTGCGCATCGGCGATCGCTTCACCGCGCACAGCCAGGCCTCGATTCGCGAAGGCACGGTGATTGGGAATCGCGTGACGATTTTGAACGGCGCGGTAATCGGCGCCGACGGTTTCGGGTTCGTCGAGGAAAAGGGCGATTTGATCAAGATTCCGCAAGTCGGCAGCGTAACGATTGAGGATGATGTCGAGATCGGCGCGAATTCGACGGTCGATCGCGCGATGATGGGGGCGACGGTGCTGCATCGGGGCGTGAAGCTCGACGACCAGGTGCATATCGGGCACAACTGCGAAATCGGCGAGTACTCGCGCTTCTCGGGCCACGTGGGAATCTCGGGCTCGACGCGAATCGGCAAATGGTGCCTGTTCGGCGGACAAGCGGGATGCACCGACCACGTGACGATCGGCGATCGCGTCATGGTCATGGCGAAAGCCGGCATCCACCACGACTTGAAAGACGACGCGATCGTCGGGGGCATCCCCGCGGTGGACGTGCGCAAGTTCCGCCGCTACGCCACCGTGCTGACCCGGCTGCCCGAAGTGATACGGCGAGTGCGCGCGCTGGAGAATCACGTCGGCATCGGTGGCAACGAGGCCCAGTAATCGACGGCGGCGCAATGAAATGCGGATGACGCCGCCGTCTCCAGTGCCAGAGCTCACGTTCACACTTGCGCCACGGCCACCGTTCAGACTCGACATGACGGTGTGGGCGCTTCGGCGACGGGCGCATAACATCGTCGATCGATTCGACGTGGGGGTCTGGCGGCGCATCCTGATGATCGGCAGGTCGCCGGTCGCGGTCGCAGTCAGGCAGACACGGCGCGGTTCGCGTCCGGAAATCGAAGTGCGGGTCAGAGCCGCGCGGCCGCAAGCGGTGAAGGCGGAAGTCGCCGCGATTGTGACCAGGATGCTTGGGCTCGAGCGTGATCTTTCGGATTTCTACCGGCTCGCGCGCGGCGATGCGCGCATCCGGGAGCTGGCGGATCGTCTCCGGGGGATGAAACCGGTGCTGTACGCCACGGTATTCGAAGCGTTCGCGAATGCGGTCGCGTGCCAGCTCGTGTCGCTGAGCGCGGGAATGCACGTACTGAACCGGCTCACGGAGACTTGCGGAATCCCCGGCGAGGTTGATGGCGCGACGGCGCCGATGCGATCGTTCCCGGCCGCGTCCGCGGTTGCGCGCTTGAATCCGGACGCGCTGCGGGCGCTCGGGCTCAGCAGACAGAAGGGGGAATACCTGATCGGACTTGCGCGGTTGGCGATCGATCGCAAGGACCGCGATTTCGCGTCGATAGAAGCGCTCGGGGACGACGACGCCGTCGCACGCCTTTCGACGATTCGCGGCGTGGGACGCTGGACCGCGGAGTACGTGATGCTGCGCGGTTTCGGCCGAATCAACATCTTCCCGGGTGACGACGTCGGCGGGCGCAACAAACTCTTCGAATGGCTCGGTGAGCACGGCGAGCCCACCTACGACGGCGTGCGGCAGATGCTCGAGCGGTGGCATCCGTACGCCGGACTCATCTATCTTCATCTGATTGTGAACGGACTCGCCGACGACGGTTATTTTGCGCAATCGGCGGCCGGGTAAGGCGACGGGAAATCCCCAATCGCGAGCATTACGGGCTCGCAGGAGAAATGCGATGGAGAAAAAATATATCAATCCGGATACGTTGCTCGCGCCGCGCGGCTATACGCACGTCGTGACGATCGCGGGACCGGCAAAGTTGGTATTCATTTCGGGGCAGGTGGCAGTTGACAAGGAAGGCAAGTTGGTAGGGCCGGGAGACTTGAAGACCCAGATTCGCCAGGCGGCGAATAATCTCAAAGCCGCGCTCGCGGCTGCGGGAGCCACCGCGGCCGATATAGTCAAGACCAATACTTACATCGTTAACTACAAGCAGTCTGACTATTCCGCGATGCGCGAGGCGCGCTCCGAACTGTTCCCGGATGGTGAGCCGCCGGCCTCGACGCTGGTCGGCGTGACGTCGCTGGCGGTCGAGGGACTGATGGTCGAGATGGAAGCGATCGCGGCTGTGAAGTGATCGGCTAGGTGTCGCGACTCGGCGAATGTGAGAATAAACCTCAGACTGCCATTATGTTATGCGGCGGCCAGGTTGCCGGCGCCGGGGAGCTTGACTCGCGGCGGCGAGATACCCGCAAATGATGGAGGAATAGCGCAAGCGGTCATTATATCTCGTCGGGGAATGAGACGATGAAGCGTCGGGGGAAGAGAGCATGAACAGTATCGAGGAACACTATCGCGCGGCGACCGAAAAATCCGCGCAACTCGCCAAGCGCGCCGAGCGCGTGATGCCCGGCGGAGACACCCGCACCACCACCTACTATCGGCCCTACCCGCTCACGCTCAAGCGCGGAGAAGGTCCTTTCGTTTGGGACGTTGACGGCAACAAGTACATCGATCTGCTGGGCAACTACACCAGCCTGGTTCACGGCAACGCTTACCCGCCAATCGTCGAGGCGGTGAGCAAGGCCGTTCGTGACGGCAGCTCGTGGCCGGCGCGATCGGAGGCGCAGATCGAGCTGGCGACTCTGCTGTGCGAGCGCGTCGAATCTGTGGATCGCGTGCGATTTTGCAATTCAGGCACGGAGGCCGGGATGCTCGCGGTGCACGTCGCGCGGCGCCTTACCGGCCGCAAGCTCATCCTGATGGCGCGCTACGGCTATCATGGATCGTACGACGATTTGGAAATCGGGCTGGCCGGCCAGGACGGCGAACGCACGATGCTCGCCGACTTCGGCGAGGCGACTGTGTTCGAGGCGCTGTTGTACGAGCGCGGTTCGGAGATTGCGGCGGTGTTCCTCGAGCCGATTCTCGGCTCAGCCGGCATCGTCGAGCCGCCGGCCGACTTTCTCGCGCGCGTTGCCGAAGCGGCGCGTAGCGCGGGTGCGATGCTCGTCCTCGATGAGGTGATCACGCTGAGGCTGGCCGAAGGCGGCGCGCAGCAGATTTTCGACGTCAAGCCGGACCTGACGATGTTCGGCAAGATGGTTGGCGGCGGATTTCCGGTCGGAGCGATCGGCGGCAGCGAAGAAGTGATGTCGGCGTTCGATCCGCGCAATCGCGGCACGATTTTTCATTCGGGCACTTTCAACGGCAATCCGGTCACCTGCGCGGCCGGGGTCGTGTCGGTGCGCGAGCTGACGCAGGCGCGAATCGACAAAATGGCCACACAGGCCGAGCGGCTGGCCGCCGAGCTGGCGCGCGCGGCGCGCCAGGTGGGGCTGCCGTTTTCCGTGCGGCATTATGGATCGCTGATGAACGTGTTTTTTCTCAAACGGCCGCCACCCGCGACGATCGCGCGCGAGGACGCCCGCGCGATCTCCAGCTTCCATCTGGCGGCGCTCAATCAAGGTTTGTTTCTCGCACCCCGCGGGATGATTGCGCTCTCGACCGTGATCAGTGACGAAGTCCTGAGCGAGATTTGCGAGCGCGCGGCGAAGGCGATGGCCGACGTCGCGCAGGCCGGCGAGTAGCGGCGAGCATCGGCGTCTCGACGCAGGAGGCGCGCGCGGCAAGTCCGCCTGCGCCTCCGCGTTTTTCACGTTTTCACTTTTTCACTTTTCACTGCCGGGAGATGCTGTTCACTGTTCACGCCGCCTTCAGTTCCGACGTGCAATGGGGGCATCGCGTGGCGCCGAGCGCAATCGCGCTCAGGCAATATGGACACTCCTTGGTGTTGGACGGCGCGGGCGTTTCGCCGGCGAGGCGATTCACCCATTTGACGAGTAGAAAGACCGCGAACGCGATTATCACGAAGTCGATGATCGTGTTGATGAACACCCCGACGTTCAGCGTCGGCGCGGCCGCAGCCTTCGCTGCCGCTATTGTCGCGTAATGCTTCGACGAAAGATTGATGAACAGGTTGGAGAAATCGACTGCGCCGAGCGCCAGGCCGATCGGCGGCATAAGAATGTCGTTGGTAAACGAGCTTACGATTTTCCCGAACGCGGCGCCGACTACGAAGCCGACTGCGAGATCGATCACGTTGCCCTTGAGTGCGAACTGCTTGAACTCTGAGAGTATCGACACGATGCGTCCCCCAGTTGCCGGTCAGATGGTTGACGAGCCTCGCTTACAAAAGCATAGAGGCACACCGAAATAAACCGGCTCAGGCCCGTGTCCTGCTCATTCCCCAGTACCCTTCAATTGGATCACCTGGTTCGCATTTTCCGCGTTGTCAGAGATGGTTACCGAGGAGGACACCGCACCCGTTGATGTCGGAGCAAATTTCACCGTGACGTTGCACTTTTTCTTCGGGATCAGTTGCCCAGAGCAGGTCGAGGTAACCTCGAATTCCGGGCTGCTCGGCGAGATCGTTGCCAGCGGGTTCCCGAAGGTGATCGCCGGTCCTTCCTTGGCCGGATTGCTGAGCGTCAGCGTTGCCCTTTTGACCTTCCCCACTTTCACTTTGCCGAAATTTTCCGCCAACGGTTTGACGTCCAGCGGCTCGGGAACCCCGGTCGGCCCTGATTCCATCACAAGGTTATAGGCATTAACGGTTCCGAGCCCGGTGGCGAAATTCCATCCGCTTGCCGTTGGATACGCGGGATGGTACGCCGAGTCCGAGGTGGACATCACGCCATTCGCGCCCGATGGCCTATAACAATTGTTCGAGCCCGTGCAGGTCACGTCAATATCGCCCTGGGTCACGTTATAAAAGGTGCACGAGACATTCACGCCCTTGCCGCGTGTCGAGTTGCAGGCCGAGTTGCCGGTCGTGCCGTACTCGGCATTGGCGAACGAGTAGTAGAGCGGATTCGGGTTACCTTGGCGGCTCCCGGTCTTTTGGTTTATCAGCGCCTGAATCGCAGCCATGATCGGCGAGGCGAACGACGTTCCGCCGAATCCCGCCCACGTGTTCGGCGCACCCGAGCAGGATGCTGCGCCGTTGCTGTATTGGCTCGGGTCGGACCAGCAGATCACGTAGAAATGACTCCAGACGCCGTCGGCGGCGAACATCGACACGTCGGGAATATCGCGCACGCCGTCGCTCGGGTTGCCGAGCACGGATTGCCAGCTAGGCTTGGTATTTCCCTTGCAGGTGCCGCCGACGACTCCGGGTGAGCTGGGCGTTCCGGTCGCGCAGCCGCTCGGGCCGCCGCTGCCCGCGACGGTATTCAGGAGGAGATTATTCGAAGCGAACAAGCTATTGCAGAAGCCGCTTGAGCCATAGGTTCTCTTATAGCCTTCGTAGTTGGCGAGCAGCTTGCTGGCGCACGAATCGTTCCAGGGAATTTCCGGAACATACGAACGCGCCGAGCCGTACGCGGCCCCATTCGACCTGCTCCAGTAAGTACCGTTCGTGCCCGCGTAAGTATCGCCGAAATCGGTGCCGCCCACCGCCACGTTGTACGGCGTCGACGCGAATCCGCTGACTCCTATGCCGTGGGTCGCGCTGGTCGCGTTGGCGTCGCAACCGGCCGCGCCCTCGTCGCCCGCCGCCACGAACACCGACACGCCCGCGGCAACCGCCTGTTGATACAACGAAATGATCGACGCATTTTGCGCCGCGCCATTCTCCGCTTCGCACTCGCCGTAGCTGATGCTAATGATCGCCGGTGGAGTTCCTGAGGCGTTGAGCAGGTTCTGCAGCGCGATGAAGCCGCCGAACGTGGGGCCGGTGTCGGCGCACGAAGCCAGCTCGATCGCGGCGCTGGGAGCGGCGGCGCTCGCCCATTCCACGTCGATGGCCTCCTCGCCGTTGTCGCTATTGGTGCCGGGGTCGGTGCAGTTGCCGGGATGAACCTGGCTGAGCGAGCCCTCCGGGTAGGCGCTCGCAAGTCCGAGCACGCTGCGGAAGGTGGTCCAGTCCGACGTGCTGTAAAGGTCAGTGTCTTCGAGCACCACGATCGTCTGTCCCTGGCCGGAATACCCCGCCGCAAACAGCGGGTTGAAGTCGTAGATGGTGGCCAGGTCTGCGGGTACAACCAAATCGTACGGCACTCCCGCTATGCTAGTGGTGTAAGCGGGGCGCGGCTTGTTCATCGCGCGCGGTCTGAAGTCGTGGAGCGAAACCACGCCGACCACCGCCGGCGCCAGCGCCGCCGGGATCTGCGGGTCGCTCATGTTGGCGATATGCGCCGCGCCTTTCACCTCGAGATTGTGAATCTCGGTGCGGAAGGCCTCGCGCACCTCGCCCGCATTGCCCGAGAAATCAATCACCATGCCGTTGGGATAGACCCGGTTGACGGTGAAGCCGTGCGACTTGAGCCAATCTGTGATGGCGGCGAGGTCTTGCGCCGCCAATCCGTATCTCGCTCCAACTTCCTGCGCGCTCAACCAGTGATGGTAGTTCGGCGATTTCGGGTCCTCGAGTTCATCGAGGTATTTTTCGAATGCTTGTTCCTGGTCGGACGAGCGTCGCAACTGGAGCAGCATGTGCTCCATGGGAAGGTCATCCGCAACCGCGCCGCGATCGTTGGCCGCTCTCGCTTCTGCGCGCGTATTGCCCGCGAGCGTGACCAGCGCATTCTCATCGATAGCGGCGGTGATGAGCGGTGGCGTTTGCGAGGCGGCACCGAAGGCGGGCCGGCCGCACGTCAGCAGTATCAGCGCGCAGACGGCGAGCCGACTCGCGCGCCTGAAGTGCCCTTTTGTCAAGTTGCCCCCTAACACAGCAAGATCGAGCTATAGGGTTGTTACGATAGACGATGACGCAACTTGCGTCATACCTGCGTTCGCCGCTGCCATTACCGTACCAAACATTATAACTCCGCAAAGAATCGCGGCAAAGATGAAGCCGGCGGGTTTCATTTTCATTCCTCTAACAAGGAATACGCACCGCGGAATCGTCGGTTACGCGAAAAAAGGCCCCTTTGCGCTTGGCGATTATGCGGCGGGATCAAGAATATCGGCCCTGCCGATCGGATCTTTCGCGTCGGGTCTGCCGCCCCTGCCCCTCGGCGTGCCATGGCGAACGTCGGTGGCGAGGCCGAGCTTCTCGAGCGCCAGGATGAGCACGTAACCGGCGTCGGGCTGGCGCCAGTTCCATCCCAGACGGGCCGAACCGGGGCGCGCGTGATGGTTACGATGCCAGTTCTCGCCCTGCAACAGATGCATCAGCGCGAGCCATTTTACGTTGCGGCTGGAATCCTGGCCCACCGTGACGCCCGGTTCGGTGTGGCAAATGCTGTTGACGAAGCATTGCGCGTGCAGTGCGAAGCACAAGCGGATCGCGCCCAGCCAGAAAAATGCGGCCGGACTGAAATACCAACCGCCCAGGTACGATAACGCGAGGATCGGCGTCTGGAACCATCGCCACGCCCGATACGAGAGTCCGCTGAGATCGGGGCAATAATGATCGACCGACGGCTCCTCAGCCTGCCAAAGCCATCGTAGATGCGCCCACCAGAAACCGCCCCAAATCGGGCTCGAGATGTCGTCCGGGGTGTCAGCCTTGGCGTGATGCAGGCGATGGCCGGCGGCCCAACTGGTCGGCGCGCCGGAACCGTTGAACATCGCGAAGAAAGTCAGCACTCCGCGCGCCCATGGATTCAGCGTCAGCGAGCGATGCGTGATCGCGCGATGGTACCCGACCGTGGTGCCCAGTCCGCCGATGAATACGAGCGCTATCGCGCCGAGCAACACGCGCCATCCGGGAATCGGATAAAGCACCAGTCCAATCGCGGCGGTAATATGAATGAGGCAAACCCAGAACAGGATCGCAACGTCCCGCCCCGAGGACGCATGCCACCATGGCATCTCCCACGGCGCGGGCTTTGTGGTTTTTTCTGTTTTCGTCGTGCTCGTCGTCGTGAAAGCTGAGGCCATTCGTCTCTCCACCAATGATGTTCGCCCACACCACCGCACACGCCCGTTTTGCTGCACGGATGACGATGCTTCCGGCGGCAGGCGCGCGTGCGTGCGCATCCCTCAATGCCGCCAGCATCAGCACATTTTCACTTTTCACCGGGATGCCTTCGACTGAAAGGCAGAGAGCGCAATGTGCTTGCCGTTGTGGATGACGACATTACAGGATACCGAAGCTTTGTGCTACATCCGATTGCATGAACACGGCCAGGCGCGCTTTGTCATTGGCGAAAGCATCCGGTATGGATCGAGAACTATGCCATCACAAGTGAAGCAGCGAGTTGTACGCGCGTCGAACCTCAACTTCACCGTGCTCGAGATGGGCCAAGGACCGCTGGTGCTGTGCCTGCACGGCTTCCCGGACACTGCTCATTCGTTCCGCCATCAGATGCCCGCGCTGGCCGCGGCGGGATTCCACTGCGTCGCGCCCTTCATGCGGGGCTACTCGCCGACCGAACCCGCGCCCGACGGCCGCTACGACTCGCCGGCGCTGTCGGAGGACGCGCTCGCGCTGATTACGGCGCTCGGCTACAAGGACGCGATCGTGTTCGGTCACGATTGGGGCGCAGTAGCGGCATACGGCGCCGCGGCCGCAGCGCCGGATCGCGTAACCCGGCTCGTCACGTCGGCAGTCCCGTACGGCTCGAAATTTTTCGAGGCGCTGGTGACTAGCTACGCGCAGCAGCGCCGCTCCTGGTACATGTTCTTTTTCCAGACTGCGATCGCCGAAGCCGCAGTAAGTTTCAACGACTTCGCCTTCCTGGAAAAGTGTTGGGCTGACTGGTCGCCGGGCTGGAAATGGGCGCCCGCCGAAATGGAAGCGCTCAAGCGATGCTTTCGCGCAAAGGGCACGCTAGAGGCGGCCATCGGCTACTATCGCGCCACGCTCGGCCCGCTGCTCGGCATGCCGGTCGATCTGAAAATGATGACGGCCGCGATGGGGACGCCGATCAACGTGCCCGCGATGATGATTCACGGACGCGACGACGGATGCATCGACGCGGAGTTGCTCGACGGGATGGAGAAGCTGTTCCCGAAGGGATTGAAGATCGAGGTCGTGCCGGGCGCCGGCCATTTCGTGCATCAGGAGCGCCCCGATCACGTCAATGAACTGATCCTCAAGTTCCTGAAATCCTGATCGAGGCATCGAAGGCCGTTGGCACAGCTGGCCAGTATTGAAGGTTAGCAGAGCCTGCGCCCGCCAACGGCGGGCGGCCTTAACATTGGGTGCAGGGGTCACCCCTGCCGCGCCGGCGGCTGCGATCTACTTGACAGTGCCCGAGATCGGGATCGACACGACTCCGGTATTCGCGCCGTACGTGTAGCTGAAACCCACCGTTGCCGACTGCGCGCCGGTCGCGCCGCTCTTCGGCGTGAACTCCATCGTGATCGTGCAGTTGCCGGGTTTGGCCGCCAGCGTGCCCGTACAGCTGTTGGCCGTTTTTGTGAACGCGGTCGGATCGATCCCGACGATGCTGGTGGTACCCAGGCTCACGCTCACCGTCGCGGGATTCGAGATCTTGATCGCCTTTGGCTTACCTGTCCCGCCTGCCGCCACCGGCGAGAACGTCTCCTTGGACGGCGCCTTCAGCGTCACGGCAATTCCAGTGCCGCTGAGGCTCACCTTGGGACTGGTGCCGTTGTAGCTCACGTCGACCGTGTGATCGCTAACGATGCCGGGAGTGGCCGGTGCGAACTCCACCTCGAACGAGCACTTCCTCTTCGCCGCGATGCTTTTACCCGAGCAGGTGTCCTCGACGCTGGCGATCGCGAATGGCGGCGTCGCGCTCACCGATCCGATCACCGCCGCGATCTTGCCCTTGTTGGTGAGCGTCACCTTCTTGGGCTTGCTGGTCGCGGTCGCATCGACTGTGCCGAAGCTGAGCTTCGCCGGGGCCGCGCTCAGGGTGGTCGTCGGAGTAGCGGTGGCGGTCGGCGTCGCTGTGGGTGTCGCCGTCACTGTCGGGGCGCCGGTGCCAGTCGCGGTGGGAGTTGCCGTCGTCGTCCCGGTAGCAGTGGCCGTCGCCGTCGAGGTTGGCGTTGCCGTCGGGGTCGCGGTCCGAGTTGCCGTTGGCGTCGCAGTGCTTGACGCCGTCGCGGTGCCCGTAGCCGTCGGCGTTGCCGTCTTGGTCGCGGTTGCTGTCGGCGTGCCTCCGGTCGCGGTCGCAGTCGGTGTGCCACCGGTCGCGGTTGCGGTTGGCGTGGAAGTGACCGTCGCGGTCGAAGTAGCTGATGATGTCGGGGTTGCACTTACCGTCGCGGTCTGAGTTGCCGTTGGCGTCGCAGTGCTTGACGCCGTCGCGGTGCCCGTAGCCGTCGGCGTGGCCGTCTTGGTCGCGGTCGCAGTCGGTGTGCCGCCGGTCGCGGTTGCGGTTGGCGTGGAAGTGACCGTCGCGGTCGAAGTAGCTGATGATGTCGGGGTTGCACTTACCGTCGCGGTCTGAGTTGCCGTCGCCGTTGAAGTCGCTGTGTTCGTCGCCGTCGCAGTCGGCGTCGGCGTTGCAGTTGTGGTCACCGTCGCAGTTGCGGTCGGCGTGACGGTCGCTGTCGGCGTGGCCGTCGCGGTGCCTGTCGCGGTTGCAGTTGCCGTCGCTGTTGCAGTCGCGGTCGCCGTTGGGGTCGCGGCTACCTGCGCGTACACGCCCTGAAGGATGCTGCCGTTGGGCCAATCGTCGCTGCTGGATGCGCCGTTGAATGACAGCACCCAACTGCTGGCGCTGGAATTGAACTCCAGAACGTCTGTCGGCGTGAAATCAACCCCGCCGATCGAGCCGATCACGTCGAACGCCGTCAGCAGGTCGGTGTTTGGCAGCATCGTAGCGCCGACGAGGTTCGTTCCGTCGGGGATGCCGGCGGTGGCGCTGTTGAAAACCAGCGTATAAGCCGAGCCATTGAACGAAACCAAATCCGCCGGTTTGACGGTTATCGTTCCGCCGCCGGACGCCGGCAAGGGGATGGTCACGTCGAAGGAGAGCAGCAGGTCTCCCGACTCGTTCATCCCGATTGCGTCGATCCTCGTGCCGTAGGGAACGCTGTTGCTGGCGCCCGAGAAGATTAGCGCCGGCAAGAAATAGCCGGTGGAGGCGCTGAACTCCGCGACATCGTGCGGAGTTACGGTCACGGTATCTCCGCTGCTGTCGGTCGGCAGCGCGGCTGTGGTGTCGATCGTGACCAGGGCTTGCGACGCACTCACTTCGAAAAACCCGGTCAAATTCACGCCCGGTGGGAGGGGAAAGGGGTACGTGAACGACCCGCTGGATAAAGGAAATTCGTAGCATAGTATGTCCTGGGGCGTGACGGTTCCGCTGATGCTAAGAGCAACTGTTATATCGGGCGACACGCACAGCAGGCTCAATGCGGTCTGCGCCGCGGCGGGCGCGACGCTTATCCCGATCGCCCCCGCCAGCATCGCGAGGATGCTTGCGGCAAACCGTCCGCGCCCGCGGTGCGCGGATGCCGGGTGCCGAGCTTTTCGATAGGAGCCCACGTTGTGCGTCCAGAGCCTCAGCAAACGAATCCGCTACAGAGATTCTGGTGCGGGTCGGTGGCCTCAATCGAGGTGGCGTTGGAGGTGTCCGTGGTGTTCTTCAGTACATTCCCTTCGTAGCCAGTGGATGAATCTTTCGCGGCGATGCCAGTTTTGTTGTTGTAAACAGTATTGCCGGAGATCAGACATCCGCTCCCCTTGCAGTTGATGCCAGTGGACTTGTTGGCGTTCGCAGTATTGCTGGAGATCACACACGCGTTCGCGGCGCAATCGATACCGTCGTTGGCATTGCCGCTTGCAGTATTGCCGGAGATCACAGACACCCCGCCAGCACTTATTCCGCTACCGGTCGCATCAGTGCCGTTGTTTGCCGTGCAGCCTTTGACCAGGGAGTTGAGCCCGACAATGATGCCATCTCCGTCCACATCGGCGTGCACGTTTCTGACAATGCCGAAGAATCCCACGTCAACGCCGGTGCCGAATCCGGTGACCGTCCCGTTTTCCACCGTAACGTCGTCCTTTACTGCATTAATTCCCACACTTCCGTTTCCGGTAATCCTGAACCCGTTCAAATCGATGGTGACATCCGTCGCCGTCACGAAAATCCCGTCGGTACCAGAGGGAGCAGTGAGGTTGCCGGTGAGGCGGTAGCTTCCGTGGCCGGTGATATGGTACGGATACCCGCCGGCCGCTTTCACCGCCGCGTCGTTGATCTCGATGGTGCCGTCCACGGCTCCCGCCGATGCGGCCCACGCGAGCATCGCCGCCGCAAAAAACACCGATGCCAATTTCTGCCGTTTCATTTCTCGTTTTCTCCCGCGGATGCCAAACGTCGAGCTTTGCGGTCGGAGTTCACGGCGCCTCCACGAGCCTTAGCAAGAGGATCCGCCGCAGAGATTGTTGCTGAGCGAGTTCCCCCCGGAGAAGCGCGTGCCGTTATTGTCCACAACATTCCATGCAAAGCCACTGGATGAATCATTCGCCTTGATGCCAGTTCCGTTCTTGTAAACAGCATTTCGGGAAACCAGACATCCGCTCCCGTCGCAATAGATGCCAACGCCCGTGTTGGCGTTCGCAGTATTGCCGGAGATCACACACCCGTTCCCGGCGCAGTAGATGCCGTAGTTGGCATTGCCGTTCGCAGTATTGCCGGACATCGCAGACGCCCCGCCGCAACCTATTGCGAACTCGATGGCAAGCGTGGAGTTGTTTGCGGTGCAGTCTTCGACCACGGAGTCAAAACCGGTGGAGATGCCACTTCCGTTGTTATCGGCGTGCAGGTTTCTCGCGATGCCGAAGTTTCCCAGCTCGACGCCGAAGGCGAATCCGGTGACCGTCCCGTTTTCCACCGTAACGTCGTCAACTGTTGACGCATTGATTCCGGATGGCGTAAGGCTCGAACTGCCGGGCCCAATAATCGCGAATCCGTTCAAATCGATGGTGACGTCGGACGCACTCACATCAATCCCGTCGGTACTAGCCGGAGGTGTGAGGTTGCCGGTGAGGCGGTAGCTTCCCTGCCCGGTGATTTTGCCGGGATACCCGCCGGCAGCTTTCACCTTCGCGTCGTTGATCTCGATAGTGCCGTCCACGGCGCCCGCCGATCCGGCAAATGCGAGCATCGCCGCCGCCGCGAAGAATACCGCTGCTGATATCTTCCGTTTCACCTCTCGCTTCCTCCTTCGACAGTGGCGTTCGCTCCGGCGCTGGCGGCCGATTCAAAACGCGACTCTCGCCTTTCCCCGCCGGATCGTTCCGAAGCGACCCGAGGACGGACCAGTCGCAGGTTTTCGGCCATTAGTTACTGATGCACCATACTTAAGTCAAACTGCTCTTCGAAAGAAAAAAATCATTTATGATTGGGCCGTGGCGACGGCAGCGCAGTATTAAGAAGCGCATTGGATCAAGACATCGCGCACCCTGCTTTTCCCCTTTACCCTGATCTAACAGGGCGAAGCCCGCATCCCGCGGCGGTGCCGATTCTCTTTCCACTTTTCACCCCGTGCAGCAGTCACCCCTGGCGCGGCACGTCTCTCGCTCTCTCGCCATGAACCTGAGAGCTAAGGCGCGGCCTCGCGACTTAGCGATTAACAGTGGGTGCAGGGGTCACCCCTGCCCAAGGAAGTGTGAAACCCACGGTGGGTTTCACATTCAGTTAAGTTCCTCCGCTAGCGCGGCGGCCTCGGCTGCGTCACCCCTGCCTGTCGGCGGCGGAGTGTGGATCAATCCGTACGCAGTCACCGCGAAGAACACGGCCAGGTTGATCGAAGCAATCGCGATCAGCGCGGCGTTCGGATGGTCGGGGAAATATGACGAGGTGTCGCTGAGATGCTTGATATAGACGAGGTTGAACAGGAGCGTCGCGCTTACGACGGCGAAGATCGAAATGAGAAAGCCGCTCTCCAGCGCAATCGGAATCAGAAATACGATCGGGTAGTACAGATATCGCTCATGCATCCGGGGCGCGAACATGAAAAATCCGAATAGCGCGAGGAAAGTCGCCAGCATCGCGCCGCCGACGGACCGCGCGCGCCAGATCAGATACGACGCGATCAGGTAAACCGCGCACGTCAGCGAAAGGCCGAACCCGCTGTACGAAACGCCGCCGAAGATTTTGTCGGTGTCGGGCCTGTTCATCCCGCCGATCAGGCCCATGAAATTGAACGCGCCGACCGAAGCGTCGCTGAATCGCGTGCCGAGATCCTCATATACGTTGATTATCCAATACCACGAATGGCCGAGTTGATACGGGATGATTCCAATCGCAACCGTACCCAAGAATGCGCCCGCGGACCATCCGCATTCGCCGAGATCCGCGTTGCACAGCGTCCACAGTGCCAGCGGCGGCGTGAATGCGATCGCTTGCGGCTTGGCCAGTATCGCGATCGCGGCCGCACTCCATCCCAGCCGATAGCGGCCGCTCAGGATCAGGATCGCGGCGGCGATCATCGGCAGCGCGACTATCGAATCGCTCTGGCCCCATACCACCGTGTCGAAGATCAGCGCCGGGTTAAGCGCGAACAGCATCATCACCACGATCGCGCGCAAGCCGCGCCCGTCGCGCCACGCCGCACCGTAGAGCGTGAGACCGATAAAAAGATCGGCGATCAACGGCGGCGTCTCGACGATCACGCGGAATCCGTTCGCGCTCGGCTCGATCAACCTGCCGATCCATCCCGACAGCCAGAGCAGGTACAGCGACCCGGGCGGATAGGCGTCAACCGGCAGACCGGGATTGTAAATTCGCGAGGGGCCCAGAGCGGCGGCCAGCAAGGCGCGATTGGTCTTCGCCCAGATGTCCCAGTAGAAGCCGGTGAAGTGAAATAGCGCGGCAAATTTGACCGCGGTGATCGCGAGCATGAGGCCGGCAGGGAGCATCCACGCCGATCGCCCGGCCGCAAGCGCCGGCCGCCAGATTACGCCGAGCGCCAATCCCAGCATCGCCACCAGGATCAGGCCGGATACGACGCCCGTCGCACGGACCCAGCCTCTGGCATCGGGCCGAAGCACCTGGTCCTTGTAGTCCTGGCGAATTGCGGCGAGATCGAATTCGCGCGCGCCGCGCGGCGGCGGACTCGCAACGGCGATCACTTTGATGTTGCGAAATGACGCGCGGCCCGTATCCGGGAAACCCGACACACCCAGCTGGCAGAGCAATTCAGTCGAATCGCCCCATCGATCTTCTTTCACAAAGAACGACAGTCGCTGCCGGCCCGTCGTGCCGTGCAGATGCGGCGAGATGAGTTTGATTCCGTCGTACGTAGTGACGGCTATATTCGCGCCGCCTGCGTGCGCCTGCGCACCCTCGACGCTAACCTCGGCGCTGATTTCGTAAATTCCGGGCCGTAGCATCAGCGCCTGATGCCAGCTCGCATAGTTCGCATTCAGGTTGGAGATTCCAAGCGCGCCGCCCTCGGCCTGCGTGTAGGTCCATGAAAACTTGCTCAGCTTCCTGTCGGAAGACAGCGCATACCAATCAGCCGGCGCGCCGTCGAAGCCGGCAGCAAGGTCGCCGTTCTTTGCGAGATTAGTCTCAGCTAAGGCGCAAATTGGCTTCCAGAGCCATGATACGCACGTTGCGAGCGCCACAACCGCGATGAATCGCCACATTGCTCGATCGAATCCGATGCCGTGAGGAGGTATCGATCCCCGCGCATCCAATCAAGTCTCAATATGCAGATGCAAGACCTGATGCGTTTCAGATGCGCGCCGACTAGGATGTGGCGCAACCAGCTCGAACCCCAGGGGTACCAAGATGGAAGAAAAATCACGCGGCGTAACTCTGACGATTTTCGCGCTGCTGCTCGCACTGATGGCGATTTCCAATTTCGGCAAGCCATTCTCGGATCATCCCGGCGTCGGCTTCGTCTTCCTGGGCACGCGCCTTTCGGGCCTGCCCAACATGATCGTCGCTCCGATTTTCGGGATCATTCTCGCCGTGTACGCGTACGGAATCATCGCGATGCGCAAGTTTGCGCTGCCGATCGGGATTTTCTACGCGGTGTACGTGATCATCAACATGCCCCTGTTCATCCTGAAGTACCACGGCAGCGCGGTGATGCAGGAGCACTCGTGGGCCTACCTGATACCCTACCCATTCGTCGCGATCGGCGTGTCGTCGGGCGCAGCCTTGCTCCTCTATCGCCGCAAAGCCGACCTTGCGTGAGCGAGCGCATCTCGCGTCGGCGCCGCGCCGCGTTCGGAATTGCGCAATGAAACTTTTCGGTTCCTTCAAGCGGCGCGCAATCGAGGAATTACGCGCATACGCGGCGGAGCACGCGATCGCATTCAGCGATCTTGACGCGACCGACCAAAATGCGCGCCAGCTCTCAATTCTGGATCCGCTGGTTGCGGGAAAGCGCTTCGCTTACATCGGCGAGCCGGACCATTTCGTTCATGAGAAATATGCGTACCGGCTGCTGATGCTGAAATACCTTTCTGGGCGCGGGTTCACACATGTAGGCGAGGAAATCGGCGCTTCAGATGGAATGCGAATCGATCGCTTTCTGGCGACCGGCGACGCGTCGCAGCTTGAACGCGTCACGATCTATGGCTATTCCGCCGCGACTCGGAAAGATCGCGACGACACTCCGACCGGAGTCCTTCGCGAGTCCTTCGGAGCTGCGTATCCGACCGCGCAATTCGCTGCCGAGCAGAAGCGATTCGCGCATGGCATCCGCGAAATCGGGATGCGACTCGAATCAGCGCAGAGCGGCGCGCGTTTGCACTTCTTTGGGTTCGATATCGACCCCTTGCCCGGCGGTGGCTATGAGGATCTCGCCGAAATACTGGAGTCCGTGCCAGCCGATGCGACGATCGATCGAATACGGAATGCGCTCCAGCGCGTAGAGGGCGAAACGATCGATGGGGAAATCGCGCGGCTCGACGAGGCGCTGAGATTGATCGAAGCCGACCGCAAACGCCTAGCGGAGATTCTCGGCGCCGACCGGGTAAACACACTGCATCACTCCGCGACCTGCCTGCGCGACAGTTTTAACTACGTGCGCATCACATATCCGGCGAAGAGCTGGGACGCGCTCAATCCGGGGATGGCTTTTCGTGAGCGATACATGCAAGGGCAGGTTGACCATAGGCTCGAGCAAATGGGTGCGCACGAAAAGCTCGCATTGATGAGTCACAACATGCACCTGTGCCGAGCGCCGGATGCGGTCCGAAGGAGCGACGCCGCCGCGGGTCCGGGCGGGAAAACCGATCCGCCGCTGGGAGCGTGGCTGACAGCACGCTATCCGGCAGAGGTGTTCTCGATCTGGATGCTGGTCGGGCGCGGCCGAGACTCGCAGCCGTTTCAGTCGCTGTCAAATGACATTCGCGAAAAGGCCGGAACACTTAATGCACTGCTTGGCGAGATCGGCGCTTGTTTCGTGTTGCCAATCGACGCAGCCGACTCGCGTGCGCGGCTTCTGGCTGAAAGCATCGAGATTATGCATGACGCCAACGGCGGCGTCCGCACAGCGATCGCCAGGCAGGCGGACGCGATATTTTTCGTCCGCGAGGTGACTCCGCTGCGGGCATAGAGGGTACCGGGCCGCACTCTCCGCGTTAAACCAATAGGACCGCTGCGCGAGTTCAGTATTGTTTTCGATCGTGAGCGAATGCGTCTCGCGTCAGGCGATAGTTTGGCGGTAGAATTGGCGCTGGCCGCGACCGACCGGCCACGCGGCTGCCCGAGGTGCTCAAATGAAACGATCACGCGACGGATCGATCATTGGACGGCGCGAATTCCTGAAACGAGGCGTGCTTGCGGGCGTGGGCGTATCGATCCTGCCGCTGGCCGGCGTCGCCAGCGCGTCGGTCGAGGCGCCGTCGCACGTTCGCCGTTACTCGACGCTTGGCCGCACCGGTCTCAAGATTTCGGACATCTCGTTCGGCGCCAGCCGCCTGACCGCCGGAAAAGAAGACCTGGTCCGTCACGCATTTGATTGCGGGATCAACTACTTTGATTCGGCCCAAACGTACACCGACGGCGAATCCGAAACGACGATAGGCAACGCGCTCAAGGGCAAGCGCGACAAGGTATTCCTGACCTCGAAAACGATGGCGCGCGCGGACGACCGCCGCGGTTCGATGATGACCGCGCTCGAAACAAGTCTGCGCCGGCTGCAGACCGATCGCATCGACGTGTACTTCAACCATGCGGTCAACGATCCGGCGCGGCTGAAAAATCCCGAGTGGCACGAATTCGTCACGCAGGCGCGCAGCCAGGGCAAAATTCGGTTCACCGGGATGTCGGGCCACGCAGGGAATCTTGCCGAATGCCTTGACTACGCGATCGACAGCGGCCAGTGCGACGTAATCCTGTGCGCGCACAACTTCGGCCAGGACCCGCGTTTCTTCCAGCGCTTCACGCGGAACTTCGATTTCATCGCGATTCAGCCCGAGTTGCCGCGCCTGATGGAAAAGGCCAACCGCCACCGCGTCGGCGTGGTTGTGATGAAGACCCTGATGGGCGCGCGCCTGAACGACATGCGTCCCTATGAATCCGGCGGCGCCACCTTCTCGCAGGCGGCGTTTCGATGGGTCTTGTCGAATCCCAACGTGGACGCGCTGGTCGTCTCGATGACGAGCCCGCAGCTCATCGACGAATACCTGGGCGCGTCGGGAGCGCGCGCAACTTCCGCGAACGACCAGCTGCTGTTGAATCGCTACGCGAGTCTCAACGGTGATTCGCAGTGCCGTCCCGCGTGCAACGAGTGCGCGAATGCATGTCCCTACGGCGTGCCGATCGCCGACGTGATGCGCACGCGGATGTACGCTCGAGACTACGGCGATATCCGTCTTGCGCGGAGCGAATATGCGATGCTCTCAGAGAACGCCGCGGCGTGTCTCACTTGCGATGCGAAGCCGTGCGCGGGAGCGTGTCCGCACGGGATTGCGACGGAAGTTTTGCTGGCGCCAACGCATCGAATGCTCGCATAGTCATTCGCGCCGGGCCGAGTCTCGCGCCCGCATCTCAGAACGGAATCCGCGCGGTCAGGATGACGTTGTGGTTGTATTTCTGATGATACGTCACCGCGACCTGGTAGCCGGCGCCGAACGTCAGGCCGACGCGGTCGTGAATCGGAATCCGCCCGATCAAAAGCCCAGGCGTGAGGTAGAGCGTGTTGTGCCCGGTGTCGCCGCCGTACGACTGCCAGGTGTAGTTGGTTTCAAACTCCGGCCAGAAATATTTGTAGAGGCGGTACTGGAAGGCGGTATTCCAAGCCAGCGGCATCCCCAGCCGGTCCAGAGTGTCGTGACCGCCGTTGGGGAACGTGACGCCGACCGTCGATTGGACATCGAAGTCGCCGAAGCCCTTGCCAGCCGCCAGCGTCGGCGTGAAGAGCGCGTGCCCGTTGCCGTTGGTGTTGGAGCCGGTCGGCACGCTGAACCCCATGAACGCGGTGACGATGTAGTTGTCGTGCTCCTCGTTGGACGAGAGCAACCGCACCTTCACCAGGAACGGCCAGTCGCCGAAGCCGTCGGTATTCTTCGGTGTGTTGCGGTTCAGGAACGGCGGAATTCCGATTATGATTTCATTAGCTTGAAACGGGATGAGCTCTATTCCCTTGCCGTTGCCGAAGTTGTCGGTCGCGACGCCGTTTTTCGACGACTGGAATAACTGGTCGTAGCGCACCTCCTCTTCGAGCCGCGGGGTAACGGTCACCAGCGGAGTTACCCAGTGGGGTTGCTCGCTCTGGATTTGAGTGACACGCGGAAACCAGTTCAGGAAGTAGTCCCCTATTGCAGATCCAAACGATGAGTTGGTTTGCGCTCGGCATGGCGTTGCGGCGGCGAAAACGATGGCCAAAACTGTCCCGAAGACTGCACGCGGCAGGGCGAACGAGGTTGCAAGCTTTTTCATAGTGCGGTTTTATGCCATATTAAGAGCGGATTGACAAGTATCATGGCATCGATTGGCAAGCCTCTGGCGCGCGCGCGAATGGCGCGGGATCTCACCCAGACCGAGCTGGCGCGGCGCGCGGGAATCTCGCGGCAGGCGTTGGGCGCGATCGAGTCGGGCGCTTATCATCCGAGCGTGGCGATCGCGATCCGGCTGGCGCGCGAACTCGGCGCAAGCGTGGAATCGCTGTTCGGCGAAATCGACGATGAGAGCTCAACGCTGATCGACGCCGGTTGGTTCGACGACGAGCGACTGCGCCCTGCGCTTGGCCAATCCCGCGTCGCGCTCGCGCGCGTGGGCGGAAAAGTCGTGGCCGTGGCGCAACCGGCGGCGCATCTGACGCTGGTGCCCGCGGCGGGGGTGGTGCAGCGTGTCAGCCGCCGTCGCGCTGACGTCGCCACGTTTCAACTGCCGGATGAAATTGACTCGACACTCCTGATGGCGGGATGCGATCCGGCGGCCGCGATTCTGGTGGACTGGCTCGCGCGCCGCCGCTCGCCGGTTCACGCGGTGGCCCTTGCGTGCTCGAGTCGCGAAGCTTTGCGGGCAGTAGTCGATGGCCGCGCGCACGCGGCCGGCGTGCATCTCCGGGATCAAAAGAGCGGCGAGTACAACCTGGCGCCAATCGGCCGCGCTTTGGGCCATCACCGTTCCATAGTCGTGAACTTTGCCCGGTGGGAATTGGGGCTGGCGACGGCGCCCGGCAACCCGCTTGGGATCCGCGGATTCGCCGACCTGGAGAGATCCGGTCTGCGAATCGTGAACCGCGAAGACGGCTCGGGAGCGCGCTCAGCTCTCGACCAGGCGCTTGGCGAGCTCGGCCTCCATCCCGAGCGCATCGCGGGATACCAGTTCGAAGTCGGCGGCCATCTCGAAGTCGCGGCTGCAATCGCGGCGGGGCTGGCGGACGTCGGAGTCACTATCAGACTGGGCGCAGATGCCTACGGACTGCATTTCCTTCCCTATCGGGACGAGCGCTACGACCTGGTGATAATGGAGCGAGAAGCCGAATCGACGCCGATCAAGGCGATGCTCGACGCTCTGAATTCGCGGCGCTTTGCCCGCGAAATCGGCCAGTTATGCGCGTACGACACCGCCCAAATGGGACAGATTATCCGCGCTTGAGTAGAGCACCGCGCATCCCGATAGCCGCCCTGCCCGCCTCCTCCGGGTTTTTCAGGCCGGGAGGCCGAAAGGGAATAAAAAAACCGGCGCGTAGTCCCGGCCCTGATTTTGGTTTCAGGGTCCGTAGCTCTGCGCCGGTACGATCTCGTACTGGCTGGCGTTACTTGGCGGCCTGGTTGGTCGGCGATCTCGCCCCGAGGGACCTTGCCGCGCCCCACGCTATTCGCGCGGACAATTGGGGGATTATGTTTCTGTTGACTCCAAACGTCGCGGAAGCCTAAAATCGAGTCAAGGGAAGTAGAGAAATGAGTGAATCTTCCCGAAAACTGTCAGAATGAAGACGAACATTCAGGGCATGGCGACCGTGCCGGATGCTTGTATATTCGGCGATTGGTTTCAGGACGGCCATTTCCAGACCGGACCAACCGAAGGTTTCTAGTGCTGCAAATTTGGTTTGACGATAGCGGCAAGGGGCACGGTCCAGCGTTTGTTCTGGCTGGCTATCTTGCCACCGTCGAAGACTGGTGCGGATTCGCCGACGATTGGAAGACCCTGCTTCATAAAGGGCCAAGACCACTCGATTACATCAAGGGATATGAGGCATTTGGTTTTAACAGACAGTTCATCGGCTGGAATGAAATCGATCGTGATGCTCGATTGAGGGAGTTCCTTGAAATCATCGACAGATATTCGGGGAAAGGATTGGCGATAGTAATTCCGCACGATTTATTTACTAAAATCCTCAAGCAGACTTTCCAGCCGTTCAAAAATCCGTACATGTTTGCCTACGCATTGAGTTTCAGCGTGATGCTTGGCTTTGCGGAAGGCAATCCAGAGCGCGAGCCAATCGAATTGATTTTTGATCGCGACGTGATCAAACGAAAACAAGCAGAAAATGCCTACAGGGATATTTACCGCGTGTATTCCCCAGAAGTAACCGCGCTACTGGGCAGAGATGAACCGCGCTTTGAAGATGACAAACAGTTCAATCCTTTGCAGGCATCCGATCTGCTCGCGTATTGCGTGCGCGTCCGGTACGAAACTGATTCTCGCTTTGAGGCGATTAGACGCTCGCCAATTTATGAATCTCTAGCTGGTGGTCATCCAATAGGGCCATATCCTGGCGATTTATATGGCATTGGCGACCACACGATTTTACTCGAAGTCACTGAAGCGCAGATGAATGAGTTCAAGGCGCGAGCATCGCGTCGCGGTTGGCGATAGCCGCAAGGCGATTGACACGGCACGTTTCCAGCGTATTTTCTGAAGGGTATGAAGATCGTTGTCGATACAGACGTTTCGCAGGTCGCAGAATTTATGATGCGAAATGTGGACGGGTCGAGACTTCGCCGCGTTGCTCATGCGCTGGCGGAATTATCTGAATTAGTTTGGAAACCGGAAGATGTTCAGCCGAGTGAAAAGCAGCGTTCTTTCAAGATTGAACGTGGGAACGATTCAGCTAGAAATCGTGCGGTTGAGTCGCAACCAGAAGCCACCACTTTACGGGACTAGATGGCCAATCGGGTTCTCTCCATCCGCGTCCTATTCCGTGTCGTGAACAAACAATCTCGTCAGGAAGGCGTATGCCTTCTTCTCTGATGATTTCCCAACCACAACAGTCGCATCTGTAAATCCCAGTTCTAGGCGCAACTGTTCCCGGCTTGTGCGGTTCATCAAAATCTCTGTCTAGGTTCCGGACAAGATCGAACCAAGTAGCTCTGCGGTAATCGGGCACTATTCAATACGTCGCTTTAACTCCGCTGCGAGTTTTGCGACTGCGATGTCGAGCCAGCGCTTTTTTGCTTCTTTGCAGGCGCGAGCACGGGCTTCAAAACCTTTTTCAGTTTCTCCAGATCGACGTGGCGCAATTCCTCGCGCAAGCGCTCGTCTTCTTCTCTTGTTTGTTCGCTTACCATGCCCGGATTTTAGCACGGGTTTGGCGAAGCGGCTATCGCTACACAGTTTGAAGCAGCTTCCGGAACATTTCGGGATCGCTGCGCCCGTTGAACCGGAAGGCAAATTCATTGACGTAGAGCGGCAGGTATTCGCGCGTGACATGATGGAAACTGCCCATGATGCCGCGTTTGAGCAGGCTCCAAAACGATTCAATCGTCTGTGTGTGTACGGAGCCGGTTACGTACTGATGTTTGGAATGGTTGACCGTTTCGTGTACGAAGCCGTGGCCGCGAAGATGGCGATAGCCGGGATGCTCATCGGTCACGATCATTTTGGCCCTGGTGGACACTGTTTCTTTGACGAAATCTTCCATCGTCGTAAAGCCCATTTCATCAACGGCGCGAGCGATGACGTTGCCTTTGCGCGAGATCGCGCCAATCACGCTTGTTTTGCCGCTCAAATGCGGCCCCCAAGCGTGACTGCGCTTGCGCCAATGCCGGTTTCTGTCTTTCCCGCCGATCCATGTTTCATCGGCTTCAACAACGCCCTCAAGCTGATCGATGCCGCCGCGCATCGCGCAACGGAGCCGATGACACATGAACCAGCTTGTTCGATAGTCGGAGCCGGAATCTTCGCCGAACACGGTACGATGAATCTGGAGAGCGCTGATCCCTTTCTTGCTGGTCAGCATCAGGTACGCAACGCGAAACCAAACATCGAGCGGAATCTTGGTGTCCTGAAAGATCGTGTGCGTGATGACGGAGAACCGATACCCGCCGTTCTTGCTGCAAGTGAGCGGCTTGCCTTCGGTGTTCATCGTGATTTTTCCGCTCTTGCACACCCAATGAAACGGCTTCGCCCTGAGCGTAATCACACGCGTATTGCCGCATCGCGGGCATACCGGCCCATCAGGCCATCGGCACTCAGCCAGCAGCTTCTTACACGCATCTTCGTTTGGAAACTCAGCCTCAAAGGCTTTCATCGTCTTCATGGCTCAGACTCTACGCTTTTTCACGATTGGAGTCAATACCAACATAATCCCCGACAATTGCTAGCGATCAAAATACGAAAAGCGGCGCACCGTGTCAAGTGATCTGCAATTTTGGGCAGTGGGCGGTTTTGACTGAACGGATTCAGCAGAGTTACGATAAAATTGTGGCTAGGGAGGTCCACTTCCTTATGAAAATACTTCCCACAGCGCGTTCCATCCTTGCCATTGATCCCCGGCGCGCCGTGACAAAAATGCCGGGTTGATGAGGCGGGCATTGTGACAGGCGGGTGCCGCGTCACAATTGATTTAGGCCCATATACCCAGAAATGGGGGCTGGAAACTACAACCCCCATTTTATTGTCGAAGCACTCCTGAATCAAAAGCGCCCACTACCCTTTTCCAGCGTGGTTTCGTTGAAATTGAAAACCACCCACTATCCAATTGTTTTTTGGGTAGTGTCCTAATTTGACGGATTTCGAGCCTCCCATTTGTCGATTTCATCGAAGACGGCGCGAAGGGTTCCCAAAGCTGACACAAAGTCGGTAAGCAATGCAAAAGCGGGCTCAAACTGAGTATTTGCTAAACGCCTGGTGCGCGTGCCAGTCTCATTCCACGACTCAAAATGAAAATCCCGGTTTAGGCTGCCACGCCGCGGGATTGGCCGCAGGAACAAGGACGGGTCGATGAAAAAACCGATCTTTTGTATCGGTCTGGCTCTACTGACAAATGTTCAATTGGCTCAGGCTCAGGGCGCACTGACTGTTGGGGCAATCTTGGCTGCGTCGGATAGTGTCACCGGTAGTCTCAACGGCGTCGTTACTACTGGAGGAGTCACAGCTCAGACCGTTGTTAATGACGCAACGACGCAAATAGATCTGTTAGAAAACCAGCTGCGCCAAGATGCGCACAACGACCTAACTATACCTATTCAGAGTCTCAGTGTTACCGCCCAGAACACAGCAAACAGCTTGCAGATGTTGGTACAGCAGCTCAACGCTCTCTTAGACAAGCAGCGCAATTGCCTCGATCTTGACCTCAATCTTTTTCTTGCTGGCGTGCAGACAAGCGTCGAGCAGGCCAAGCTAGGGATTCCTTTTGTCTCTACGCAAGGGGCTCGTTTGGACCACTTTGTGTTCGCTGGCCACAGTCTAGATGTCGTGCCCACGGACGGGGGAGTGATGACCGTATCTGGGTTCAAGCTTTGGCAGAGCGAGGCACCGAAAGTCAGCCTGAGCTCGAGCGAGACTGGCGATCACGACATTGCGGTACTTCAACCTGGGCGCCAGAGTGACAACGATATCGTTACGACAGTGCCCGGCGATATAGTGAAAGCGAATGCCGGAAAGTGTGTATTCGTTCGAGTCGAACCGATGTACTCCACCGGATGGTTTTGGCCATTCAAGAGCGTGAAGGCCGATCAGCCACTCGTGCTCCCCTTCTGCGCGCCGGATGATGCTCAAACGCAGTATTCGCTGGGCGCGACGAACTCATATAACTGTCCCTCACAGAGAACCTACAACCAGACGAGCGACGTCCAGTTAAGAGACAACGCTGCTTGTGAGGGTCAACCAGGCGTTTCGGCGATTTATCCCTTCGCAGTGCCAAGCACCTGTCGTGTCATTGGTGCCGAACCAGTGCGCGGCGGGCTCACCACCCGAGAGATTGGGGCTACGTCAGCAGCCGTCGCAGGTAATACGGTTACCTTGACGGGCCAGCTGGATACCGCCAGATGCACTAGCGTAGGGCCGATCCATCATAAGCATAGCAATGCAACGTGGCAGTATGCCGCGAAAGCCACTATACAATGCGATGATAGCGCTAGTGCCGGAGTCGCGCAGTCATCGGGTTGGGTGAAATCGGACTATCCAGAAACGAATCTTTGTGTTGACTTGGCTAAGTCATGCATACCCCCACAGAGTGATGTCCATGTCACCGTGGGTAGAAGAGTAGGGTCACAGCAAAAGAAGATCTATGACAAGAGCGGAACAGCCACGGCGGCGACGCTCGACCTCGGCGTCGCTACGTTCGGTAGCACTACGACAGATGCGACTTACACTGGTGGTGTGTCTGCGGGACCTGCGCGCGCCTGCGCGAAGGTCACGGTAGTTGCGTGCGGCTACTGATTGGCCCTATACGACAACACTGGTTTTGCAGTAATGCGATCTAAACTCGCCTGGTAAGACCGGCAGTAGGGCATCGGCACCTTTTGCTTACCGCCCATGAATCTGCGCCACGCCGACGCGCTCGACCTCCTGGGACCGCGCTGGTGTCGATCGCTTAGTTTCGAGGAGGATATATGCCGGCCGAACCTGACAAAATGAAGGAAAGACTGCGTCTGGCGACCGCTGCTCACAAATCTCTCTTGGCCAAGCAGGAAGACGAAATAAGACGCACTCTGGAATCGGATCCCGAATATGCGTCGAGGGAAAGGGAATTAAACCGGCGCACCGTGGAGCAGCAAATCGCGGAACTGCAAGGCTTACTAGAGACTTGCAAGCCCTTTGTCGCCCGAATCAAGTCGCTAGTTCCAAAGATATCAGACGAAACGATCGAAGCCGCCTCCTACCTCCTGTTCTGCCAAGCGGTCCAACATTTCGAGGCCATATTCGTGCTGGCTGCCGGAGGGTTGAGTATCCAAGCGTGCGAAATGCTCCGAGCAATTGCGGAAGCGCTTGACTTGATACAGCTGTTCCTTGAAGAAAGCCAGGACCATCCAAAGCTCAAGAAGTGGTTTCAAGGCGAGATCATTCCGAATCGTGAGGCTCGGGAGGCTGCACATCGATTCATCAATGAGGCTCGTGACGAACCCTGGCCCGTGAAGGAGACCAAAGCTGGGATCTACGACGCTCTCTCGAGGTACAGTCACATGTCGTACGCTGCCGTGCTGGAATCGATCGATGTGTATGCGAGGGACTTCGATTGGCATCGAGTCTCAGGATTCCACTACGCAAATGTGGGTAGCCTTCCCTTCGCGAGAGAAATCCTAATTGCGACCATCACAACTTTGAAGCAGTTCTACCGGTTCCACCTCGGCGATGAGGAGTCGTTTCGGGAGTTGGAGCGAATTCACAACAATGTTACCTGAGACTCGTCGTCATCTTTCGGAAGCCGCGGATGAGCTGGTAGCTCGAATCCGGGCTTCAATACTCGACGCAAAAATAGACGACTAGCGATGGTGATCACTCGGAGGCGCGCTAAACGCGGACTTCACGCTATTCCTCGCCGGCGGGCGCCAGCTCGCGGTCGCGCTCGGCCGCTGCGCGCGCGGCTTCGGCGTCGTCCGCGCTCTTGATCTCGGCCGAGGGCGGGCCGTCTTTGTCGATCTTGGCCTTCCACGCCGACACGATCTTCGCCTTGATTTTCAAGACCTGGTCGGCCGTGTACTTTGCAGCGTGGTCCGACTTGTGAATGTAATCCCATGGCGCCTTGATATGCTCGACGCTCTGAATTCGCGGCGCTTTGCCCGCGAAATCAGCCAGTTATGCGCATACGACACCGCGCAAATGGGACAGATTATCCGCCCTCGTTCCGCTCCCGAGCTGTGAATTTTCGCTAATCTTCGACGCCATGCAGCGTTAGATTTCGCGCGTTCGTAACAATCGACTCATCATGTCGTAACGGTGCCTCTTTATTTTGCGCCTGCCGCGGAGGATGGACGCCGGTTTCCTGTACTAAATGGGCCTTTGGCGTCCTAACGGTTCTCGCCGCGACCGGTTCGGCCGGTGGGAGTTTTCGCATCGTGGAATAGCAGAGTCCAGGGAGGACGATGATGAGACAAACGATTCGAATGGTTGCGCTGTCGATGTTTGGCGCGGCGTTGACGCTCGGCGCCGTCGCGATCACACCGACGCCAGCGCGGAGCGCGGACGGGCAGGCGATCACGCTGTACACCGATCCCGCCAGCGGGCAGGTGTACACCAAGCGATGCAAGCACTGCGTAAAGCTCGGCGAGTACATCCCCGCCGGATCGACCGAAGAGATCGAGCGCAAGGTCGAGCAGCGAGTCAACGAGAAGACGCAGGCGCAACTGGATCAGGAACGCGCCGCTATGCAGGCTGACGAAGCGGCGAAACAGGCGCAGCAGCAGCAGTGGAACGCCGAGATGGCCAAGCAGGTCTCCGAGATTCAGCCGTTCGCGCGCGAGTTCGGCGACCGGTGGTTCAAGAAGATCTCGATCGGCACGCTGGTGTACGCGGACTACCGCTACTATTCTCACACCGGATTTGGCCCGCAGTTCCTGACTCAGCAGGTCTGGCCCGGTCCCGGCAATAACGGCTTCAACTCGTTCGATATCACGCGCACCTACCTGGATTTCAAATTCACGCCGATTGACGACGTTTCGATGCGCGTGACGCCCAACATGTACCTGATAGTTAATACCGGGAGCAAATGCACGACGACAACCAAGACCAAGGGCGCGCCCTCGTACTCGTGCGTCGCGAGCACCGGCGACGTGGTCGGCGCCAACACCGGATGGTCCCAGACCTCTGATGGAAACCTCGGATTCCGGGTGAAGTACGCGTATCTCGACTACAACACCTTCTTCCAAAAAGTGGCGAAGATCGATGCGATGCGCGACGACAAATTCACCTTCGGCCAGCAGCAGAATCCGCTCGTCGATTGGGAAGAGAATCTGTGGGGCTTCCGCTATACCGCCCTGACACCGTGGAACTATCTGAGCTTGAGCTCGACGCAGGTCGGCGCTTCGATGAAGGGCCCGATCAAAGTTAACGAGACACAATACGCCGACTACGACGTAGGCGTGTACGACGACGCCAGCTTCCACGCCACCGAGGCGGACGGCACCAAGCAGGTGATGGGTCGCGTGACGATCAATCCGTTGGGCGCCAAGTACCGGTACGACAGCCTTGGTCTGACCGGCTTCTACGATTACGGCTACTCACAAAAGTGCACGCCGGACGTGAATTCCATTCCAGGAAACAACAGCACGTGCGGGCATATCGCGCGCGCCGCGGCGCTGGTGCATTACACAGCCGATTCCTGGGGCCTCGTCGGCGAATGGGATTACGGCCACAATGCGTTCAGCAGCGGCAACCTGTTCTCGGGCAGCGGACCCGCCGACGCAATCGGTGTCGCCACCAGCGGCCCCAGCAGTTTTGCAGCTTGGAACACCATGGTCGGCAAAATTCTGGACAGTCAGGCGGTGCAGATGGGCTTGGATTTCCTGGGCCATGTCGATATACCGCACACGCCGTTTACGGCCTTCGGCGAGTTCCAGCAGTTTTTGCCCAACACGCGCATACATACAGACCCACTCGACTTCCAGCGCTACGACCTGGGCGTGCAGTGGCTCATCAACAAGTATCTGCGAGTGGCGTTCGACTCGCAGGCGATCATGTACTACCACAGCCAGTTCACATTCCCAAAAACGGCGGTGAGCGGGCAGTCGATTGCCGAGACACCGTTCGCGGTGCCGCGCGACACTCACGCATTCATGCTGCACATGGAGTTCAGATACTAGCTACTGATCAGGAGGGCCGGCGCGAGCATGCGAAATGCTCGCGCCGTCCCATGTTTTGGATAGCGCCGCCGCCGCAGTCATTCTTCGTCGCCGCTTAAGTTTGCGCACACCCGGCGGGATTGATTCGGAAACATTGCCGGAGTTCGTTCCAGCCCTGATCCCACAACATCATTTACGGCGCCAAGGCGCTCGACTCAGTGGCAAGAGCGCCACTCGATCGTGTTACCGGCGCCTCAATCCAGTCGGCGCCTGACAAATGAAGAGCGGCGGGACGTACCGAGATACAAGCGCATCGGTGAGACCTCGCGCGTGACAGGGTTCACCATCAGGCCGAGACTCTCCAGGGTGAGAGCACCGAGCAGAGGAGTTACGCTGGGCGGGCCGAAGACGACCTTTGAGGTCCCGCGCCGGTCGCCGAGCTCGAAGAATGCTTCGCCGATGTTGTACGCGCGGCGGGTTCCGTGAGCCAGCGTGAACTCTTCGCGATCGAGTTTCGCCAGCGCGAGCTTGCGAGCTATCGATACAGGGACAACGCTGTAGATTGCGCCGGTATCGATCAGAAATTCGAGCTCGACAACGGGCCGGCGTAGATTGCGCGGATTTGAGATTCTCGCTGTCGTGAATGTAATTCCCATCTCTCGCGCGCTCTGGTTCGTCGCTCAGTGAGCCTACGCGCCGCATTGTAGTCCGGCAATATAGCCGTTGCGACGGCAGCGCAGTATTAAGACGCGCTCCGTTGTCGCGCGGCGGCTGACAAATGGGACGGGGCGGGGTAAAAGAATCGAGGCGAGGCAAACTATCCATGACCATCAAGATTCCGCTGCCCGACCAGGCACAGCTCACGCCGGAAATCGTTGCGACGCTGGCCAAGCTTCCGCCGCTGAACGTGTTCCGAATGATGGCGAACGCGCCGGCGAGCTTCGAGCCGCTCATCAACTTCGCGATGTCGATTCTGCTCCGCAGTGAGTTCGACCGGCGCAAGCGCGAGATCGCGGTCCTGCGCGTCGCCCACGTTACGCGATCGGGCTACGAATGGACGCAGCACGTAGCGGTCGCCAAGAGCGTCGGCGTGACTGACGACGAGATCGCCGCGATCGCGGTGGACGGCGCCGTCACGCGACTCGACGCCGAGGGAAACCTGCTGTGCCGCGTCGCCGACGAGATCAGCCGCGAAGTGCGGCTGAGCGATGAGGCGCTCGCCGCGATCATGGACCGCTACGGCGTGCGCCAGGCCACCGAACTCATCCTGTGCTGCAGCTATTTCAACATGCTGAGCCGCTTTCTCGAATCGACCCGCGTGGAGCTGGAGCACCAGCCGCCGCTCCCTTCTGCCCGGCCGCCCGGGAATTCGTGAAGCGTTGGATCGCTCGATCCCTGCTTGCAGCCGGCCGCCAGGTTAGAGATTTTTCGGGATCGAGTAAGAACTCAGGACGCGCACGTAGTTGGGGCGTTGGAAGGCCGCCGGGTTAGGCACGTTGCGCTGACTCATGCTGCCGCACATCTGGCGAATGGATTCGTACTCGTGTTCTTCCATCCAGCTCAAAATATCGCGCAGGACGACGCCGACATGCTCGATGCCGTTGTGCAGCAACGCCGAGGTCATCATCGTAACCCGCGCGCCCGCCATCACCGCCTTCAACACATCGTGCGCGCTATGGACCCCGCCGGTGATCGCCAGGTCGGCGCCGACGCGGCCGAAGATGATCGCCACCCAATGCAGCCTCAGCAGCAATTCCTCGGGGCTGCTCAGCGTCAGGCTCGGCACGACTTCGAGCAGTTCGAGATCCAGATCCGGTTGATAGAAGCGATTGAACAGCACCAGCGCATTGGCGCCAACGCCATCGAGTTGCTTTGCCATGTTCGCCGGAGCACTGAAGAATGGCGACAGCTTCACCGCGACGGGAATCCCTATACTTTGTTTTACCTCCCGAACCAGCTCGGCGTATGCCTGCTCGACGCGTCCGCCGGTGAGTTCCGGGTCGCTCACAATCGAATAGATGTTCAACTCGATGGCGTCGGCGCCCGCTTGCTCCATCTCGCGCGCATAGCGGATCCAACCGCCGGCTGAGACCCCATTGAGGCTGCCGATGACGGGAATCGAAACGCTCGCCTTGGCCTTGCGAATCAGCTTCAGATAGCCATCGGGGCCGAGGTTGTAGGTCATCAGATCGGGAAAGTAGTTCAGCGATTCGGCGAAACTTTCAGAGCCGCGAAAGAGATCCGCGTCCAGCGTTTCGCTTTCCAGCGTGAGCTGCTCTTCGAAGAGCGAAGGCAGGACGACGGCGGCAATCCCGTGATCTTCCAGGCGCCGAATACGGTCTAGCGAATCGCAAAGCGGCCCGGCCGAAGCGACGATCGGGTTCTTCAAGCTGAGGCCAAGGTATTTGGTCGCGAGGTCGATCATTACTTGCCTTCTTTTGCCGACTTGCCCGCGGCAGTCTCCGATTCGGTGGCAGGTTTCGGGGACGGGATTCCCGTTCCGGCCATCGCGGCGCGGTTCGCGTACACACGCCACTGGCGGTCCACATCGTCCTGCGCCTCGCGCAGCAATTCGCGCGCCGCTTCAGGATTGCTGCGCGCAAGCATCGTGTAGCGCGCCTCCTCGTAGGCGTACTGCTTGAGCGGAATGCTCGGCGCCTTTGAGTCGAGTTGGAAGGGATTTTTGCCTTCATTTCGCAGCGCCGGGTTGTATCGCATCAGCGGCCAATAGCCTGAAAGCACCGCGTTCTTCTGCTGGTTGATGCCGAATGCCATGTCATAGCCGTGCGCGATGCAGTGGCTGTAGGCGAGGATCAGCGAGGGCCCGTCGTGCGCTTCCGCTTCGAGCAAGGCGCGGATCGTGTGCGAGTCGTTGCCGCCCATCGCCACGCGCGCGACATACACCGAGCCGTAGCTGATCGCCTCCATCGCGAGGTCCTTCTTGCCGGTCTGCTTGCCACCGGCGGCAAACTTCGCAACCGCGCCGCGCGGCGTGGATTTGGACATTTGTCCGCCCGTGTTCGAGTACACTTCAGTATCCAGCACCAGCGCGTTCACGTTCATTCCCGAACCCAGCACGTGATCCAGTCCGCCGAAACCGATGTCATACGCCCATCCATCGCCGCCCGCGAGCCACACGCTCTTGCGCACCAGCGCATCGGCAATCGCCATCAGGTCGCGCGCTTCGTTGGTTTCGAGGCCCGCAATCAGGCGCTTGACCTCGGCGATACGCTGGCGTTGCGATACGATGCCCGCCTCGGTGGATTGGTCCGCCTCGAGGATCGCCGAGACGAGACCTTCGCCCATTTGACTCGCATGCCGCCGGAGCAGTTCCTGCGCGTAGTCAGCTCGCTTGTCGAGCGCGAGCCTCATCCCGAGCCCGAATTCGGCGTTGTCTTCGAACAGGGAGTTTGACCACGCCGGCCCGCGGCCTTCGGCGTTCGAGGTGTAAGGGGTGGTCGGCAGATTGCCGCCGTATATGGAGGAGCATCCGGTTGCGTTCGCAATCAGCAATCGATCGCCGAAGAGTTGGGTGAGCAGCTTGATGTAGGGCGTCTCGCCGCATCCTGCGCACGCTCCGGAAAATTCGAACAGCGGTTCGAGCAACTGCGCATCTTTAACTTGCGCATGCGTGAGGCTGTCTCGATTGAACTCCGGGATCGACAGGAAGAAGTCCCAGTTCTTCGCCTCCACCTCGCGGATTGGAGCTTGCGGCGCCATGTCGATCGCCCTGTGCCGGACCTCGCTCTTGCTCTTCGCCGGGCAAACTTCGACGCACAGCCGGCATCCGGTGCAATCCTCGGGCGCTACCTGCAGCGTGTAACGCATCGCCTCGAGTCCACGCCATCGTGGCGGCGCCGACTTGAACGACGCGGGCGCATCGCCAAGCAGACTCGGCTCGTAAACTTTCGCGCGAATCACCGAGTGGGGACAGACCATTACGCACTTCCCGCACTGGATGCATAAGTCCTCATCCCAGACCGGGATCTCCTGGGCGATGTTCTGCTTCTCCCACTTGGCCGTGCCGGTCGGAAAGGTGCCGTCGGGAGGCAAAGCGCTGGTAGGCAACGAATCGCCGCGGCCGGCCATGAGAGTGCCGAGCACATCGCGAACGAAGGCGGGCGCGTGCGAGGGCACCGGCGCGAGAACTTCTATAGTGCTGCTCACCGATGCGGGGATGGTGACTTCGTGCAGATTCGCCAGCGTCGTATCGACCGCGGCGAAGTTATTTCGCACGACCGCTTCGCCGCGCTTCCCATAGGTATCTTCAATCGCGGATTTGATCGCTGCGATCGCTTCGTCGCGCGGCAAGACGCCGCTAACCGCAAAAAAGCACGTCTGCATGACCGTGTTGACGCGGCCGCCCATGCCCGCATCGCGCGCGACCTTGTACCCATCGATGACGAAGAAGCGAAGCTGCTTGTCGAGGATCTGCTGCTGCACCTTGCGCGGCAGATGGTTCCACACCTCGTCGGGACCGTATGGCGCGTTGAGCAGGAAGGTCGCTCCCTGATCCGCGGCCGCGAGCATGTCCAGCCGCTCGAGGAAGGCGAACTGATGACATCCGACGAAGCTCGCCTTGCTGATCTGGTAGGTCGAACGGATCGGGTCCGGCCCGAAGCGCAGATGCGACACCGTGATCGTGCCCGACTTCTTGGAATCGTATACGAAGTAACCCTGCGCATAGCCGGGCGTCTTCTCGCCGATGATGGCGATCGAGTTTTTGTTGGCGCCGACGGTGCCGTCCGATCCCAGTCCATAGAAGAGCGCGCGCACGGTCTGCGGGCTTTCGGTCGAAAACTCCGGGTCGAATGCGAGGCTCGAATGCGTCACGTCATCGTTGATTCCCACGGTGAAGTGATTCTTGGGGGTCTCCCGCTTGAGCTCGTCGAAGACCGCCTTCACCATCGCGGGAGTGAACTCCTTCGACGACAAACCGTATCGCCCGCCGATGATTCGCGGCCATCTGCCATCGATAGCTCTCGCCTCCCGCGCCTCGCTCAGCGCGGTCACGGCGTCGAGGTAGAGCGGTTCGCCGGTACTGCCGGGCTCCTTGGTGCGATCGAGCACCGCTATCGCGCGCGTACTCTTCGGCAAAGCGGCGGCAAAAGCGGCGCTGTCGAAGGGGCGGAACAAGCGCACCTTGAGCAGACCGACCTTCTCTCCGCCTGCGAGCAAGCGCTCGATCGTCTCGTCGGCCGCGCCGGCGCCCGAGCCCATTAAAACGATCACCCGCTCCGCTTGAGGATCCCCGGCATAGTCAAAGAGGCGATAGCTGCGGCCGGTCCGCCGCGCGAAGCGATCCATAACGTCCTGAACAATCGTCGGGCAGGCGCGATAGAAAGGATTGATGGCTTCGCGCGCTTGGAAGAAGACGTCCGGATTCTGCGCCGAGCCGCGCAGCATCGGACGATCGGGGGTGAGAGCGCGCTCGCGATGCTGGCGGACGAACTTCGGGTCGATGAGCGCGCGCAGATCGTCGTCCGACAGCGGATGAATCTTGTTGAGCTCATGCGACGTCCGGAAGCCGTCAAAAAAATGCAGAAACGGGATGCGCGATTCGAGCGAAGCGGCGTGCGCAATCAAGGCGAAATCATTGGCTTCCTGAACCGAGTCGGACGACAACATGGCGAATCCCGTCGCGCGTGCCGCCATCACGTCGCTGTGGTCGCCGAAGATCGAAAGCGCGTGCGTCGCGACGGTCCGTGCCGCGACATGAATGGCGCACGCGGTAAGCTCGCCGGCGATTTTGTACATGTTGGGAATCATCAGCAGAAGGCCTTGCGACGCCGTGAAAGTGGTTCCCAGCGCACCCGCCTGAAGGGCGCCGTGCAGCGTTCCCGCGGCGCCCCCTTCGCTCTGCATCTCCATCACCTTCGGCACCGTGCCGAAGATGTTGGTGCGGCCTTCGTCGCTCCATTGATCGGCCCATTCGCCCATCGGCGACGACGGCGTGATCGGATAGATCGCGATTACTTCGCTCAGGCGGTAGGCAATCGAAGCCGCCGCTTCATTCCCATCCATTATTTGCATGTTGAATCTCTTACTGTATTTCGTCGGAACCCTTCGGACAAGGCAACAATAAATTCAAGCGCGGTTCTGCCCATCTGATTTGAAGTTGTGGTTGTAGTTGAGTAGCGCAGCCGGTGACGCCGCTCAAGGGTCTGCCGGCTCCGATCCTCACCGATCGCTTGCCGGTCCGTGGCTCTAGCCAGGGAGGGAGGTTCGTCCTACCATCTCGCGCGGGAGGCGATCATGCCCAATCGAACAGCCGTTCATCCCGAACTCTACTCGCCGGACTCCGCCGACAATCCTTCCCTGAACGGCGGCAAATGCCGCGCCTGTGGCTATGTCTTCTTTCCGCCGCAGCGTTATGGATGCGAATCCTGCGGTGCGCCGCCCGAAAAGCTTGAGGCAGTGCAATTGCGCGGACGCGGCAAGCTTCATTCGTATGCAACTGTTCATCTCCATATGGGCACGGACATCAAGGCTCCCTTCACCATCGGCCTGATCGTCCTCGATGACGGCCCAGCCATTTCTTCCACGCTTACCAACCCCACCGATGAGGGCCTCGCCATCGGCGACCGCATGAAGAGCGTGCTCGTTACGGTCAGTACCGATCAGGCGGGGATTGAGATGGTCGAACTGCGCTTCGCCAGGGCAGAGGGACGAAAATGAAAAAGAACCTTCACGATATGCGTCCGGTCTATGTAGTCGGTATCGGCCTCCATCGATATCAGCGCCTCAGTGAAACCCCATACGTGACGCTCGGCCTCACCGCGGTACGGGAGGCGCTTGCGGATGCGGCCCTTGAATGGCGATCGGTCGAGTCGGCCTACACCGGCACGGCGCTGATCGGAATGGCGGCATCACGACCGATGCTGCGTCATCTCGGCGCGACCGGAATTCCGATGGCTCAGGTTGAGAACGCGTCCGCTTCGGGATCGACCGCATTTCGCCAGGCGTGCATCGATGTCGCCAGCGGCTTGACCGATGTTTCGATCGCCGTGGGAGTGGACAAGCCGGGACCGCTCGCGATGGCGCCGGGAAAGACCAGGATGCGCGACCTGGTCGGCTCTCGCATGGTGCCTTTCACCCATTTCGCCCTGCTCGCTCAGGAGTACATGACTCGCTACGGCGTGCGCGCGGATCAGATTGGCATGGTCGCGGTGAAGAACAATCGCAACGGGGCAAACAATCCTTACGCACAGCGCCAAAAGGCAAGAACCCTGGAGGAAGTGATGGCCGGGCCGGCGATTTCGGGGTCGCTGACGCGCCTTCAATGCTGCCCCATCGGGGAGGGCGCAGCCGCGGTGATAGTCGCCTCCGACGATGCGATCGCGCGACTCGGCATCGCTCGCAACCGCGCAGTCAGAGTCATCGCGTCGGTCACGAAAACCGAGCAGGTCTACCCCGGCGCGAAAAATTTTGACGCCGAGTTGACTCGCGAAACTGTCGAGGATGCGTATCGCGAAGCCGCCATAGGACCCGGCGACCTGAATCTGATTGAACTCCATGACGCGTTCACGATCGAAGAACTGCTGTACGTGGAGGCAATGGGACTGTGCGCGCCGGGCAAGGCAGCGGGCGCGATCGCGGCAGGCGAGTTCGATATAGGCGGCCGCTGCGCGGTAAGCGCCTCAGGAGGGCTGCTCGCGATGGGCCATCCGGTCGGTCCGACCGGCGCTGGGCAAATAGCCGAGATCACGCGCCAGTTACGCGGCGAAGCTGGCGTGCGGCAACAGCCCAACGCAAAGACAGGCCTTGCTCACATGGTCGGCGTCGGCGCCATTTGCGTCGCTCATATTCTGCGCAAGGAATCGTGAACGATCCTGTCGTCCGAATACTCGCAATTGTAGGGAAACCACTTCATTTTATGTGAAACCCACCGTGGGTTTCACACATCCTTGGGCAGGGGTGACCCCTGCACCCAAGGTTAAGAGAAGATGCGGGACTTCGTCCCTGTTAGAAGGGTTAAGGGGAGAAGTGGTGGCTATGTTTTCGTGTCATTCTTGAGCGAAAGCTGCTGTAGCGAAGAATCCCGGCGCTATTTTCCCCCGTGTCATTCAGAGCGAAACCGGCCCCTCTCGGCGCCGTTGGTAGCATCGTGGACCAAAGCCGGCTAAAAGCTTGCTGGAAAAGGCCCTTCGGTCTATGAGGCGAGTTGGAATCGGAGAGTCAAAACGGAAATACCGGTTAGGATGCGCTCAAAGTGCGCACCGGACGCACGAGCGCGCCCGAGACAAGCACGGGCTATTTCTCCCATCATTCTGAGGTTCCAAGATGAATATCGAAGAATTCGAGTCCCGCACGACGACGAAAAACCGGCTCCGGCGAAGACTCACGGACATTATGATCGGGGCATCAGTCCTAAGGAACGTGGGGTTTGCGGGCGCTACCCAAATCGCTCGCGACTATCTTGCCCAAATGGATCTAGGCCGCTTCGCGGACGTTAGCGATGAAGACTCATTTCTTCGGCTGCTCGATGAATGCACGGAGGAGTTACGGCGGAGGCTGGTCGAAGAGCGGCTAGCATCCGGCCGCCCCCCAAAGAGTAGGAATGCGAAGGCCGAGTTGTGGGGCTCCGCTCGAAAAGCACTGAACGTGTTTCTTTGCGAGGCGTACTTCAATCGCGTTCTCAACCGATGCTACGGACTCCAAAAGCTAGGTCCGTGGCTTGAAACGACCTTGGACGGCATAGTTTCAAAGACCATCAGTGAGAAGGCGCGAAAGAAAAAATGGGACACCTCGGGCTTGCACTTTTCCGGTGTGATTCACCTCGATGAGGCGACGAGCCGCGAATTCCAGCAGATGGCGAGACGGCTGGCTCTTTGTGAGGGCTGGCAAGCTCGAATTTACTTCGAGGTGTTCACGTGGCCAAAAGAATATAACAATTCGCAATTATAGCTTCAACGCAGGGAGCGGGATCGTCAGAGTGTCATAGACGGTAATTCTCGGGCCGTAAGCGGCTTGAAAGATCCCAATTCCGGTCGTTGGCCTAATCAGGTTGGTGCGATCGAAGATGTTGAGCAGCGTGATCCGGTTGGTCACCTCGCCGATCGATGTCACGTGGAAAGCCGCTTGGACTCAAAACCGAGCTCGAACTCCGTGTTTGCAAACCGCCTGATGCCGGTGCGAGTCTGAATCAGGATTCAAGATGGAAATTCCTGATCAACCTCGCCGCCAACCACGTCTGGCGGCAGAACCGGAAGGTCGAAAGAAACTACTCAATTACCTTCAGGTATGGAAGCTCTCTGATCCGCAGCCACTCACCGTCACGCCAACGAGCTCTTTATACACCGTCACGTGGAATGACCAACCAGCAGTGCTTAAATTGCTAACCCCTACAGGTGCACTTGATGAAAACAACGGCGCTCTTGCTCTGCGTTGCTTCAATGGAGAAGCCACCGTGCGTCTCTTACGCTGTGATGATAAAGCGCAGCTTCTGGAATATATCGAAGGCGAAAACCTTAAGTCAGTAGTACAGAGAGGTCAGGATGAAGAGGCGACCGCCATTATTGCCGATGTGCTAAACAGGCTTCACTATGCTCACAGGGGGGCGGCACCTAAAGGACTGACGCCTTTGGCGTCCCGTTTCGGCTCTCTTTTCAAAAAAGCCAAGCAACAAAGAAGCGAGAGAATTTCTTCTGTGTATACAATCGCGGCTGGCATCGCTGAAAAGCTCTTATCAGCGCAGCAGGATTTGCGTGTTCTTCATGGCGACATGCACCATGAGAACGTTAAGCACAGCGGCAGAAGAGGCTGGCTCGCCATCGATCCAAAGGGCCTTTGTGGAGAGCGCACTTATGATGCAGCTACGGTGCTGTGCAATCCCACTGGCATGGATGATTTCGTCGCAAATGAAGGGCGTCTTCTTAAGAACGCGGAGGTCTTGGCCCAGGCTCTTAGCCTCGATACGAGACGGCTCCTTGCATTCACATTCGTTCATGCCAGTCTGAGCGCCAGTTGGTCGTTGGAAGATCGACGCAATCCCAGCCTCGCGCTAAGAATAGCTGCCATCACCGAGCCTCATCTCGCTTCCTTCAAACAGAATTGCTAAGACCCCGGACGATTCTCATGGCTAGGTCTAGAAGAACCAGCCCGAGTCGGATGACTGGCCGAAGATTGCGCCGACGAACCGCTCCAGCTCTACGTTGAACTTCATGATCACATGATCGGAGCCGCGCGTGAGGCCAAAGCCGGGGCCGAAGTTATATTCGATTCCATGAGGCAGCTCGCCCCATAACACTGGAAAGATGTAATGCTGTTGAGCGGATAAAGGATCGTTATCATCGATATAGCCAACCGCGCCGTAGAACTCGACCCCCGGCGAGAAGTAGCGCATCCATCGGTAGTAGATGCCGTTCGCGTAACCGAACTTGAAGCCCTTGTTCTTGTTCGGCCCGGTGAATATGGGCTTTTCAAATTGTGGATCAAGCACGATCGAGAAACGTCCAATGTCCTTCTCGATTATGGGGCGCAGTTCAAGTTCGAGTGGGTCATCGTCGAACTGGGGCGTCTTGTGCCATTCCAGTTCGAGGTACCAGCCAAGATCGACGGGCAGAGTGCCCTCGTCGAATAGTCTGCCGCGCAGACGATACTTGGAACCGGCGTACCAGTAACCGTGGCCGCTGACCTGAGCCATGTTGAGATAGGCGGCGGCCTCGATTCGATCGGTGAGCCCGTAGGTGAGTTCGTACTGGTTATACCAGATTCCCTGGCTCGGAAAGGTGCCCGAAGCGGTTCCATTACCACCCTGATGGTGGCCGTTGGCAACGACTGCGTTGTCGACCTCGAGCTCAGTCACTCCCCGTTGTTCCGTCGCATACGGGTAGACTTCGAACTCCCACGGATCGACCTGCGCGGCGGCAAGCTGCGGACACAGGAGCGCGCCGAGCGCCAGAAATAAACCCGACAATGCTAGACGCAAATATTTTCTCACTTTAATTCTTCACTTACTCCGTGATTCTGCTGATCGACCCGAAACCCCCGAATCGATCCATCGTTCCAGTGCTGCGCGGTCTTCGTCGGTCAAGCGGGCGTCAGGATGGACAATGCGATATGACCACGGCGGCATTGCCTCTTGGCGGATCGCCCTCTCGGTCCATTGAAGCTTTCGTTTTCGCGTGGCTGGGTAGTATTCGCCCCATTCGGAGAAGTTGATCTGCTTGCGTCCCAGTTCCACCTCGTGCCCGGCCAGCCATGAGATCGGAGCGACGCGGCTGTACCAGGTCCATCGCGTTTCGTTGGAGTGGCAATCGTAGCAGGCGCGTCTCAACGTCGCCTCGATTCCCGGCGGAGCCGAGACATCGCTCTTCACTGGCGGGTTGGTGCGTTGAACTGGAACAAACTGAGCCGCCAAAAGACCTCCGGCGATTCCAAGCAGTGCAATGGTTCCGACATTCCCAAGCCTCATCGCGCATACTGCCTTCGACCTTTGTCACTTCGCGATGATGCTTCCCTGGGGAACGTCTTGGTGGAAATCGTCATAGAAGTCGTAGCTGCCGGGGCTAAGCGCAGGCAGGTGCACGGTGATCGTCTCACCGGGCTCGATAGCCTTTTCACGGTTGAGCTTGAAGCTCTCGAACTCGATTGTCTCTTTGCTTGAATTCACGACCTTGATCACGAGCGGCTGGCCGGCGGGCACGCTGAACGTCTGAGGTTCGAAATGGTGGTTGTCAAAGCGGATCTCGGTGACGCTGTCCTGGGCTCCGGCGGCAGCAGCTGGTCCTGCGGCTGCGATTATGACGAAGAGACCAGCGATCCGGAATTTGAACAGTGTGGACATGGAAATCGGCCCTCTAAATGATATTGAGAATGATTTTCAATTCCACTTTAGCCGAAGCTCTTCGCCTCCGTCAAGCCGGATTTTGTCAAACAATTTGCGGCTTCCGGCTGCTCTCCGGCCGGGAAATCGCTGGCCGAAGCGACGAACAGTATTGGCGCGCGAACGTGACCAACCGCATCGGTTGCGTCGAATCCGCCGAAGCTCGTTGCCCTGCGAGCCGAGTTTCTCGCGGTTGAAAGGAGCCCGATCGCTGGTAGTAAGATGCGATCATTGGAGGAAGCAACGTGACAAAACTTTACGGTACTTCACGATCGCGCAGCGCCCGGTCCTTGTGGGCTCTCGAAGAGCTCGGCGTCAAATACGAGCATTTTCCGATTGCGCCGACCGAAGCCAAGTCGCCCGACAATCTCAAACGCAATCCCAACGGGCACGTGCCGGTGCTTGAAGACGACGGCCGGGTGCTTTGGGAATCGATGGCGATCAATCTTTACCTGGCCGAAAAGTACGGCAAGAATTTGTTGTGGCCGCCGGAGCCCGCCGCGCACGGCGACATCTACAAGTGGAGCTTCTGGGCGATGAGCGAGATCGAGCCGCATCTCCTCACCATCTTGCGCAATCGAGTAATGAATCCCCCCGAGCAGCGCGACGAAAAAGCCGCGCAGGCTGCCGTCGAAGCTTTGAAGGCGCCGCTCAACGCGCTCGAGGAATCGCTCAAGGGCAAGGAATATCTGCTCGGCAAGAACTTTACGATCGCGGACTTGAACGTGGCCGCCGTCATGAGCTGGGCGCCGATGATGAGGCTCGACTTCTCATCGACTCCGAACGTGCAGGCGTGGTTGCAAAAATGCCTTGGGCGGGAAGCCAATAAGAAGGTTCGCGGGCTGAAGTAATCGATCATCGCGACCGCCGGTAGAACCGAGTACCGATCAGCGGGTCGGCGCGCGGCTTGTGTTAAGCTTGTGCGTCAAATCGCGCCGGCCGAATCGCGCCGACTGTGAGGTGAGAACTATGAGTGTGTTGTCAGGCTATCGCGTCATCGAACTGGCCGGGATTGGCCCCGGACCAATGTGTGCGATGCTGCTCTCGGACATGGGCGCCGACGTGCTACGCATCGATCGCGCGGCGGACGCGAGCTTGGGCAGCGCGATGGAATCGAAACACAGCCTGCTCAATCGCGGCCGTCGCTCGGTGGCGTTCGATCTCAAACGGCCCGAAGCGATAGAGGCCGTGTTGCGGCTGGTCGAGAAGGCGGACGCATTGATCGAAGGCTTCCGGCCCGGCGTTACCGAGCGGCTCGGCCTGGGCCCCGACCATTGTCTCTCGCGCAATCCCCGCCTGATCTACGGACGCATGACGGGATGGGGACAGGAAGGGCCGCTGGCGCATGCGGCCGGCCACGACATCAACTACATCGCCCTGTCCGGCGCGCTGCACAGCATCGGGCGCAAGGGCGAAGCTCCCGTTCCGCCGCTCAACCTGGTTGGCGATTTCGGCGGCGGCGCACTTTACCTGGCCTTGGGAGTGGTCGCGGGACTGCTCGAGGCGCAGAAATCCGGCAAGGGGCAGGTGGTGGATGCCGCGATGGTGGATGGAGCGGCGTCATTGATGACCGCGGTCTACGGTATGCGCAGCTCGGGTTTTTGGAACGACCAACGCGGCGACAACATCCTCGATACCGGCGCTCATTTCTACGAGGTTTACGAAACCAGGGACGGCAAGCACGTCGCGATCGGATCGATCGAAGCAAAGTTCTACGAGGAATTGCTCCGGCTGTCGGGACTCAAGGGCGAGGATCTGCCGCCTCAAGATGACCGCAAATCGTGGCCTGCGATGAAGCAGCGGCTCAACACGCTGTTCCGCACCAGGACGCGCGACGAGTGGTGCAAGATCATGGAGGGCAGCGACGTTTGTTTCGCGCCGGTGCTCAGCATGGATGAAGCGCCGCGCCATCCGCACAATCGCCATCGCGGAACTTTCGTCGAGCAAGGGGGCGTGACGCAGCCGGGGCCGGCCCCCCGATTCAGCCGCACGCCGAGTGCGATTCAGCGGCCGCCGGCAAGGCCGGGCGAGCATACCGAAGAAGCGTTGCGCGACTGGGGCTTTGCCAACTCGGATTTGGAGAGGCTGCGCAAATGCGGCGCGATAGCCAAGTCCGCGTGACGCGGCGCGCAGTCTAAGCGCGACCGGTCAGACGTGCGCGTTCCAGCACGCCTTCGAAGATTCGCGCTGCGACCGCGTCAATCAGCATCCCGCCCGCGCCCGCGGCGCCCGCGCCTTCGCGCGTGGCGGCCTGGTAGGCCTCGGACATTTTGCGCGCGTTTTCAATTTCGTGCGGCGTCGGTGCGAATACGTCGTTGGCGATTTCGATCTGACTCGGGTGTATCGCCCACTTGCCGACCGCGCCGAGCGTCGCCGCCCAGGTGGCCTCGCGCCGATAGCCTTCCGGATCCCTGAAGTTGCCAAAGGGTCCATCGATTGCGTCGATGCCGTTGGCGCGGCACGCGGTGATCATACGGACGCGCGCATGATGCCACATGTCGCCGGGATATCGATTTGCCGGATCGGTCGCGACGCCGAAGCGCATGCCCTGGCTCGCCGAAAGATCGCCGAAGCCCAGGATTAGAGCCTCCAGCCGCGGCGACGATGCGGCAATTTCCTCGACCCGCGCGAGCGCCGCACTTTCTTCGATCAGCGCCTCGAGGCCGATCTTGTTCTTCAGATGGAGCTTGGTCTCGAGCTGCGTCAGCAGCGTGTCGAAAAACCAGATGTCGCGCGGCGCCTTCGGCTTCGGGACGATTATGACATCGAGCTTGTCGCCCGCGCCCTCGACAACTTCGATCACATCGTCATGCGCCCAGTGCGTGTCCGCACCGTTGACGCGCACCGCGCGAATCTTTTTGCCCCAATCGAGATCGCGCAGCGCCTCGACCGCGTTCTTGCGCGCCGCTTCTTTCTGCGACGGCGCGACCGCGTCTTCAAGATCGAGGAAAACCATGTCGGCCGCGGTCGCCATCGCCTTCTCGAACATTTTCGGACTCGAAGCCGGCGTCGAAAGTTCTGAACGTCTTAGTCGAAGCGTCATGATTGCTCCTTTTGCGCGATTGAGATTCCCGCCTCGGCGAGTATCTGCTCGGTATTTTCGCCCAGCCGCGGCGCGCGCGCGTAAATCCCCGACGGCGTACCCGTCAGCTTGATCGGACATCCCGCCAGCACCAGTGGTGGATTGTCGCCCGGCTGTTCGACCTCGACCAGCATGGCGCGCGCGCTGGGATGCGGATCCTCGAAGATATCCTTGGCGCTGTTGACCGGGCCAACCGGCGCCTTGCCGCCGATCGCGGCTGCGATTTCGCGCGTGCTATGCGCTTTCGTCCAGTCCGAGAGAAGGCCGCGCACGAAATCGGCATTTGCGACTCGCCGCCTGCCGTTGCGGGTGCGGTCGTCGGTCACAAGATCGGGTCTGCCGATCGCATCGCACAGAACCTTCCAATGATTTTCGCCGGGCGCTGCGATCGCGACGGCGCCGTCGCGCGTGGGAAAAATATCGAATGGACACAGCACCGGGCTCCCGTTGCCGGCCGGTTCCCTGACGACGCCGCCGCCCGAGTAGCTGTAAACGGCCATTTCGCACAGGGCGAGAATCGCGTCGTACATCGCGACGTCGAGAAATTGTCCCTGCCCGGTCCGACGCGCTGCATGAATCGCCGACACCACTCCCAGCGCAGCCAGCGTGCCGGGATAGATGTCGCCGACCGCGGGGCCGGCTCTGTAGCCCGCGCTGCCTTGCGGACCCGTGACTGCGACCAACCCGCCCATGCTCTGCGCAACGATGTCGAACGCGGGCCAATCCGCGTACGGGCTGAGCCCGGTCCGCGGATCTCCGAAGCCGCGAATCGCGGCATAGACCAGCGCGGGATTAATTTCGCGCAGCCGCTCGTAACCGATTCCCGCGCGATCCATCACTCCTGTCTTCGCATTCTCGACCACCGCGTCCGCCGTTTTCGCCAGCTTGAAAAATGCGGCGCGGCCGGCGTCGGTCTTGAGGTCGAGCACGATGCTGCGCTTGTTGCGATTGACGCTGGCGAAGTAACCGCCGTAGTCACAGCCCTTTCGATCGGCAGGATGCGGCCCGATGCTCCTGCTCATGTCGCCGCCGGGCGGCTCGACCTTGACCACGTCGGCGCCAAGGTCGGCCAGCAGCATCGTGCAGTACGGACCGGCCAGCGCCTGCGTCAGATCGAGGATGCGAACATCCGAGAGCGGTCCCGTGCGCGCGTTCAACGATTGCCCCAATGCGAGCGGCGCTTGATCAGCACCGTGCGCTCGCCCTCGAAGACGATCGTCCCGTCATGCTTGGTGCCCCAATGCTTGAAGCGCACGATGCCGGCGTCGTCGCGATCGGAGTCGCGTTTTTCAAGTACTTCGCTATAGGCGTACAGCGTGTCGCCATGAAAGACCGGCGAGGTGAACCTGATTCCCGTCAAGCCGAGTTCGGAGAGCGCATTTTCGCCCGTGTCCTGCGTCGCCAGCCCGATGCACACCGAGCCGGTCACCAGCCCGAAGACCAGCCGCTGGCCGAATTGCGTCGAGCGCATGCGATGCTCGTTGTAGTGGCTGTCGGCGGTGTTCAGCACCAGCTTGGTGAGCATCTGATTTTCGATCTCGCCGATGGTGGTGCCACGTGCGTGACGCAATTTCGCGCCGACTTCGAAGTCTTCGAAGTAATTGCCGGCGCCGGTCAACTTCGAGATCGGCGTAGTCATTTTTACTTTTTCACCTTTTCACTCTCGGCAGCAGACGATCGGAGATAATCCGCAGCTGGATCTCGGAAGTACCCTCGAAAATCTTGGTCAGACGCGCGTCGCGCCAGTAGCGCTCGAGCGGAAAGTCCTTGGTGTATCCGTAGCCGCCGTGAATCTGAATCGCCTCGCTGGTGACACGCTCGGACATTTCGGAGGCGAACAGCTTCGCCATCGAAGCCTCCTTGTCGCATCGCCGCCTGCCGTCAATTTCGGTGGCGACAAAGTAGGTCAACTGGCGCGCGGCTTCGATCTCGGTCGCCATCTCGGCCAACTTGAACCGAATCGCCTGGAATTCTCCGATCGGCTGCCCGAATTGGACCCGCGTCTGCGCGTATGCCAACGAGTCTTCCAGGCCGCCGCGCGCAAGCCCGATCGCACGCGCCGCGGTATGCACCCGCGCCACCTCGAGTCCGCTGACCGCGCCGTAGAATCCCTTGCCCTCGCCGCGGCCTTCGCGCTCTCGGCCGAGCAACGCGTCGGCCGGCAGCTTGAAGTTGTCGAAGTGCAGCTCCCACGTCTTCCAGCCGAAGTAGCCGATCTTGCGAATCGGCGAACCGGTCAGCCCCGGTGGAAACTTGTCGCGCTCCTTGAGCACCAGGAATTGACTGATGCCCTCGTGGCGGCGGTGTGGATCGGACGGTTGCTTGGTCCGCGCCAGCACCGAGATGAAATCCGCGCCGTCGGCAAACGTGCACCACATTTTGCTCCCGTTCAGCATCCAGCCATCGCCGTCGCGGGTCGCTTTGCACGAGACGTTGGCGAGATCGGAGCCCGCCTCCGCCTCCGACAGCGCCGCCGCGCCGAGAAATTCTCCGCGCGCCATCCGTGGCAGATATTCTTGCCTTTGCTCCGCCGTGAAACCGCCGCCGAGTCCGTTGCCGCGCGCGATTATGCTGGCGACGCTCATCCATGCGCGCGCGAGTTCTTCGGTGATCAGCACGTACTCGAACGCCCCCAGGCCAAGCCCGCCATACGCCTCCGGGATGACGATTCCGAAGTAGCCCATCTGGGCCAGCTTGTCCCGCAGCGCCATCGGGATATCGCCTTGTTCGGGATCGAGCTTGTTCGCCAGCGGCAGAACTTCGTTCATCGCGAAGTCGCGCGCCGCCTGCTGAATCATTCGCCGCTCGTCGGTCATGTAGCTCACGATGCAGCTCCTCTGCGCTTGGCGACCAGGTTCGTCCGCTCGTAGCTGATGACGAGTTCGTCGCGTTGATTGCGGGCTTCGGTACGCCACGTGACGATTCCGAAGTTGCCGCGGCTTGCGGATTCGCGGGTGGAGACCACGGTGCTGCGCGCGGTCAGCGTATCGCCCGGATACACCGGGCGGTGAAATTCCAACCCGTTGATACCGAGAAACGGTCCGCCCGCTTCGCTCAAATCCTCGACCGAGATGCCAACCACCGTGCACACGACCAGCATCGGATTAACCACCACGTCGGGATGACCGTGCGCGCGCGCATACTCGGCGTTGAAGTAGAGCGGGCAATGCGCGAGCGTCGCGGTGGTGAAGATCGAATTGTCGCCTGCGTTTATCGTGCGCCCCCAATGATGCTCGAAGACCTGGCCCTGGTGGAATTCCTCGAACGAATGGCCTTTCGGCACCAGCTTGAACTGACTGAAATCGGGATCTGCCATAGACCAGGCTCCTGGTAAAACTCTTGTCGCGCCGCGAACTCGGACCAAGGGTTTCCAGTCGCCGCGCGACGCCCTTGATTTGCGACTATTGCACGGACCTGCGGCTTTCGGGAAATGGCGCTTTCGACAGCTTCAGCGCGATTCCAGCCGCCGACTTTCTTCGCTGGCAGAATCCGCGAAGATTGTGACCCTATGGGATCAGAAGAACCCTGCCGACTGCCTGCCGGCTCTCGATGTAAGCGTGGGCGGCGGCGGCCTCCGATAGCGGGAACGTTCGATCGATCACGACCTTTAATTCGCCCCGCGCGGCCTCCTCGATCAGGCGCTGGATCATGTTGTGCCCACGCTCGGTGCCTATTTCGGCGCCCAGGAAAACTCCCGTCAAAGATCGGTTGCCTGCCATCAGCGGGGAGACGTCCACCGTCATCGGTTCGCGTCCCGCCGCGCCGACCATCGAAACCCGCCCGCGATACGCGAGCGATAGCAGGCTGCCCTGCAGGGTCGCGCCGCCGACCGGATCAACGACCAGGTTGACGCCCTTCTGGTTGGTAATTTTCATGACCGACTTTACGACTTCATCGGTCCGGTAGTTGATCCCGTGATCGACACCGAGCGGCTTCAGCCGTTCCAGCCGCTCGTCGCTCGATGCGGTCGCGAGCACTGTCGCCCCAGCCCGCTTGGCGAGCTGAATTGCGGCAACGCCGACACCGCTTGCGCCCGCCTGCACCAGCACCGTCTCGCCCGCCTTGAGCCTGCCATACTCAAACAGGCAATCGTCGGCGGTGCCGAACGTCACGGGGATCACTGACGCAAGCTTGACATCGAATCCTTTTGGGACTGGCCATGCGTTGCGGGCCGGCACCCCTCGCAGTGCGGCGTGGGAGCCGAAGTTATAAGAGGTTGCTACCTTCTGGCCGACCCGAAGGTTGGTCACCTCCGAGCCAACCTCGATAATCTCGCCCCCGGCCTGGTAGCCAACCACGTGCGGCTTGGTGACCAGTGCGCCATGCCATCGATTGAGCGTGTCGCCGCCCTCGATACTCACCGCCTCGACGCGGATCACAATGCCTTTGGGATGGCATACGGGATCGGGAACGTCCTCGTACTTGAGAACTTCCGGACCACCATTTTGATAATAGACAGCAGCCTTCATCGCGCATCTCCTCCAATCACATTGCCTTCACCGGCGCCAGGTCAATCGACGATAGCCGAATAGATGATACTCCTGAGTTGCCCACGGAAGTTGAAGGTCGCCGACGGCATCAGCTGGGTCATGAACACCACCACCAAGTCCTCCCTGGGGTCCACCCAGAAGATAGTCGAGGCTGCGCCACCCCAGTAGTAGTCGCCGCCGCCGAGGCCGCCCGCCTCGACCTGGCCGAGCGTCATCGCGAAGCCCAGCCCGAAGCCGACGCCTTCGTACGCGGTTTCCGAGAACGCGCCAATCGCCATCTGGCTGAGGTCTTTGCCGCCGGCGAGATGGTTGCGATGCATCAATTCGATCGTGCGAGGTCCCAGGATGCGCGCGCCGTCCAGCTCGCCGCCGCGCCGCAGCATTTCGCAGAAGCGGAGGTAGTCTGCGGTCGTGCCGGTCAATCCTCCTCCGCCCGAGAAGAATGTGGGCTGCTTCAGATAGTTGCTGCGCTCCGGATCGTCGATCAGCTTCAGCGTTTTGTCGGGCTCCCGCTGATAGTTTGCCGCAAAGCGATCGACCTTGCGCGCCGCCACCATGAAGGAGGTGTCCTTCATATCGAGCGGATCGAAGATCGTCTCCTGCAAATATTGGTCGAAGCGTTTTCCCGAGATCTTCTCGACCAGATAGCCGCAGACGTCGGTGGAGAACGAGTACATCCATCGCTCGCCCGGCGCATAACGCAGCGGCGCCTTCGCGAGCTTGCTCACGAACCCGCCGAGCGTCTCGCCCTCGCCGCGCGCCGCTCCCAACTCGCGATAGACGCGGTCAACCGGATGATTCGTGGCGCCGTAGGTAAGGCCGCCGGTATGGCTCAGCAGGTGACGCATCGTCATCGGCCGGGGCGGCGCGGCGGTCTCCATGCTCGCGCCTTCGCCCGACAGCCACAGCTTGTGATCGCGCCAGGCCGGGATGAAACGCGAGACCGGATCGTTGAGCTGGAAATGACCCCGTTCGTAGAGAGTCATCAACGCCACTGACGCGATCGGCTTGGTCATCGAATAAAGGCGAAAGATTGTATCGTCCGCCACGGGCTTGCGGCGCTCGCGATCCATCAGGCCCATCGATTTGAAATAGGCAACGTGGCCATGTCTCGCCACGAGCGTCTGGCAGCCGGCGATTTTGCCGGGTTCGATATAGTTCCGGTCGAGATGTTCGCTAATCCGATTGATTCGTTCGGGCGCGAATCCGGCCCGCTTGGGTGCCAATTCCATAAGGCCTCTTCTCCGTTGCGTCGCTCAGGTTTTCTCGCCCCCTACTGAAAACACCGAATGTGATCCTAAAAGTAAATCGGATCCACGTACAGGCCGCGAGCAGCGGCGCCCGCCGGCTCCGGGATGCCGTGTGAAATCACCACAAACCGTTCCAACTCGCTTGCCAGCGCGCGCACCCGCTCGTATCCTGCCGACGCCTCCGACGTGAACAAAGAGAGTCTGTCCAGACCGCGATTGGAGAGCCATCCGCATTGCGCGCGTAACAGCGCTTCGAACTCGTCCTCCGCGCCCGGGATAAATCCCCAATCCAGCGCAATACCGCGCCGCGACTCGATCCGCTCGCCCTTCGATTCGATGATAAACCGTACGCTGTCGCCCGCCGGCCATACTCCTACCACCGCGCGATCCGTCATCCGTACCCATTCCCAGCAATAGTCTCGCGGCGAGCGCTCCACCCGAGCGCGGATCGAGTCCACCGTGTACGGCACGTACATCTCGTCGGATTCGTGCGTCGCGTTGAGAATTTCGACGATCCGCGGCGCGTCACGCGCCGTCGCCGGTCGTCCGGCCTGCGGCCCGGCGAGCGATACACACGGAAGTTGTGCGCGAATCTGATGAATGCTCCATCGCGGCGCCCCCGCGAAGCCTCGCAGCATTGCCGCATTGTCCACCGACGGATACGCGGTGCTCCCGTCGTACGATCCCTCCGGGTACTTCTCGTCGAAAACCCGATTTATCGCGCCCCACAAGCCTTTCTTCTGATGCTCCGGAAGGATGCGAAGATGCGCGAACGCGTGGATTCGATAATCGCGCCCTCCGACCCGCACGGTATGCGCCGCCGCTACGTTGACTCCGGCCGGTTTTCCATCCACGAAGCCCAGCGCGACCAGGAAATCATCCATCAGCCGCGTGTACGCAAAGTAGTCGTCGCCGCGCTCGATCGTCATCGTGACGCCGTCGCCCAGCACGATCGGGCATCGCCGCTCGATGTCCGCGAGCACTGCCGCGTCGGCCGGCGTCGCTTCGCGCGACACCACCTCGAAATCGAGGATACGATCGCGAGTGAGCGCGGTTATTCGATGCGGCTCCCGGTCCTCGACCGCGATTGACAGCCGCCACTTCTTATCACCACTGGTTTGGATAACCGCCAGGTGGAAGTCGGACACTTGCTCGACGGACGCCACCTTGAAATCGCCGTAGCTATCGCGGCAGCGCTTCCATCCTCCTGTCAGCACTTCATGCCGATAAGGAAATGGCGCGCGCACGGACATGTTTAGGGCGCATCGAGCGTCAAGTTCGGCCTCGGAGGCGCCTTCGCCGCCCGAGACAACCCGCTCCAGGTACCATCCAAGCTGGCGTCCCGCCGGATTGTCGGGAATTTCGGGAAATGTCTTCACTCGCCTCGCTGATGATCTAGTACGCTAATCGCCGAATCGCCGCGAGGGTGACGCGACCGCCGTTTCTCCGCTAGACTTGAACCCAAGATGACAACCCCGATTCGAGTCCATCTTATCACCGGAGGATTTCCTCCTGGTTCCTTCGCCGGCCACGACATGGATTTCGCGCGGCTGTGCATCTTGGGCCTTCTGCAACAGAACTCGCAGGTGCTTACCACCAGCGGCAATGATTTCGCCGATGTCGCGAAATGGTTGCCCGGCAGCCGCTTGATGGTCACCTACGTCGCCGGGCCGTATCCCAATGACGAGCAGAATCATTTCATCCGCAACTGGCTCGAAGCGGGCGGACGATGGCTCGCGCTTCACGGCACCAGCGGCGGAAAGGCTGCGCCAGTGGACGGGAAGCGTTACGTCCGAAAAATGGTGAAGGGCGGTTATCACGACACGCTTGGATGCTTTTTTCTCAATCATCCCCCGGTGCGCAAGTTTCGCGTCGACGTAGCCGATCGCGACCATGCGCTCACGCGGGGCCTGCCCGCATCCTTCGAGGTCATGGACGAACTCTATCTCATTGAGCTCCAGGACCCCGCCCACAGCCACCTGCTGTTCACCACCGTGCTCGAAAGAGACCCATCGCCGCCCGGATTCGGTTTCGTATACGACCACGATACTTCGTTGATGCCCGACGGCAAAACCCGCGTGCTCGGGTACACGCGCGAGGTCGGGAAGGGGGCAGTCACGTACATCGCGCTCGGCCACTGTCACTCGCCGATCAGCAACGTTCAGCCGTTTGTCGATTCGAGCGTCGAGCCTTCAGGAACTACTCCCTTGGTTTTCCGCGGCTCATGGGAAACGCCGGAATACCAGACCCTGATTCGTAACGCTCTGCACTGGGGCATTGGCGCCAATTCCTAGCGCGCGCATTCGATTGAGTGCGGAAGAGCCACGACCACGCGATAAGGTACAGGTAACCTCGCCGGCCGTTGCGGCTAAGCCAAACTGCCAATATTTAGCGGTGAATTGCGCCGGGTTGCCGTTCGCGGGCGTGTATCCTGATCGAATTTGAAGATCCCGATGCTTTCGGGATGGACGCCTTCGAGAACGGCGTGGATGGTGGGCTTAGTCTCTTCATCGCGGACCGCGAAACCTATTTTGAACCTCGATGGGGTGTCGGGAGTGCATGCGCTGCACCGCGGTCTCGCTCGTTGCGGACCCAGGGGTTATCGGTCTGCCGCACCCAAGTTTGAATCCATCTTGCGACCCTAACCGCAAGATACAAGGGGTCACCCCTGCAGCGCACGCAAAATCTCGTCCAGGTCAAGCCCGGAAATCGAATCGCGCACGAGGTCGGCCGCCGCCAGATCGGCCGCCGGTGCGCTATGGCATAGCGCTATCACTTTCATGCCTGCGCGATGCGCCGCGTCGATTCCGGCCCGCGTGTCCTCGACCGCAACGCATTCGTGGGCCCGGATCGGATCGCGATGCGAGAGCATAAGTCCGAGGCGGCCAAGCGCCGTGATGAAACCGTCGGGCTCGGGCTTACCGCGCTCGACATCTTCCGCCGCGACAATGTCGAGAAACAACTCGCGGAGTCCGGCGCGGCGAAGAATCGCTTCGGCCTCGGCGCGCAGCGTGCCGGTCGCGATCATCAGAGGAAAGCGACGCGCGCATTCGCGCGCGAACTTCTCGGCGCCCGGATAGAGAACCTCGCGATCCGCAACCATCGCTTGATAGACCGCGGTCTTGCGCGCGATCAGCTCCGCAATGCGTTCCTCGCCCGCTTCCATCCGATTCTCGCGCAGCACGATGGCGAAGCAATCGTGATCGTTAAGTCCGATCAGCCGCGCGAGGTATTCGCCAAGTGGGATTTCGATTCCTTCGGGCCGCAAAGCTTCGTTGAAAGCCGCGAAATGCAACGGCTCGGTATCGACGAGCGTCCCATCGAGATCGAATATGACCGCGCGAATCATATCGGACGACGATTATAGCAGGGGCGGGCCCCTGGCCGTTGGCACGGCTGGCCAGCATTAAGACCCGTTGGCATGGGAGGCCAGGATTAAGACGTTAGCAGAGGCCGCGCCCGCCAACGGAGCGCGGCGTTAACATTGGGTGCAGGGGTCACCCCCTGCCCCCGGTTCTCTCAGTACAAGACCGACGGCAAGTAGGCGCCCACGGGCTCGTTATAGAGTCCAACCGTCATCAGCGTCATCTGATGGACCAGCCGCAGGCCGTTGTTCAAGCACCATCGGAACAAATCGCCATTGCGGGTTGGCAGCAGAAACCCTCCCTTGGACGAGAAGTCGGGCGCCCCGGCGATCAGAGCCATGATGTCCTGGTTGGTCTCGCCTACGGCGAACGAAAAGAATCCGATGTCGCTGGCACAGCCGGTGATCTCGCCCAGATGCTCGACCACTCGAGCGGTTCCCGCCCTGAGCGCGTCGCGGAATTCGCCGTCGCGATCGTGGCCGTGCACGCGGACGCAAAGGTCGCGGCAGGCGTTCAAGTCAGATTCAGTCGCGCGGCGCACATCGTAGCCGGCGATTCGTTTTCCGATCGGCGGGCCCTCCATCTTGGACAAGGGTTCGCGGGTTTCGAAGCCGAGTTTTGTGTACAGACACAGCGACCGATTGTGATAGGCGGACTGCACCAGCCGGGTTCCGGCGAACCGCCTTTCCTTGGCGCGCTCCATCACCGCCAGCATCAATTGACGCCCGATGGTCTGGTTCTGGACCGCGGGATCGACCGAGATCGGACCAATCCCCGCGATAGGGTTGCGTTCGTCCAGAAAGTTGCTGCCGACCGTCCTGCCGTCGAGTTCGGCCACAACCGAGTAAAAGCCCGGATTGGAAAGCAAGAATGTGACGACCGCGGTGGCGATCTCCACGGAAGGGAAGTCCCAGGGAAAGTTATGCTGGCTCGAGATCGACTTGAACGCCTCGAAATCAATGAGGCCACACGCACCGGCATCTTCGCGAGTGCCGCGTCGTAGTTTTACGTTCATTGGAATGGCTCTCCTCTCGGCCGAAGCCGGTCTAAATTTACCTGCCCGGCCGGGGAGTGGCGAGGAGCGCGGCTATCTCGCTATGGCGCAAGCGCGCCGCGTTTCCTCTTCTTAATCCCGGCCCGCCGTGCCAACGGGTCTTAATACTGGCCAGCTGTGCCAACGGCCCATCGCGTAGTCTCGAAAAGATGCGCTGCGCAGATTTTCGCGTCTTCTCACTGCGGGTGCAGGGGCCGCAGCCCCTGCCGCCCACCGCGCAGGTGATTCCCCTTCCCACAGGTCTAAGCGTCACGACTGCTGAATCGCGCACCCCACACGTGCACGCTGACCGGTTCGACCTTGACGATTGGATTTTTCTCCGGCGTCAGACTCATCGCGCGGTACTGCAGATATTTGTCGCGGAGATGACGTATCGCGCCGATGTATTCTTCGGCGTCTTCGACCACGCGGGCATGTCCACGAATCAGCACGTACGCGAGTTGCGACCAATCTTCTTCGTAGTGATCGATCACGATTGCGACGCGCGGATTTTCCGCGATATTGCGCATTCGCTTGAGCGCCATACCGGTTTGACGCTTGGGTTTCTCGTCGATCGCGAAGTAGATGCGCTCGCCGTCGAACCAGTAGCAGAGCGGGACGTTATGCGGAGCGCCGACGGCGTCGGCGGTCGCCAGATGGGCGACGCGGGCGCCGGCGACAAACTCCTGCACGCGCGGATCGCCGAGCCGAGCGGCCATATCGTTCAATCGAGCGGCCGGATCATTTGCCGCGATGCGTTTCGGCTTCGCTTTCGATGCCATCACCGTTTCTCCAGCCGCGCTTTCTCCAGCCGATCTTTTTCCAGACGGTCGAGCGCGCCGCGCGCGGCTTTGGCGAGCGACTGGTCGGAGCGGTCGGCCGCCGCGGATGCGAGCGCCGCCGTCGCGTCGGCGGTGGCGCTTTGAATATTGCCGAGCGCCGAGGCTGCGGCGCGTCGCACGCCCGCATCCGGATCGGACTTGAGGCATTCGAGCATGATTCTCGCCGCCGCTTCTGGCCCATCGCGCATCCCCGACAGCACTGCCAACGCCGCCAGCCGCACGTGAACATCCGAGTCGTGCGCGGCGCGCTCGACGACGGCGAGGATTTCAGGGCCGGTGATATCGAGGTCGCGGATGCAGTAGAGCGCCATCTTGCGCGCGTTGCGGCCAGAGTCGGGATCGGCAGCGAGTTTGAGCAGACGCGCGCTAATCGGCGCGAGATTTTCGCGTCCGAGGCGGACCATCAGGTCGGTCGCCGCCCACCTGATATCGCCGTCGTCGTCTGACATCGCCTCGCGCAGCGCCTCCGCGCAGTCCATCGCAAACGCACCTGCACCGATTTGGCCCAGCGCGTACGCGCCAGCCCATCGCACGCGGCGATCGGCGCTTGCGATCGAATCGCGAAGTTTTTCAGTGACGACTGAGTTGCCCGACGCGGCAATTGCCACGAGTTCATCGATCGCCCGGCGTTGAACGGTTTTGCGCGCGTCGCCAAGTTCCCGCATCAGCTTCTCGACGACGGTCGCGTCGCATCCGCTGCGATCGGAGGCTTTCAATTTACACCCGCGATCAGGCGCACGAGATTGGACAGTTCGCCCGCGCCGAGAAAGAAATTGCCGTTTTTGTTGTCGCCAAATGTCTTCGCGACTGCATGCGAGACCGATGCGAGGTCGAGCGGGCGGCCGCGAAGTTCGCTTTCGAGTTCGGCGATAGCCGGCGAATTGGCGATGAAATCCCCGCTCAGCCGCGCGGTCTCGATGGCGCCGTCGGCTTTGAGCACGACGGCCGCCTCGATGGCGCCGAGTTGCGATGCAATCCGATTTCTGAGCGTCGGCGATGCTCCCGCGACGGGCCGGTATGTCCAGTTTGAGCTGTCGAGCCGGTTTCGTTGCCCCCGGTGCTGCGCCTGGGCAGATTCGATCGCGGTCAACTCGCGGCGTCGAGTCTCACCGAGCGAACTCCGGTAGCCGGAAGCGATCGCGCCGGCGAGCTCGTCGAAAGAGACGTCGCGACCAAGCTCGCGCACCACCTTGGTGGCGGACGCAGCGTCATACATGCGGCATGAAAGCGCGCCGTCGGGATCGATGCGTTCCAGGTCATGCACGAGTTCTTCCATCCCGCGATTGTGCGCGACCGCCGCCTCGAAAAGCATCGCGCCTGAAGCATCGGTCTCGAAAGTGCACATGGCAATCTCGCGCTGCTCGAAGGTTATCGCGTCGCGACCGGGGTAGAAACAATCGATTCCAAGCGCGCGCATCCCGGTCAGGATGCCGCGAGCGTAGCGATTCATGATCTGCTCGGGCTTCAGGTTTCTCAGTGACGCGGTGTCTTCCTTGAGCAGTGCGGTGCGAATTGGAAGAATTAGCGCAAGCCCGAGCCATCCCTGCCCAGCGCCGACGACGCGACCACCGGTCAGACGCCGTATCACGTTGATTCCGTCGCGCTCGGGCGGTCCGCCAAATGAATGATAGCGGCCGATCGAGATGGAACGGCCCGGCGACGCGTAGATGAGCAGGACCGGCGCTGTCTGGCGCATTGCGATCGCGTCGAGAAAGTGGAACTCGAGGCCGATGAGATCATCGGGAGCCAGCGCGGGCGCGAGGATTACGTCGAGCTCGGGCATCGAACGAGTATAGCAGGGGCGCGCCCATCCACCCTCGCGAAACCCAAACTGCGCTTCGGACTTCCGGTATGATTAAAACAAAAAAATCGGCGCTACCGCGGGATGCGGACTTCGGACCGACGGGTTAATCTCGTTTGCCAAACTGATCCGCGATGCTGTAAGAACGAAAAAGTTATGGCGCGTTTAGATGAAAGGAGAACGCGGGTAATGGATTGCGCTTAACAAAGCCAACCAACCCGAAGGCAAAAATGAAACTTTCAAAGTTCCCGATCATGCTCGCGATCCTGTTCGCGCTTTCGATTCTTTCGATCGCGCGGCTCTCCACGCAGGCATGGTCCGCCGATTTACCCTCGATAGCCAAGGTGCTTGCTTCGCCGCCCGCGGCGGATGTCGGCATGAGCACCAAATGCGCCGTCTGCGGCATGAAGCTTTATGTGAAGAGCGGCACGCCCGCCGCCGAGTACGCGGGCAAGCATTATTACTTCTGCGACACATCGGAGCGCGACTCGTTCATCGAGCATCCCGAGATGTACCTGCATAAGGCCGCACACAAATGACCGGCGCTCTTCTTAAACGGCCCCACGGGAGGATCTTATGAGCGAAATTACTGGAGGAGAGCTTCTTGTCCGATGTCTGGTCGGCGAGGGTGTCAGGTTCGTGTTTGGAATCCCCTGTCCGGAGGTCGATCCGCTGCTCGCCAAGTTGGAGCAGTACGAAGTGCGATTCGTCCCCGTTCGGCACGAGGCTGCTGCCGTCCACATGGCGGAAGGGCTGTATAAGACGACCGGCCAAGTGGCGGCGGTGCTTGGCAACCCCGGTCCCGGGTCGGCGAATCTGATCCCGGGCGTGATCACGGCGCGGCACGAGGGCGTACCCGTCGTCGTTATCACCGCGCAGCATCGCCTGGCGATCGTTTATCCGTCGCCGCCGTCAACGTTCCAGGGTCAGGATCAGCTTGAAGTCTTCAAGCCCGTGGTCAAATGGAGCGGTCCGATTCTGTCGTGGGAACGTATTCCCGAAGTGATGAGGATTGCCTTTCGCGAAATGTGGACCGGGAGGCCTGGGCCGATTCATATCGAGATACCGGCGCCCGTGATGTACGCGACGGGTGACGACGCAAAGGTCCGGCTGCTCGCGCCGGCTCAGTACCGAGCGGCCGGTCCGCGGCCCTCGGAAGCGCAGCTCGAGGAGGCGGCGCGGATGCTCGCCGGCGCCAAACGGCCGATTGTGATCTCGGGTGGCGGAGTCGATCGCGCCGGAGCGAACGAAGCGCTCCTGGCTATCGTCGATCTGCTCAACTGTCCCGTAATCGGTACGATAGCCGGGCGGTCATCGGTGCCGCTCGATCATCCGAACTTCCTGTATGGCTACGGCCCCGGTGCGGACCTTGCGCGCCGCGAGTCAGACGTCATCCTGGTCGCGGGCTCGAGGATGGGCAACCTTGACATTCCTTACGACAAGTACTGGGGCGATCCCACCAATCAGAAGCTCATCCAGGTGGATATCGATCAGCGCAACATGGGCGTCACGCGGCCGCTTGCGCTCGGGATCGTTTCCGACGCGAAAAGCGCGCTCGAGGGCCTGTTGCGCGTGCTCAAGACGGAGCGAGCCCGGCCCAAGGGCGGGGCGGACACGGAGCGGTATCGAGAGATTGCCCGCAAATGGTGGGAGGAACGATTCGCATCGATCATGGCCTGGCGCGGACCCGGAATCCATCCGGCGCTCGCGATGCAAACAATCGGCAAGGTCTTCGGCTCGGACAGCATCTATGTCGCCGACGGCGGCAACACTTCATTGTGGGCAGCCTGGTTTCTGCCATCGACCAAGCCGCGGTCGTACCTGAACATTCTTGAACTAGGCATGCTTGGCACGGGAATCCCTTCTGCCATTGGAGCGAAGCTTGGCAACCCGGCGCGCGAGGTGGTGTGCGTGAGCGGCGACGGGGCTGCGGGGTTCAACTTCATGGAGATGCAATCGGCTGCGCGCGAAGGCCTGAAGGTCAGGACCGTCGTGTTTGCCGAAGGTTCATGGACGATGGAGGAGCCGAATGAACGGATGCTCTACGGACGGACGTTCGGCACCGAGATGGGGACAGTGCGATGGGACCGGGTCGCCGAGGGCCTGGGCTGCCAATCGTTTTACGTCGATCGCATGGAGGATCTCGAAGCGGCGCTGAAGGGCGCGAAGGCATCGGATGGACCGGCAGTCGTTTGCCTGAAGACCAATCGCGATGCAAACCTCGCGATCCCTATGGAGCTCGGCCTTCGCTTCGCTGAGGTATACCAAGGTCCGATGGGATGATCGCTCCCTGCGCCGAGCATGCGGCGAGCGGCGACCGGAACGCCACAGACTTAGTCGCTCGGTGTTACCGCGCTCGAATATAAGATTGTTCAGGGTGTGATGGCCTAGGTCCTAAGTGCCATCAGTGCCACCTACCAGGTTGACTTCCCAGGCTTCTACTATGGGTTTCGGCCGGGCCGAAGCTCGCATCAGGCCCTTATAGCGCTGCACCCAGCGCTCACGGCGCAGAACGCGAACTGCGCTTGAGGCCGGACGTCCGAGGTTTTTTCGACTCGGTTGACCATCCGGAGTAACCACTCGTGGTTACTCCGGATGGTCGCGCATCGGATTGCCGACCGGCGGATTATCCGGCTTTATCAGAGCGGCGTCCGGGTCGCCGTAGGAGTTGCCGTTCGGATTATCGTCGTGGTGGGGGTTGCCGTCAGCGTGGCGGTTGCCGTGACGGTCGCCGTGACGGTCGCCGTCACGGTCGCGGTTGGCGTTCGGCCCGTCGTCGAGGTTGCGGTTACCGTCGCAGTTGCGGTTGCCGTCGCAGTTGCGGTTGCCGTCGCGGTAACCGTCGCGGTTGCCGTTGGGGTTACGGATGGCGTTGGGGTTGCCGTCGTGGCGGGAGTCGGGGTGGGGGTCGGCTCCAGGAAGAGGCAGCTGCAGGCGCCCTGTCCACTACCCAGCGCTGTGATATCGGCGCACGCTTCCGGCAATCCGAAGTTCAGTTCCGCCGCATCGGGAACATCGGCCTGGAACACGTCTTCGGTGATCGAGGTTTTCTGAACGTGAGTTGACCAAGCCACCAGTTCGCTACCGACGGTCAGCGTGAAGCCGGTATCCGCCGCGGTTGGATCGCAGCATTGGCCGGTGTGTAAGTCGCACCCAATATATGGGGGAGGCAGCAGCGGCGGTGCAACTGGAGTGGCATTTGGGAAGGTCGAAAGAATACGAATCGAGCCGTCCTTGAGGAGGTTTCCTGTCACCGGGTTCCCCGCCAAACTGCCACTGATGCTGAGGGTCAATAGAGCATCCGCGGTCAGCGGGCATCCGCAGCAGGCCTGCAGCGATTGCTCGGTGTTAAGAACGTAGATCATCGCGCAAATTTCGCCATCTCGCGAAGCAGCAGTGGTGGCCGTTGGATTTCCCTCCAGGGGAGCCGTGATGTTGACGGCGGCCTGTCCCACCGTGTTGTCGGCGTTGCTGAAATAATTCTGCAACTCCTTGCCGACCTCTTCGGACTCTGCCGCCGCCATGCCTGACCACGCGAACGTCGCGATGGCCAGGGCCAGCAGAATCATCGTGCTTGTGCGCAGAACCCTCTTACCAAAAAGCCCGAAGGCCTCTAGACCCTTCATGGTGGAATTTTCTCCCGTGTCTCGCTGAAAGCGGTATAACCGTTAGTGTCCCGCACCCAGGCATTCAAGTGGCGTTCGGGTTGCATATCACAAATACCCTTAGCGCTGTCAAACGGACACCAGCATTTAACGGAAAGTGCCGAATGGTTTAGTAATCTCGCGCGGAATTCTTGCCGGGTTCGGACTAAAGTAATTGTCAGTAATTGTCAAATTACGTCTATAGGCCGGTCATGATCGGACGGCTCCCCTGGTCCTGGAGCGTGCGCCTCGAGTCGGACGCTCGCGCAGCCGCCGAGTCCCGCTCGTGGTCCGACGCTTGAGGGTAGTCTGCGGCTTTGGCCTCCAGCGCCGCCATCAGTATCCGCCGCGCTCCCAACCGTGCGATCTCATCCAGCATCAGCGGCGTGCGGCTCTGTTCCCCTGCTGGCTGTCGTTTCCACTACCTTCAGCATCGGTTGCGTCTCCTTCCACCCGGCTCCGGCCGGGGTTCGCGTTATTTACGCCGAAGGGGACACCGCCTCTTTCATGCCCGCTCCTGGTCCACAACTTTCGGAAATAACTCGAGTTCTTGGAGAGTTTGGACTTGTCAAAAGAGTCTGACCGTCGCTGCCGGTGGCCCAATGGGGATCTCGCTTGCAATCTCCTGATATGGATGTTACGGTCGCGCCCGAACTGTCAGTGAACGCGGGGGAGACTGACAAAAGGTTCCGCGTTCTCAAGCTTGGTGCCGCTGGTTCGGCGATGAGTTTTGCACCGACCAGAGTGGTAAAACGTGACCAAAGCTATGCCTGAGCTGCATGGCTGGGCGGACGCGTGTGCGCCAATCCCCACGGTTCTGGCGGTCCAGATGCGCCCGGGATGGCGGCGGTCGCGGAGCGCGATCGAATTTCGCGATGGCCGGCGAGGTGGGCCGAAAGGTCGCTATTGCCGAGCCCCGTATTTCCAGCATACCGAACCGGACGACAATGGCGCGCCGAGTCGCGGAGACCTGATCAGTTGGCTTCGAAAGGCGTAAGCGCAGCGAGAACATTTCCTTCGTGACGAGGCGACTAAGGCGCCAGGGAGTGCGCGGATGGCAGCGGGTGTTGCAGTATTCGGCGCGACCTAACGGAAGAAGACGAATATGAAGACGGGCAATCATTGGATCCGGGTCACAAAGTGGACTGCGAGCCTGTTCGGCGCGTTGGCAACGGTTGCAGTGGTGGTCTGGTTCACAAGCGCACCTGCAGAGGCTCAATCTCTGCCGACAGAACCAACCGCGCCCCTGGGGTCATCCTCGACGAGCGACGAACCGGTAATTGCTCCGGCCGACACGGCCGGTTCGGGGACCGTCGAGAGCGCGGTCGCTCCGGGCGCACCTATATCCCTGTCCCCGGCACAAATTGAGCAGGCACGCTCGATGATTGGAAATGGCGCCGCTTCGCCGGAGGCGATACAGCGTCTGTGCGCGGGAGTGGCGGCCAAGCATTTGACTGCCGAGCAGATCGACTCCACCGCCGCGTCCCTGGGACTATCGGGCGAGCAAATTGCGGAACTCAAAAACTGTGCAGCCTCTGCGAGCACGGCGCCGTCGGCGGAGGCGAGTCCGTCCCCGAGCACTCCAAGCTTAAGTCAGACTCCGGGAGGTCCGGTCGGCACTGCGGCGAGAGCGAACGGCGAGGCTATGTCATCGATCGAAGCCTCCTTTCGTTTGCTCGGCGCCCCATCGCAGCAGGTGCACAATCCGACCCCCGCAAATCTGCGCCAGTTCGGCTACGCCTTGTTCAGCGGCCCGGTCTCAACTTTCGCACCGCTCGGCGACGTGCCGGTTGGTGCGGATTACATCTTGGGTCCTGGCGACGAGCTCAATTTGCTGATGTGGGGCCGCGTCAACCGCACCTCGCATCTCAAGGTCGAGCGGGACGGCAGCGTGCTGATTCCGGAGATCGGACCGGTGGAAGTGTCCGGCCTGACTTTCGAACAAGCGAAGAAGCTTATCGAGAGCCGCGCCGGACAGATCACCGGTGTGCAAGTGGACGTGACGATGGGTGCGATCCGCACCATTCAGGTGTTCGTGATTGGCAAGGTTGAGCATCCGGGGCTGTTTACGATCAGTGCGCTGTCGCACGTCTCTAACGCGTTGGTCGCGTCGGGCGGCATCAGCAAGATCGGCACGCTGCGAAGGATAGAGCTGCGACGGGGCAATCAGCTGATCCGCGAGATCGATCTCTACGACATGCTCCTGCATGGCAGAACCTTGGCTGACGTGCGCCTCGAGCAGGGCGACGTAATCTTCGTCCCGGTAATTGGCAATGTGGTAGGGGTGACCGGGGATGTGAAAGACCCCGCCATTTACGAGCTGCGCGGCCAGGAAGATTTGGCAGCGGTGCTCCGTATGGCGGGTGGAGTCGGCGCCTTCGGTTATTCGCAACGCCTGCAGGTTGAGCGCATCGACAACCACGAGCATCGGGTGGACCTCGACGTGGAATTGTTGAGCCGGCAATTCAGCAGTTTTGCGGTGCGCGATGGCGATCTGGTCAAGGTCTACACCGTACTGCCGGAGCGCAACAACGTCGTGACACTTAAGGGCAACGCACGACGCCCAGGGGTCTACGAGTGGCGGCCTGATATGCGGGTGTCGGATTTGATCAGCGAAGGCGAGGGCGTCGCTGATCATACCTATTTTGGGTATGCGCTCATCCGCCGGATCGAGGGTCCCGATCGCCGCGTTCACTATCTGCCGGTCGACCTCGGGGCAGCGCTGCGTGGCCCCGCTTCACGACAGGTTAACCCCGTCCTTGAGGCGCGCGACGAACTGACGATTTATGCAGAGACCGACATTGGCGATCTCCCCCATGTGAGCATCAGCGGCGCCGTCCGCAAGCCGGGCAGCTACGTGCTGAGCTCGGGGATGCGGGTAAGTGATCTGGTTTATGAGGCCGGCGGCATCAAGGAGAGCGCCTACCTGAACAAGGCTGAGCTCGCGCGCGTTAAAGTCATCGATGGCACTGCGCGGTTCCTGTACCAGGACGTGGCGCTGCGTAGCGCGCTCGATGGTATTGGGGGCGAGGATCCGGCGCTGGAAACCGGCGATCAGCTTTTCGTCGCCGAAGCGTCCAACTGGCATCAACCGTGGACCGCGGTGGTCGAGGGAGAAGTGATGCGGCCGGGGCCCTACGTGATCCGCGACGGTGAGCGGCTGGATTCATTGCTGGAACGTTGCGGCGGACTGAGAGCTGACGCCGATCTACAGGCCACGGTATTCGTCCGCCAATCGGTTCAAGAATTGGAGCAGAAGGAGCTCGACGAGAGCCGCCAGCGGCTCCAAGCAGACGCCGCGCGGCTCTCGATCATGCCGAAGCAGGCGTCCACAGCTAACAATGATGCGCAGACCCTTCAGATAATGCAGCGGGTGCTCTCAGAGACCCAGTCGCAGCAAGCAACCGGGCGCGTGGTTCTGCACTTGCAGACACTCGACGGACTGCCCTTCTCGCAGGACGACATCGTTCTCCAGCAGGGGGACAAAGTCACAGTTCCCAAGCGTCCCTCGACCGTGGCGATCCTGGGCCAGGTCTTCAATCCAAGCGCGATCATCTACGAACGGGGCCGCTCGGTGAACGACTACCTGCAGCGTTCGGGCGGGCCGACGCAGTGGGCCGACGCCGACCACATTATGCTGATCCGCGCCAGCGGCGACATCGTCACCGACGAGAGTATACGGCATAGCGGGAAAGCGGCGTTGTTTCCGTTGCTGCCGGCGATCTCGGGCGGCCTGATGGGCGTCGAGGTCCAACGCGGTGACACGATCTATGTGCCGGAGACCCTGCGGTACGTTGACCAGATGCAGGAAGCCAAGGACATCACGCAGATCATCGTCAACGCCGCGACCTCGCTCGCGGTGCTTGGAATTCTCGCGACCAATCTTTAAGGCGAGCATGAGTCGCACCCCGATCATTTTGGTTGCGGCGTTCGGCCTGATGGCGATGGCCGGTACGGCTTACTCCGGCAGCTACCCAACCACTGCCGGTGGAAGCGAAGGCCCGATCGACGATCGTGCGCTCATGGGCGCCGTGGGCGCGATGTTCCGGATCGATCCCGACTTGCTCGCGGCCATAGCCGTTGCCGAATCGGCCGGACGCGCTGACGCGGTTTCGCCGCGCGGCGCAATTGGGCTTATGCAGTTGATGCCTGCAACCGCACAGAAATTTCGTGTCGACGATCCTTACGATCCGATCGATAGCGCGCTGGGCGCGGCCCGCTTCATCGACTTAATCCGTCTGCGTCAAGCTGCAGCTCTGCCCGACGGCAGCCTCGCCGATCTTCTGGCAGCGTACAACGCCGGCGAAAGCGCCGTCGAGCGCTATGGCGGTGTGCCGCCCTATGACGAGACCCGCGAATACGTCCGTCGGGTCTTGTGGCTGTATCTGGCGGGCATGCCGCCTCCGCGGGACGGGCCGAAAGTATCAGTATCAAAGATCACGCATAGAAAAGTCGCGCCGCATGTTCTCGTAAAGCGCGATGCCGATGCTGATGCACGCGCCCGCCTGGCCGATATCCGTCACGAGCGTGCCGTAGCTCAATCGGCGCCATCCGCAGCATCATTCGTCCAACGCTGATTCTTCGCACCAAATTCGTCCCGGCCGCTCTGCTCGCGATCCTGATACTCGCGATCGTCGCGGACGCGCGAGCGTCCACCTACGTGGTGTATATCCCGCTGGACAGCCCCATCCACGATCAGCTCGATACCCTTGACGGACTTGGTTACCTCGACGATTACCTGAGCGAAGTACGGGCGATCAGCCGCGTCGAGGCGGCCCGTCTCACGCGCGAGGCCGAGCGCAATATGTCCGAGCGCAACGATCCACTGGCGCGCGAAATCATCTTGTCGCTAAAGGCGCAGCTCGCCGAGGAAATCGGCTGGCTGCGCGACAACCGTGAGGACGACCTGCCCACGATGCTTCAGCCGGTGTCGCGCATCGAAGGCCAGGGCATTTTCTCAAGCGGCGGGTCGCGTCACTGGAATACCGGCAGCGGCACGGCCGACCTTCAGGCCGTCGAAGACACACCGCTGCTGCCGAACAACGACGCCCTGCCGACGGGGCCCGGCACCAACGAGGTCGTCCGATGGTCAGGATGGGCAGGCTTCGGCAGTTTTCTGACCGGCTACGGCGAAGGCGCGAGCGCCGGCCCCGTGACGCGCGATCTCTCCAACATGGATCGGCTTCGCCCGCTGGGCACCGAGGTCGTGCTGAGTCTCGGCAACAAGGCGATTTCGTTTGGGCAGCAGGAGATGTGGTGGGGCACGGGCCACTTCGCCGCGCTTTCACAGAGCGATAATGCTGCTCCGTTCCCGGCGCTCAGGCTGCAGAACGTCCACCCTTCGCTGCTGCCCTTTTTCCTGAAGTACCTCGGCCAGTTCCGGTACAACATCTTCTTCGGCCAGCTCGACCCCGACCGCTATTGGGCGCATCCATGGCTAAGCGGCCAGGTCTTCGCCTTCAAGCCAATGCCGAACTTCGAGTTCGGTGTCGACCACGTCATCATGTTCGGTGGCCGGGGCAATGATTCCTACAGCTTGGCGGGCTTTTTCGGCCGCGCGACCGGTTTCAGTACCGGCAGTCCCAGTTCGGGACAAACCCACTCGCGCGGCGGCATCTGGCTGAGGATTCGCTTTCCCAAATTGCGCGGCTTGCTCGTGTACCAGGAAATGCTGGGCGCGGACAATCTCACCAACGAGGTTTCCGGCATCGGCCGCTTCCTTCCGTTCCTTGCAGTTTCTTACCAGGGTGGATTCTACCTCCCGTACCTCACGAACGACGGCCGCACCGACCTGCGCTTCGAGTACACAATCCTCGAGCCTAACTACTCGAGTCACGGCGACTCGCTCTATTGGACCTACAATTCCTATCTGATGGGCGATCCCTTGGGCTCCAATGCGAGTGAAATTGACCTCGCTGTAGGGCGATGGCTCCGCAACGACTTAAAGCTGACCGGCGAGCTGTTCTTCACCGATCGCGCGCCGACTATCGGCACCAACACTCCCTATCCGGCTTCGGTCTACGGCCCGAACTTGGTCAAGGAGCGCAGCGGGGGCGTCGCTTTCGATGCGCTCCAGATCCCGGTCGAGATCGGCAACACGGTTCCAGGCTTGGCCACGGTGCCGATTCCGCTCCTGGGCAGAGTATCCATTCCAGCGCTGGGCTCGGCCCACGCGCAAGTCTCCTTCGAGTATGTTGACCATCTGAACTACGGCAACGTGACATCTTTCCGCACGATGCTCTCGATATCGATCGGTCTCCAGCCCACGCGCGACACCTTCACCTGGCATTAGTCAGATGACCACCAGAAGCCAGACACTAAGACAGCAATGAGTAACGCCAATACATGTGTGGAATAGCAGGAATCCTCTGCACCAGACCCTCTGAGGCTTCGGCTGCGGCGCTCGCGCGGATGGTTGATGCGCTTCGCCATCGCGGCCCCGATGCCGAAGGGGTCTGGACCGGCCGCGCGGGACAGCATCAACTGGTGATGGGGCACACCCGGCTGGCGATTATCGATCTGAGCGACGCCGGCGTCCAACCCATGTTCCTGCCCGATGGGAGCCACGGGATCATCTACAACGGCGAGGTCTACAATTATCAAGAACTTGCCCAAGAGCTGAAGGCACACGGGATTGAATTGCGCAGCCAGTCCGACACCGAGGTGATTTTGTGGGCGCTCAAGGTGTGGGGGGAAGCCGCATTCGCGAAATTCAACGGGATGTGGGCGTTGGCGTGGCTCGACCGGAGCGCGGGCCGGCTCACGCTGTCGCGCGACCGGTTCGGGATCAAGCCGCTGTACACCTATCAGGGCGCCAACGCCTTTTATTTCGCTTCCGAAATCAAGGCGATCGTGGCCGCCTCGGACGCGCGATTTGCGGTTAATTCTCGGGCTGCGGGGCGCTTCATACAGCAAAGCCTGCTGGACGCGCAGAAGGAGACCTTTTTCGACGGGATCGAGGCATTGCCCGCCGGTCACAACCTAAGTTTCGACTTGTGCGCAGAGAGCTTGTCGCCGAGAACGCGTAGCTATTGGACTATGCCCGAGCAGAGCGGCCTGAGCGGCGACCTGCGGCGCGACACGGAAACCCTGCGCGAAACCTTCTTTGACGCGGTGCGCATTCGGCTACGAAGCGACGTCCCGGTTGGTGTGCTGTTGTCCGGCGGGGTCGATTCCTCCTCTATTGCGGCCGCGATGCGTCAGGCCTTGGGGCAGGGTGCGAACCTGCACGCGATTTCGGCAACCTCAGACCGTCCCGAATTCGACGAGAAACCGTTCGTGGAACGGATGGCTGGCCATCTCAAGTGTCCGGTTCATTACGTGGAGCTCAAACGCGAGCCGGCCGAATGGTTCAAGCTTCTGACGGAGGTCATCTTCTTCAACGACGAGCCGATCGGCAGCTTCTCGACTGTGGCGCACTACCTGCTGATGCAGCAGGCACGGGAACTCGGCATCACGGTGGTTCTGAGCGGTCAGGGCGCTGATGAGCTACTGTGCGGTTATGCCAAGTTCTTGGGCTTTTACATTCGCGATCTGCTGGGGAGCGGGCGCCTGCCCTCAGCCGCGCGGGTGCTGTTCGGGTTCTGGAAGCGCCGCACGGTGCTATCGCAGTTCGAATTGAGCGAGGCCAAGCGCTACCTGCCCGCACTGATGCGGGCGCGGGAGATAGACATCCGCGGTCCGCTGCTCAAGGAACAGGATTTTCGTGTTGACGTGGGCTTGGGCGGAGCTCATCTGCCCGAGCGCCAGCGCGAAGACTTGTACCGCCTTTCGGTTCCGGCGCTGGTGCACTACGAGGATCGCAGTTCGATGGCGTTCGCGCGTGAGATCCGGCTGCCGTTCCTGGATTATCGACTGGCCGGGATGCTCGTGCCGCTGGCGCCCGAACTCAAGCTGCGAGAGGGCTGGACCAAATGGATCTTCCGCAAGGCGATGGAGCCTTACCTTCCTGCTTCCATAGTGTGGCGCAAGGACAAGCAGGGTTTTATCAACCCGCAGGGCGAGTGGCTCAAGCATGAGCTGCGCAGCCAAGTGCTCGAGCTGCTTGGCGGCGAGATGCTGATCGCGCGTCACGGTCTAATCGATCAGGCTGCGCTGCGCCGGCGCTATGCCATGTATTGCCGGCAGCCACAGGAGCGAGGTCTAATCTCCTTCAAGGACATCTTTAATCCGATAGCTATGGAGCTGTGGGCGAGAAAGTTCGCGTCCAACCTTTCCTTTGACCAAAATTGTGCGGGCGCCGAACCGGTTCTCACCGGCGCCGCTTAGCGCCAGGTCGCGGCACTGACCGCTCGGTGGATAGAATCCCACTTTGGATTGCGGCTGGCGGTTGCGTCCGAATGATTAAGCGAGCCACCGATATACTGTTTTCCGCGATCGGATTGCTGGTTACCTCGCCTCTGTTCCTGGTAATCGCCTTGCGAATTTGGCTGGAAGACGGGCGGCCGATCTTTTATAGAGGCGAGCGGGTTGGGCGGTTTGGCAAACCGTTCAGGATGCTGAAGTTCCGCACGATGGTGGCGCATGCCGAGCGACTAGGCGGTTCCTCCACCGCTAAAGACGATCCACGCATCACGCGCGTGGGCCGTTTCTTGCGACGGTACAAGCTCGACGAATTGCCGCAGCTCATCAACGTGCTCCGGGGCGAAATGAGTTTGGTTGGACCACGGCCGCAGGTGGAATGGGCGGTCGCGCTGTATGATGCGGGGGAACAAGCGCTTTTGTCGGTGCGGCCAGGAATGACCGACTATGCCTCAATACGGTTTAGAAATGAGGGCGAGTTGCTTTGCGGCAGCGCAGACCCGGATCGTGAGTATCTGGAAAAGATCGCCCCAGAGAAAATCCGCCTAGGGTTGAGCTACGTCCGGCATCACTCGCTTGGAGTCGACCTCAGGATTCTCGCTGCTACTCTGTTAAGCTTGACCGGCGGCCACCTGGGCGAGAGGCTGGCGGGCGATCGCACCGAACGGCCAAAGAGACAACCGTGAAGCAGTTTCGAACGGAAACCGAGCGGCAAGTCGGTAAGAATATAGAGCGAATCTTCAACGCGTCTGCTGACGACGTCGAGACGAAGCTCGAGAATTTCCCGAAGTATGTGCGGCGTCAGCATCTCAAGCGCTTTCTCGCGCTCTACGAGATTTTCAAGCTCGTACTCCCCGTTAAAGGGTCGGTCATCGAGTGCGGCGTGTTCCGCGGCTTCGGGCTGATGTCATGGGCCAAGCTCAGCGCGATGCTTGAACCTGAGAACCTTACGCGGCGGATTTACGGCTTCGATACGTTCGAAGGGTTCCCCCATATCAGCGAGCATGACCAGAGCCGGTTCAATCGCAACCGGGAAGGTGAGCTGCGGGCGGATAGCTACGGCGAGCTTAATCAGCTCATCAAGGAGTATGACGCTGACAGGTTCCTGGGGCATATACCCAAGGTTGAACTGATCAAGGGTGATATCGCTCACACCATTCCGGCGTTTTTGAAGGACCATTCGCATCTCATGGTGAGTCTGCTGTTTCTGGATTGCGATCTCTATGAACCGACGAAACTGGCGGTTGAACATTTGCTGCCGCGTATGCCCAAGGGTGCCGTCATCGCTTTCGACGAGCTCGACAATCCGATATGGCCGGGTGAGACGCGGGCGTTGCTTGATAGTGCCGGTATCCGAAACCTGAGGATTCGCCGTCTCGAGTGGGACCCCTATATTGGTTACGCCTTAATCGAGTAAATCACGACGCGTCAGCGGACAAGCGAGAAGCAATGAAAGACTCCAACGGATCGGCGGCGAAGCGCGAGGAACTGGCGGCACTTGCGAAACGAATTCGCCTGCACGTTATCGAAATGGTTCATGCCGCCAGAAGTTCCCACGTTGGAACGTGTCTGTCGATGGCCGAGTTGCTTGCGGTGCTCTATGGTCAGGTGTTGAACGTCGATCCCACCCGGCCATACTGGTCCGAGCGCGATCGGCTGATCATGAGCAAAGGGCACGGATGCGCAGGTCTCTACGCGGTCCTTGCCGAGCGCGGTTTTTTCCCGATCGACTGGCTTCGGTCCTTCTATCATGACGGGGCGCGGCTCGCCGGCCACGCGACTCATCACGGTATTCCGGGCGTTGAGGTTTCGACTGGGTCGCTTGGGCATGGACTCTCCCTGGCGTGCGGTATGGCGCTGGTCGGCAGGCGGGAAGAGCGCTCATGGCGGGTGTTCGCGCTGCTAAGTGACGGCGAGTGCGATGAGGGCTCAACGTGGGAAGCAGCGATGCTCGCGCCGCATCACAAGCTCGACAACCTAGTGGCAATCGTCGATTACAACAAGATTCAGAGTCTCGGAACGGTTAAAGAAGTGCTCGACTTGGAACCCTTTCCGGCCAAATGGCGCAGCTTTGGATGGTCGGTCGTCGAGGTCGATGGCCACGACATCATCCAGCTCCGATCGGTTCTTTCGGCACTTCCGACCGAGACGGGGAAACCAACTTGCGTGATTGCCCATACCGTTAAGGGCAAGGGCGTAAGCTTTATGGAGGACAAATTGCTCTGGCATTATCGCTCGCCGGACGAGCAGGAATTCAGGCAAGCGCTTGCAGAGTTGGAAAAACCACGATGAGAAGCGCGTTCTTCCGCACCTTGATGTCGTTAGCCGAAGAAGACTCGCGCATTTGCCTGGTTGTTGGCGATATCGGATTCGGTGTCGTCGAACCGTTCGCACAGCGCTTTCCCACCAGGTTCCTTAACGTCGGAGTCGCGGAGCAGAACATGACCGGGGTTGCAGCCGGCATGGCGATGTGCGGAAAGGTCGTATTTACGTACTCGATCGCGAACTTCTCGACGCTGCGGTCTCTCGAGCAAATCCGCAATGATGTTTGCTACCACCACGCAGACGTCAAGGTGGTGGCGGTCGGCGGTGGGTTCGCCTATGGCGCGCTGGGCATGACGCATCACGCCACCGAGGATCTGGCGATCCTCCGAAGCATGCCCGGTATGGTGGTGGTTGCACCCGGCGATCCGATTGAGACGGAGTTGGTCACTGGCGCGATCGTGGCGCAACCGGGCCCCTGCTACCTGCGGTTGGGCCGTGCCGGTGAGCCGACAGTACATACCAGCCGCCCGGAATTCGAACTCGGCAAGGCCATCGTTGTACGCGAGGGAAGCGATCTGGCCATGATATCTACGGGAGGGATGCTGGACACTGCGGTTCAGGTGGCTGAGCGAATCGCTAGACTAGGACTCCACGCGCGCGTGCTTAGTATGCACACCATCAAGCCACTGGATCGTGACTCGGTTCTTGCGGCGGCGCGCGAGACTGGTGCGATCTTTACCTTGGAAGAGCACAGCGTGATCGGCGGTCTAGGTGGGGCGGTCGCTGAGGTTTTGGCCGAGTCCGGAGAGTTGCGCGTACCGTTCCGCCGCATTGGCTTGCCTTCTGAATTTTCATCTCACGTCGGCAGCCAGGAATATCTGAGGGCCTGCAATGGTCTTTCGGCTTCAGCGATCGTTGACACTGTGCGCGCGACGCTGATCTCCACGCGGACCGTAACCGCCTAACGAAACTTCAGTGGAGTGCGAAGAAGAAGCACCGTGTTTTTATCCGGTTCACGGACTGATAGCGCCGGATGCTGTGGCGCTACGCGGTGAGCCGGGTAGAGAGCTTGATGAGCTTGAGGTTAGAGAAGAATGGGATACAAGGTGCCGTTCGTGGATCCGCGGACTCACTATCGCAACTACCAGAGCGAGATTGACGCCGCAATCTTCGACTGTCTGAGCAAGGGCGACCTGATTTATCGGCAGCAACTGCGCAATTTCGAGGAGAGGCTCGCGGCTTTCGTTGGCGTAAAATATGCTGTCGGCCTGAGCAGTGGTTATCACGCTCTGTTGTTTGCGCTGATGGGTGCGAGTATAGGACCCGGAGACGAGGTCATCACGGTTGCCCATACTTTTGTGGCCACGGTGTCCGCTATCATTCATTGCGGAGCCAAGCCCGTGCTGGTCGATGTGGCCTCCGACTTTAATATCGACCCTGATCTGATCGAGGAGGCAGTCACGGAACGCACTCGAGCCCTTATGGTCGTTCACCTCAACGGCCGGATCTGTGACATGGCACGAGTCACGGAGATCGCCTCCAAACACAACCTGGTAGTCATCGAAGACGCCGCGCAATCGCTGGGCGCGACTTTCGACGGCCGCAGAGCGGGTAGTTTCGGCGCCGCGGGTTGTTTCAGCTTCTATCCATTCAAGTTGCTTGGGGGCTTTGGCGACGGCGGGGCGCTGACCACGAACGATGCCGGGATCGCGCGCATGGCGAGCCTGTTGCGCTTCAATGGCGAAGATCGCGACACAGGAGAATATCACCACCATGGCCAGACGGCGCTGCTGGACAACGTTCAGGCGGCGGTGCTCGACGCGAAACTGCGCCACCTACCCGCCTGGATCGAGCATCGCCGAACGATCGCGCAGCGTTATCGCAAAAGGCTCGCCTGCGTCGGCGACCTGATGCTGCCGCACTTCAGTGAAGAAAAGCAGTTCGATAGCTTCCAGAACTACGTGATTAGAACGCGCTCCCGAGACGCGCTGCGGGCTCATCTCCGGGACAACGGAGTTGAAACTCTGGTCCATTGGCCCAAGCCAATGTGGGAGCATCGTGGACTCGGGTTGACAAATCCCGGACTGCCTGAGACCGAGTCCATTTGCCGCGAGGTCATCTCGCTGCCGATGAGCGCTGAAACCACCTTCGAACAAGTGGATTATACAACGGAGCAAGTCCGTGAGTTCTTTTCCACGCTCGGGCCGGATAGGAGGTAAGGTGGCGATCGGATTGAGTCAGCGCGCCGAGCGAATTACGCAGGCGGAAATCCGGGTGATGACGCTTGAGTGCGAAAAGCTTGGCGGCATCAACCTCGCCCAAGGCGTATGCGACACTGGTGTGCCGCCTCCCGTGCGCAGCGGCGCGCAAATTGCCATTGATGAGGGGATTAACAGTTACACCCGGTTCGACGGACTGGCGGAGTTACGGCAGGCCATTGCGGTGAAGCTGCGTGAGTTTAACGGTATCTGTGCCGACCCCGAAACTGAAATTACGGTAAGCTCGGGTTCAACCGGCGCCTTCTATTGCACCTGTCTAGCTCTGCTGGATCCAGGAGACGAGGTGATACTGTTCGAGCCGTACTATGGTTACCACCTCAACACGATCGAAGCGGTCGGGGCGACCGCCAGTTACGTCAGGATGCATCCCCCGGACTGGCGCTTTGAGTTGCGCGACCTGGAGCGCGCAATCACTCCGCGTACCAAGGGGATCATGATCAACACTCCAGCCAATCCCTCGGGCAAGGTATTCGACCGCCGCGAAATCGAATCGATTGGCGACATCGCGTGCCGCCATGATCTGTTTATATTCACCGACGAAATTTACGAATATTTCGTGTACGACGGCCGCCGACATCTGAGCCCGGCCTCGATCTTGGGATTGGCCGATCGGACGATCACCATTTCGGGCGTATCGAAGACCTACAGCATTACCGGTTGGCGAGTCGGATACAGCGTCGCCGCGAGACGGTGGGCCGAGATAATCGGCCACATGAACGATCTGATCTACGTATGTGCGCCGGCGCCGCTTCAGTCCGGCGTGGCCCGCGGTTTGAACGAACTGCCGCGCTCCTACTACGACGACCTGGTGGTCCAGTACACGGATAAGCGCGAGCGGATTTGCCGCGCCTTGACTTCAGCCGGGCTGACGCCCTGCGTTCCCCAGGGCGCCTACTACGTGCTGGCGGATGTCTCGCGACTACCGGGTGCGACGAGCAAGCAAAAGGCCATGCATCTGCTGCGCGAGTGCGGGGTGGCCGCGGTTCCGGCAGAAGCCTTCTATCACGCTGGCGGCGGCGAAAACTTGCTGCGGCTATGTTACGCTAAGGATGACGCCGAGTTGGACATGGCCTGTCGGCGCCTTCAGCGGCTGCGCTGACGCGCTGGCCAGGACAGAATAACGTGCTCGGCGAGGATCACTACCCGCTCCAGCGCGCGTCGGGATTTGGACGGTGGCTGCTTAGTTGAGATTACATGGTGGGAGGCGAAAATTCCGCGATGGCTCACGCGTCATCCGCAGCGCCTGAGGGACGGGCTCAACCGGTGGAGCGTCGAGCCGGCCGCTTTCAACCGCCTCGCTTGCCGGCGCTGGTTGTGCTGGCTCGCACTTGGAAATTGTTGGTGTTTGCAACATCGGTTGCTACGTTGGTTTGCGCTTTCCTGGCTCTGTTCGTGATGGCAAAGTGGTATCGGGCGGAAGCCGTGCTGCGCCCGGTATCCGAACTGATGCCAAACCGGTTGGCCGTCAGCGAGCGTCCGCTCAACGTCTCCTCTTTGCTCGACCAGGTTGTGCCTACCTCTCGGGCTGAAGAGCTCATGGCGACCGTCGAGAGCTTCCAATTCGGCTTGGCGATGGTCAGAAACCACCATCTCGAACGGGCGTTGCTGGCAACGAAGCGTTGGCGTCCGTGGAATCGACACCCCGATCCATCCTGGGAGATATTTCGAACGCTGCAGGAACGCTTCTCCTGCGACTATTCGATCAGCACCGGGAACCTGACGCTTTACTACCAGGATCGGGACCGCACGATGGCGCAGACGATACTCGGCTTCTACGTTGATGACTTGAGAGCAAAACTTCGAGAGGAACAGGTCGGCACCACCACCGCGACTGCGAAGTCACTAAGAGACGAGGCGGGGTCTACTCCCGACACTCTGCTCCAGCAGCAGCTTTTTCAGCTCATTGCCGAGCAGTTGCAACAACAGAAGCTCGCCATGGTCGATGCTAATTTCGCCTTTAAGGTAATAGATGCTCCGAGGGCGTCGGATAGGCCGTATTCTCCAAGCGTGCTGCTGGTCACCGGTCTTGCGTTTGTGGTGACGTTGTTCATTTCCTGCCTCATCATACTGACTCGGGAGCAATTGACCTATGGAGAAGGCGAGCGCTAGCTGGCTCTGGCCTCCGGCCGCGAAACTCGCGCAGACGCGGCCCGCTAGCCAGTATCTATATACCCTGTGTTCTGAAAAGTGCACCATCGCCTGATCCTCAGCACCGGCATCAGCGAGCCGCCGGTTCCATTCCGCCTCTGACAACCGAGCCCTGAGTGTTGCGCAAGGAAAGCATTGATTCCGCAGAGCCGCCCCAAGTGCTTGGCGCGGCAACGGAGCTCACTCCCGAAGCTGAAGCAAACGGCGTGATGACGCCGCTGCTAACGGGTTCTGCGGCGGTCGCTCTAGTCTGGATTGCGGGCGCGGGCCTGCAGTACGTCTCGCAAGTGCTTTTCGCGCGCTGGATGGGAGCGCCCGATTATGGCAACTACGTCTACGCGATCGCGCTTGGGCAAATCCTTGCAATCGTAAGTGGGCTTGGGCTGCCTATCGTACTGATGCGGTTTGTACCTGGCTACGTCGCGAGACATGATTGGACTGGATTACGGGGAATAGTGCGGCGCAGCAGGCAGCTCACTGTCGCGGCCAGCATTGCACTGGCGGCGCTGCTGACTATTGTCTTGTCGATCGCACGACCGGGCAGCCTCGACATTATGGTGCTGTTACTCGGCACCTGGCTTGTGCCGGCCGCAGCCCTGTCGAATCTGGAAAGCGAGATCAGCCACTCTCTCAACCGCGTCGCCCTTGGCTATATGTTTCCGGTTCTGGCCGATCCTTTGTTGTGCGTGGGATTCGCGCTGGCGCTGAAGAGTATGCGCGGGCATCTTAGCGCGACCCTGTTGATGATGGCGAGATACTTTTCTCTCTCCGTCACGCTAGTCCTGCAGTTTGCTGTTTCACAAATCGTGCTTCCGATGGCAGTGCGGGGATCGAAGCCAAGGTTCGAGACCGCTCTATGGCTGAGAGTGTCTTTGCCGCTCCTATTGGTGACCGGGTGTTACGTTGTCTTGTCTCGCGCCGATCTCATGACGCTGGGCCTGTTCAGGCCGCCCGGGGAGGCTGGTCTGTATTCAGCAGCGGCCAGGACCGCAGGGCTGGGAAGCCTGGTCCTGAGTGTGGTCAACGCGAGGGGCGGGCCGATCTTGTCACAAGCGTGGAGTCGCGGCGATCTGACCAGATTCGATTTGTTGGCCCGGACAATCGTGGCGGTGGCGGTCTGGCCATCGCTGGTGGTCGCGCTCGTATTATGGACGGGAGGCGGTCGCATTCTGGCGATGTTTGGACCAGGATTCTCGGCAGGGTACAGTGCCTTGGCGATTCTGGTCGTCGGGAATCTGGTTAATTCGGCGGCCGGGCCGGTCACTACTCTCGCGATAATAACCGGACGGGAACACGCCGCCGCCAGGATTTTCGCATGGGCGACTGTCGTTGATCTGGTACTATGTATCCTCCTCGTGCCGCGGCTCGGGTCGGTAGGCGCCGCAATTGCAACGGTGGCGGGCATGTGTTTGTGGAACGCGTGGTTAAATTGGGTAATAAGCAGAGATTTGGGGATACGGCTATCTGGGGGATTGACCGATCGGCGAATCCTCAAGGCCGCGAGTCTTTTGTTCCGACCGACTTCATCATGGAAACCAGCCGAGTAGTCTTTATTGCCGGCGAAGGCCGCAGCGGAGGCACTCTCCTCGGGCAGATACTCGATGGTTTGAGTGACTTCGTCTATGTCGGCGAGCTCAGGAACATCTGGCACGAGGCCCTCGAGCAGAACGAACCGTGCGGATGCGGTGAGCGCTTCCGGAATTGCGAGTTCTGGCGTGCTGTGGTCGAGAAGGCATTCGGCTCGTTCGAGCGGTTGGACGTGAAAGAGATGCTCAATATGCACAGGTCAATGGCCCGGGAGCGGTTTACGCCGATGCTCATGCTTCTGAACCGGGTCCCTGCCGATCTGCTCGGGAGTAAACTACCAGAGGCTTACCAGGATGCCCTGAGCAAATTATATAGCGCTATCCGCCAGGTGGCCGGCAAGAGCGTCGTGGTGGACTCAAGCCGCGAACCGTCGCAAGCGCTGGTGCTGGCTCGAATTCCGAGCATCGATTTGAGGCTGCTCCATCTGGTTAGGGACAGCCGCGCCGTTGCGTTCTCGTATCTACGCCGTAAACCTCAATTTCGCCCCGACCTCGCCTTGCAACATCCCAAACCGGTGTTGACTTCTAGCGCAAGCAGGAAACTCGCATTCGACGAGAATGGTGTCCAGCGGATTCTACCCCGGCAAGGGGCCGTGGCAAGTGCGCTGTGGTGGACCTGGCGCAATGCCTGGACTTCGGCGATACCCCACTTGAGGCGCCGCCGGATCCCTTATACCCGGTTACGGTATGAGGATCTGGTGCGGGATCCGAGAGACGCTATTGCTCGTGTTTTCGAGCAGCTCGAACTTGGTGAAGCCGATCTCTCGTTGATCGACGGACCTAACGTGAAACTGCGAGTCAATCACGCGATCAGCGGCAACCCGGTGAAGTTCAATTCAGGTGGTATCGGCCTTCGGATCGATGACGAGTGGCGTCGGGCGATGGGGGAACGCGACCGCAAGACAGTGGACGTGATAACGGGCCGGCTAATGCGCCAGTACGGTTACTCGATCTGACCTGCAAGACTGAGCACACTCAATAAAGTGGAAATCCGCGCTAAAGCAATCAGAATCCCGTTGACAATGTCGCGCTAAGTCAGGATTATACGGAAACGAAATTCTGAGTCGGGAGATTCTGCTGGTGCCATCGATTCGCGCCTTTCAACGTTGGCCGCGGTTTGGGTTTTTCAGCGTGGTTCTGACGGTCGGCGCTTGTTTCGCGCTCGCCGCCGCTGCGCAGGCTCAGACCTCTCTGGTCGCATGCGCCAATAATAAGACTCACAAAGTCAATTTTCCGCCGGTTGGAACATCCTGCAAGTCACATGAAACTGCAATCGTGCTTGGTTCTGGCGGACCGGCTGGACCCGCTGGACCGACGGGCGCTACCGGACCGCAGGGTCCGGCTGGACCGCAAGGACCGACCGGTTCGGACCCCCCGGTTATTATGGTGAACAACAGTACGGATGGCCCCGTCGACATACCGGCGAATCAAGCGATCGACGTCGTGCCGTTGGCCCCCAACCAGTTCGTATTGCCCACTTCTCCCCAGGAGTGGGGGGTGGTGCTCAATTGCACAGTAGTGTTTCAGAACAATGGGACGGGGCCGGCAACACTCACTCCACCAAACATGGGTCTCTCCGGCGTCACTGTGCAGCCGGGTGCCGACACCATGATTCACTGGACCGATACGATACAGGAGGCCGGTGGCACGTTTATCACCGGGCCGGTCTGCGCTGTTATATCGAATCAACCCGGGCGAGCGACGGGTCAGGTCGTTGTGCAGGGGATCGCTCATAATTACGTTAGTCTACCGATTCCCACCCCGACGCCCGCAAGTACTCCGGACAATGGGGGCCTCAAAACGGATTAGCGCGGATTGCCCTTTTCTAAGTAAACTACCAATTTGATTTAATAAGATGATTTCCGTGTCGGCGGGGTGGGCCTCCGCAAAATTTCGAGCTTCGTGACGGGGAGCTGAACTCGCTGATGCCGGCTCAAACACTGGACTGGGCGCGCTTCGCATGGACACCACTTGGCCACTTTCTGCAGCGGTCGTCGGCTTAATCATCCTGCAGGCTAGCTTGGCGCGCAATCAGCTTGGCAGCTGGCTGGCCCCCGGGGCTTTCTTCGGCCTGATGTGGGCCGCGGTAGGTGTACTGAGTCTTTCGATTGCGCCCGAATTTCGGATCTGGCCGGGGATCCTATGGGTACTTTTCATGAGTTGTACGGCGCATCTCGGGGGTCTTCTGATCTTGAGCGGCGAGAGTCCCTCGGATCGGACTTCCGCCTCTGAGGAAGTAGCGTCGCAAGGACCGCCTCTGCCGCTAGCACTTCCGCTTCTGCTCGCTTCAGTAATCCTGGGCACGGGCGGGGTAGTGTATCTCGTCTCGGCGTCGGGCCAGCCGCTGCGGTCGTTTTTGTCGATCAGCGGAGCGAGTATGATTATGACGTATTTCTCCGGGTCGAGATACAGCGATCCGGATTACCGGGAGCCGGCCGCGGCCCTGGTTCTGAGCGTGTTTATCTATCTCGCCGGCTACCTGGGAGGTATGATCTTCGCGCGGAGTGGCTGTCGCCTCGAGAGGCTTGCCGCGTTTGGCGGGGTAGTGCCGGCTGTGCTCGAAACCTTCGTACTCGGCGCCAGGACCACCCTGATTTCCTTCGTTATCATCTGGATTGCCAGCTGGTGCGCGACGCGCGCGTATATTGGCGAGCGGCGGATGTGGCGCAACTGGCGCCGGGCGTTGACTACGCTGGGTTCGGGTCTCATAGCACTGACGGGTTTGTATGTGACAGTGCAAATGGTACGCGTGGGCACCTTTGTTCCAAGTCAAATTCCTGTGTCGACGCAAAGTGAAGAGATAATGCTGAAGTACAGCGTCGGCGCCGCCAAAGTGCAGTTCGTGGGTTACGCGGCAGCGTTTTCCAGGTGGTTCGGTGAGAACTGGGACGTATGGCAAACTCCGGGTCTAGGGCGCTACAGTTTCGACGGGCCGGCAGGATGGCTCGGATACAATACTGTGCGAAATGTCGAGCAGATTGACATCTCGGCGAATAGGACCAATGCTCTCACAAATATATACAGCACGCTGCGGTCCATGGCGTTCGATTGGACGCTGCCCGGGTCGTCAATTTTTTTTCTGATTTTGTCTGCCCTGGCGAGCCTTGCGTATGTTAAGGTGTGCGGGCATAACGCACGGTATATTCCGCTGATCGTCTTGTACTACGAGATCGCCCTGTATGTGACCGGGTTTGCCCTGCGCACCACTGTGACTGACGTAGCCTGGATCGTGTTTGCCAGCTACCTGTGGTCGGTTTCCGGCGCGCAATCCAGAGGTTGGTTGTCTGAGTCCTGAGTCAGGTACAGGTGGTAGCGTGAACTGGCGAGTAAAGGCACTGTGCCAGCTTGGACTCTCGATTGCTCCACTCGGCGAAAATGCGAACTACTTCGCGCAGAGGTATGTGACGCATAGTGTTCCGCCGAGCGACGAGTTTTTGCGGGTGCTCAGGGCGGCAGCCGCGGAACACATCGACGCTGTGAACTGCAATCTCGCCATTCCGCTGAGCCAGGCCCTCATTTACCAGTTCGGGGCTGGGTGGGAACTGGGATTGCCTCTGATGCTCTGGGCGCTTGGGGTCGACCGCCAGATTCTAGCCGACCGCCGGTGCCTGGTCAGGACCGAACTTGTGAATCACGTATTGAATCAACTCGGACGGATGTCCGGGGAACTTGAACTGTGCCGGCAGCCGCCGCGAGTGCTGGAGAGTGATTGGGAGCGGGCACTGGCCACTCTGCGCAAGTATTACGGAATTGATTATCGCGCTCCGCAGGATGCCGCTTCTACTGGATTGCGCGATGGAACGATCGACTGCGTGGTCGCATTTAACACCCTGGAACACATCCCGCAACGGGAGCTGAGGGGAATTCTCGCGGAATGCCGGCGCGTGCTGAAGCCCGATGGGCTGATGCTATTCCGAATCGACTACCAGGACCACTACTCTTACTGTGACGAGAGTATTTCAGCGTACAACTTCCTGAGATACTCCGACCGGACATGGCGATTCTTCAACCCGTCTCTTCATTACCAGAATCGGCTTCGGCATCCCGACTATGTTGCTGCTTTCCAAGAGGCGGGACTGGCAGTGCTCCACCAGAAGACGATTGGTCCCACCGATGAAGACCTGAAGCAGGTGCGAGGGTTGGGTCTGGCGGCGGGGTTCCGACGCTATACTGTGGATGAGTTGGCGGTACGCGGTGCGTTGTTCGTTCTTCGACCGGATCTGCACCGGCGCGAGGAGTTGCCTGATAGTTGATGGGCACTCCACCTTCAACAATTGCTTCATACGGCATAGTCACATTCTCCGCTCTCCAACAGATACGGGCCAAACGCTCCTTGGCTGAACCGCGCTGATTTCGGCAGTCGCATCCAGAAGCCCATCGCAAACGACCAGTCGGCCCGCTGACAGAACGCTCCGCATGAATGAGGCTTCAAAAACTCGATTGTTACGCGAGAGGGAATTCACCGAAAAATTCCTTTCTGGGAGCGTGATCGATATCGGTTGCGGCGCCGATTTGGTCGTTCCGCACGCACGCCCCTTTGACTGCATTCACGGCGACGCTGGCCGTATTGGGGAATTTGTGCGGGATGAAGCCTTCGACTGCGTGCACAGCTCGCACTGTCTGGAGCACATGGACGACGTGCCGGGTGCTCTTCGGCAGTGGTGGGATCTGGTAAGACCCGGCGGGGTATTAGTCATTGTCGTCCCTGAGGAGAATCTTTACGAACAGGGGATCTGGCCGTCCCTCTTTAACCCTGACCACAAGGCAACGTTTCGGCTGGACACAGAGACTTCTTGGTCTCCCGTCTCGTACGACCTTCGCAAACTCCTTCAGTCCTTGCCCGGCGCTGAAATGCTGGACATTCGAATTCAGGATCGCGGTTATGACTACAGACTAGTGCGGTCCGGAGTAGGCCGCTTCGGCCGGCTCTTCGCTCGGGTTCATCGTACACGAAGGGCCGCGATGCGCAGGCTGCGCATATCGACGCGGAGACTTGATCGGCTCCTGACTCGCGTCGAATTCTTGCTCGGAGCTCCAATCGACCAGACACTGACCGACGCGGTCGCTCAAATTCAAGCGGTGGTGCGCAAGCTCCCGCCGGGACAGACAGAGATAGACAGCTTCGGCGGTCTATCCCATCTCCCCAATCACGGCTTAAAATCAGAGCTTCCGTAGCTACGGCCGGGGAGCGTTGCGGTTCCAGGTTCAGATGGTAGGTGAGAGTCACTTGCGCATGAATGTCGACACGGCAGAGCAGGCCGCCCGCACCGCCAAGGTGTCGATCGTCATTCCGTGCCGCAACGAGCGGGAGTTCATCGGAAAATGTCTCGACAGCGTCCTGGCTAATGACTTTCCAAAGGAAGAGTTGGAAATTCTTGTCGTTGACGGAATGAGCGAGGACGGCACTCGGGAGATCGTCACCGAGTACGAGCAGAGATACCCGTTCATCCGGCTTATCGACAACCCGCATCGGGTTACACCGTATGCGCTGAATATCGGAATCGCCGCCAGCCGGGGCGAAATAGTGATGAGGATCGATGCGCATGCCGTATATTCGGCTGAGTACGTGCGCCGGTGTGTTGAGGCGCTGAAACTTTATGATGCCGATAACGTGGGCGGGATGCGGCGCAGTATCCCCCGCGACGACAGCTTGAGGGGTAAGGTCATTGCGGAGTGCATGTCGCATCGGTTCAGAGGATCGCCTTACAGATACGTCGATCTGACCGAGCCCGAGCCGGTAGATGCGGTGCCGTTCTTCTGCTGCCGGAAGGAAAAGCTGCTCGAACTGGGCGGTTTCAACGAGCGACTGACGCGCAACCAGGACATGGATTTCAACATCCGGTTGCGCCGCGCCGGCGGCAAAATGCTGAAGGTGCCCGGCGCTATATGCTTCTACTATCAACGTACCGACTGGGCCTCGTTCCTTAACAGGGCCTTCAGCGATGGGCGCTGGGCAGTTTTGGGCTTCGCGTACGCCGGCCGCTTTCCGGCTTCGCCGCGGCATCTGGTACCGCTTGCTTTTGTGAGCGGCGTGGCGGGCGCCGCGCTGGCAGGTGTGTTTGTGCCGGCGGCGCGGTGGCTCCTGCTTGCTATCCTGGGAAGCTATCTTGTCGCGGACCTTGCCGCATCGATTGACATCGCGAGAAGAGCGGGGGATGGAAGATACGCCTTCATAGCACTGCGCGTGTTCGCGGCTTTTCACAGCATGTATGGGTTGGGTTCGCTCTGGGGCTGCCTCAAGCTGGCGGTTATGCCGGCTTTCTGGCGAAGGGTCGCCGGTTGGTAGGAAGCGTGACATGACCGACTTTAGCTCCGCAAACGTTTTCCACTTCTATCGTGGCCGGGTGGCTCTGTGCGCCTTGCTCCGAGCAGCGGGAGTTCAGCCCGGAGATGAAGTCGTTCTTCAGGCCTTCACCTGTCTGGCGGTGCCCGCTCCGATCGTTGGCCTTGGCGCCCGTCCGGTGTATGTGGATGTGGATCGCGATACCTACTCGTTTGATCTGGCCGACCTCGAAGGGAAAATGAGCAGGCGGACCAAGGCAGTCATCGTACAGCATACATTTGGGATTCCGGCACAACTGGAAGAGGTCCTGCGCTTGGCCCGGCGATATGGAGCAACGGTGATCGAAGACTGTGCCCACGCCTGCGGATCCACCTACCAGAACAGGCAAATTGGACAGTTCGGCGACGCGGCGTTCTATTCCTTTGAATGGGGCAAGCCGCTGGTGATTGGAATTGGCGGTGTCGCCCTTGTGAATTCCGCAGCGTTATTGCAGAGAGTGCGCACCGTATATGACGGACTCAAGTTGCCTCCATTCAAAGACGTAGCGCGGGTTCGAATACAATACCGTCTGCATCAGTTGTTCCGACATCCCACACTGTTCTGGTTGGTTCGAGACATTTATCGGCAGTTGTCCGCGCGCGGAATAGTGGTTGGAAGCTTTGATGAAGACGAAATGCAGGGGCGTCTCAGCGACGACTACTGCCGGCGGATGTCGAAGTCTCTCCAGAAGCGTCTGGCGAGGAAATCGGGCCGCGAATGGCTTAGAGTTGCGCGTCGCCGCGCGATCACTGAACAATACGCCGCGGGTTGCAGTCGGCTGGGAATCGATAGTGTCCCAATCGGTCCCGAGACGGTACTGTTGCGCTATCCAGTTATGACGAAAGATAAGCCGCGAGTGCTGCACCGCGCGAGAGCGAAAAGGATTGAACTCGGGGCGTGGTATTGTTCTCCGGTTCATCCACTGAGAGGAGCCAAGCTTTCTCGAATAGCTGGTTACGAGGACGGAAGTTGTCCCACCGCAGAGGAGTTGGGTCGCCGCGTGGTGACATTCCCGGTCGATCCTGATACTAAAGACGCCGCAGTCGAGCGGAACTTGGCATTTTTGGGCGAAATGGTGGCCGCCGGGGCGGTGTGAGAGCCGCTTTTGACCTTAACTCCTGCTGCCACGATTCGGCTCGCTTGGATGGAAGAAGAGCACTCTCGGTAGGGCAGCGCGCCACGGCTCAAAATCGAGATCGCCTGGTGCGAATCCTGGTCATTGGCTCGTGCCGAGTAGATAACAACGTAGTCATATATCAAGGATTGTCGTTTCCCCGCCTTAAGAAAAAATAGAGTTACTCGAGGCCATGGTTTCTGAAGATCCTTCGCGCGTCCTGATATTCCGCCCTGGAAGTGTCGGCGACACGATTGTCTGTCTGCCCTGCTTTCATCTGATTGCGCGCCGTTTTCCAAACGCCGAGCGGCGAGTCCTGACCAACTCGCCGGTGATGAAGGTTTCGGTCCCGGTCAAGGAAATTCTCGATGGTACCGGATTAGTCGATGATTATATCGAGGTCGATCACAGCGCTGTTCGGAGCCGACTGCGCACACAGTGGGATCTGTGCCGGCTGATCCGCAGTTGGAGGCCGGATTTGCTGATCGTTTTGACGGATCCCCGTGAGTTCAAGCAGCACTTCTCGGAGCTGATGTTCTTCAAACTCTGCGGTGTGAGAGCGATGCTGAACATGTCACTTGAAGAGCGCACCGCACCATACCGCTGGGTTCCCGAGCGTGGCTGCTACGAGTATGAGGCTGAGCGGCTCGCCCGATTGATGCGCAGCTTGGGCGACGCTCGGCTCGACGATTTGGCCAGTTGGGATATGCGCCTGTCACCGGCGGAGCGCGAGCGGGCGCTGGAAGCGGTAAAGCCGGCAATGGGAACGGCAGGTTTGATCGTCTGTTCAATCGGCGCGGCGCTCGAAATCCAGGATTGGGGCGCCGGGAACTGGTTGGCGATGATCGAGGAACTCGCTGCTAAGGCCGACGGCTACGGGCTTGCCCTCGTTGGCGCTGCCAGCGAACACGAGCGCTCCGAAGCAATGCGGACACGATGGCGCGGGCCCAGCGTGAATCTCTGCGGACGCCTTCGCATACGGGAAACCGCTGCCGTGATGAAGCACGCGGACGTTTACCTGGGCCACGACAGCGGGCCGATCCATCTGGCCGCCGCCATGGGCGTTCCCTGCGTCGGTGTCTATACCGCCCGAAACCCGGCGGGAAGCTGGTTTCCCTACGGCGATCAGCACCGAGTCATCTCTCACGATGTTCCATGCGCGGGTTGCAAGTTGTCGGAATGTACCGTGTACGCCAAGCGCTGCATCACCTCGATCACGGTCGCCGAGGTGTTGGCCGCAGTTGAGGATCTCCTACTCCGGGTTGGAAGCTCCGGCTTCGGGGCGATGGGGAAGTCTCTTGTTGCCGGCTAAAGCGGAGAAATTTAAACAACTGTTTCGACGGTTCGGAGTCGAGATAAGACGGACCGGTATTTTCCGATTAGCCCGTGAGACCATCAGCGGGCGCTCTTATGGCACGATTGTACCGAATGCGACGCTCTCACCGTGGCTGGACGATCGTCAATTCATGCAAGTTTACGAAAGCGTCCGCTCCTACACTCTGGTCGATATATTTCGCTGTTTCGAGCTTTGGGAACTGGTGGAGCAGGTCACCCATCTGCCCGGCGATGTTCTCGAGGTCGGAGTTTGGCGCGGCGGAACCGGATGCCTCATAGCAGCAAGAACGCAGTTGCGAGATGTGAACAAGGTTGTCTACTTGTGCGATACGTTCGCCGGCGTCGTAAAGGCTTCAGACCAAGACAGCACCTATCTCGGCGGCGAACATAGCGACGCCGTCGAAGCCGACGTTATAGCGCTGATCAACACCCTCCAATTGCAAAATACGAGCGTTAGAAGAGGTATCTTCCCCGACGATTTCGCCCAGGAGTTCGAGGAGAATATCTTCTGCTTCGTGCACATCGATGTGGACGTCTACCAATCCGCCAAAGACGTCATGCACTTCATCTGGCCACGACTCGCCAGCAGCGGCGGGGTCGTGGTTTTTGACGATTTCGGCTTTCCCACCTGCGACGGTATTCCCAAACTAATCTCTGAGTACCGAGGTGACAACGATAAACTGATCCTGCACAACCTCAACGGCCACGCCATCATAGTTAAGACGGTCTGATGGTTTACCTTGTGTGGCCGCGCCGCTGGCAATGCACGGAAAAATGATGGGTTCGGAAATCTGTCGAGCGCTATACGAAGCAAATTTCTCCCGCAAGGGCGGTGGCTCAAATCCGCCGGGTGCTGACACCCGGATTCGGTGGCGCGCATCATGTTTCGGAGCGGTACCGAAAGACCTGCCTGATTTGGCAGGCGTAAAACTCTCTCCCGTGCTGAGGACGATCCGTCCCGTATCGGCCTCCATACTCGGCACGGCCATGCTCATCGAAGCCACCAAATGACTTTCGGCGCCTTCCCTTTGGGTGCCGTGATCGCTGGCGTTCTGAATCTGTTTCCCCTAGTAAGTAAGGCGCAGAGCTTTTCAGGGAACGCTGGGCAAGGCATGCCGTCAAAAGAAAAAACTCGGTACTCTGGCAAATGCGTTCAAGGATTGATGCGGAAGATGAGCGATGGAGCGGGTTGCGTTCGCAGCGAGGGGGAGTTAACTTGTTCGACGGTCATCATACGAAACGGCCAATTGTGAGGGGAAGGGTTTTGCGGCGGCTGCTGAATTACCAGTGGATATTGATCCATTTGATAGAAGGCGGCTTGGTTGCACTCTCGTTCTACGCGGCTTTCGCTCTTCGTTTTGATGGCAAAATCCCTCCGCCACAACTGATTGCGTACCTCCGGACTGTTCCGTGGCTATTGGTGTCGAGGTTTTTGGTTGCATTCGCCTTCCGAATGCATCATCGAGTCTGGCGCTACACCGGCCTGTGGGACCTGATTAATCTGGCGGCCGCGGGTGTCGTCGGAACGCTGCTATTCGCGGCCTTCGTGACGCTTGCAATCGATTGTCCCTGGATCCCGAGAACCGTTTACGCCATCGATACCGTCGTAGTAATTGCGCTTCTTGGTGGGGCCCGCGCGCTTCGGCGGATCTTGTATGACCGCACCAATCGCGAGCCGGGCAGACGCGTGCTCATCTTCGGCGCGGGGGACGCCGGAGAGTTGATCGTCCGCGACATGATGCGCAATCCCGATTACGGTTACAGCCCGGTCGGGTTCGTCGATGACGATCGCATAAAAGTCGGGCGGATGATTCGCGGCATTCGCGTCCTCGGTACCCGGGCCGAAATGACGGCGATCATTTCCGGGCACGACCCACAGGAGGTGCTGATTGCGATGCCGCGGATGGGAGCGGAGACGATCCGCGGCATCATGAGGGTGCTCGAGCCCTTTGGGCTTCCCATAAAAATTCTCCCCAGCTTGCCGAGTGTGCTGGACGGGCGGGTGGGGATGGGCGACGTGCGCAGCGTTGCGTTGGAGGACTTGCTTTGCCGCAGGCCCGTCGGACTGGACCCGGCTGGGCTGCGCGGTGTTATCGAAGGCCAGAGTGTCCTGGTCACCGGCGCAGGGGGGTCCATCGGCTCGGAATTGTGCCGCCAGATTTCGGCGCTCAAACCGCGAGTCTTGGTCATGTATGAGCGCTATGAAAACGGCCTGTATAGCATTGAACAGGAACTCCGGGATCGGAATCCGGAGTGCGGGCTTGCCGCGGTCGTTGGCGATGTATGTGACCGAGCTCGACTCGAGGAGACCTTTCGAAAATGGGACGTGAAGCTCGTGTTTCACGCTGCCGCGCACAAGCACGTGCCGCTGATGGAGCTCAACCCATGCGAGGCAATCAAGAACAACGTGCGTGGAACCCGCATGCTGGCCGAGGTTGCCGCGCGTGCCGCGGTTGATCGGCTGGTCCTCGTCTCGACCGACAAAGCGGTTAATCCAACCAGCATCATGGGCGCCTCAAAGCGAACCGCGGAGCTTGTGGTCAAAGCCATCGCGCAGGAAACCGGCCTGAAACTCGGAGCGGTGCGCTTCGGCAATGTACTGGGCAGCAACGGCAGCGTCGTACCCAGATTTCTCGAACAGATACGCTCCGGCGGGCCGGTCACGGTGACGGATCCGGGGATGCGCCGTTTTCTTATGCTCATCCCGGAGGCGGTCCAGCTTGTCCTCCACGCCGCGACGCTGATGAAACCCGGCGCGATCTACCTGCTTGAAATGGGCGAGCCGACTCGGATCGCCGAGATGGCCAGGCACCTGATCCAACTTTCTGGACTGGTTCCCGACCGAGACATAGCAGTCGAGTATGTCGGCCTCCGCCCCGGCGAAAAACTCTGCGAAGAGATGTTTGCGGCCGATGAAAAGGTCGAACCATCCGGTATTCCCGGCATCTTGCGGGTTCGTGAAGAAACGCAGCCCCATCGGCGATCGCTTCTCCAGCGGGTTGAACTGCTCGAGAATGCCGCGTCTGCCGGAGATGCGGACGCGACGGTTCGGATGCTCCGCGAGATCGTTCCCTTCTTCGACGGACTTGGCCGGCAGCACGAGAACGGTGCTCCCGTTGGTGCGCCGCCATCTGCGCCCGTCGGCACTCAAGACCGTCCTGCGAACGGTGCGGCGCCATCTGCGCCCGCCGGAACTCAAGAGCGTCCCGCGAACGGTGCGGCGCCATCTGCGCCCGCCGGAACTCAAGACCGTCCCGCGAACGGTGCGGCGCCATCTGCGCCCGTCGGCACTCAGGACCGTCCTGCGAACGGGACCGAGCCAGCTGTGGCTCTGTTGATGGAACCTCTGCCTTCCAAGTAGTAGCGGCCGTACGCTCAGGGCGCGCGTTACACGCTGGCTGCCTGGGATTTACGGTCAAAGTTACAGTTGATTATGCGCTCCCGATGTTCCCAAACCGCTAACGCGTGGCTGCGGCCCTCGCCGCAGGTCAAGATGCGTGTCGTGCGCGGGTGCCTCCGCTGGCTCGGCCCGGCTGCTGAACGCTTGTCCGCGCGCATCGCGCGGCGCAGCTTGCAGGGCGCGTCCGGCGCTGTCCGGCAGCCGGCCCGCAAGATCGACGACTACCGCGTGCAAGCGGAGCTGGTACGAAGCTCGTTTCAGGTGGACAGCATGAGATGTCCCATCAAATCGATTAAAGTGCGTGAATGCTCATTTCCTCTTGCGTTGCGACTAAGCTTTTTGCTATAGACCACATGACTCGGCACGGGAGCGGAAACAGCGGTCTGGAAGCGCTGAAAGTTCGGCTGGTTCCGCTCAAATAGAGACCATTGGTAAAGAGAAATTCCGCTTGCCATGCGCTCGGACTTTTTGCTATAGAACACGGGACCTGAAGCAAGAGCGGAACCTGAGGTCTGGAAGTGCGAAAAATTTGGCGGAGGACTGCGACCTGTTTTTTGACCTCTGACGCGCGGACTGGCGCGACGAGAAGCAGACCGGTGCCGGAGCCCGCCGCCGTCGGTATGGGATTGCCAAACGGAGATCCTGCGGGGAGGGAGGGCTTTAACCTATGACATAGTTGTCTTGCGTGATGGTTTGGAACTTGTTTGGCGTTAGAACGATCAGGGAGGAATACAAATGCTTTTAGGTAAGAAAGGATTGTGTACTAGCACGGCGATCCTGCTGGCCGTGGCCATCGCGACATTCGGCTGGTCAGGCGTGGCGGCGGCAGAGGAAGAAGAGTACGGGACGGAGTTGCAGAATTATTTCAGCAACGCGTCCACCAGCGGTGGAACGGCGTACATCAATATCACGGCTCCCCTCGAGGGAGATCCGGCCGGCGCCACGGCCGCCGAGCGCGAGGGTGAAACTTGCGCGATGATCTACGTCTTCAATACCGAGCAGTCGCTCCAGGCCTGCTGCGGATGCCCGCTGACCGCCGATGGACTGTTGACCCTCAACATCACAACCCAATTGGCCGGGAATCCGGTGGCATTGGGGAGACTCCTGCAGGACGGCAGTATCCGTATTATTTCGAGCTTGCCAAATGCTGTTCCACCGCCAGCGACGACTCCCCCGGCTAGCCCAGCCGACTATGTCGGGTGCGACTCAAACACCCAGGTCTGCTGCAATCCAGCCGCGCCGGCTCAAGGCGGTACGCTGGTCCCCGGCAACGAATTGGTGGCTTGGGGCGACCACATCCAGGCGACCGCGATCACCGAGACCGTGTTCCAGGCGGATGTGCCGACTGCGGGCGAGCTGGATTTCGCGGACGATGGACTGGCGGAAGCGTGCGGCGCTATCGTTAGGTTGGGCAGCCTCCAGGGTACTTGCACTTGCCCGACAGGAGCCGTGGGCTTTACCCCGACTCGTAAACACCGTCGCTAGGGCTGGCTCATGATGTGCGTCACCCAGAACGGGATATCGATCGGTTGTTCGTATGGCGATTATGTTACCCGCTAAATCGGCGGGAAAAGGAGAGTCAGCTATGTTTAGAAATGGGGCAATCAAAGCGGCGCTGGGAGTGTTAGCGTCCGCAGGCTTGGTTTTCTTTGCGATTGGTACTTACGCTGGAACGGCTTTCGCAGATAATTTTGATGAGGATCCGTTCTCGGTAAACTATTTCCAGAACGCCCAAACAGGCGGGCCGGACGATACTATGAGAATCGTGGATCCCGACGCGTACAAACGCGGCGTGGATGCCTGCGCGAACATTTATGTGTTCGATCCCCAGGAGGAAATGGTGGAGTGCTGCGCGTGTCCCATCACGCCCTCGGGACGTCTTGACTTTTCTCTAAACAAGCAGCTGACCGCGCTGCCCGTGACCGGAGTTACGCTCAATTCGGGCACGATCAAGATCGTCCGCACCAACGTCAACCTCGCTGCCCTGGTCGCCCCCCCTGGGGAGCAGGTGCTGTTCTGCGACCCGACCGACGGAGCCAGCAACCCGCTTAATGACGCCTTCGCTCCTGACACGGGTCATCACCTCCTAAACTGGCTCACTCACGATCTGAATCGGTTCTCCACAGGTGGAACGGCCGTTTCGGAGCAAGTGTTCCAGTCGACGGGCGAGCCTGTGGGCGACTTTGACATATTGGCGGAGGAGTGTGCAGTCACCCAGGTAAGCGGAGGCTCCTACCCCACCGCGAGCGGTATCTGCGGCTGTGGGACTGAGGTTCAATGATTGTGCGCTTGCGGAGGAACGCACGACCGCTCGTGCGTTCCTCTTTTTCTGTGCTGCAATAGCCGAGGGCACCAGCGGGGTGCCCTCGGCTAGTCTCGATATCTAAATCAAAATAATAGAGAAAGAGGGTCACCAATCGTGATTTTTCGAGTATTCATATCGCTTGCACTCGTGTCGGCGCTTGGCAGTTTGGGGAGCGGTCAGGCTCTCGCGAACGACGCGTCGTTAGTCGTTGCTCAGGTGGGCGGACGCCCGGTGACACGTGGCGAGTTGGAACAGAAAGGGGCCGCCGACCTGCTCCAGGCCCGGTACAAGTATTACCTGACCGAAAAAGCGGCGCTCGACAAACTTATCGATGAGGACGTGCTCGACAACGAGGCGCGCCGCGAGAAGGTCACTGTGAATCAGCTGCTCGATAATCATGCCGCCAAGCGGGTGAAGGATCCATCCGAAGACCAACTGGAAGTCTTCTATGAAGGATTGCAGAGCGATCAACCATATTCTGCCATGCGCCCGCAGATTCTGGACCGCATTCGCCAGCTCCGTCGCGCCAAGGCGGGGACTGACTATATCAAGGAGCTGCGAAAGAAGGCTGACGTTCATATCGCGCTCGAACCGCCTGCGGTATCGATCGGCTCAATCGAAGCACCGACTACCGGCCCCTCCGATGCTCCGATCAGGATCGTTGAGTTCGCCGACTATCAGTGCCCCTATTGCAAGAAGGTGGCCTCTGAGCTTAAGCAACTGGTCGACGGGACCTTTGCCGGCAAGGCATCCCTGACTTTTGCAGACTTCCCGCTGCCGATGCATGCACACGCGGAGAAAGCGGCTGAGGCCGCGCGATGTGCTGGAGACCAGGGTAAGTATTGGGAATATCATGATGGGCTGTTCGACCACCAGAACGCGCTGGAGGTAAGCGACCTCAAGGCACTGGCCGGGACGCTTAAACTCAATCAGGAAAAATTCGGCCATTGTTTGGATTCCGGAGGTCAGGCGCCGGCTATCGCCAAGACGCTGGCCGAGGGCAAAAAGCTGGGTCTGACGGGCACGCCAAGCTTTGTCATCAACGGCCGCTTCATAAGTGGGGCGACTGACTCTGAGACCTTGCGCGACCTCATCGAGCAGGAGCTGGCATCCCCCGAGCCTCGCCAGACCAAGACGGCCGCAAACAACTCGTAGCGGCTGGTTTGCGGCTGGGGCCGGTGGGAAGGCAGTGAATTCATCGGATGCTGCTTGCCGGTCTCGACCGAAATTCAATCTGCTGCGGGCTGTCTTTGGCCGCTTTGAGCCTGTTGACCCGCCAGATTGGTTGATATGCTGTGCCTGCTTGATCCATGCGGGCCCCGCGAGTCTTCGGTTGAGTGTTCGGCGAAAAGGAAAATCATGAAGCTGAGCGCAATTGCTTTTGCCTCTATCATAGTAGCGGGTTGGGCTGGGGTGGCTGCTGCCGGTGTGGTTATTCAGGGGCAGGAGGTGGCGTCGCGCAGCATCTCCCCTAGCGTGCAGTCCGTACCGTACACCAGGATGATTCAGGGGCAGCAAGAGAAGATCGTGCTCGGATCTATGCAGCTCATCATCGATCTCGCCGCCAACAAGGTTCTTGTGATGCTGGCAGGAAGGGGAGCGTATTTCGAACTGCCGTTCCCGCCTCCGTCTTCCATTGGCGAACTCATCCTGAGACGGGTTCTGCCGCCGATGGTCAAATATAAGAAAACCGGGAAACACCTGACCATGGCTGGACATGGCTGTGATCAGTACAAGGGAATTGGCGCCCTCAACAGCGCTGCGCTCTCTGTGGAAGCGTGCTTTTCGACCGATGCTCCGGGCGCCCGGGACTACGCCGCGTTTGTGAAAAGCGCCGCGGCGAAAGCCGGGAAGGCGTACGCTGCGACCTCTGACGAAATTCCGCAGGGAATTCCACTTGAGCTGGACACTACGGCAACTCTTCCGAAGCGGACCGAGGCCCCTCCGCTATCGGGGCAGAAGCCGACCCCACCGGAGAAGCCGGTGGTGGTCAGTTTGAAAACCGTGGTCACGAGCGTCGCGTCACGCTCAATCGAGGCCCGGGAATTCCAACCGCCTGCCGGACTCAAACTCGAGCAGCCGCCCAGGGGGCTCGGAATAAACACGAGCCGTTAACGCAAGGAGCGCATGGTACCGGCATCCGGCGTGCCGCGCCTGTCAAATTGCAATGACGGATCAGACTTCGACGTCAAACCTGTTGACCTTCGACATCGAGGGATTCATCGAGTCGTCCCATGAATCGATGCACGTCCCGGCGCAATACATTTCGGAGCGGGCAGAAACGGAGGAAATTGAGGCCAATACCGGATCGATTCTGGATCTGCTCGAGGAGTTCGGGCAGAAGGCGACCTTCTTCATCCTGGGCCGAATAGCCCGCGACATGCCGCACCTGGTCAGGCGAATTGCCGATGCCGGGCACGAGATCGGATGTCATAGCCTGTTCCACAAGCGGCTGTATAACTTCCAGCGAAACGAAGTCGCCGCGTTTCTGGAGGAAGCAAAGAGCCGACTCGAAGACGCGTCCGGCGGACTCGTCTACGGGTTTCGCGCGCCCGATTTCTCGATTATCAGATCGAATCTTTGGGCGTTCGACTTGCTTCGCGAAAAGTCGTTTCTGTACGACTCGAGTATATATCCAACCGGTCTGCACGACGTATATGGAATCAGCGATTTTCCGACCACTCCCTTTCGCTTTCCCAACGGACTGATCGAGGTGCCATTGTCCACGGTTAGGATATTCAGTCGTAATATCCCGTACGGCGGCGGTGGATATTTTCGGCTCTATCCGCTGGCTGTGACCCAAGCGCTGTTCAGAGGGTCGAACCGGAAAGGGGTAGCCGCAGTCGTTTATCTCCATCCGTATGAGGTCGGGACCATGGTACGCAAGGTCCGCGGAATCGGAATGCTCAGGAGCTTCAGGACTTACGTCGGGCAAAAGACGGCCGCCGCCAAATTGCGTGCTCTTCTCAGCGCCTTCTCGTTTGCGCGAGTTATCGATTACCTCGACCAGAAGCCGGTGAGCGAGATAGTGGTGTGACCCCTTACGATGCGCAGGAAGCAAAGGCTGGGGAATTCTTCTCGGGTTTTGCCGGCAAGTGGGACTCGCTCTATGGCGGAAAGCGAAATCTCTTCTGGCGACTGCTCGATAATTGGCTCCGGCGCGATATTCAGGAACGCTACCAACTGACCTTCGAGCGCCTCGGGCCTGACTTGCGAGGTCAGACCGTTCTCGATATCGGGTGCGGTTCCGGCATCTATTGTTTCGAAGCCGCTCGGCGAGGTGCGGACCGGGTAGTGGGAATCGATTTGGCCGAGGGAATGATCTCTCTGGCGAGGCAGGACTGCAGCCGGCTGGGACTGGAAGCGGCGTGCGAGTTCATCTGCGGCCCGTTTCCTCCCCGTGACTCTTTGACCGAGCGCCTGGATTCGTTCCACTACGCCATTGTGATGGGTGTGATGGACTATGTGGCCGATCCCTTACCGTTTCTGTCGGCGCTGCGGCCGCTGGTCCGGAAATTCGCAGTGATCGCGTTCAATGCGCATCATTGGTTCCGGGCGCCGCTCCGCTATTACCGCTACAAGCTGCTGGGTAGATGCGAAGTGTACACTTACGACGAAGAGCAGGTGCGAGGTCTGCTCGCCAAAGCTGGGTTTGGCAAACTTGACATTCTGAGACTGTACCATTCCGGTGGCTCCTACATTGTCACCGCCCATTCCAAGCAACAATCCTGATTCGGCGTGATTGCGACCGCATGAAGCTTTTCTGCAGATGTCCGACAAGAGGCAATTAGGACGGACAAGCGAAACGAGCTTTAAGTCAACAGCCATATGAACGCTATCGAAACTGAAGAAGAATTTTACTCGCGCAGAACTACCGAGAAAGGCGCTGACCGCGACGACCTGCTGCTCAACCGGGGTCTTCTCTTTCAATATTTGGCCAACCAGCGCTCCATTTGCGAAGCCTTGAGGCTCATCGCCGGCCTGCGCTCGGATTGCAACACTGCTGTCCTTGATGTCGCCTGCGGCGACGTCTCCGTTCGCTATATCCCGGTTGTGATATCGTTCGGAGCGTGGGCGGCGCGCTCATTCCACCTGTCGGACGCACCGTCTCTAGGTGGTGCCCCTCGCTGTACTTCTTGATTCATCGATTGTGTCCCCCGTTGATTGGTCTCAAGGCTAACCTGCTCTGCAAATCTTTTAGCTGAGCCGACCACGGCAAAAACCGAGTGTGCATTGAAACAAGACTCAAACTGAGACACTACCCGTAGCTGTCTTAAGGTTGCCCCCCTGCACTTGGCTCGGAACACTTACGGCAATCGCGGCAGTTGTATCGGTCGAAACATATGACCACTAACCACACGATCGCACTCAAGCCTTGCACCATCAAGCCAGTGTCTATGGAGAGATCGAACTGAGCCGCGACAAAGGCGTCGGCACCACGGCCAGGAGGCGGCTGAAACTGACTCTCGCACTTGGAGTGGGCGTGGTCTGCATCATCGCGCCGATGTCCGAGCCACGCGGTGCGAATGCATTTGCGGACCAATCAGCCAAAGCTACGGAGAACTTGGAGGTGACGAGGTCGCCCAGAATGCAAACGATGCTGCTTTCAGGGCCGAAGCTCTCGGGATCTCCGTCGGATGCGCTTTACCAGCCCCGCAGCAGTACCTCCTATCTTACCTGCTCCGCAACCGCGGGAAGCGAGCTCTTGACCGATTGTTCCCCGGGACTCGAGGACTTTCACGAAGGGGAACCCGTCGCGATTCCCGACGGGGGGCCGCCGAATTCGCTGGGGCCGCCAATCTCGCATCTGAAGGCGACCGCGCTGACTCTGCCGGGAGGTTCGCCCGGGACTGCGTCCTATCGCTATTGCGTAACCACCGTCGATACGGATCTCGGCGAGAGCGCATGCAGTTCGACGGTCGGCGTCGACGGCGCGGCGCCGCTGGGTAGCTCCCGATGGAATCAGGTTACCTGGGACAAAGTCGCAAAGGCCTTCGGCTACCGTGTCTATGGCTGCGCCGGTGGCAACTGTGAACCACAATATTCGGGTTTCGTCTACCAGGCGTCGGCGGCGAAGGATTGTGAGGGAGGGGGCAACTGCGAGGGCTTTCCCGATTATGGTGAAAATAGCTCCAGCGCCGCAAACCCTCCACGAAGCGCCACGCGCGACTGGGTATATACAACAATCCGATCCGCCCATGCGGGCAATTCCATAGCGCTGGGAGCGAAGCTGTCGGTCGGCGGGCAAGTCAAGCTCCTCCACGACGCGACGGCGTCGATAAATGGGGGTCTGAGCACCGTGGCTGCGCCCGCCGGTCAGATCCCGGCTGGCGGCCGCGTGAGAGTTGAGGTGGGTAATTATTCACTGGTCAGACCACTGGTTGTTCCTTCTCAAGTTACCCTGGAAGGCGACTGCGGCAGCACCGTGTTCGATAACGGGGAACTTGCGCCTGGCTTTGTTTACGGTACGACAATGACATGGAACGGGCCGGATCGCCTGCCCGCGATCATTGTTTTCAATGGCCTGAACCAGACCCTTCGCTGCATCAACCTGGACGTAAGAAAGACCCAGGGTGGCGAGTCCGAATCGACCGGCATGACCGGCATCTACATCAGTTCAGACACCCGAGAGCTAGGTGGCACCGACAAAACCACCATCGACCAGGTTGCGATCGACGGCCCACATCTTGGAGTACAGATCGGAGGCTACATAACCTTTGCCAACCAGCAGCCGCAGACTGATGAGTCCGAGACCGAGGTTCACCGGCTACAGTTAATTACCCGGAACCGCAACGACTCCGACGCAATCGGTCTTATTATCGAGAGCGCCAACGCCGGGTTTGCGAGCAGCTTCTTCGGTGTTACTTGCGTCGGCAGCTTCAGCAAGTGCTTTGATGTGAAGGACAGCGGCACGGTCTATCTGAACTCACTCAACTGCGGCCTCGGCGGCCCTGATCGTATCTGTCTAGAGTGGGAAGCGGGAGTGACTGGAACGGTGATCAACACCATCGACGACGATAGGCCCCTGGCGACAAGTCGTTCATTGCTTGTCCCTTATACAAGTCAGGCGGCTCCTCAGTTCTTTACTCTCAACTTGATAGGCAATCAGTTCAATCGCAATATCCAGGTCGACGGACAGCTGACAATTGCTTCGATCGGCAACACCGCCGGAAGCAACCGGGTAAGATGGGAGGTCAACAATCCCGCGTCGACCGTTCACTCGATCGCTGACGGCATGAAATGGCTCACCGGCCCATCGGGGGGATCGGTTGACCAGCCGGCAAGTCTGGGCGCCAATCGGGAGTCCGGTCCTCTTGCGCCGGTCGTCGGAGAAGCCTGGTCGAACTCACGTCGCAACGTCACGGGAGACGCCGTCCATGAAGGATCGATGCTTCTCAGAGCGACCACCGCACCATTTGATCCGGGCGTGATTCCTTCCAATAGCTGCGCGGTACAATCCGCCACGATGGTGAAAGGAGCGACTGCATCGATGGTTTGCAGCGCCAGCCCGCGAAGTGACCCCGGTTCCTCGTTCGTATGGGACTGCTTCCCCGGGAGTGCCAGTGCCACGGTCAGGCTTTGCAACATCGGCAACACCCGGGCAGCGCCATCTGCGACACCATTTAATCTTAGCCTCACACGTTAACGCGGCTAAGTCGCCGCGAGTGGGTCCCGCGTCAAAATAGACTTGCCTCACCATCGATAAGAACTCTCGTTGAGAGGAGTAGCTCCGAGCGCCTCTTCGGTAAGGAGCTCCGGCTCAGTTGACCATTGCGGACATTTTGGCGGTACTAGAACAATAAGCAGGTTGCTGTTCCTGAAAAGATCTCTTGACATAGCAAGTCCCAGCCGCGGATCTGACTCCACACCGGCATCGGAAAGACGGCGGATCTTCGATGACAGCGTAAACGCCGCGATGCTTGCCGTGATTGTCTGCCTGATTGCGCTAGTCTCGCTCCAGAGCCTTTTCAACGGGCTTGTTTTCGATGACTGGGGCGAGATCCAGCGAAACCCTTTTATTGGGCAATGGTCTTTCGTTTGGAAGTCGTTTTTTCATGACGTCTGGTGGTTTCGGAATCCTGCCGAGCTTCCGCAGTGTTCCTATTATCGGCCACTGCAAAACCTTTGGTTTGCTCTTGGGTTTCATCTCTTTGGCTACAATCCCATTGCCTGGCACGCAGCCAAGATCCTGCTGCACTTAGGAGTGGTCTTGCTCGCGTTCCGTGCCGCCGTTGTCTTGAGCGGGGACGTGACGGTGGGGCTACTGGCCGCGTTGTTGTTCGGTGTACTTCCCCCTCATGCCGAAGTGGTCTCATGGATCTCGGCCATCCCGGAGCCCTTGGCTGCCGGATTTGAATTAGCGGCATTTTCTCTGGCGGTAGAGGGTCCAAAGGACCGCCGCATGCGGCTGACCGCGGTGGCATGCTTCGTCGCGGCGCTTTTTTCTTTCGAAGGGGCCATTGTATTTCCGGCTCTGCTGGGCACGTATTTGTTCCTCTTTGGAGAACGAGGCGAGCTGGAGAGTGAGCGCCATTCCTTGACGATATGGCAGATACTGACGAAATGCGCCCCATACTTGGTAGCGTGCGTTGGCTATCTGATCGCACGCTACTTGGTAATCGGTCTTTACGGGGTGGCCTACCTTAGTGCGGGCGCGGGGCCAAGATACGCACTAACAGCCGGTGAATTGCTCGCTACGATGCCCGAGGTCATGTTGTACTACATCGCAATGCTGGGCGTTCCGTGGCTGGCGGGGCCGGCCCATGGGCTGGACTGGGTTAAGAGCTTTTCTTCGCCGCACTTCTACGTCCCGGTGGCACTCGTTCTGTTGCTCGCGATGGGTAGCTGGCTGGCGGCTCGCCGCAGTTCGCGCCGAAAGCTCTACCTCTTTTGTGCAATTTGGTTCTTTGTCTCGATCGCACCAATGATGAACCTGGGAGGTGTCTGGGATCTGGTACAGGATCGCTATCTCTACTTGCCTGCCTTTGGATGGTGCGTGATTGCGGCCGACTGCCTTGTCCGCTGGAGCCGCTCCGGCAATCGGATACTTTGGTCGAGTGTGGCGGCCCTGACGCTGATTGCCTGGTCCTTAGGCTTTTGGAAAGTAGAGTGCTATTGGAAGGACACGGTGACCATGTACAAGGCGAGGACCATAATGGCTCCGCAATCGATACGGTGGCATAACGACCTGTATTTGGAATATCTGCGGCTCAACGATTTCAAAGGCTCGGAGCATGAACTGGAGGAGATGGTGCGGATTAAGCCGTCGAGTAGTAAGTATCACTTCCTTCTGCACGTAATTGAAGAGCGTTTGGGCAACAGCGCTCGGGCGCAAGCCGAGTTCGTAAAGTCCATGCCGGAGGAAATACGGCGCCAGGTTTCGGCTAGTCCAGATGAAGCGCGGTCAGCCACGACTGGGCGCCCGGAGCATACCGGCGAAGTTGCTCTGCCTACACCTGTACCCCGGCCACCATCTGCTCCAGCGACCGATCACTGAGCGGATCACGCGCGCTCCGCTCCCACCAGGTCCGCACCCGCTGCGCCGTGAACCCTTCGCGCCGCAGTAGTCGCCAAACCCATTGATCGTGAAAATCCCGATGAGGCTGCCATACGCCGAGCCGCGTTTCCGACAGCGGATTCGTGCAGCCTTGGCAATTGCATATTTCTCGATGGTCGCCGCTGGCCTTCTGTCTGCGTGCGGCAAGCCCGATCCCGCCAAAAACCTCGTCCGCAACGGCGACCTCTCCTCTGGCAGCGAAGGTCTGCCGGTCCATTGGAGTCCGGACTGGAGCCGTTCCAGCTCGATTTTGCGATGGCATCCTCCGGGGGCCGAACCCGGAGAGCTGGAGATCGAAAACCTCGTTCCAGCGGCAGCGAAGTGGGATCAGATGCTACTTTTGCGCCCCGGCTGGTATCACGTCGCGGCCGACATACGTACTGACAAAGTCTCGCGAGGTCACGCCGACATCGCACTACTACAATCGAGCGGACAAAGCCCTACGCTTGGCCAGGTGAGTGGTACTAGCCCTTGGACGCATCTGGAGTTTTATCTGCTGGAGCACCACTGGGGCGGTACACTTGAGATCCGCTGCGAACTTGGCCCTAATGCCGTCGGCCGTTCCTGGTTCCGGAACATTCAAGTCCTGCCGGTCGCCGCTCCAAGCGGCTATGAAGGTGTGGTCGATCTCGAACCGTTAGGCCCCGCGCGAATGCCCCCGCCGCTGTCGCCGGATACCGGCAACCTGCTTGGCGTTAGCTGTGGGCTGCTGCTGCTGCTTTTGCTCGGATGGGGACTTTTCGAGCTATGGCGACCCGCGTTGAATAGCAGGAGCGTAGTTGTGCTGGGAGTGAGCGTGGCCCTGCTGACGACCGCGTTGGAATTAGCGTCTGTTGCGCACTATGACGGCTTGCACTGGGACATCAGGTCCTTTGCCGAGCGTGCGATCCAATTGGCCTATCGCGGCCCCGCAAATTACTACGACCCACGGCTCGGAAACGATTTCTATCCTCCCGGTACCGCGTACGACCAATGGCTGGCGGGATGGTTCGGAACGATCCTTATGCCCGGCGCCGCCGGATTCCGCGTACTCTTGCAGGTTCCTCCGATCATTTGCAGTGTTCTTCTGGCGTTAACCATCTTCTATGTCGCGCTTGGAACCCACACGGTCGAGCGCGCGCTCATATTGATGCTCTTTTATGTGCTCAACCCGGGACTGTTCTACGACGTCGCGGTCTGGGCGCAGAACGATTCAATGTACGCGCTCCCGATGTTTCTCTCGTTTGTACTTGTATTGCGCGGGCGCCCGGCGCTCGGATGGGCAATCGCAGCGCTGGCCATGATGGTTAAGCCACAACCGGTCGCGCTGCTGCCAGTGCTCGGGCTGATTACTCTGCTTAGACAAGGTCCCTTGCAATGGACACTAAGTCTCGCGGCTGTCGCGGTAGTTATCGCGATTGGATTCCTGCCGTTTCAACTGAACCATCCCATCACGTTGGTACCGGACGTGTACGCCCAGATTGGAGAGCGTTTTCAGAGCGCATCTTCGTCAGCGTTCAATTTCCCGGCGCTGGTTTGTGGATTGCGTGTACCAGACAGCACCAGGGTTGCTGGCGTTTCCTATTTCGCGCTTGGCGGCTTCCTGGTGCTCGCGACCTATGCCTTTGTGGCGTGGCTGGTACTGCAACGCGGCGGAGATCGCGCTGCTACACTCGCCGCGTTCATCGCCGTGCTCGGGTTTTTTTTGTTCGCTCCGCGGATGCACGAACGGTACGGGTACGCCGCGCTGGTGTTCTTGATTCCGATCGCGCTTGAATCGCCATTTTTGATGACTGCCCTTCTGCTGCTAAGCGCGGCCTTTTGCTGCAACCTGCTGTACAATATGCGTGCGATAGAAGAGATGCGTTTCGGAGCCAGCAGGGACTGGATCGTGATCTGCGGAGCGCTGGTAAATTTGACCGTCTTCCTCGGTTCGGTCTGGTACGCCGTCTACCAGCTCCCTGCCCAAGGTTCAGTCGGATCGGGCTCAGGTCTTAACCCTCGAAGTCGCAGCGAGTCGCCCGTGCAGGATTAGTGACAGACCGGCTCAGCATCCTGGTTGTTGTGCTCGCTCTGGCTCTGGGAGTGGGCGTCCGGACGTTTCGGCTCGACGGCGTCCCGCCGGGCTTCCATTGGGACGAGGCTTGCGTGGGCTACGACGCCTACAGCATCCTGAAGACGGGCCGAGATCATCACGGACATTTCCTTCCGCTCAATGAGCAGGCGTTTAATGACTATCGCCGCCCCCTGCTGACCTATTCGCTGATACCGCTGATCGAAGTGCTCGGTCTTAAGGTCTCTACTGTTCGGTTAGGCGCGGCGCTGTGGGGAATTTCCGACTTGGCCGCGATCACTGCGCTGGCCGGGCTGATGCTGGGATGGCCCGGCGCTGCCGCGGCAGCGGTGCTCGCCGCCGTATCGCCGTGGCATCTGTCCTCCAGCCGTGTCGCCCTACAGGGCGGATCGGGCGCGGCCACTATTACTATAGGCACGCTCTTCTTTTGGCTGTGGCTCAAGGGTCGCCGAGGCATCTAGCTCTATCTGAGCGCATTTGTCTTCGGTCTTTCCCTCTACTCGTTTACCATCGCCGACGCGTTCACGCCGCTGTTTCTGGCGTTCTTGGCATTGCTGTACTGGCACGAGTTCCGTGACGCCGGCGCCCAGTCGCTTCGCGCGGCCTCGCTGTTCGTACTCCTTGCCGTCCCGCTCGCCGCTTCATTTGCTATGTATCCTGCGCAAATGAATGCGCGATTCGACTGGCTGTCAATCCTCACACCAGCCGGCTGTGCTGGTTGTACGATCACGCCGCTCTCGGTTCGGCTGATGACCTCCGCCGCCGGCTTCGTCGGATATTTCAACCCGTCGTTCCTGTTTGTGCACGGCGACCGCGGGGATCATGGGACACTGATGCATGCTCCGGGTTTCGGTCAACTCCTTCCGGAGCAGGCTCCGCTGATTGCCCTCGCGCTATTCGCGCTGGTGGCCGGCACGCGTCGAAAGACCGCCGTTTTCCTCCTTGGCTGGACCGTGCTGGCGACATTGCCGGCCGCGGTGATTCGCCCGCTCGGCGTAGAGGCCGTCGAGCCAGGGAAATTACTGCCTACCGCCTGGATCCTTTTCGACCGCTCGACCGCTACCCTCCCTGTCACGCCGTGGTTGATTTTCTCCCATCCCGATTCCCGACATGCCGTGCTCGCGATCGTTCCATGGGTCCTGCTCTCTGCCCTTGGGTTTGTCACGCTGCTGGAACTGACGTCATCGCGCCGGGCGCTCCGCATCGCGCTCTGCGCGGCGCTGGCGGCCGGCACTCTCTTTCACGCGGCCCGCTTTATCCGAGCGTACTTCATCGATTACCCGATGCTGGCTGCGCCCTATTTTCAATACGGATGGGAACAGGTGATGGAGCATCTCGGGCCTGGGGGCGACCGGCTTCAGCGGGTGGTGATCACTCGCAGAGCGCCAGAGCCATACATCTATGTGCTTTTCTTCGGGCATTACCCGCCCGAACGATTTCAGACGGAACTGGTCCTCGCGAAAGGAAAGTCGCTGTCAGGTGGCATCGATGCGTTTGACGTCATTGCCTTCGATCGATACGTTTTCGCCGTACCGGCCACGGCCTATCGCACAATGAAGCACGGAACGTTCGTCTTTGCTGCCGCAGACCCCATCCCGGCGCCGCCGACATTCTCGATTCGCTATCCGGACGGAACCGTCGCCTACAATATAATCTCGAAATAATATCAAAGTGAGATCTCAGCCAACAAAATAAAAGTTTCCGTCTGGAGTATCATGTATTGAAGCTCGCGGTCGTGGATGGAGGCGGCGGCGGCGGGGATCTGGCGAACGCTACTGGCTTGACAAAACTAAGGGTATTTATGGTATTGTGCCCCAACGCCGCTTTATTGCCGGTGCGGGATACGAACGGGTACGCCGTTTTCTTCGACAGACGGGAGGGAATTCCACCATGAAGCGTGCACAGGCCTTAGCGCTTTTCGGTAACAGAGTTTTTACTGCAAGCACGATGATCCTGCTGGCCGCGGCCATCGCGACGTTCGCCTGGTCAGGTATGGCGGCGGCGGAGTCCGAAGAGGCCGGGCAGGAGTTGCAGAATTATTTCAGCAACGCCGAAACCACTGGCGGACAAGCCTACA
>Ga0208565_1000027_pt1 | contig 161439 bp, 147 predicted proteins | sample Sb_taG_7_FD_187706 | JGI IMG/M metagenome (GOLD analysis project Ga0208565, IMG submission 187706) | Peat soil microbial communities from Weissenstadt, Germany - Sb_50d_2_FS metaG (SPAdes) (version 2) | ecosystem: Environmental > Terrestrial > Soil > Wetlands > Peat | place: Germany... | reverse complement strand
GTGCCGTATGGCTCGTCGGCCACATGACTGAGGGAAGTGATCACGTACTGGCCGTCGGCATTGAAGTGCCGCATCAAAGTAAATTTGTATCCGGAGACCAGGTGGCGGCAATTGCTGGCGCAGTGGATCACGATGCTGGGCAGGGTCTCCTGTTGCATGCGGATGCCCACGGTGCGCGCATTGTCGTCGAAAATCTTCTGTAGATCGCTGGCGCTGTCGCCGCCTCCCGAGTCGACGCCGTCGAACCGCTGGGCGTAGGCGCCGGGGTAGTCGTAGATTTCAAACTTATCGTTGCCGCCAACCTTGAGTTTGTGGGTGATCTTGCCCGCTTGCACGGTCTCCAGAATGGTTTTCTCGGCTTCGAGATGTTTGCCGGGAAGCTCGAAGCAATGGTCCCAGAGGGTCGACTTGCCGGAGCGCAGCTCTTGCGTCTTGTCCCACTGGTAAATGCGCTCTTCCTCGCGCGTGCCGCCTTCGACCACTTCATAGATGAGTTTGGGGTCCGTGGGCAGATCGGGGTGCGACTGCGGCGTATTGGCGATCACCATCTTGTGGGAGTCGGCGGAATGCTTGAAGAAATAGTAAATGCCCTCCTCTTCCATCAGGCGGGAGGCGAAATGGAAGTCGCTTTCCCTGTACTGTGCGCAGTAATCCCTGGGTTGAAACGTGCCGGTGGTCTCCCAGCTCACATCCAGGCCGTCGAGCACCTTTTTCAGAATGTCGAGCACGTTCATATGCTGGAAGATGCGGCTGCGGATGGTGCGTGTCAGCAGCCAAAGCTGCGGGACCAACTCGGCCGAGTACCGCGTGAAGCGTTGGTCCTGGGCGCCTTGCGAGACACTGCTCACGATGCCGTGGAAATAACGCTGCTCGGCGTTGGGGAGCGATACTTCGATGCACGCCTTCTGCCCCAGCAGCTTGTCGAAAGCGACGGTCGCGGTGTTTTCCGCGAGGAGGTCGAGGTGGAACTGAAACAGGCTGGAGAGAGCTTCCTGGCCGGAAAAGCTCTCCAGCAGCAGCGTATCTTTGTCCAGCGGCGTATGGATCTTGATGAACCGTTGTTCTTGCGTGAAAGGCGTTGTCGCCACCGTTGCCTCCTGTTCGCGAGTTCAGCCCGCGCTCTGAGGACCACCCCAGGCCGGCGGAACCGGCTTGCTCAGTTGTACGCGAACGCGCCGTCGGGTCCGGTACTGACGTGAATGGCGCTCAGCCTCTGGCGTTCCGCCAGTCCGCCCAAGATCCGCCGGGAGATTTCCGGCAAGAGCGTGTTGGTGAGAATATTGTCCACGTTGCGCGCTCCGCTTTCGACTTCGGTGCAGCGCCGTGCCACTTCTTCCACGAGCGGGTCGTCGTAGGTCAACTGAATTCTGTGATTCTCGAATAGCCGGCGCTGAATCTTGCCGAGCTTGAGCGTGATGATTTTCTTGAGGGCCTCGTCGCGCACCGGGAAATAAGGAATCACCACGAGGCGGCCCAAAAAAGCTGGTTTGAAGATCTTGTTCAGTTCCGGCTTGAGGGCTTTGACCAAACCATCCGCACTGGGCATGGTTTCGGGGTCGGCGGTCAGCTTCATGAGCGTATCGGTGCCGGCGTTCGAGGTGAGGATGATGATGTTGTTCTTGAAATCGATCTCACGGCCTTCGCCGTCCTCCATCATGCCTTTGTCGAAGACCTGGAAGAACAGCTCCAGCACATCGGGATGGGCCTTCTCGACTTCATCGAGCAGGACCACCGAGTATGGCCGGCGCCGCACGGCTTCGGTGAGCACGCCGCCTTCGCCGTAGCCGACGTATCCGGGGGGCGAACCTTTGAGAGTAGAGACGGTATGCGCTTCCTGGAACTCGGACATATTGATGGTGATCATATTGCGCTCACCGCCGTAGAGCAGATCAGAGAGTGCAAGCGCGGTTTCGGTCTTGCCGACGCCGCTTGGCCCCACCAGCAGGAAGACGCCGACGGGCTTGTTGGGATCCTCGAGGCTGGCGCGCGCCGTGCGGATACGCTCGGCGATAGCGGCGAGCGCATGCGATTGGCCGATGACGCGCTGCCCGAGGGTCTGATCGAGCGTGAGCACGGACTGTACTTCATCCTTCAGCATTTTGCCCACGGGAATGCCGGTCCACGCGGAAATGACGTCGCCCACGATCTGCGCGTCCACACACACGCGAATGAGCGGAGTTTCGCCCTGAACCCGTTCGAGGTCGGCGTTCAGCTTGGCGTGTTCCGCGCGCAGCGGCTCGGGATCGAACGCCGTTTGCACTGCCGTTGCCTGGCCGTCTCCGGAAACCGCCTGGGCGGACGCTCCAGTGCCTTCGAGTTTCGACCGCACCTCGCGGATACTCGACACGAGGTCGCGTTCCTTTTCCCAGCGCTCGCGCATGGCGGCAAGCCGGCCTTCGGTTTCGGTCCGCTGATTGGAAATCTCCGCGAGGCGCTCCTGATGATCGGCTCCCAAGGCGGTTTCGCGTTCGAGAACACGCGTTTGCACGGCGAGGTCGTCAAGAGTGCGAGTGGCGTCCTCAATTGCGGGCGGAATGGAGTTCTGGCCCAGAGCCAGGCGCGCGCAGGCGGTATCGAGCACACTGACGGCCTTATCGGGAAGCTGGCGATCCGGCAAATAGCGATGCGAAAGTTTCACCGCGGCGGCCAGGCCCTCATCGAGAATGCGGACGTTGTGATGCTTCTCGAGCATGGGCACCAGACCACGCAGCATGACGCGGCACTTTTCCTCGGTCGGCTCCTCCACCTTGACCACCTGGAAACGGCGTGCCAGGGCGGCGTCCTTCTCGAAGTACTTTTTGTATTCGGACCATGTGGTGGCGGCAATGGTGCGCAACTCACCGCGCGCCAAGGCGGGTTTCAGGAGGTTGGCGGCATCGTTCTGGCCCGCCTGTCCACCGGCGCCGATCATGGTGTGGGCTTCATCGATGAACAGAATGATGGGAGTCGGGGAAGACTTCACTTCCTCGATTAATCCTTTGAGCCGGTTCTCGAACTCGCCCTTGACCCCCGCTCCGGCCTGCAACAGCGCGAGATCGAGCGTGCGCAGCGTGACGTTCTGTAGCACGGGTGGTACGTCGCCTTGAGCGATGCGTACGGCGAACCCCTCGACCACCGCGGTTTTGCCGACGCCGGCTTCTCCAGTCATGATCGGATTGTTTTGCCGGCGGCGGGTCAGGATGTCCACCACTTGGCGGATTTCGAAGTCGCGGCCCAGCACCGGATCGATCTTGCCGGCCTTCGCGCGCTCGGTGAGATTGATGGTGTATTGATCGAGATTGGGCGTCTTACCACCCCCGGCGCGAGGTTGTCCCGCCCCGGCTGTCGCGGCGCCGGGTTCTTCGGCGGCGGCAGTGATGGCGTCCTCGTGCGAGCCCGCGACGATCTGCACCAAGTTCTGGCGCAAAGCGTCAGGTTGAATCTTTTGCAGCTCCTTGCTGACGTCGCGGACAATGCGGATGAGATCGTCGTTCGAGTAGAGCGCCAGAATGGTGAAGGCCGAGCGGATTTGGCCGGCGCCGTAGTCCACTGAACCGAGCAGCCACGCCTCGGTCAGCATGTGGACCAGCATCTGGCTGAGCACGGGACCGCGGCCGTTGCCGGTCTTCATGCGGTCGAGGCTGCGCGTCAGCTCCGTGGCCAGGCGCGACTTATCCACGCCGAAATGTTTCAGGATGTGCTGGAGATCGCTATCGGTCTCATCGAGCAGCTTCACCAGGTAGTGCTCGATTTCCACCTCATAGTGAGTGCGCGAAGCGCACAGCCCCACGGCAGCTTCCAGCACATCGCGGGTGGTCTGATTGACTTTTCCGAAAAAGAATTTCCAGTTTTGCAGCATATAGAGTCCTCAAGAAACTTGTAAGACGGTATCGCCCGGGTCGCGCCGGAAGGGGGCGGATTTCATCCAGGTAACCCAGCCAAGCTGTGGGACGGCGCCCTCGTCGGCCCCCAACTCACAGGGCGGCACCTCGTCCCGCTTCAAAATCAACTGCACCTCAAAATCAAATTCGGTTTCGGCGAAGAAGCCGAGCAGCCCCAACAACGGCCGGTACGCCGTGCCGTTGGGCAGAAAGTCCAGATATTGGGCCAAAGTCAAAGGCCCCAACTGCACCCGCACACTGGACTGCTGATCCCAGATCTCATCGCCCACCACCGCTCCGAGGCCCACTTGTTCCGACGGACTCAGCTGATCTTCGAAGCAGCATTGTGTATCCCGATCGAGCTTGAACCAGCCGCCGGCAAATTGTTCGATTTCGACGGGAACATCGAAATAATCCTGCAGCACCTGGCGTAAGGCGATGGCGGAGCGCGGCTGCTGCGCCAGCAGTCCCGCATAGTAGATCAGCGAGTCATCGGTCACGGCCTGGCGGTTTTGCAGACCCTCGGTGCCAAGTCCGATGAGGTCCAGCAGGTGATGCGAGAAGCGATCGCGTTCGCCTCTCTCGTACGCAACCATGAACCTGTATTTCTGCCAGGCTTGGAAGAATAGCGAGATGATCCGGTGATTGAAAATGTCGAAGAAGTCTCGGATGGCGTGGTCTTTGGCGCGGCCACGGCTGATGACGAGCTCGGTATAGTATTGCGGCAGAACCCCCAGCGGTCCGGTCAGACCCATGAAGTTCACGCACATCCGGGCGGGCCGATTCTCCACCCGTGTGAGGGAATAGAGTTGGCTCGGGGGAAACGAAGTGATCGAATGCGCGCCAAAATGCACCACTTCGCGCGACGGGTTCACAAACAAGCCCACCGGCTGGCGTTCGGGCATCAGGCGCTCCAAGAGGCGGACCGCCTGGAAGAAATCAAAGCAGTAAGGCTCGCGCTCCAGCGCGTTCCAGATCTCCGGAGTCGCGCGGCCGGCGGCTGTCGTGGCATCCGGCTGGGCGCCGGTAGATTCCCCGATTACATCAAGATCTTGTGTCCCGCTCTCGGCGGCCACTGCTCTAAGTCCTCCCTTCTCTGGCCCGTGCGGACAACCAGCTGGCTGAAGCTGTTCAACGAAACGTACAGCGCCAGGAAACGCTCCAGGACGCTGGCAAACAGGTAGACGCCGCCACCAACGAACTGGTCTTCATCCAGCTCCAGCCGGACGCGTGTGCCCCGCGCAAAACTGATGCCGTACTCGGAAATGACGCGCGCGAAATGCCGCTCGCTATCCAGCTTCGTGATCCCCTCAATCTGCTTCTGAATATATGCCGACTCCGTGAAGTTGTAGAGGCGCAGGATGTGCTGCAATGACTGCCGACCGTCCTCGACGAGCGACAGATAATTCAGCGAAAGATGTGAGATCAGACGCCATAGCGCGTTGCGCCCGGTGGGCGGGCGGATGGTGCCAGCCGGCTTCTTGAGCATCACAATGCGTTTGATCGGCGCGGCGCCTTCGAGGTCCAGGTCTCCCTTCTCATTGCCGAACGGGAGCCGCGACGGCAGGTCGCCATTGGTGCAAGTGAGGCGCACGGTGACCGTGTCGACGTTGGGCCGGATGGGCTTGCCGGACATGTCCACTAAGGAAAGGTAGACGTCGATGGCTTCCGAGTTGCGGCGCGTGGAGGGCCGGCGCGAACTGTGCCAGAACGTTTGTTTCTTGTCCCGCATGGTGGAGTGCCGGTAGGAGTAGAAGGGCTCGAACTTAATGGAGTCGTGCGAAGCCGGATCGAGGCTCACCACTTCATCCACCGAGAAGACCTCCATGGCGTCCTGGCGGGACACGTCGGGCACGATGGGATATTCGAAAACCGTGTGGCTCAGCAGAATCGGCTCCGCGGTTTGGGGAAACAGGTTGACGATGGGCGTGCAGTTCAGCTTTACCGTTTTATCCGACACGCCGGTTTCGAGCTGCTGCTGGCGCTCGGCGCGCTCAAACCGGGAAATCAGAATGAGGACCTCCGCCCGGTCTTTGAAACCCGCTTGGGCGAGCCGCTCGAGGCTGCAAAGGTCGAAGAAAAAAAACTTGTCGGGGAAAGCGAAGTACTCCTGCAACAGCCGGTAACCGAGGAAGGAACGCAGCGGGTAGGGGAGCGTGCCTTCGTTGTCCGCGAAACCAACGGGGCGCAATTGGTCCGGCTCGAGCCAGATCGGCTTCACGCGCGAGCCGCTCGCGGGATCGCGAATCACGATCTGGGTGCATTTTCCGCTCAGCAACTCATACAGCGTATGGACCAGCGCGCCTTCTCCGTTCAAATGCAAGCGCAGCGAGCGCAGATCCAACTTGTCGAACGTCACATCCTGAAAGCAGCGGATTTCGAAACGCAGCGCGGCCGCGGCATCGGACTTGAGGGGCGGTTGAAAGCGGTCGGGCGTACGCCATTGCGGATCCACCAGCCGCAGTGGCCAGAGCGTGGTGTCGTAACAGGTGCGGTACTTGCAAGGGACGCCGTTTACCGGAGGCGAATAGAGGACCGACCCCTTGGGAATTCCCAGGCCCGTGCTCAGATTGCCCTGGGCCGGATCGAGATCGAACTCCACGGTGCACATGGAGGGGATGGGCCGCAGGTAATGCGGATAGAGCACGGTCAGCAGCGCTTCCGTGATCTCCGGAAACTCGTCGTCAATCTTAAGATGAACACGCGCCGCCAGAAACGCGAACGCTTCCAACAGGCGCTCGACATGAGGGTCTTTGCTCTCATTAGGCTCGAGGATCAGCCGTCCGGCGATTTTCGGGTATTTTTCCGCGAACTCTGCCCCCATCTCATGCAGGAACGTCAGCTCGCGCTCGTAGTAGAGCAGCAAATCATCCCGCACTTTGCTCTCCCTTCACCTGGTACTCGCCACTGCTGAGCTCGAGGACAGTATCAAACGAAATGAGCTCGGGAGCCGGATCCATCAGCAGCAAAGCTTCAATCTGGAAGCGAAGCTGGCGGCCGTTGTTGGAACCGGAATCGATGAGATTCACTTTGACGCCGCTCAAACGCGGCTCGAAGGTGGAGACGGTGTTCTCCAGCATGCGCAGGAGGCGGTTGCGGTCACGAATGGAATGGCCGCTGAGGTTACTGACATCCGGCAACCCGTAGCCGTAGAGCGAGCCTTCGAGTCCCGGAAACGCTTCGGGAACGCCGCCAGGGATCTGGCGGGTGTTGAGCAGCCACTCGAGATCGCGGCGCAACGCGGCCTTGAGCTGCCGAACCGATTGCGCCCGCGACGGCAGTGGTTCCGCTCGTACGCCGGGTTCGAGATCTATGAGCCGCTCGATCACCGACTGCGTGACGGTTTCGTCTGTTTCCCGCCGCGCCATGATTTATTTCGCGCACGCCAGCGCCTGCACGGGGTCGAGACGGCAGATGCGGGCGTATAGCTTGCGCTTGATCTCGGGATCGCCATCCAACTGGTTCATGCAACGGAACAGCAAGGCCAGAGGATGCGCCAAGATCTCTGATGCCTCCCATTCCTCCAGTTTGCGCTGTTCGATTTCGTCGGCCATTTCGTACAGGATGGGATACGCGATGGCTTCATGGCCGGTGGACATGCAGATCTGGGCCAGTTGAATCTTACGCTGAAAGCGCGCCCGGCCGGAACGCTCGTGTGCGATTTCGCGGCTTAGCACCTCGACTGCCAACTGCACATCACCCGAACGCGCCGCATCCATGGCCACTTGGAAGGCATCGGGCGGAGCCGATTCTCCCCCCGCGCCGTTCGATTCCGCTTTCGGCGGTTCCATAGCGCCAAGTCCGCTGAAAGGGTCCGCCGCCTGTGGCGGGGCGACAACGTCTTTTAGCCACGCCTGGGTTTCCGGGTTAGCCGTAGGCGTATCGTCGGCCAGCGTCCACTGAGGCAATTGCGGCAGGTCGGCCAGCAACGAGCGCATCTCGGAGCGGATGGCGTTGGCGATCACCGGCTGACCGTACTCCTCCAGGGCCTTCACGGCGTACCGTTGCAGATCGAGCCAGGCTCTTGCGCAGGGCAGAGCCATGGCGTTTTCGGCGGCCTCGATCAAGTCCGCCCAGTTGCCCTCAACGGCCAAACGCTTGAGTTCCTGCCGAACCTGGGTCGCCGGCGGCGCGAGCAGTTCGAGGCTCGGCGAATCGCCTCCCAAGCGCAATTCGCCCCAGCGCAATCCGCGCAGCATGAGATAGGGCGCCGGGCTATAAGGATCTTCTCGCCGTAGATACTTCGCCACTACCGCTACGCGCGAAACCGCATCGTCTTTGTCGGCTGGTTCGGCGCTGACGGTTTTGTGCGGCCGTGCCGGAGCGCTTTCGGCGCCGGCTTCCTCGACGGCGCCTTCCTCAGCGGCGGTTTCCACCGCAGGCTCTTCGTCCGGTTCCAGCTCGCGCTTTTTCTGCAGCAGGCTGTTGACGGTGGAACGGACTTCTTCCAGCGCGCCGCGCAATCCGCTGAATCCCGGCTTTACCTCGCCGAATTTCGGCTCGCAGGCCGCGTCCAGGGCCTCGATGGCCTCCAGACACTCGTCCAAGCTCTGTTTGCTCTCGACATAAAAGGCCTTCGGTGTGGCATTGAAGGCGGAGTCAAAATCTTCCCCGGTTACCTTGCCTTCCGCAATAGCCTGGGCGCGCGCCTCGGCCTTCTCGGTGGTTGCCGCGGCGTCGGCTTCAAAGCCCACGGCGCGCGATTGCTTAAACTGGAACCAGTCCAGTCCACTGCGCGTGATCCCCACCTGGTAGACGGCTTGATCGAGCCTTCGCCCATATGGGCCTGATCCGGACTTTGAACCCAGCCAATCCAGCGGCGCCGCGCGCATCTCCACATCGCCGTCTTCGATTTCCGGATGCAGAGTTTCCCAGAAGTTCTCGACTAGGCCTTGGATAGTTTTCAGGCCCGCGAGTAGCCCGGGGAAACCTTCGCTGCGCAGCGCGGCTTCCGTGAGCCAGGCCGCCAACTGAAGGTCTTTGCTCTTGGTAGCCAGCGCTTCGCCTGCCAGTTTGATGACCTGCTTCCAATCCGCGACCTTGCGCTCGTACGCCCACTCGCCCTGGGGCGCGTCGTCTTCTTCGCGCCGCGCTTCCTTGATCTTGTCGTAAATCGGGGCGTAACGAAGACTTACGCCACTCGGATTGTTACCCGAGATGGGGTTGAGCAGATCGTCGCGCAGGGGCATGGGAGATTACGGGGCCGCTTGTGCGGCGGCAAACTCCAACTTGCGGATTTCGAGAATGGGGATGTCGTCCTCGTCAACTGAGAACATCTTCTGTCCGACGGGAACCACCGTGCCTGTCCCGTCGTCCTGCCAGTCGGTGGCTCGGCCCAGCCGCACCTGGTTGTCAGAATGCCTCCAGGAAAGGGGAGAGAGTGTGGGCAGCAAAACCTCACCCAACTCCTTGCCCTTGAAGGCCGGCCCCGTGCGCACGATGGCTGGTGTCCATAGCAAGTCGCGCAAACGAGTAGGCGCCTGCAATTCCACTGAGGCAATGTGGTGCAAGGGAATCCAAAGATAGTCGCCGGCGGCAAAAACTTCGAGCCGTGTATCCAGCCGCGGGTCGGCGTCGCAGAAAAACTCAAATGGCTTGCCGTTCAACGTGCCGGAGAGTGGTGCGTCGGATCCCGGTTCTTTGATGGGATAGTCTTTCTTTTCGAAAATTGTCTGGCGAATGCGTTCGGCATGCAGCGCCGCGCGATAAAGCAAAGCGCCCATCTCCGCCGACTGCCCATCCGCCGCAAGCACGTCGAGCTGTTTTTCGGCGCGCTGGTAGTCCCCGGCGAAACACAACAACTCGAACAAGAAAGTGCGGCGCCTGGCGTCCGCGGGGTTCTCCCGTAACTCAGCGCCAAGCGCCTGCACTGCCTCGTCGAGCTTACCCGCCTGGAACAGCTCTTGAGCTTTCATGTCTAGGGTCGAAATCCAGCCCGCTGCCTAAAAGTGTTTGTTCGCCTTCAGGTCGTAACCGGCCTTGACCGAGCCGCCCAGCGTTCCGTCGGCCTTCTGCTCCTTGTACTCAAACTCAATTTTGGCGAAGTTCAGCGAGATCTGGTCATTAGGAAGCACATCGCTGCTCCCCGAACCGCCGGTTTGATAAGACGACACCAGAAAATCCGAAAACGAATATTTCACAAATTCCTGCTGTTCCTTACCAGCCTTGCGACACGTCAGAACGGCTTTTTTGATGTGTTCGCCCGTAGCGCAAGCGAGCAAAAGTTTCGGTGACGCTTTGTTTACGTTCATCACAAAGTGGAAGTCTTGCATCGAGACTTTGCCGGCTCCGCCTCCGCCGCCCCCACTATGAGTTCCACTTTGTGTTGCGCCGAAAGACCAGGAGTAAAGCTCGATCTCACCCTTGTGCTTCGAGTCCTGGCTCTCTCCATCAATTCCGTCTATCTTCAGAAAATAGTCTACTGCCGCCATATGGCACCTTCTCCTTTTTCATTACAAAATTTCGACAACCCCAAATTCTACTTCCTGGCTGATGGCGGCAATTCCGCCACCAGGCGCAAGGAAACCGAGAGTTCATCCAACTGGAAGTGCGGTCTGAGAAACGCCACGGCGCGATACACCCCGGGTTTACCGGGGACTTCGCTCACCTCAATCGAAGCATCGCGCAGCGGATGGCTGGCCTTGGTGGCCTGCGAGGCGTTATCGTCGGGTGTCACATAGTTAGTGATCCACTGGTTCAGGAACCTCTCGCAATCCGACCGCGACATGAAGCTCCCGATCTTATCGCGCATCATGGCTTTCAGGTAATGCGCAAAGCGGGAGACCGCCAGAATGTAAGGTAGCTGCGCCGAGAGGCGCGCGTTGGCGTTGGCGGCTTCCTTGTCGTAAAGCTTAGGCTTCTGGCAGGACTGGACACTGAAGAAAGCGGCGTAATCGGTGCCTTTGCAGTGCACCACCGGCGCGAAGCCCTGATCCGCCAGCTCTTTCTCGCGGCGGTCGCTGATCTGCACTTCGGTGGGGCACTTCAGGGCAATGTCGCCTTCGTCGGTCCGGAAGTTATGGGCCGGCAACCCTTCGACCAAACCGCCCCCTTCCACACCCCGGATAGAGGCACACCAGCCAAACTGCGCGAAAGACTGAGTCAGCCGCGCGCCCAGCGCCCAGGCGGCATTAGCCCAAAGATACTTGCTGTGGTCCGTGCCATCGACGTTCTCTTCATAGTTGAATCCATCCACCTGCACGTTATCCTTGCCGTAGGGCAGCCGCATCAAAATGTGCGGAAGGCACATAGCCACGTAGCGCGAATCCTCGGATTGCCGGAAGGACTTCCACTTGGCATACTCCGTCGTATCGAAAATCTTAGCGATGTCGCGCGGCGCATCCAGACTGGTGAAGTTCTCCATGTTGAACATATCGGAAGAAGCTCCGGTCAGAAAGGGCGCGTGCGCTGCCGACGCTACGTTGGAGAGTTTCTCGATCAATTCGAGGTCTTCCGGGTTCTTGCCGAATTCGTAGTTGCCGAGCAGGGCGCCGAAGGGCGCTCCGCCGAAAACGCCAAACTCTTCCTCATAGACCTTCTTGAACAACGCGCTCTGGTCGAACTCCGGGGCGCGCTGCAGATCCCGCAGCATTTCCCTCTTGCTGCAATTCAGGATCTTTATTTTGAGTTGGTCGCTGGTTTCGCTCTGGTCGAGCATGTACTTCAACCCGCGCCAGGAGGCCTCCAGCTTCTGGAATTCGGCATGATGGAGAACCTCGTTCAATTGAATGGAAAGCAGGTGATCGATCTGCGCGATGCGCGCGTTGATCATCGACTCGGTGTCGCGCGAGACGGTCATCTCACCCTGCAACACCTGGCTGACGAATTCCTTAATCAGGCTCTTGCCGCGCTCGCGCGCCGCCGGATCCTTGCCCAGGCGCCCCTGCTCCACGATCTGATCCAGCAGACCGCCGCCCGCTTGTTGTTCCGCAGTTTGAGTTGCAACCGCTGATTTTTCTTTCTCAGGCATTGGACTCTCCCTCCGGCTTCACTTCATCCTTCAGCTTGCCCATCTTGTCGGTATTGTTGATGGCGTCCTGTAACAGTTCATCGAGCTTGTCGTTGCCCTGCAGGCTGCCGCGCAGATCAGAGAGCTTGGTCCGCAACTCCAAGAGTTCCCGCAGCGGCCGCACCTGGCGGGCCACCTGCTCCGGTTCGAAATCCTGCAGGCTCTTGAAGTTCAGGTCTACTTTCAGTTGGCCGGCATTGGGGTCATCGCTTAGCTTGTTCTCGACCGAATACGCCAGATGGGGCTTCATTCCGGCCAGTACGCTATCGAAGTTGTCGGGGTTCACCTCTACGAACTTCCGGTCCTTCAACCGCGCCATGGCCTCGGTGGGCTGGCCGGTAAAGTCCCCAAGTACCCCCATGACAAACGGCAGTTCCTTCAATTCGATCGCGCCGCCAACTTCCACGTCATAGGTGATATGCACGCGTGGCGACCTCACCCGATCGAGCTTATGTTGTGTGCTTTGTCTTGCCATTCTGCAAATCCTCCCTCCCGATTAGAATCCCGTGCTGGCTCTTGTGGGTGCACCCGTCAATCGGAGCCAACCACCGCGAAGCAGGGAATGCCGCAAATGAACGGGCGCCAGGCTGCTGTGAACGTTTGGCGCGGAGGTTCAGTTGGGAAGCTCTGGCCGGGTTCTGAAACGGGCACGGCACTCCTATGAACACTACACCGCTCCGCCACGGTGTCATTAACCGCGACGCTGCCAAACTCCCTGTCACGATCGAAAACAAGACTACACCACAACAAACGGAAAGACAAGTCCTCAAATGGCTTACGGGCAGACTGTCAAATTCAGGTGGCTGGCTGCACGATGCGCGCGACCGCACCCGTCTCGGTGGCGCCTGTTCCGCGCGATCCGCCAATCCAGAGGACATTCTCATTCCAACACCGCGTGACTCAGGGCAATCGGCTCGCCATACGGCCTTGGGCCTTTCCGCGCTCCTCGACATTCCGCGCAATTCCCTCAAGATAATTAAGATAGACGAAGCCCCTGGGCCAAAAGCCCGTGAAAAAATCCACCTTCCAAAAGCCGGAACTCCTATCCTTCCGGATAGTCGACTAGCTGAACGGATAGTGATCGGACCTCGCAACTCGTGTCACGCAGGAAGACAGCGTCGATCATCTTCGATTGCGGCCCGGTGTGCAATCCGCTAGATTGGGAGCGGAGGAATGGCCGAGTGGTTGAAGGCGGCGGTCTTGAAAACCGTTAGCGGGGTGACTCGCTCGGGGGTTCGAATCCCTCTTCCTCCGCCAGTATATTCAGGTCATTGAATTTCATAGAGTTACAGTTCTTTTCCGCTTTCTTCCAATGCCAGAACTCGCTTGGCTGAGCCAGGCCCATTGCGCAGCAAGCCGGTTCTGGGCAAAACGCAGCCGCCCTGCGGCCTTCCGGAAAACGACGTTCGCATATAATCCAGACGTGACGCGTAGAAACTCCCCGGACACCCTGAAAGCGCTCGTCGATTCGCTGCGGTTCGACCCATTTTACGTTGCGATCTCCCAGACTTTGACGACGAAGCCCGAAGACGAGAGGTGCTGGCTCGCTACTTCGACTATTCCATGAGTGAGGGTGACCGCCGGGGCCGCCTGGTCGTCTGGCCGGACCCATCCATCGGTGCAGCCGTGTGGTTGTTGCCGGCGGCGTCTTCCGTGTCCGACGCCGAGTCAGACGCTAAGGCCGCATTCCTCACCGAGGTGGTTGGCGCGCATGGTGCGGAAAATTATCACCGGATCGTCGATTTTATGTGGCCCCGAGCGTCGGCCGTCATTGACGAGTCCGCCTGGTACCTGTCAATAGTCGGCGTGGCCCCTTCGGCCCAGGGCCAAGGTATCGGTGCGCGCCTCCTCGAGGCCACGCTCGGAGAGGCTGACGAAGCTGGCGCCAACTGCTATTTGGAAACCTTTGACAGCCGCAACCCGCGCTTCTATGAGCGGCTCGGGTTTTCTTCCGTCGGATCCCACGTGGAGCCGGTCACCGCGTCGCCTTACACGATAATGAATCGGAGCCCGATACCGCGCTCGCGCTAGAAGTTCTGGCAAGAAGCCGCTAATCCTTGCTTAGGATTTTGGCGCCCAGCGCGCCGCCGGCGACACAGAAGAGCGTCATCATGAGGAACATCCCGGCCAACGATTGGAGCACTTCCACGGGGTTCTGCAAGCGTTTGACAGCTTCATCGATGGTCTTTTGATCAATAGCGAAGTCGCGGAGCTGATCCTTCACAGCGGCGAGTCCGCCGACGCGCTGAAGGGCTGCCATGAAAAAGGCGAAGATGAGCGAGAGCAGCACGCAGCTCAGCACGCCCGTGATCCAGCCCATGTGAGCGCCGCCCCTGACGGTCAGCCGCTGGCCGGTGCGGCGCTTGTAGATCCAAACCGAAAAGTACCCGGCGCCGAGCCACCACACAAAGAAGACGTAGTTAACCCCGGGAATCATCATTGTGAGGCACAAGAGCGCCGCCGCCAGCAGTCCCACGCGAAGAGCGACGGGATTCCGGAATCCGAGGGGAACGAGAGGAACTATGGGGGCCGCGACAGGCGGAGCCACTGGCACTGCGCCCTGCTCGGCTAATGCCGCCGCCACCGGCTCGTCACGCTGCGGTTTGCCGCACTTGTGGCAAAATCGCGCGTCGGGCGGGAGTTCGGCACCGCAGGTACAGAATTCAGGCATTAAGCTGAACGAAGCCTACTCGTTCAGTTTGACGCAGGCTCTCCCACGGAGGCAAGTGCGATGTGGGTCTGGCCGTGTTTCTCCGTGATGGCGATGATGCGCTTGTAGCCATCCTCGGTGTACTCCATATGCACACTGCCGTTGAACCTTTGCGTGATCATCCAGTGCGGCAGTTCGTGATGATAGAACTCTTTCACCTTCTCGATGGAGTCATCCGTCGTGTAATCGGCGGCGATAACGGTGAACGCCTTGTGGCCGGAGTCAAAGCTGAAATCCACACTAGCAGCGTGGTTGTTGTCGTTGCGAACGGCGTTGGGATAAACGGGCACGCCGATCAGCTTGGGATCGAGCTTTTTGTCCTCCTGCACGCGCAGGGAGCCGATAGGGGTGTCCACCTGGACGGTTTCGCCCTTCGCGGTTCGGGTCTTCTCGACGTGAATATTGTCGGCCACATATATGCCGGCCATGAAGACGCCCACCACAGCCAGGGCAGCCAGAATCAAGAACGCGGCGAGGACGCCTGCCAGGACTCCTCCCCGTTGCGAGCGGTTGCGGTTCATAAAAACTTGCCTTCCTCACGCCATACGAAAGCGGCGTGGAAAAAGTTCCCAGACGATCTTATCTGATTCCAAAGGCCGGCGGGTACCTGAAACCGGCTACCGGAACCGCACCTTCACGTCGGGCTTGTTCTCCAGATGTACGGTGTCGATGAACCGCACCCGGGCCGGCGTCAATGTCATGACGATGGATTGCGTGCGGGTGCCATCGCCAAAAAAGCGCACGCCCTTCAGAAGATTGCCGTCGGTCACGCCGCTGGCTGCAAAGACGATGTGATGGCCGGGGGCCAGCTCGTGGGTGGTGTAGATCTTCTTGGTGTCGTGGATCCCCATGTCCTGCATGCGTTCCCTTTGCTTATCGTCTTTCACGACCAACCGGCCGAGGATCTCGCCGTTCAAGCAGCGTAGAGCGGCAGCGGTCAGCACGCCTTCCGGTGCCCCACCGGAGCCCATCACCGCTTGCACGCCAGTCCCGGCAACGGCGGCGGCAATTCCCGCCGATAGGTCGCCATCCCCAATCAGCCGGATCCGCGCGCCGGCGTCGCGGATATCGGCGATCAGCTTCTCGTGCCGCGGGCGATCGAGCACCACCACCACCAGGTCATCCACACCGCGTTGCAACCGCCGGGCGATGGCTTTCAGATTGTGCTTGACTGGCGCATCCAGGTCCACGGCTCCCTTGGCGGCGGGGCCGACGATGATCTTTTCCATGTAGCAGTCAGGCGCGTGCAGCAAGCCGCCGCGTTCGGACGCCGCCAGCACCGTGATCGCGCCACCAGCGCCGGTGGAACAGAGATTGGTCCCCTCGAGCGGATCGACCGCGATATCGACGGTAAGCGCCTCGGTGTGATTCTTGGCCGACCCCACCTTCTCGCCGATGTACAGCATGGGGGCTGAATCGCGCTCGCCCTCGCCGATCACGATGGTGCCTTCGATGGCAATCGTGTCCAGGCAGCGCCGCATACTCTCGACCGCCGCCTGATCGGCGGTGTGCGGATCTCCCATGCCCATGGTGCGGGCTGAAGCAATGGCCGCATCTTCGACCACGCGCAAGACTTCCAGTGAAAGATCGAACATCCCCGTAAGCTCTTCCTGGACGATAACACAACTCCGGCGCCGGACAGCCATTTTGGGCTCACGACAATGCAGCATTACACTCAGACCTATGAGAACTGTGCCCTTTATCCTGTGCTCGTGTGTTGCTGCCTGGGCGCAAGCCCCGTCGGCGGACCCACAAACCATTCAAAGCCTGCTGTCCGAGGTGCACCAGCTTCGCATCGTGCTGGAACGCTCCGCTGCAATCGCTCCGCGCATTCAGATCGCCGTAGAGCGGCTCAAGCTCCAACAAGAACAGGTTGCGCGAACGTCGCGCGAACTGGCTGATCTCCGCGATCGCCTGGACAAAAGCCGGTCGGACCTTGCGCAAATGCAACAACATCTTCCATCGCTAGAAGCCGAGGTGAGCCAGGAAACCGATCCGTCTAGACAACGTGATCTGGGCGAGCGCCTCAAGTTCTCCAAGCTCCAATCCGAACAGGTGGAAAAGTCGACGCAGCAAATGCAAACCCGCGAGGGCGAACTTGCAAGCCAGTTGCAGTCCGAGCAGTCGAGACTGACCGAGCTAAACGATCGCCTCGACCAGATAGAGCGCGCGTTAAACGCACCGTAGAACTGGCTCATGGACCCTGTCACGGTTCTGGTACTAGCAAATCCTGCCGAGCCGCAACTGGCCATGCTCGACGACCTGCGGGGTGCGGCTGCGATTGCCATCGGCGACACACCCGCAGCTTGCGAGAATATCGCCCTTCATGCGGAAGTAATTCTCAACTGGATGTCCGGAGCGTCACTACTCCAGCGGATTTGGCCGATGGCGTCGCGGGTGCGGTGGGTGCATACGCGCTCCGCTGGACTGGATGGAATGCTGTTTCCCGCATTCGTGGAAAGCCCGGTTACGCTTACGAATGCACGCGGGGTATTCAGCGAGATTCTGGGAGAGTTCACCATCGGCGCGGTGCTCTTTTTCGCGAAGGACTTCCGGCGCCTGGTGACGAGCCAGATGGCCGGCAAGTGGGACCCGTTCGACGTCATCGAAATCCGTGGACAGACGCTGGGCCTGGTAGGTTACGGCGATATCGGCCGGGCGGTGGCTCGCCGGGCGCACGCATTCGGCATGAACGTTGTCGCGCTCAAGCGCCGGCCGGAGCTTACGCGCGACGATCCCGACGTTTCGCAGGTTTTCCCGCCGGAAGGCAAGCATGAGATGCTCCGGCAATCGGATTACGTGGCGGTGGTCGCGCCTTTGACGCCCGAATCGCGGGGCATGATTGCGGCCCCGGAGTTTGATGCGATGAAGACGTCGGCGGTGCTGATCAATATGGGCCGCGGACCGGTGGTCGATGAGACAGCGCTCGTGCGGGCGTTGCGGGAGCGGCGGATCCGCGGTGCGGCGCTGGACGTCTTCGATACCGAGCCGCTACCGGCCGGGCATCCTTTTTATATGCTCGATAGCGTGCTACTTTCACCGCACTCGGCCGACCAGACATCTGACTGGAAAGAGCGTACGATGCGATTGTTTCTGGAGAACTTTCGCCGGTACCGGGCCGGCGAGCCACTCCTCAATGTGGTAAATAAGAAGCTCGGTTATTGAGGTGATGATGCGCTTCCTTTTCATTCCAATCCTGTTGGCTGCCGCAGCGGCAGGCCAGACTTACCAACCTTCCGAGGCCAACCTGAAGGCGCGCGAATGGTTTCAAAACGCACGCTTCGGCATGTTCATTCACTGGGGCGTCTACAGCGTGCTTGGCGATGGCGAATGGGTCATGAATAATCGCAAAATGACAGTCGCCGAATATGAGAAACTGCCGCCCGAGTTTGACCCCACCGAATACAATCCGGTCGAGTGGGTTGCGCTGGCGAAGGCCGCGGGCATGAAGTACATCACCATCACCAGCAAGCATCACGATGGCTTCGCCATGTTCGGCACGAAGCAGAACCACTGGAACATCGTCGATGCGACGCCTTATAAGAAGGATGTTCTGAAAATGCTGGCCGACGAGTGCCATCGGCAGGGAATCAAGCTGTTCTTCTATCATTCGGAGCTGGATTGGCATAACCCGGACTACTTTCCGCGCGGCCGAACCGGCCAGACGGCGGGAAGGCCGGAGAGCGGCGACTGGAACCGCTACCTCGAGTTCATGGACAACCAACTCCGTGAGCTGCTCACAGGATACGGCGAGATCGCGGGCATCTGGTTCGACGGCTGGTGGGATAGACCAGACGCAAACTGGCATCTCGATCGCACGTATGGGCTCATCCACAGCCTCCAGCCCGCCGCTCTGATCGGCAACAACCATCATCGGCTTCCGTTTCCGGGCGAGGATTTTCAGATGTTCGAAAAAGATCTGCCGGGCCACAAAACCTCGGACTTCAACGCGACGTCGGAGGTGGGACAACTGCCGCTCGAGACCTGTGACACCATCAGCAACGCGTGGGGCTACAACAAGAACGACAAGCACTTCAAGAGCACGGCGCAGCTGATCCGGTATCTGGCGCGCGCCGCGGGTTACAACGCCAATTTTCTGTTGAATATCGGCCCCATGCCCAACGGAAAAATCCAGCCGGAGTTTGTGGAGCGCTTGCATGGAGTAGGGCAATGGCTCGATCACAACGGCGAATCGATATATGGTACGCATGGGGGACCGATTGCGCCGAGCTCATGGGGCGCGACCACCCAGCGGCCAGGGAAAATCTACGTTCACGTGATGGACTATGACGGAGATCTGCTCGCGCTTTCGAAGCTTCCCGCGGTGAAGGACGCCAAGACGCTGGCTTCAGGCGCGCCGGTTGAGGTCTCCGCGGTGAAAGGGGGCATCGTACTGCACCTACCCCAGGCGCGCGATGAAGCCGACACCGTGATTGTGCTCGAAACCGTGCAGTAACGCTAACCTCCTATCACCGCTTCGATGGGATTCGCCATCACACTCGCCATTGGCGCCATTGTGGCGGGGGCCATCGCTACAGTCGCCGGCTTCGGCATCGGCAGTATTCTCACCCCGTTGATTGCGCTCCATGCGGATACGAAAGCCGCTGTCGCCGCGGTGTCAATTCCGCACCTGTTGGGCACTACGCTGCGTTTCTGGAGACTCAGAGGGCACGTTGACCGGAAGGTCTTTTTCAACTTTGGTATCGCCAGCGCGGCCGGCGGCCTCATTGGAGCTGTGCTGCACGCCCACGCCGGCAGCCCTGCGCTCACCGCGTTATTCGGTGCGCTTCTGGTGTTTGCGGGGATGGCCGGCCTGACCGGATTTTCCGGCAGGATGCGATTCGGTAGGGTTGTAGCCTACATTGCGGGTGCGGCTTCGGGAGCCTTTGGAGGACTTGTCGGGAACCAGGGCGGCATTCGTTCCGCCGCGATGTTGGGCTTTCAGATTCCCAAAGAATCCTTCGTGGCCACAGCGACGGCGATCGCACTAATCGTCGACGCCGCACGCATCCCGGTCTATTTTCTTACGGAAGGTCACCGAATCTTGGCCCTGTGGCCTGCGGTCTCGATCGCCACGGCCGGTGTTCTGGCAGGGACGCTGAGTGGCGAAACACTTTTGAGGCGAGTGCCTGAGCGATTGTTTCGGTTCCTGGTCTCGCTTCTCGTTCTGGTCTTGGGTCTGTTCGAGCTGTGGCAGTTGCGATCGTGAGTCCGCATTTCCGAACGCGTCAAGCGCCCACGTATCGCGCATAGAGGCTGCGCGCCAGGCCGGGGTCTGTCGTGCCCTTGATGATCGCGCGGCCATCGGCAAAGATGGTCATCTCATACGGAGGTTGAGCGAAGCGCAGGGCGAACTCGTTCGCGCGGACTTCACCTAGCGCGGCCAAACGGAGTTTGAGCTCATTCAGATCCAGTGGCCGCGCTGCAACGTGTATCTGCACCGCGTTGCGCCCGCACAAGCTGATTGGCGCGCGCATTCCGCCCTTCAGGTAGACGAAATCGCGCCGAGCACACGTCGGGCAATCCGGATCACGTTCCGGCTGATCGGTCTGGCGGATAGTGCCCTCCCATAGGTCCATCCTGGTGATGTGCGGAATCACACGCTCACACCGTCCCGATAAAATTTTAACGGCGTCCGCGATCTGCATCGCGGCAACGGCGGCAGTAATCGCATTCAGCACGCCCGCCGTGTCGCAGGTTGGCTGTGCGCCCGCCGGCGGATCGGGATAGACGCAACGAAGGCACGCTGTGCGCCCAGGAATCACAGGCATCTCGATCCCGTAGCTGCCAACCGCCGCGCCGTAAATCCATGGCACGCCGCGGCTGACCGCCACATCGTTGATGAGATAGCGGGTCTCAAAGTTGTCGGTGCCATCTAGAATCACGGCAGCATCCGCCAACAGCTCCTCGGCATTTGTCGGATTGAGATCGGCGACCACGCTCCGAACGCCGATCGCGGAATTGATTCGCTGCAAGCGCCGCGCCGCTGCTACGGCCTTGGGAATCGCTTCGGCCGCGTCAGACTCCTCAAAAAGGAATTGCCGCTGTAGATTGCTTTGGTCCACGTAATCGCGATCGATGATGGTGAGGCGGCCCACGCCAGATCTCGCCAAAGCCATGGCGTGCAGGCTGCCCAAAGCGCCGCAACCAACGATCACGGCGTGCGCAGCGAGCAGACTTTCCTGTCCTCGCTCGCCGATTTCCGCGAACAGAATCTGGCGCGAGTACCGCTCTCTGTCGCCAGAAGTCATCTTAACCGATGGTAACAAACTTGCTTTCAGAGCCGTTATCATGGGCATGGTGTGGTTTCGATGTGTGCGCTTTATCGTGACATCGCTTCTATGCTGGGCCCTGCCATGGCTTCCAGCGCAGGCGCAAGCGCAATCGTTCGAAGGCAAACCGATCATCGAGATTCAATTCAGCCCGCGTGTCCAACCCGTTGCCGCCGCGGACCTGGCCCAGGCAGTCACCGTGAAGCAGGGCGCCCCGCTGCGGATAGCGGATGTCCGCAAATCGATTGAGAACCTGTTCGCGACAGGGCGCTACCAAGACATTGAAGTGGATGCGGAACCGCAAGGCAATGGCGTTGTGGTGCGCTTCCTTACGCGCAACAGTTGGTTTGTGGGCCGCGTTTCCGTGACGGGCAAGGTTGCCGAACCGCCGAATCGCGGCCAGATGGCCAGCGCCGCGGGCGTTAATCTGGGAGAGCCGTTTCACGAGGACGGCCTGGCGCAAGCTCAGGCGGGAGTCCACACGCTTTTAGTAGGTGACGGTTACTACGAAAATCACGTCACGCAGCGTGTCGACTACGATGCCCAAACCCAGCAGGCGCACATACAGTTCATCGTCGAGAGCGGCCCGCGCGCGAAGTATCATGCGCCTGTGTTGCTCGGCGAGCTGAAGATGGCGGTGGACCAGATCGTCGCGGCCACCAAGTGGAAGCGCCGGTGGGTCGGCGGCTGGCATCCCGTGACACAAACTCGAACGCGCGACGCCCTGGACCATGTGCGGCAGAGATATGAGAAGCAGCAGCGGCTTATGGCCTCGGTACAACTCGATTCGCTGGACTACGACCGCGATACGCGCCGCGTGACGCCGACTCTCCATGTCGATGCCGGGCCGGTTGTGGATGTCAAGCCGATCGGAGCAAAAGTCTCCGATAAAACAATGCGCCAAAATGTGCCTGTGTACGAAGAGCACACCGTGGATCGCGACTTGCTGGTGGAAGGCCAGCGCAATCTTCAGGACGCATTTCAGACCGCGGGCTACTTCGAGGCCGACGTCGAGTTTAAGCAGCAGCGGTTGCAGAATGACCGTGAGGAAATCGACTATCTGATCAACCTGGGCCGGCGGCACCGCTTCGTGAGCCTGCAGATTCAGGGCAATCACTATTTCAGACTCGACGCGATTCGCGAGCGCATGCTCATGACGCCGCGGACCTGGCAGATGCGGCACGGCCGCTACAGCGAAGCTCTGCGCCGCAGGGACGAGGACACCATTGCCGAACTATACGCCCAGAACGGATTCCACGACGTTCAGGTCACTTCCAAAGTAGTGGATGACTATCAAGGAAAAGTGGGCGATATTGCGGTTTTCGTGCTCATCAACGAAGGCGCGCAGTGGTTCGTTTCCAAGCTGGAGGTTGTTGGAATTCAGCAGTTGGATGCCACCAGCATTCTCCACACGCTCAGTTGCGCGGAAGGGCAGCCATTCGCCGAATTCAGCGTCGCCGCGGATCGCGACGCGATTCTTGCCTACTATTTTACCAACGGATTCCCTAACGCCACCTTCGAGTGGAGCTCCGCTCCCGGCCCTCAAGCCCACCACGTAGATCTCCGCTTTGTCATCTCCGAAGGCCGGCGGCAGTTCGTGCGCGACGTCATCGTGGAAGGACTGGAGAGCACACGGCCCTCTCTGGTCGCCAGGAATTTGTCGCTCGCCGCGGGCGATCCGCTGTCTCCCATTCAAATGGCTGACACCCAGCGGCGCTTGTACGATCTCGGCATTTTCTCTCAGGTCGACATGGCCATTCAGGATCCCGACGGAGAGGCTGCGTACAAGTACGTGATTTACGATATGGACGAAGCCCACCGGTGGCGTCTTGATGGCGGTCTGGGCGCCGAGATCGCACGCCTGGGCGCGAATGAAACCAGTCTCGATTCCCCGGCCGGCGCCGCCGGTTTTAGTCCGCGTCTCACTTTCGACGTCACCCGCCTGAACCTCCTCGGCCTCGGTCACACGATTAGCCTGCAAACGCGCGTCTCCACCATTGAGCAGCGCGTCATTTTTAGCTATCTCGCGCCGAGAGTCCGCAACCATGACAACCTCGACCTGACTTTTACTACCGTGTTCGACAACACGCACGGCGTCAACACCTTTGCCGCCAAGCGCGAAGAGGGATCGGTGCAGCTTGCGCAGAAGCTGACGAAGCCGTCCACGGTACTCTACCGCTTCAGCTATCGCCGCGTCAGCACGTCCGATCTGAAGATCGATCCCAACCTCGTGCCCCTGCTCTCGCAGCCGGTGCGCGTGGGAATCCTGTCCGCTAACTACATCCAAGACCGGCGTGACGACCCCGTCGAGCCCCACCACGGAATCTACAACACGGTTGATGTCGGACTCGCCTCCGGAATTTTTGGCTCACAAGTGAATTTCGTCCGCGGCTTGGCCCGCAATGCCACCTACCATCGAATTGGGAAGAAGCTGGTGCTGGCACGTCAGTTGACCTTCGGAGATATCATTCCTTACAACTACGGATCGCAGTTCACCAGTGGGTCGGAGGCGGTTCCTTTTCCCGAGCGCTTCTTCGGTGGCGGCGGCACTTCACTTCGCGCTTTCCCAGAAAATCAGGCCGGTCCCAGGGATTTGACAACCGGATTTCCGATCGGCGGCAATGCCCTCCTATTCAACAACACGGAACTGCGCTTTCCCTTGCTGGGGGATAATATCGGCGGAGTTCTCTTCCATGATGCCGGCAACATTTATTCCAGCCTGGATAAGATTTCCTTCCGTGTCCGCCAAGAGAACCTCCAGGATTTCGACTATATGGCGCACGCCGTCGGCTTCGGTCTCCGTTACCGCACGCCCATTGGGCCCGTGCGTGTTGACCTCGCGTACAGCCTGAATCCGCCGAGTTTCTTCGGATGCAGTGGGAACATCGACCAACTGGTGAATTGTGGCAACAATGCCGCGCTTCGCACCAACCACACCGTTGGACATTTCCAATTCTTTTTTTCGATTGGACAAACCTTCTGATGACCGCGCATATAGCTCTTTTTTTCGGCCTTCTGATAGCTGCCTCCCGCGCGGAGATCATCGATCGCATCGCCGTCACGTTGGACAATCAGGTCATCACCTCGAGTGAGGTCACGCTAGAGATCCGGCTCACCGCGTTCCTGAATGGGGACCCGTTAGACTTCAGCCCGGGTGCCCGGCAAAAGGCGGCGGGTCGCCTCATCGAGCAGAAACTGATTCGCAGGGAAATCCAGATAGGGCGTTACACCGCGCCTTCTCCCGAAGAAGTGGAGCCGATGCTCAAGGAAATTCAGGGCCAGCGGTTTCACAGCACTGAAGAGTATCGCCAGGCCCTGACAAATTACGGCGTCTCGGAAGACGAGTTGAAAGCCCACCTGTTGTGGCAGCTTACCCTCCTGCGCTTCATCGACATTCGCTTCCGGCCCGGCGTGCAAGTGACGGACGCCGAGATTCAGTCCTACTTCGACGGCCATCAGGCCACATTGCAGCCGCAGCCCGGGACTTCCAAAAGATTGTCACTGGATGACCTCCGCAGCCAGATCCGCAAGACCTTGACGGAACAAGGCGCCGACAAGCGACTCGACGCATGGCTGGCCGAGGCCCGCAAGCGCACGCGCATCGAGTTCCATAAGGAGGCGCTTCAATGAGCCGCCGTTCCAGGTGGGCACTCATCATCGGCGCGTCAATGCTCGGGCTGATGATTCTGGCCGTCGTGGCGGGCATCTTCGTTGCGCAGAGTTCCTGGCTGCGGGATCAAGTGCGCCAACGTATCGTGGCTGAGACTGAAAAAGCCACCGGCGGGCGCGTTGAGATCGGGTCGTTTCAATTCGACTGGGACACTCTGACCGCCAAGTTGAACGGCTTCGTCATCCATGGCTCCGAGCCGCCCGGCTCGGCGCCGCTGCTGCGCGTGCAGTTCATCGAGGTAAAGCTAAAAGTCATCTCGTTTCTAAAAAAGACCGTGGACGTCGAGTCGGTGGACGCCAGCGAACCGCAGGCGCATCTAATCATCTATCCCGATGGAACCACCAACGTGCCGCAACCCAAAACGCCACGTACCTCAGGCAAGAGCCCGGTCGAAACCATTTTCGATCTCGCCATCGGGCGATTCAGCGTGCGGGATGGAATGTTCCAGGCCAATTCGCAGAGGACGCCTTGGAACGCCGCCGGCGAAAAGTTGCACGCGCAGCTCGTCTTCAATCGCGACGCGCCGAGTTATGCTGGCGAGCTCTCTGTAGAACCGCTGCACTTCACCGCCAGCAAGGATCTGCCGGTGGCCATGGCAGTCAAGATTTCATTGGTCCTCGAAAGGAACAAGCTGACCATTTCTAGTGCCCGCTTAGACACTTCCCGTTCGCACGCTGAGCTCTCCGGCTCCATCGACAGTTTCTCCTCACCTGAGTATCGGCTTCAGTATACTGCGAGCGTATCACTCGATGAGTTAGTCAACACGTTGCGGTTTCGCGCTCGTCCCGAGGGAATTCTCCAAGTCACCGGCAACGCCTCATTTCGCGACTTCGCCCATTACCTCGTCGCCGGCAAGCTGTCCGGTGACTCGCTCTCGTTTGGTCAGGGGAAGGTGCAGGTGCGAGCAGTGCGCGCGGAATCGGAATTCCGCTTAGACCCCCAGAAGATCGATCTCACGGGTGTCCGCATTTCCGCGCTCGGCGGGCATTTCAACGGGCGTGCGCATATTGAGCAACTCGACCGCATCCGCCTCGAGGGAGAAGCAAGCGATTTTGATTTGCAGCGCGTAGCACAATCATTTGCACTCGGGCCCTTGCCCTGGGATGGCGTCCTATCTGGCCCCGTCGGTCTCACCGGGCTCATCAGCGAGCTCAATCAGGGGCGGTTCACCACGCATGCCCAGCTTGTGCTTTCACCGGCCCCCCAGCATCCGCCAGTACACGGCGTGCTCGATGCCCAGTACGACGGCTACCAGAATTCCGTGGACCTCGGCCGGTCGTTCCTCCAGCTTCCTTCCACGCGTTTCGATTTTGCGGGAACGCTCGGCCGCCAATTACGCGTGCATCTGCAATCCTCGGATCTCAATGAACTCTTGCCAGCGCTTGCGGTTGTATCCAACACCGCGCACCCCACTCTTCCAGTGCAGTTACAGCAGGGCTCCGCCGCATTTAACGGTACAGTGACCGGTCCGCTCTCCTCTCCTCAAATCGCAGGACACGTGGCGCTTCAGAACCTTGTTTGCCTGCGAGAGAAAATCGATTCGTTTGCGGCTGACTTGACGATTCGCGATTCCGGCCTCCGTGTCCAGAACGGTTCATTAGCCCGCGGAACTTTGCGTGCTCAGTTCGCGGCCACAGTGAGCTTGCACGATTGGAAGCCGGACAACGCCAGTGAGATCGTCGCGAACGCGTCCCTCCGTGGCGGGGACGTACGCGACCTGCTGGCACTCGTGGGCAAGGCCGGCGTTCCCGCTTCGGGATCCCTTTCCGGCTCAGTGCAAGTGAGCGGCCCGCTGGGCGCGCCCCGCCTCACTGGCGACGCAACAGTCGCCAATGGCGCATTGTATAGCGAGCCTTTCGACCGCCTGACCGCGCATGTCAGTTACGAGAACAACTTGGCCACAGTGTCCAACGCACAAGTCGATGCGGGTGCCAAGCAGTTGACCTTCGGAGCGACCTACACCCATGCTCCGAATGACTTCCTGAATGGCCACTTGACCTTCCAGGCTGCAAGTAACCGCATGCCGCTCGATCAGTTTCAACATGCCCGGCAAAGCCAGCTCCCGGTCGCCGGCAACATTCAATTGATTGCCAAAGGCACGGGCGAGATCGCCAAAACCCAGGTTGGCGCCAGTACGTTTGGCCTTACCGATCTGCATGCGGAAGTCGAGGGCCGGGAAATTCAACTGGCGCAGAGGCCGGTCGGAGCCGTGCACCTGACCGCCACCACTGCGGGATCAATACTCTCCGCACAACTCCAATCGGCGGTTGCGAATTCCGTCATCCGCGCCGACGGGCAATGGCGTTTGGCTGACGATTATCCCGGCGCCGTTCAAGTCACGTTTACGAAGCTCGATCTTCAGTCGCTGGAGTCCTGGTTGGGGTTGCCGGCTTCCTCGTTCAGGGCGTCCGGTTCACTCGAGGGAAAGGCAACCATTTCCGGTCCTGCGCTAAAGCCTGAGGCTTGGTCGGGTACGTTGGAAGTTCCACAACTGGACGTCGCTCCTCTGCCCAGTGACGCTGCGGGGAGCAACCCCGAAAGACTCGCGCTCCACAATCAAGGCCCGATTCGCCTCACCATAAAAGATTCCGTCGTGCACGTGGAGGCAGCGCGACTGACGGGCCAGGCCACCGATGTCACTCTCACGGGCACTGTGTCTTTCAAAGAGAAGAGCCCACTCGACCTCCGCCTGGACGGCAATATCGATCTGGCAACTCTCCAGGACTTCAGCCGCGACGTGGTCGCTTCCGGCAAGCTCATTGCAAACGCCGCCATTCGCGGACCGCTGGCACAGCCGCTCGTCATTGGAAAAGTCCAACTACAGAATGCCAATCTGAACGTCAGGACCCTTCCAAATGGACTTACAAACGCCAACGGCGTGATTCTGTTCACGGGAGACCGCGCCACCATTCAAAACATCACAGCCGAGTCGGGTGGAGGCAAGGTCACCATCACGGGGTTCGCTACCGCAAGGGGTAACATAACCGATCTGCACATTGAGGTTGCCGCCGATCACGTGCGGTTGCGCTATCCCGAGGGCGTAAGTACTCTCGCCAATGCGAAACTCACCTGGACTGGTACCTCGCAACGCAGCCTGGTGTCTGGCAACGTAACCATCCTCCGAACCGGTTTTACCCCACGCACTGATTTCGCTTCGATATTGGCGAGCTCCGCCCAGCCGATCCCCGTGCCGGCGGCGCAAACCGGGCTGCTGGGCGGCATAAATTTTGATATTCAGATCGAAACTTCATCCGATGTCCTGGTGGAATCCGAGATTGCCCAACAGATCCAAGCTGAAGCGAACCTGCGCCTGCGGGGTACGGCAACCAACCCGGCACTGCTGGGCAGGGTCAATATTACACAGGGCCAGTTGACCTTTTTCGGAAATAAATACACCATTGGCCATGGAACGATCTCCTTCTTTAACTCGGTCAAGATCGAACCAACTGTGAACGTCGACTTACAAACCAGGGCCCGAGGCGTAGACGTGACCATTACCCTTTCCGGACCGATGAATAAGTTAAATGTGACTTACCGGTCAGATCCACCCCTGCAATTCGCCGACATTGTAGCCCTGTTAGCTACCGGACGCGCCCCGACATCCGATCCCACTTTGGCCGCCAGCCAATCAGGAAACGCCGCACAAAGCTGGCAGCAATTGGGAGCTTCGGCGCTCGTGGGACAAGCTTTGGCCAATCCGGGGTCCGACCGCCTGCAACGTTTTTTTGGAGTCAGTAAGATCAAGATAGATCCGACACTTACTGGAATCACTAACCCCCAGGCACGACTTAGCATTGAACAACAAGTTACACCGGCCGTTACTTTTACTTACATTACCTACCTAAATCAAAGTAACCCACAAGTAGTTCAAGTCGAGTGGGCATTGAACAAGCAGGTATCTCTGGTAGCGTTGCGTGATGAAAACGGTCTGTTTGGACTGGACTTATACTTTAAGAAGCGATTCAAGTAAGAGCTTGCATTCCGCCTTACTTCTTCTGGCACCGCGGGCAGAAATGCGTTCCGCGCTGCGAAACCAGGATGCGCCGGATTTGCGCGCCACACCGTGGGCACGGTTTGCCTGCTTTTTGATATACGTTGTGCCGTACCTGGAAGCTGCCCTGCCGTCCGTCTACGTCGACGTAGTCCGAGACCGACGAGCCGCCCGCCGCAATCGCTTCCCCAAGTACGTTCCGAATCACCCCATGCAGTTTCTTGATTCGCTCCGGCCGGAGCCGCGCCGCAATGGCCAGCGGATGGATTCCCGCGCGAAATAAAGCTTCATCGGCGTAGATATTGCCGATGCCGCGCAAAAATTGCTGGTTCAGCAGCAGAGCCTTCATTTTAGTTTTCCTGCCGCGCAGCCGTTCGGCAAACTCAGGCAGCGTGACTTCCAGCGGTTCCGGCCCCAGTTTCTGCACGCGCGCCGGCAGGCCAGCACTCAGTTCGAGTCGCCCGAATTGGCGGCTGTCGTCGTAGAGCAATGCGCCCCGGTCCAGGGTGAGGATCGCGTGCGTGTGCTTTCCCGGCGCGCCGTTCATCAGCAGCTTTCCCGTCATCCCCAGATGCACCACGAACGACCGTCCGCCATCCAGCTCGATCTCGATAAATTTTCCATGCCGCCGGACGCCCCGCACTTTGCGTCCCGCAAGCCCCTCGGCAGTTGCCTCAGGATCGCCCCGCAGGACGCGCAAACAGCGGAACTCCGCGCTCACAATGCGCCGTCCGCGCAGCCGCGGACCGAGCGCACGCGTGATGGTCTCTACCTCAGGAAGTTCCGGCACTGGGCCTCACACCGTTAGTCTGTCGCGGCAAGAACGTTAATACCGCTTCCTGCGGTCGCGGCTCACCAAAGCCCGCCAGAAACTGAGCCGTGACCAAAGGGAGCGGTTGCGCCATGCTCTCGCACTTATTGCGGCAGGCCACTAGGCCGGAAGGTCCAACAAAATGTCGCCGCCCTCGATCTTCACTTCGCAGGTGGCGACTTTCTTCGTCGGGTCCATATCGTTCTCGCCCGTAGCGCAGTTCCATTCCCACGCGTGCCACGGGCAAACTACGTACTGGCCATGAATGGCGCCCTGCCCCAGCGGCCCGCCGCGATGCGGGCAGATCCCGTAGAGAGCCGTGATCTTGCCGCCCACGTTGCAAATCGCGTAGGGCGTGTCCCCCACCATCACCTCGTGAACCGAGCCTTCATTCATCTCGCCCACCGACGCCACTTTCACGAATGCCATGGACTATCCTCCGCCTGTCTTCGCCACTTTCGGCGCCGCGAAAATATCTTTCACCGGCATGCCGGCGTCGAACACCAGGTTGAAGAAACCCACCATCATTTCATCCCAGCTCTGATCGCCCCACGTCACTTCCTTGGTCGGGTCGGCGTTGTCTGGATTGTTCGGCGAGTTGTCAAAGTGCGCCGTGCATTCGATTTTCGTGCCTTTGGGCAGAAGGATCGGTTGCGCAAGGTTGTACCAGAGCTGCCAATGCCAGTTGTAGTGCGGCACGCGGAGCACCGTCTCCGTTTCACCGGTCGGATAGACGATGCGATATTCGAAATCCTTGCCCCGCCCGTGCATGTGCGGATGCACACTCGCCAGGGTGACCGTGCTCCCCAGCTCGAACGTCGCGTCCACTTTGTAGTTGGCATCTCCGGGTGGAATCTTGAACGTCCCGTTGGTGGCCGAGAGAGTCAGCACGCGCTCTTTCGGCGGCTCTTTCGCGAAGACCAGCCCGAACTTACTGCGATCCGTACTCGCCTTGCCGTTGGTTGTGTAGTGAATCTCCAGAACCAGATCCGATCCTGCCTTGATTAATTTGGCTTGCCCATTCGGCAGGATCTCGGGCGGCTGCCCCGGCGCATACCCGACCAGGAAATCACTCGGCAGCGCACTCGTATCCACGGTGTCGTCTTTGATTTTCGGAGCGACAAAGAATTCGCCCGGCTTGGCGGCGCCCCGCAGCCATCGCGATTCCGGCTCACGGATGAACAGAATCATATGGTGCACGTGCGCGCGATCGTCCGGCCTGGCTTCGGCGAACTGCACCCATTTGTCTTCCGTGAATCCCGAGGGCACAATCACTTTCTGATACTCGATCGTGCCCGATGCCGGAATTTGATACGCCCGAGGCAGCTCGAAGACCACGTCAGGCTTGGGGATCGACCAGCCGTCCAGAAAATCCAAAGGCGCCGGCAAATCCTTGGGATCTCCATCCGGCGCGCCCGCATCCGCCCAAGCCGCCAGAATGTCGGCGTCTTTCTGAGCGAGCGAACGGTCGTTGGAAAACTTCCCGTAGTGCGGATCCGCGAACCACGGCGGCATCTTCTTCATCCGCACGGCTTCTTTCATCGCCTTGGCCCACGGCCGCGCCTGCTCATAAGTAAGCAGAGAAAACGGCGCCGCCTCGCCCGGACGATGACACCCCTGGCAATTCTTCTGCAGCACCGGCGCAACATCCTTCGTGAACGTCACAGCCGGCGGGTTGGTAGCCGCAAGCGCGGTGAAAGCACAAAGAAATCCTGGTCCTGCCAGTTTGAGAAGCATGATCCCCGTATCCATTGGCCGCACTACAAGCATATCTCGACAACGTGGATCTTACGGTTCGGGTTACAACGGAAGCCGTCGGGGCAATCCAGCATTTCTAAGGGTTCCGATATATGCGTGCGCTGCCCCGCCTTGATTTCGAATCGATCGATCACAAAGTCTGAGTAGCCCCGGTGCGTTGCGCGAAGCGCATACATACCAGGCGTGATTCCGCTAAAACTGAAACTGCCCCACGCGCCTGTGACCATTGTCCATTGCCGAGTGTTCTTTCCGATTGGCGAGAGAGTAATCGTTACGCCCGCAAGAAACGCCCTGTCCATTCCCACAACCGCGCCATCCAACATCGTTTCACTAGACTGGGTGCGTTCAAAGTCGATTGTTGGCAGCTCCAGACGTGGCGGGCCACACTTGGCGATTTCGCCGAGTACCAATGAGATTGTTGGAACTTCCGTGTCTTGTGCCTCAACCACTCTGATCGACTGGCTGTGCCGATCGAAACCCGGCCCCGACACAAGCAACTCGTACGTTCCGGGAGTGACGGCGGCGAATCCGAAATGCCCTTTCGCATCCGTCTTCGTCGCTTCCACAGGCGCGACCTTCCCCTTGATCCGCAATTCAACATCAACGAATGGGACGAAAGCCCCGGTCGAATCAACCACTACGCCTTTAACGCTGCCCATCTGAGCAAGGGCCGTCACTTGAAGCACAGCGACGAGCGCAATCGAGCGTCCCACCATGCCGCTACTCCGACTTCAGTATTTCGGCACCCGCGGGTCCACCTTATCGCTCCAGGCCAGAATCCCGCCCTTCATGTTCTTGACCTTCTTGAATCCCGCCTGCTTGAGGAACTCCACAGCTTTTGCGCTGCGCATGCCGCTTTTGCAGTGCGCCACAATCTCGTCCGCTGAATTCAGCTCGTTCACGCGCTTAGGCAGCTCGCCCAGCGGGATCAGCTTCGCGAACGGGATGTTGCAGATCTGGTATTCGTGCGGCTCGCGCACATCGATCAGCACAAACCGGTCGCCGCGATCGATCTTCGCTTTCACCTCGACCGGGTCGATCTCACCCTCCGCCACTCCTGGCGCGGGCGCGGGCTCATGCCGCGGAATCCCGCAGAACTGCTGATAGTCGATCAACTTCGTGACCGTCGGATGCGTGCCGCAAACCGGGCATTCCGGATTCTTGCGCAGCTTGAGTTCGCGGAATCGCATGGCCAGAGCATCGTAAAGCAGCAGGCGGCCAACCAGCGGCTCCCCTTTGCCGAGAATCAGCTTCACGGTTTCGGTTGCCTGAATCAGCCCAACAACGCCTGGCAGAATCCCCAACACCCCGCCTTCCGCGCAGCTCGGCACCAGGCCCGGAGGTGGCGGCTCCGGATACAAACACCGGTAGCACGGCCCGCCCTGATATGCGAATACTGTCGCCTGCCCCTCAAAGCGAAAAATCGATCCGTACACATTCGGCTTTCCCGTCAGCACGCACGCGTCATTCACCAGGTAGCGCGTTGGAAAATTATCCGTCCCGTCCACGATGATGTCGTAGTCCTTGAACAGATCGAGCGCGTTCTCACTGGTAAGCGCAGTCTCGTGCTTGTCGATCTCGACGTAGGGATTGATGCCGCGCATGGTATCGGCAGCCGAATCCAGCTTCTTGCGTCCGACGTCGCTAGTCCCGTGGATCACCTGCCGCTGCAGGTTTGTAAAATCCACGACATCGAAATCGACGATCCCGATGCGCCCCACGCCCGCCGCCGCCAGGTACATCCCCAATGGTGCGCCCAGGCCGCCCGCGCCAATCATGAGCACCTTGGCGCTCTTCAACTTGAGCTGGCCCTCCATCCCGACCTCGGGCATGATGAGGTGGCGGCTGTAACGCAGAATTTCGTCCTTCGAAAGCGTGGCCGGCTGCGGAGGCGCTTCCACCGCCGAACCTCCGGCTATGCTGGGGACGATCGAGATCGTGTCGCCGTCTTGAACCGGCGTGGCGTCCTTCTTCAGATACCGTATATCTTCGTCGTTCAGATAGACGTTTACGAAACTCCGCAGCTTTCCTTCATCGGTATAAAGCTGCCGTCGCAGATCCTGATACTGCCCTGTCAGTGAGTTCAGTACCTCGCCGACCGTGGCACCACTAAGCTGCACGCTGTCGTGCTTATCCGCGTACTGCCGCAGCGGAGTTGGAATGAGTACTTTAGCCATTTGTTTCTTGATTCGCGTCCATTCGCGTTCATTCGCGGCCAGTGCTTCTTGCCGCCCCACTGTAAACCAGTTCTTCTTTCGCCGCAGCCGTCTGTTCCATATTCGGTAACCAACTGTTGGCGTGGTGGAACTCGCCATTCTGGATGGAGAGAACTACAAAAGAGTACCACGGGCACGAATTCTTCAAATCCGTCTGCGAGAAGTACGCGTCGCAATCCGGATGCGAGTGATAGATGCCCACCAGATCCATCTTGTGCTGGCGCGCTTCCTGCTCGGCATGCAGCAGATCCATGGGCCGCAATTCGTATCGCTCGCGTTGCGAGCCGGCCGACGCGTTCTCCAGCCGAATCGCGATCACTACCTGCTTTTTGCCCTCCGCCACCTTCCCGAGCATTGCGCCACAGCACTCGTTCGGATAGGTGGCGCGCGCGTGTTCCACCATCTCTCCCCACGGCTTCTCTTCGATCTCGATCATTCCTCGTCCCAGAAGTGTTCGCTTAAATACTTGTCCGCGCTGTCGCACAGCATGGTCACGATCATCGCGCTCTTTCCTTCGCGATGCAGGCCGCGCCCCAGTTGCAGCGCCGCATCCACGTTCGCACCGGACGAAATGCCCACGAGCAATCCTTCCTCCCGCGCCATCCGGCGCACCATGCGATACGCATTCTCGGTTTCGATCCATACATTGCCGTCGGCGAGTGTCTCATCGTAGATACCCGGCACAATCGCCGTGGCCATGTGCTTGAGTCCCTCGAGGCCATGAAAGCCGCTCGACGGCTGCGCCGAATAGCATTTCGCACCCGGCACGTCGCGCCGCAGCCTGCGCGTGACGCCCATGAAGGTTCCGCTGGTACCCATCGCTGCCACGAAATGCGTAACGCTTCCCGCGGTCTGCTCGATGATCTCGGGCCCTGTGGTTTCAAAATGTGCCATCCAGTTGGCCGGGTTGTTATACTGATCGGGATAAAAGTAACGATCAGGATCGGCCGCATAGACCTCGCGGCATTTTCGGATCGCACCGTCCGATCCTTCCGCCGGATCGGTCAGCACCGTCTCCGCCCCATAGGCCTTCAAGATCCGCTTCCGTTCGAGCGAAGCATTAGCCGGCAGACACAGCTTCACCCGGTATCCCTTTGCCGCCCCGATCATGGCGTACGCGATACCCGTATTACCGCTGGTCGCGTCGAGAATCACCAGATCCTGCCGGAGTTTTCCCGTGCGTTCCCCATCCAGAATCATATTCAGCGCCGGCCGGTCCTTCACGCTGCCACCAGGATTCGTGTACTCGGCCTTGCCGTAGATTTCGATCCCCGGCAAATCCGCCGTGACACGCGTCAGGCGCACCAATGGCGTGCGTCCGATCGTAGCTAGAACACTACTTTGCTGAACTATGTTGGTGATGGGAGCCGCCTGCGCCATGTATCTGAATCAAAAGGAATTAATATCACCTATTCTAGCAGTGTCTAAATCTCTGTCAACATTAGGATGATTGCACGTACACCGAAGACTCATCATCCGGCCCGGGGCCATCGGCGATTTCATTCTAACCCTGCCCGCCATGGAGTCCCTAAAGGCCGATTACATAGAGGTTTGGGCGGCTTCCCAGAACCTGCCGCTGGCCCGATTCCCCCACCGGACTCGCTCCATCGCCTCCACCGGTCTCGATATGTTGGAATTTACGCCCTCAGAAAAGCTGATGGCTGAATTGCAGAGCTTCGACTCGATTGTCTCGTGGTATGGCGCCAACCGGCCGGAGTTCCGCGCCGCCGTTCACAACCTTCGGTTCGAATTCCATTCGGCGATTCCGCCGGACGATTGCGCTATCCACGCCGCCGACTACTTCGCCTCACAAGTCGGCTGCCCCATTCCCGCCATTCCTAGCATCGATTGCCCTCGCTCCGAAGGTGGCTACGCTGTAATCCACCCTTTCTCCGGAAGCCCGAAAAAATGCTGGCCGCTTGATCGCTACCAGGAAGTGGCCCAGCGCCTGCCGATGCCCGTCCGCTGGTGTGTCGGCCCCGAAGAACAACTACCGGATGCCGTTCGCATCCACGATCTCTATGACCTCGCCTGCTGGCTCGCCACCGCGCGCCTCTACATCGGTAACGATTCCGGCATCACCCACCTCGCCGCCGCCGTTGGCACTCCAGTAATCGCCCTGTTCGGGCCCACAGACCCGCGCGTCTGGGCGCCTCGCGGTCCCAACGTCCGCGTGATTGCCAAACCAGCGATTACCGCTATCACCGTGGAGGAAGTGCTGGCGTCCATAATCCCCGTCTCTCCCTAGACAGCCACGCTATAATCCCGGTAGATGGCTGCACGGCTCGAAGTTGCTCCCGCCGTCCCCGCTCCGGACCTGATCGACCTGCGCAGGCTCTCCTCCGCCAACCTCGATCCCCTGCTCCAAGAGGAAACCCGCGAATGGCAGACCGCGCTCGACTGGGACTTCGGGAAATCCTCGGATCTAGTTCGCCGCTTTCTTGACCTGCGTGCCCTCAGCGGCTGCGCGCTCGTGACTGCCGGAGAAACCGTGGGTTATTCTTACTTCGTCGTCGAAGAGCAGAAAGGTCTGATCGGCGATCTCTACGTCCGCCCCGCCTGGCGCACCGTGGAGAATGAAAGCCGGTTGCTCAACTCCGTACTCGAAGGCGTGGTCACCGGATCGCAAGCGCGGCGCGTCGAGTCCCAGCTCATGATGCTGCTGCCGGGTGTACCCCGCACGCTTCCCGGTTCGGGGTTCCTGACTACTTACGAGCGTACCTTCATGCTGCTCGATCTTGATGCCGTGGCAATTCCCGGCGACCGCCCTGCCCGCTGCCGCATTCACACCGAGACATGGTCGGATCATCATCAGGAAAGCGCGGCGCAATTGATTGCCGCCGCTTACACCGGCCACATCGACAGCCACATCAATGACCAGTACCGCTCCCTGCCCGGCGCGCGGCGGTTCCTCTACAACATCGTGCAATACCCCGGCTGCGGCACCTTCCTTCGCTCCGCGTCTTACGTGGCCTTCGATCTGGATCACGGGCATCTCGCCGGCCTTTCGCTGGCCAGCATCGTCGGCCCGGAATCGGGACACATTACCCAAATCTGCGTGGCGCCCCAGGTGCGCGGCACCGGCGTAGGCTACGAATTGCTGCGCCACTCGCTCATCACACTCAAAGAACACGGCTGCCGCCGAGTGAGCCTCACAGTAACTGCCGCGAACCGTGAAGCTGTGGACCTTTATAAACAGATCGGCTTCCGCACCTTGCGAAAATTCTCCGCGTACGTTTGGGAAGGCTTTGGCGGCGCACGTCATCCACACATCTAAAATACCGCTTGACTAATGTATTAATTCATTAGTACAATTGCTTTGGAGGTTGAGATCATGCGAGTTCACGATGAGCCCTTGAGTAGCCATCCAGGCATCCGGATCGACAAGATCCCGGTCAGCGGTGCAATGGGTTTGATTTTCACATTGGGATCGTTGGTTATCTTCCTCGCACTACCTGCGGTTCGATGGTTCGCCATTCTTAGCCTACCGGTGGGCCTGGGAGTTGCCGCTCTTCTGCACTTCACCGGTCGAAAATAGTGCTCTGGCAGGACATTCGCTACGGCTTGCGCGTGATGCGCAGGAGCCCTGGATTCACCTCGGTGGCTGTATTGTCACTGGCCCTTGGCATCGGGGCCAACACGGCGATCTTCAGCCTGCTTTACACCGTGATGCTCCACGAGTTGCCGGTCGCGCAACCCGAGCAGCTTGTGGAATTCCTGATTTCGTATCCGGGAGATCCGCCGCTGAACACGTTCAGCCGGCAGAGTTACGAGCACTATCGCGATCACAATCACGTTTTTTCCGGAATCATCGCCGACCATCCCTCGCGTTTTCGCGCCCACGGCAGCGGCATCGCGCCGGAAACTGTGTACGGAGAATCCGTAACAGGGAACTTCTTTCAGATGCTTGGAGTGAAACCCGCCATCGGCCGGTTGATTCGTCCCGAGGACGACCGCACAGGCGATAGCAACTCCGCGGTCGCGGTTGTTGGCTGGTCGTACTGGCAGAGCAAATTCAATCTCGATCCGGCCATTTTAGGAAAGCACATCGTTGTAGACGATGCTCCGGTGACGATCGTCGGCGTGACGCCGCGTGGTTTTTCGGGTTTGCAACTAGGAATGCGGTTTGACATCTGGGTGCCGCTGTCTGTGCAGTGGATGATCAATCCAGGCGTCCGCTCCGGTCTTGGGTCTCTGCGGCTGATTGGACGATTGAAGCCCGGCGTTTCGATCGCGAAGGCGCGAGCGGAAATGGCGCTCCTGTTCCGGTTCACGTTCGAGGAAAGAACCCGGGCGAGCGACGATCCGGTGATGCGCCAGCTCCAGTTTGCGGTAGAACCCGCGGGCGCCGGTCTTTCCACGGCCCTACGCGATCGGTTCGCGAAACCGCTTTTGGCGCTGATGGCGGTGGTTGCGCTGCTGTTGCTGATCGCGTGCACGAATGTGGCCGGCTTGCTGCTGGCCCGGGGAGCGGCGCGCGAGCGGGAAATGGCCGTGCGCGTTTCCCTGGGCGCCAGCCGCGTTCGCCTTTTGCGCCAGGTGCTCACTGAATCTCTGATGTTGTCTGTGACGGGCGGTGTGCTGGGTGTCTTGCTGGCCTATTTTGGCGCCGCCGCCCTGGTGAGGATCACGACGTCCGGACGCTTCGTAGGGCCGCCACCTCGCATTGATATTCACGTCCTTCCCGACGTGCATGTTCTGCTTTTCACGTGCGGGATCGCGATCTTGGCCGGGGTGCTGTTCGGGCTGGCGCCCGCGTGGAGCGCGTTCGCGTCCGCACCGGCTTCTTCGCTGCGCAATTCCGGTAGTGCGGGCGAGACGAAATTCCGCCGCATGTTCGGCAAGAGCCTGGTGGTTGCGCAGGTAGCGCTCTCGGTGGGCCTCGTGAGCGCTGCCGGCCTGTTCATTGGCAACCTGTCGAATCTCGAGCACACAGATCTGGGCTTCCGCCGCGACCATCTTCTTCTCATGACCCTCGATCCGGCACACAGCGGCTATGGCGCCGAAGAATTATTTCGCGCGTATCGGGACATGTTGACGCGCCTGGAGAGGATTCCGGGCGTGCGCTCGGCCACGATCAGCGACGGTACTCCAATCTCGGGCGGGGCGGCTGTGAGTTTCGCAGTAGCGGAAGGCTACCAGGAGAGATCGGAGGATCGCCGCTACGTGTTCATTAACTGGGTCGCCCCGAAATACTTCGAGACCCTCGGAACGCCTTTACTGGCTGGGCGCGACTTCAGCTTCCAGGATCAGGGCGGCCCGCGCGTGGCGATCATCAACCAGGCGATGGCCCGATATTATTTCGCCAACCGCAGCCCTATCGGAAGGCACGTGGCACTTGAACACGACTGGGAGGGCTTCGGCGCGGACCAGCCTTACGAGATCGTTGGAGTGGTTGGCGACGCCAAGTACTCCGAGATTCGCGAAGCGCCACCGCGCACGATCTACTTCAACGCGTTTCAATTTCCAGGATCATCATCTACGTTTACGCTAAGGACGAGCGTCAATCCGCTGACCGTCGCTCCCGCCACGCGCCGCATCGCTGGGGAATTACTGAAGGACGTGCCGGTGACGCGCGTCACCACGCTCGCCGATCAGGTGGACGCGACCATCGTCCCGGAGCGGCTGATGGCGTTTGTCTCCAGCGTGTTTGGAGGTCTGGGCGCGCTGCTCACGGCGATCGGGATCTACGGCTTGCTGGCCTACACGGTGACGCGACGCATCAACGAGATCGGCATCCGCATGGCGCTAGGCGCGACGCAAGGCGATGTCACGCGGAAGGTGCTCCGAGACGCGCTGGCGATGGTGTGCGCAGGGTTGGCGGTTGGAGTGCCCTTAGCGATTTGGGGCAAACGCTTCGCTGCGAGCCTGATCGCCGACCTGCCGGTGACGAGCGCGGTTCCGGTCGCCCTGGGAGCGGCGGCCATGATTGCGATCGCACTGCTGGCAGCATACATACCGGCGCGGCGAGCGGCTCGAGTCGAACCGATGGAAGCGTTGAGGCACGAGTAGGCAGGATGTCGCGCCGGCGATCCGCAACCGTCAGCAGCACTAAAAGCACGATGAGCGCCGCGACGCCGGTCAAATTCATACACGCAAGCGTACCACGCAAGTCCGCTTTTGACGCGGCAATCTAACTATCGGCGCTGGAGATCCGCACCGATTGAGTCAAGACCGGCAATCAGTCCCGAAGGAAGTTGCAGTGTTGCGGCGCTGAGATTCTGGCGAAGATGCGCGCCGGAAGATGTACCGGGAATCAGCAGAATGTTGGGCGAGCGCTGGAGCAGCCAGGCGAGTGCCACCTGCATTGGAGCAGCGTGCAGGGCCGCTGCTGCTGCGTCAAGCGCCGATGACTGCAACGGAGTGAAGCCGCCCAACGGAAAAAAGGGTACGTAGGCGATTCCTCGACGGGCAAGGTCATCGATAAGGCCGTCGTCCTGCCGGTTCGCCACGTTGTAGAAGTTTTGCACGCAGACAATCTCGGTAATCGCCTGGGCCTCCGCCAACTGATCGCGAGTGATGTTGCTCAAACCGAGATGGCGAATCAGCCCCTGACGCTTGAGCTCCGCAAGCGCAGTCAGGGGTTCTTCGATTGACCCCTCGGATGGCTCCATGAATCCTCCATCCCGGAGGTTGACGACGTCCAGCGCGTCGAGTCCGAGGTTGCGCAGATTGTCATGGACGGCATCGATCAGCTCTTGACGCGAAAGCGCATGAACCCACGATTTGTCCTTTGGCCGCCGAGCCCCTACTTTGGTGACGATCACCAGTCCATCCGGGTAGGGATGAAGCGCTTGTTTGATGATCTGGTTGGTCACGTGGGGACCGTAAAAATCGCTCGTATCGATGTGGTTGATCCCTGCCGCAACAGCCTCTCGCAGAACGGCGATTGCAGCGTCCAGGTCACGCGGCGGTCCCCACACCTGCGGACCGGCAAGTTGCATGGCGCCATAGCCCATTCGGCTTAAACTTATCGAAGTACCAGGAAGCGTGAAGCTGCCGCGAAGGTCCATCTGTTTCGTCATTTCGTGTCTCCTCCAGCTCGTACACTATGCTTAGATGAAGAAACCTTCAATTGAGGAGTTCGCATTTGCCTCAGCGCTCTCAAGCGGTCTTAGAACCACGTAAATCGCCTGTTCAAGCGCGTTCGGCTGCGAGCGTGGACGCGATTCTCCAAGCGACTATTCAGGTTTTGCTCCATGTGGGAAAGGAACGGCTCACTACGACAAAGGTCGCACTAAGAGCCGGCGTGTCGGTCGGAACTCTTTATCAGTACTTTCCCAACAAGAGCGCCCTGCTAAAAGCTGCCTTGAAACGTCACATGGATGAGATCACGGAAGCCATTGAACTCGTCTGTCATCAGCAGAAAGGGCATTCACTGGAGCAAATGGCTACCGCCCTCATGACGACGTTCCTCGAAGCCAAGATGAGAGACGCGAAGACGAGTGTCGCCCTCTATGCGGTGAGCTCCGACGTAGACGGAGCGAAGATCGTGCAGGAAATCAGAATCAGGTCCAACAGGGCGATTGTCGGCATGCTGAAGACCGCCAGGGAACAGCTCACGACCGATCCTGAGCTTGTCGCTTCGATGCTCCAAGGCGTGATGGTTGGGGTCAGCCGAAGACTGCTGGAATCCAGTGCTCCTGAAAAGCAATTCGACACCTTGCGACAGGAACTGATCTTCCTCGCGTGCGCTTACCTCAAGGCATGTTCTGCGCGTCTATAGGTTCGTCGGGCTGAGCGCGCTGATTAAGGCGATCGCAACTCAGTGCCCCGTCTTCTGCCTCGCCTCCGCCTGAGCCTTGCGCCACGTTGCCATCACGTCATCCAGGGCTTTCTGAATCCGGTCCGGATGGTCGTCCAGTTCCCGGAACATCACGCGCATCTCTATCGGCGCGTTTAGGAACAGGCGGCGCGCAGCCGGTGGTGGCGGCCCTCCAGGAGTGCCGGCGGGCGGGATCGGAGCCGGAAGCCGAATCGCATACATGCCGTCGCCTGCAAGCGGCTGATGCGGATACTGCATGATCCACGCGCAGTTGTGGGTGTCCAGAATCATGTTTGTGGAGACGAACACCCAATGCCCCGCGTCAGAATCCGTCGGCGCCTGGCAGTCCCACAGGCGCGACTTCGGCACGAACGCTCTTGAGTCGGAGAACCCATAGATGTCCAAAGGCACGTCCGTTAACTCATGCTGCTCTGCGAACTGCTCCACTTCGGGGAGCGCCTGGTTCCAATCGACATTGGAATCGCTCATTAGCCAGTAGAGCGGCCGCCCCATCCCGAACGGGCTGACATACGGGAAGTAGTAAGGATAGAGCCGCACGGCGGTGACGAGGCAACTGGCAACCAGCACGGTGGCCACCACCGCGGCCGTCCACTCCAGGCGGCGCGCGGACTTTTCGATGAGCCGGGGCAGTGGCGCCATCAACAGCGTCAGCAGCACCAGCGGAACGCTGAAATGACGGATGCTGATGTCCATGGGCCCGATCAGGCAGATGCCCGTGAAAACCAGCAACGAGACCCAGATCGCGCGCCAGTGCGTGGCCAGTTCAGCCGGAATGACAGCCAGGGCGCGGGACTTCCATCTGTGCCACAGCGAAAGAGCTAGTGTCAGCACCAGCAGGCCGAGGAACCCTGGCAACGATTTCAGAACCAGCAACACCGGGAAGTAGAACCAGACTCCGTGCGGATACTGATGGCCCAATATAAATGACGGGCGCACGGCGGTAAGCAGCACCCACCCCAGTCCGCGCAGGAACAGCCACGGCGGCATCAGAAGGCGGCCGGCAAGAGCAATCAGCAGCCCGTGGCCGGCAAAACCGGGAATGTCCACCGGCTGGTTCCACGAGAAGACGAAGTACACCACGTACACCACCACTGCGGCGAGCCACGTGCCTTTTCGCAGCGCGCGCCAACGGAGCTTGCGCCAAACGCGTCTTGAGGGTTTGTCGGCAGGTTGGTCCGCCAGCGCCCACCAGCGCGTGCTCAGCACGAAAGCGAGCATGGCAATGAACACGATGCCCGAGGAGAACTTGGAGAGCAGTGCTCCGGCCAGCGCCAGGGCGAACCAGCGGGTGTTTCGGCGATCCGGGTTCCGCCACAAGTCGCCGAGCGTCCACAATGTCAGGACCGCGAACAGCGCAATGGCAACGTCGGTCAGCACCAGCGGACCGAAGGCGAGGAACGCCGGCATGCTCGTGTAGGCGGCCAGACAGAGGAGCCCGCCCCAGTCTCCGCCCAATCGGCGTCCCAGTACGAACAACACCCAGCCCAGCAGCAGCGTCAGCAGGAGCATGGGCAGCCGCGCCCACATCAGCGTGTTCTGGGGGTTGTTCCAGCGGCCCAGAACCCAGTCGCCGAACACCCACTGACCCATATAGGCGGGAAAAAAACTTCGACCTATGGTCCACTGGTTGCTGGAATAGTCGGCGCGCGTGCCACGCATGGCGAGCGGCAGGCCAGCCAGCACTTTGGTCAGCGGCGGATGCTCGTCGTTGAAACGCAGATCCAGCTTCTGGACATAGCTCAAGCCAGCCCCAATGTGGGCAACCTCGTCGATGGTAACGGATTCGCGCAACGCGGCGCCGCCGGCCAGCACGAACATCAACAGCAGCAGCGCAACTGCGGCTACTACCGGCGGCCGGATGTGCATAGGTGTTCCTGCAGTGTAATACGCGCTTGTGCCGTCGATTGTGCCCCCGGCTTGAGCCAGATCGTTTAAGCTTGATCGAGGAGGGAAGAGACGGTGAAGAGGTCACTACTTGTTTTGTTACTCTTGGTCGGAGCATCATCGGCGTTCAGTCAGGTCTCGGTCGGAATAGTGATTGGAGCGCCACCGCCACCGCGAGTGGTTCGGGTCCACCCGCCAACTCCGGGTCCGGAATTCATCTGGGTGGAAGGATATTGGTATCCGGTGGGACATCACTACAAGTGGCATGGCGGATACTGGACTCGTCCACCTTATGCCGGCGCCCACTGGGTTGTGCCTCGCCATGACGGAGAGCGGTTCTTTGCCGGGTACTGGGATGGCGATCACGGCCGGCGCGAACACGACCATCACTGGGATCGCGACCGCGACCGTCGTGATCATGACCGTGACCGGGATCACGATCACCACTAGTTTTTGCAGCTGCGCAAAATAGCCAGGAACATCGCACCGCGGCCGCGCGTACTGATCGGTAGGCGCCAGACACGCAGGTTGGATCAACCTCAGGAGGTAGTGGTATGTGGGTACTTCTCCAGGACCTTCGTTATGGTTGGCGCATGCTGGCCAAGAACCGTGGTTTCACGGCAGTCGCCGTCATTGCTTTGGCGCTCGGGATTGGCGCCAACACAGCCATTTTCAGCGTGGTTAACGGCGTGCTGCTTCGGCCGCTCGCCTACCGCGATCCCGAGCGCCTGATGCGTCTCAGAGAGACGTCGCCGGACTTCAGTTCGATGGCCGTCGCCTATCCAAACTTCCTGGATTGGAAAGAGCAGAACCGCAGCTTCGCCGTCCTCGCCGCGTTCCGCTGGCAAGACTACGACGTCACCGGCGGAGGGCAGCCCGAGCATTTGAGCGGCAAGATGGTCTCGGCCGATTTCTTCCGCGTCCTGGGAATCCATCCGGTGCTGGGCCGCGACTTCGACCGGACGGACAGGCTCGGTGCCACGCCTGTAGCTCTTATCAGTGGCGGCTTGTGGAGCCGGCGGTTTGCATCCAACCCCGCCGCGCTCGGTAGCCAGGTGATGCTCAACGGGCAAAGCTATACGATCGTGGGCGTCATCCCGGCCGATTTCCAGTTTGAAGGTGCCGCCGAGGTCTACACGCCGCTGGCACAGTGGGACGATATCCTGGCCCGGTCGCGCGAAATGCATCCGGGCATGAATGTGTTGGGGCGGCTGAAACCCGGCGTGACGCAAGCGCAGGCCCAATCGGATATGAACGCCCTCGCTGCCCGCTTGGCAGAAGCTTATCCGAAATCGAATTCCAAGCACGGCGTCAACATGGCTCCGCTCGCGAGCACGATCGTGGGAGATGTCCGCCCGACGCTGTTGGTTCTGGTGGGCGCAGTGGGCTTCGTGCTGCTCATCGCCTGCGCGAATGTAGCGAACCTGCTGCTGGCTCGTGCCACCGGTCGCCAGAAAGAGATTGCGATCCGCTCGGCGATTGGTGCGGGGCGCGGCCGCGTGATCCGGCAATTGCTTACGGAGAGCGTGTTGCTGGCGCTGGCTGGCGGCATTGCCGGGCTGGCCATCGCCCGCTGGGGCACGCAGGCGGTGGTGGCAGCGATTCCTGGCGGCCTGCCGCGCATGGAGAACATCGGCGTGGACGGCTGGGTGCTGGCGTTCACGCTGGGCGTTTCGCTGGTCACCGGCATCCTTTTCGGGCTGGCTCCTGCGATGCAAGTCTCGGCGGGCGATCTGCACGAGACGTTGAAAGAAGGGACACGAGGCTCGTCGGGCGGACATCGGCGTTTGCGCAGCGTGCTGGTAGTTTCCGAAGTGGCAGCCGCGCTGGTGCTGCTGGCTGGCGCCGGCCTGATGCTGCGGACGATCTGGAGCCTCGCGCATATCAATCCCGGATTCGATCCCAGCCATGTTCTGATCTTCTCGTTGGGAATGTCCCCGGCCAATGCCACAAGCAGCAGTCGTATTCTCCAGACGTTCGAGGACACAGTGGACCGCGTCCAGAGTGTGCCGGGAGTGAAAGCCGCCGGTGTGTCTGACTTGATTCCGTTAGGAGAGGGCGACGACGAAATCCCCTTCTATGTGAACGGACGGCCTCGCCCCACCTCGCAGGGCGACATGTCGTGGGCGCTGATGTACACGACGAGCCCGGGCTATCGCAAGGCCATGAACATTCCGCTCTTGCGCGGCCGATACATAGAACCTCAGGATATGCACCGCGGGTCGCACATCGTGGTGATCGACGAAGTGATGGCTCACACCTACTTCCCGAACGAAGATCCCATAGGCAAGAGCATCGTGGTTGCCGACCTGAGTGGCGATTTGGGTCCTGAGATCACGACGCCGATGCGGATTGTGGGTATCGTCGGCCATGTCCGGCATTGGGGGTTGGATAGCGACGCCACTGCGCGTGTGCGAAGCGAAGTTTACCTGCCGATCAGTCAGATTCCGGATCAGTTCATGAAGTCCATCGCCACGTATATCCACTTCGTGGTGCGCACGGGAACCGATCCGCTTGTCGCAGCCCCCGCAGTGCGTGGCGCGGTTCTGGCGGCGAACAATGATCAGCCGGTTTACGGAGTGCGCACGATGAACGCAGTGGTCGCGGATTCCATCGCGGACCGGCGCTTCTCCATGCTGCTGCTGGGCATCTTCGCCGGGTTGGCGCTATTGCTGGCTGCGGTCGGGATCTACGGGGTGATCTCTTACACTGTGGCCCAACGTACGCGCGAGATCGGCATCCGCATGGCGCTTGGAGCCCGTCAGTCCGATGTGCTGAAGGTTGTCGTCGCCCAGGGCATGCTTCCTGTTTTGGCCGGCCTGGCTATCGGACTAGCTGCCTCCTTTGGGCTCACCCGCCTCATGGCCGGCATGCTCTACGGCGTCAGGGCAGGCGACCCGGTGACCTTCATTGGCGTGGCGGTGTTGCTAGCCGCAGTGGCGCTCATCGCCACATGGATCCCTGCCCGACGCGCCACCAGGGTCGCGCCCGTGGTGGCCTTGCGGTACGAGTGATCCAAGGGCTGTTCGCCGCCGCGGATCGCCTGGCCGGATTTCTGGGAGAGATAGTGGGCCAGTTCTGAAGTATGGGTATGATGTTTTAAAGTCGGGCGTGGCCGCCAATTTCCGGCTGGCGCGTAAACCGGACAGGATCGGTGGCGTTGGCGAGTGAGCAAGGGCCTATAACTCGTCAACTACGTTGAGCGGAATCATCGGAACGCCGTTTACGGGATTTATTATGAGGGGAGATCCCCAAGCAGGAATCAGCGGTGGGAGCGCCGCGGAAGGCGAGCGTCAACAATCCTATTGAGGGTCAGTGCGCAATCGGCGGAGCCAGCGTCCCATCGGACCACGTGCCAACCGGGACCATCATAATTGTCACCCGTTCTTCAGGATCATCTGCCGCCAGAACCGGCGAGCCCGCCAGATCGGCTCCCCAGCTTTTCGCTGCTTCGCCCGGAACGAAAAACATCAGGTGTGGATGCCAACTCATGCCCTGATCGGTTAGATACTGGCGCTTCGACATCATGTAGCACATCGCACCCGGCTCCAGCGCGGGCAATTCCTTCTTATCCAGTGCCGATGCGGTCGCCTGGACGATCTCGGCCTTCGATTTTCCCGCTAGCACAAGTTTGGTCTTCATCATGTAGATGGGCATAAAAGTTCTTGCGGACGGCGGATTAAAGCAGATGGGACCGCGAACTTTGGGATTCCAGAATTCCGGATGATCGGTGGCGGCACCCCATGATCGTTCCACTATACAGAGAAAACCATTCGCGCCATTCACTGCGGTCCTGTATCCCGTGCGGCCCAGCACCATCACTTCGGCCCCGTCCGAAATGGAGGCTGGAGCAGCACTGCGCGCCAGCGCAATTTCAGACTTCTCGTCGGGCATCAAATACTGATTGAGAGGAGCCATCGCTGGATACGGAGCCTTCTTCGCCTGCGCTCGCGCCTGAGAAGTTGTGCCGGGTATGACAACCTGAACAAGGAATGCCAAAGCGATGAGATTGCGTTTCGTCATAGGACGTTCCAGTATACGCATATTTTCTGTGGGGGCGTCGTTAGATCATGCGCCATCCAGAAATAATCCACGTGGACGTGAAACGCCCTATCTGTCCAAGTGCCTTGCCGGTTCTTGGTGGATCGTCGGCAACCCTTCCAAAGGTATTGCCTCATGGTGCTGGCTCGATTCCGATCCTATCGTTCACCGCGGATGAAATCCGCTGAGTGCATCCGAGATAGCGCTCAGTGGTCTGGATCGAGACGTGACCAAGAAGGAATTGAATCTGCTCCAGTTCGCCGCCGGCGCCGCGGCAGAGCCGAGCGCAACTCCGACGGAGATCGCGCGGTGCGAGTTTGGTAACGCCAATCTTGGCTGCGAATTCCTTGACGACGTGCCATACGGCCTTCTCGGTTACGCCTTCGCCCCAAGCTGTACCCGCGCTGCTCACACGCCTGAAAAGCCGCCCCGCTTCAATTCCGGCAGCCTGTGTCCATTCGTCCACCAGGCTATACACCCAAGCCGGGACGGGAATGGTTCGGACGTGACCGGCCTTTCCACTTAGGTCCACGATTGCCCAATGCCCTTCGCGCTGCTGCAAGTGGCTGAAAGTCAGCCCGGCGAGCTCATGGCGACGGAGTCCGCAAGACAGCAGGACGGCAAGCAGAGCCCGATCACGTTTGCCCTTCAGTCGCTCCCGGTCTGGCGCCTGCCACAGTGCTTGCCCCTGGGCGGCGGTCAACCAGTTGCCAAGTCTGACGCCCAGCTTCTTGACGCCCTTGACGTGCCGTATCCCCGCAGCCAAGTCGGCGCTTAGGAGACCGCAATCGGACGCCTCGTATGCCAGCCGGCGGACGGCCCCGAGCCGAAGGTTGATCGTCCCTTAACGGACGACAACCGTCTTGCTGAACGACAACGCGGCTCCGAGCAATACCAGTCCACGAATTCATCAATGGCATGGCGATAGCCGCGCTGAGCGTCCGGGCAGGAGAGAGTGTTGAGAATGGCGGATCTGGCGACCTCGAGATCTGGCAGTCGCAGGACCGTTTTGGGGACGCGACGCTTATCTTTGCGGGTTGGCTTTGTCTTCATCACCTGTGGCCTCCAGCGCCACAGGTTCATATTGCAGCCGTCGCATGTCGCCCTGGGTCCGGGTGCCGCATCACACGACCGCAATGGGTAGGCAAGCGCTGAGGTAACCTGAGCGTCAGGACTCGCTAAATGGCCGAACGACCCCATCCTTTGCTCAGCAAGAGATCCTCGCGCCACTGGGGCTTACGAAAGGAGAGCTTATGTATGTCGCAAAAGAAGATATCTAGCGGTGTGGTACACGAAGTGCCCGCAGATTTAAAAAAAGCACTTACATCCGACCCGCAAGCGTTAACGGCATGGGAGGATATTACACCGCTCGCACGCAACGAGTGGATATGTTGGATTGAGTCAGCTAAAAAAGCAGAAACTAGAAGCCGCCGGATCGAGTGGGGCCGTTCAAGCCTTAAGGATGGAAAACGACGCCCCTGTTGTTGGCCCGGATGCGCCCACCGCTAATTCCAAGATGGTCAAACTGGACATTGTGACTGCGGACCGGAGTCGGCCAACTTCCGGTTTCCGCGTGAAGCACTGAATTGCGTGCCGATATCGTCGGTAAACACTGCCCGACTAGTGCGGATCTACTTCCCACAATGACGATTGAGGCATAGAGGTGACACCTGACAATCATCCTTGCGACGTTGTCTTGCTCCGCTCGCTGGCTCGGCCCCGTCGGCCGAAGAGGAATCGTCGGGGCGAATCTGCGTCAGACTTGCTTCCTTGCGGATCTGATAGTGGCAACTGGAAGGGTTCGTCCAAAATTTTGGGCGGCAGATCAGGCGTAGAAAGTTCTTGATAGCGGCCGGATACTAATTGCGGCCCAGAATCCAAGCCTGGGCTTCACGAAATGGCTAAGGTCGACAGGAAGGCGAGTTTCATGAGTAGTTAATGATACGCGCCAGAGCCCGATTGGAATTGCTCGGGTGACGGAATCGGTTTTCCCGCTTACGAGATTTCTTGTCCCACAACCGGACGAGGTAGCCGCTGATTTAGACGGCCAATGCATTGAAACGAAAAAAAACCGAGTCTTGGCATGATACTTGCCACCCGGAGATGTTGGAGGATTCTTGATGTTCCGATCCATTGTTCGCGTCGTGGTTCCTGTTGGCATGGTATCTGTTTCCGTCTTGGCGTCCTTGGCCAACGCCCAAGGCATCTCGCCGAGCCTGCCCAATCCGATCATGGCGCCGAATCCGCTGACGACGACGATATCCATTTTTCGTAGCAATATGCAGGACAAGATCATGAAGGCGGCGGACGAGATGCCAGAGTCCAAGTACAGCTACCGGCCGACGAAGGACGTTCGCTCGTTTGCCGACATCCTGAATCATGTGGCGGATATATCCTACACATTGTGTTCAAACGTCAAGGGTGAAGCGACCCCCGCCACGGCTACCGCGGCGGGTTCGAAGACCAAGATTATGGCCCGCCTCAAAGGCGCATTCGATTACTGCGATGGCGTGTACTCCGGGTTCACCGATGCGCACCTCAATGACCCGGCGGATTTCTGGGGCGCCAAGACGAACAAGATGTTCGTCTTGACGCAAGTCGCAAACCATGACGCCTTGCATTACGGCAATCTCGTCACGTATCTGCGCCTCAATGGCCTCGAGCCGTCCGGGGGCTGGTTTTGATGGCCCGGCGGCGCCACCGACGACTTTGAACGCTGCATCGCCGCGCATTGCCTCACTCAGGGCAAACTTCAACAAGTGGGCAGCGACACGACCTCTCCAGTAGCGAGTTGTGTCTCAGATCGAGCAATCCCGCGACTAACGGCGCAGCGTTTACCAACAGCACCGGGTGGATGGTCGACTACCCCTCACTACCTGGCTCTGTCCGGGTGGCGCGTAACCCTGGGAACAGTCCCGGAAATCGGAGGCGCTTCTACGCGGATGAGCCCTCTGGAACGCGCTGCTCAGCGAGGTTGGATCTTTATCTTTCCCGGTACTCCGTGAATACGTACCCCTGATCTTTGCGCGCAACATGGCACTGATGACAAGCCCGGCGCATTTTGGCATCCAGCTTGTCCACCCTGCTTCCGTCGTCAAAAGTGCCGTATCCCCAGCCGTCCGTCGAGCTGTAGCGCCGGCTGTCTTTCACCATGACTCCAACGATCCGGCGCGACCCTTCTTGAGCGCCGTTGGAAGTAGAGAGCCACTCCAGCATCTCGTCGGCGAAGATCGCTCCGTCCGGATACGAACCCGAGCGCAAGCCCTCCATAGCCTTGTCGTTGGCATAGAAATGAAACAATCCCGCCATACATGGCTTTTCGCAAGGCTTCTTCCAAAACGCATCGTAGGTCGGCGGGACCATCGAACTGTGGAGGAAAGTCCACCGCCGATACCCCTCGGGGTACGGCGTGCCTGCGTCGGCCGATGCCGGAAGCGTGGTGAACACGAGATCGTGATCCTTCTGCATGGAGTGGCAGGCATAGCATTGAGCCCGATCCTTCTCGGCCAGCCTGGCGTTCTTGCTATCGAACGTTTCGAATCCCCATCCGGCAGACTCCTGGAACAGGGAATCGTCCTTCATCATCACATCCAGTGCACTGCGCTCTCCCTCGGTCAGAATGCCTTTGGAATCGCCCTCGCCCGCTTTCGTACGCAGGGTCTCGCGTACGAGTATGGAGCCATTCGGGAATTTTCCCGAGTGGTACCCTTCGACTGCCTGTGGGTTGGCATAGAAATGAAAGATCTTCCCTCCCTCGGTCGCGAACGATTTGTGCTCGGGGCCAATCACGACGGACTTGACATGCTGCCACGAGCGATAGCCGTCCGGGAACGGAACTTCGGAGTTCTTCTCCGCCGCGGCCAGCGCCAACACAATCACGAACGCGCTCCCACTCCGCCATAGTCGCTTTCTGTTGCTCTGCATTTTTCCCTCCCGGGCGCGCCACCGGGGCGCCGTAATCCGAATTCTGCGATCCCCCGCGCGACACGGCCACAGTTTTTTGACAAGCTGGCCGTTCGAAACGCCGAAGCGGCGGCCGCGCGGGATGAATGCCCAAGGCGGCTCGTCCAACGGTGCTGGTGGAGCCGCGGCCATCGCTGGTCAACGAAATCGCACGGCTCATCAATGGTTGCTTTCTCTGCCGCCTGGATCCGTAGAAGAATGGAAAGAACGGGATGTCACGACCGTCTGCTTCCGCGATGCGCCAATGGCTGAAGTATTGGCTCGCCTGGACAGCGGCGGGGCTCTTTTACATCACGCAGGATTTCATGACGCGTCTGTCTCGCAACGAGTCGATCCTCTGGCGGGATGCGGTTATCGGCTGGATGCCCGCCATGTACATTTGCGCGGTGTTCACGCCTCCGATCCTGTGGTTCGGCCGCCGCTGGGCTGTGGACGCGGGCCATCGCCGGCAGCGCATCGCAATCCACCTCGGCGCCTCGGTGGTCTTCTCGCTGGTATCGACCGCTCTGGAAGTACCGGTGCTGGCGGCGATTGGGACGCTAGCGCCACTTCAGAATCCAACCTCGTTCGCCTCGGATTTTTGGCATCTTCTGCCATACGACCTGCACGGAGGCATGGTCCGATACTGGGCCGTGATCGGGCTGCAGGCGCTCTTCCGGTCGAACCGGGAGGCTCGCCGGCGGGAGCGCGAGGCCCTGGAACTGAAGGTTCAGTCTTCACAGCTCGCCGAGCAATTGACTGCGTCGCAGTTGAGCGCCCTAAAAATGCAAATGCACCCGCACTTCCTGTTCAATACGCTCAGCGCCATTATGGTGCTGGTGCGCCAGGGGAAGGGACAAGAGGCCGAAACGATGCTCAGCCGCCTGAGCGACCTGCTGCGGCATACGCTGGATGACGTGGACGCTCAGGAGGTCCCGTTGTGGCGCGAACTCGATTTTCTGCGGCTGTATCTCTCGATCGAGCAGGTTCGCTTTGAGGATCGGCTGCGCGTCCGGATCGATGCCGGGCCGGAGGTCTCGGACGCGCTCGTTCCCCACATGGTTCTTCAGCCGATCGTGGAGAACGCGGTGCGCCACGGATTGGGACAGAGCGAGGAGCCTGTCCTGATCCACGTCAAAATATCGAGAGTCAACGGCCAACTCGCGCTGACCGTCGAAGATGACGGGCCGGGATGTCCCGATCCCGTGTTCAACGAAAAGGGCATCGGACTCACCAACACCAGGAATCGCCTGAAGCGGCTTTATGGCGCGGAGGCCACGTTCTTGGTGGAGAACCGGGTTCCCCGAGGAGTGCAGGTGACTATGACCCTGCCCTACCGCGCGGAGCGGCCGGAGGACGAGGAATGAGCCTGAAGGTTCTGATCGTGGACGACGAACGGCTCGCCCGCGAGGGCATCAAACTGATGCTCAGCGGCGATTCTCTGGTGATGGAAGCCAGAAATGGAAGAGAGGCGGTAGCCAAGATCCGCGAAGAGAAGCCGGACTTGGTCCTGCTGGATGTCCAGATGCCGCGTATGGACGGCTTCGGAGTAGTGGAAGCAGTGGGGGCGGACAAAATGCCGGCCGTCGTATTCATAACTGCACACGATCAATACGCCGTCCGCGCTTTCGAAATCAGCGCAGTCGATTACCTGCTGAAGCCGGTGACGGAAGAGCGCTTCCGAACGGCGTTCGCACGCGCCAGGAACCGTCTGCGGGTGGCGCCGGGGGATGAATCTACGCGGCAAATGCTGGCTGTCCTGGATGCGATCGCAAACCCGCGGCGGTATCTCTCGCGGCTGGCGATCCGATCGGGCGACCGGACGGTCTTCCTGACGATCGACGAAGTGGAATGGGTTGAAGCGGCGCAGAACTACGTCTGCGTGCATGCCGGTCAAACGAAACACCTGTTGCACGTGGGCATGAACACCATCGAGAACTCACTCGACCCCAAGCGTTTTGTCCGCATCCATCGCTCTTACATCGTCAATCTCCAGCACATCAAGCGATTGTGGGCCCTGCCGCATGGGCAATACATCTTAGAACTGGCTTCCGGGGAGCGGCTGCCATCCGGCCGGACTTATGGAGACAAGATCCGGACTGTGTTTGCGAATCCATTCTAAGCAGCCGTGGGATAGACACGCGCAGTATCTTTCGCTCGGCGCCAGGTGCTGCGACAGGCGCGCGGTCGCGAGCGCGCACTACCCGGCTCCGAGTGGATAGTCGGCGACTCGTACGCGGCTTGCCGGCGGTCCTCCGAGGCCCTTTGGCGCCAAGCTTTGGAAGAGTGCCGCGTTAGCCGCCCTCAACCGGAGTCTGTCAATGCCTTCTCGGTATGGCGGCCAGGGCGGTCTTCGGCCGTCTCATTCGGCGTTGTAGTTTTCGCAATTCTCTGTCCAGCCTCGCGGGTGAGCAAGGCAGGTTGTCGCGCGGGATTGACATCCCGGTCTTGACTCGCGTAATCTCGTCCGCGTAAGCTGAGAATTCTTGGTATGGGGCGCAAGGCGCAAAAGAACGATTCGTTGCCCGGTTCACTGGACATGTTAATTCTGCGGACGCTGTCGCTGCGCGGCCTCCATGGATACGGCATAGTCCAGTTCATCCAACAATCGTCCGACGATGAGCTCCTCGTCGAGGAGGGCTCGCTCTACCCCGCTCTCCAGCGGCTGGAGCTAAACGGGTGGATCAACGGTGTCTGGGGCGTGACGTCGAACAATCGGCGGGCGAGGATCTACAAGATCACGGCGGCTGGCCGCAAACAGCTGGCCGTTGAAACCCGGAAGTACGCCAAACTCACGTTGGCGATCGCGCGCGTGATGGGAGCGGAGTGACGGACGTGTTACGACGGCTGAGGTATTGGATAGAAAGCGCCAAGCGCAGCGAGGCGCTGCACGAGGAAATGGAACTCCACCTTGCGGAAAAAGCCGCGGAACTACAAGCAGACGGTATGACAGCGGAGCGCGCCCGGGCTGAAGCGCGCCGGCGATTTGGCAACGTCGGACTGAAGCACGAAGAGTCACGGGAGATTTGGATGACACGGTTTTTGTCGGAACTTGGCCAGGATGTCCGCTATAGCTGTCGTACCATGACCGCCAACAAGGCATTCAGCGCCCTGGCGGTATTGTCGCTGGCGCTCGGCATCGGCGCCAATACTACGATCTACAGCTTCATGGAGTCGATTCTGTTGCGCTCGCTGCCGGTGGCCGATCCCGAGTCGCTGGTGGTCTTGAATTGGCATAGCCGGCCGCCCCAGAACGCCAACAAGGAATGGGTCCACGTCATGCACGCGGTACAGGGCATGGCGTGGCCGGGCGAGAAAGGCGCCATGGTCAGCGGCATGTTCCCATACGGCGCGTTCGAGACGCTTCGGGAGGAGAATCCCGTCTTTTCCACGCTCTTCGGATACTTCAACGGACTACACCATAACCTGGCCGTCCGCGGGCAGGCCATGAGCGCCAACACGGAGTACGTCACCGGCGAGTATTTTCGCGGCCTGGCAGTGTCGCCGGCCGCGGGACGTCTGATCGACTCCGAAGACGACCGTCCAGGCGCAGCGCCGGTCGCGATCATCAGCTTTGCGACCAGCCAGCAGCGCTTTGGGGGACCGTCGAGTGCGATCGGACAACCGGTTCTCGTCGATAATGTGCCCTTCACGGTGATCGGCGTCGCGCCGCCGGAATTCTTCGGAGTCGACCCTGCGGTGGCGCCGGACCTCTACCTTCCGTTGCACACGAATGTGCTCGTGGACGGTGTCCGAGCGGCTCGTATGTATGGCGACGGAAACTTCTACTGGATCGAAATGATGGGCCGCCTGCGTCCCGGTGTCACCATGGCCCAGGCGCAGACAGCGCTGGCTCCTCGTTTCCATCAATGGGTTGCCGCCACCGCAACGACCGACGGTGAGCGCGCCAAACTGCCCGCGCTGATGCTGAATCCCGGCGCCGCCGGTCTGGGCAGTTTGCGCCGCCAGTATTCCAAGCCTCTGTACGTGCTCCTGACGATGGTGGGATTGATACTGGCGATCGCGTGCGCGAACATCGCCACTCTGCTGCTGGCAAGGGCCGCCGCGCGACGCCGCGAAATGGCTGTCCGGCTCAGCCTGGGAGCGGGACGATTCCGCGTCGTGCGGCAGTTGCTTACCGAGAGTGTGATGCTGGCGTCGCTCGGCGGAGCATTCGGGGTCTTGTTTGCCATCTGGGGCGTGCGATCGCTGACGCTTCTGCTCTCCCACGGGCAGGAGAACTTTACGCTGCACGCGGAATTGAACTGGAACGTGCTGGGCGTGACGGCGGCGCTCTCTGTGGTTTGCGGCCTGTTATTTGGCCTCGCTCCAGCGATTCAGTCGACGCGTCCGGACGTCATGCCCGCGCTAAAGAATGGACCCGGGGGTGGACCGCGCCGCCGCGCGCAGCACGTGCTGGTGGTCGCCCAAATCGCGCTCTCTTTTCTCATCCTGGTCGCCGCGGGTCTGTTTGTCCGGACACTCAACAAGCTGCACTCCGTCCAACTGGGATACGCCCGCGAGAACATCCTTCTGTTCTCGCTGAATGCGCGCCAGGCCGGGCATCGCGACCCGGAGATCGCCACTTTTTACGCGGACCTGCGCAAGCGCTTCGAATCGATCCCCGGCGTGAGCAGCGCGACGCTTTCGCAATCCTCGATCATCAACGCCGGCCGCGCCGGGCAGGCAATCAGGGGGACAATGAAGATCGGCGCTGTTACCATCGAAGGCGCGCGCGTCCTGGCCGCCGGACCGCGTTTCCTCACGACGATGCAGATTCCGATCCTGGCCGGGCGGGAGATTGACGACCGCGACCAACCGGGCTCCAGGCCGGTTGCAGTGATCAGCGAGCGGCTGGTGCGAACTTACTTCGGGAACGAGAATCCGGTGGGCCGGCGCATCACGCTCCCGGACGAGAAGCGCGATCTCGAAATCGTCGGCGTATCGGCTAACCTGCGGTACGGTGGTCTGAAAAATGAAGAGGAGAGTTCAATGACCGTGTTCGTAGCGGTCAGCCAGTTTTCTCCGGACCGAATGACCTACGCGCTGCGCACTGCGGGTGATCCGCTGAGGTTTGTTCAGAGTGTGCATGAGATCGTGCGGGAGGCAGATTCCCGCATACCGGTAACCAACGTGATCACGCAGGCTGCGGAAATCGATCGGACGATCAGCCACGAAGTCATGTTCGCGAAATTGTGTACGGGTTTCGCGGTTCTCGCTCTCCTGATCGCGTGCGTGGGACTCTACGGAACGATGTCGTACAACGTCGCGCGGCAAATCGGCGAGATCGGAATCCGTATGGCGCTGGGCGCGCAACGCGGCGCCGTGGTTTGGATGGTTCTGCGCCGCGCTCTAATACTGGCCGCGGTGGGACTCGCGATCAGCGTGCCTGCCGCGCTGATCGGGGCCCGGCTTGTCAAATCGTTTCTGTTCGAGACCCAGCCCAATGATCCGGGAACCCTGGCGCTGGCCGGTGTCGTCCTCCTAAGCGCCGCGATTCTCGCTGGCTATGTGCCGGCAAGGCGAGCGTCCCGAATTGATCCGCTGGCGGCTCTGCGGCACGATTAGCCCTCTCCCGAGTTGGAGAAGCGTATACCAACATGTAGAAGCTGCACGCGCTGGTCGAGGCCGGAGCAGTTCCGCGCATGCAATTGCAGAAGGCGGAAGACGAACAGACGAACTGCCGACGCCCCGGACGCCGCGCTGATCCGTCGCCCTCCGTACGGCCAGGACTGACGGTCGACCTCTCCGACGGATATGCGGGCCGCTTCCTCAGTTGAGTAGACTGACTCTGAAGGGGGCTCTATGCATCGTGTAGCCGGCCTGGTTTTGGGGTTCGCCCTGGTGGTATTCGCCGCCGATGTCAATGAGGATTTGCTCAGCGCCGCGCGCAAAGGGGACCTTGCGGCGGTGAAAGCGCTGTGCGAGAAGGGCGCGGCGATTGAGACGAAGACGCCCTATGGGCAAACGCCGCTCTATCTGGCGGCCATGAACGGGCACGCCGATGTCGTCCAGTTTCTGGTGGACAAGGGCGCGCGGACTGATATCAAGGACACGTTTTACAAAGAATCGCTGCTCAGTTTCGTCCTCGATCGGAAGCATTATGACGTGGCGAAGACGCTCATCACCAAGGGCACCGGCAGCCCTGATGACGAACTGGAGGAAGTGGCTGCCTCAGAGAACATGGAGCTGCTCGGAGCGCTTCTGGCGAAGGGAAAATTGAGCCAGCCGGCGCTGGACAAGACCTACGAGACAGCGCTCGATCAAAAACACACAAGCATCGCCGATTTGCTGAAGAAGGCGGGTGCGCATGAGCCTACGCCTCCGCTCGTAGTGGACCCGACGCGGCTCGAGTCGTACGCCGGCACTTACAGGACGGAGGAGCTCCCATTCGACGTCAAGGTGTTCATCAAGGAGGGCAAGCTGTATCTGCAACCCACGGGGCAACCGGAAATTGCGCCCAAAGCCAAAAGTCCGGCGATTTTCGAATACGCGCAGTTTCAATTGCAGGTCGAGTTCGATCCAACGGGCGGCTTCACGCTGAGGCAAGGCGGCAGGGAATTCAAGTTCAAGAAGGCGGTCGCACAATGAGGAAAGCGATGATTCTGACAATCGGTCTATCGATGGTCATCTGCGCCGCATTCGCGGGCGATTGGCCGCAGTTTCGCGGGCCTGGCGGCTCGGGCTTGGGCGACGGCGCCAAACCACCCGTTCATTGGGACGCAGCCAAAGGAACCAACATTGTATGGACGGCCGAGATTCCCGGGTTGGCCGATTCCTCGCCCATCGTGTGGGGCGACCGCGTCTACGTCACCACGGCAATCTCCGGAGACCCCAAGCAGATGTTTCGCACCGGACTCTATGGCGACACGGACTCTGTAAACGACAGTTCGCCGCACAAATGGAAAGTGCTGGCACTGGATAAGAAAACCGGCAAGGTCTTGTGGGAGCAGACAGCGCACGAAGGCGTACCCAAGACCAAGCGGCACCCGAAGTCGTCTCAGGCTTCGCCCTCGCCGGCTACTGACGGAAACGTGGTGCTGGCCTATTTCGGTTCCGAAGGGCTATACGCCTATTCCACGGATGGCAAGCTTCTCTGGAAAAAAGATCTGGGCTTACAGAATGCAGGATGGTTTTTCGATCCGGATTCGGAATGGGGAGCGGCCAGCTCGCCCGTAATCTACGAGCACATGGTGATTGTGCAGTGCGACCGGCAGAAAGACTCGTTCATTGCCGCGTTCGATTTGAAAGACGGCAAGGAGTTGTGGCGCACCGCGCGGGCGGAAATTCCGTCGTGGGGCACACCGACAATAGTCAAAGCGCAAGACCATACCGAGGTGGCCACCAACGGCAGCAAAGCGATTCGCGGTTATGACGCCGCCTCCGGAAAACAACTTTGGACGTTGGGCCCGAATTCGGAGGTCACCTGCACCACGCCGGTAACTGCGCACGGCCTGATCTTCGTGACGGCCGGCTATCCGCCCGTGCAGCCGATCTATGCAATCAAGGTGGGATCGAGCGGAGATCTTACCCTCAAGGAGGGCAAGGAGTCGAGCGATGCGATTGTCTGGAGCAAACAGCGCGGCGGCGTTTATCTGCCTTCGCCGATTGTGTATGGCGACCATCTCTACACCGTCAACAACAACGGAGTGTTATCGGCGTACGAAGCCAAGACCGGAACGCGCGTGTATCAACAACGCGTGGGAGAAGGCGGCTCGTTTGTGGCGTCGCCCATCGCGGCGGCGGGCAAGCTGTATATCACGAGCGAGGATGGCGATGTGTACGTCGTGAAAGCCGGCCCTCAATACGAATTGCTCGCGAAGAACACGATCGGTGAACCCGCACTCGCAACCCCGGCATTGGCGGGCGATCTGCTGATCGTGCGCGGCGCTCGGCATTTGTACGCGATCGCCGAACCTGGGCAGTAGGCCCTGAAGGAACTGGCGACTTCCTTCCGGCGTCAAAACATCAGGATCCGCCCGATGGTCACTGCAGCGCCACGCTGTTGAAATTTAAACACTCTCACGTATACTGACTACCAATATGACACGGCATTGCCTATCATTTCTGCTAGGTCCAGCGGCATTCACCTTTCTTGCCTTGCGCCTCGCGGCAGAGACTGCCACTGAGCAGTGGGTGCACGCACAGGTCGCAGCTGGCAAGAGCGCCGATCTCGCGAAGCGCTCCCCGAATGACCGTGCGGGGCGCGTGCTAAGCGCTGCCTTTCTGGCTAAAATGCTTGGGGCGCAGTCCGGGCTATCCGACAGCGCCGGGATTTCGATCTATCACGGAGTTGTGGCTGGGGCGCTAAATCTGGAGCGTCTGGATGCGGCGTACGACGTCGAATTAAACGGCTTCGAGTTCGAAGGCCCTGTCGATCTTGCCGGTGCCCATTTTCACAGAAGCCTATACGTCACCCAATCCGTTTTTGGGAAGAGTTTGGACGGATACCGGTTGGTGGTGGATGGGGATCTCGCGATTGGAGGTCCCCCTTTGAACACAGCTGGCGTTGACGCAAAGTTCGGTTCGAATGTGAGTGTGAGGTTTGCAACGGTCGGAGGCCAACTCGCGGCTCAGCGGGCCCACTTCCAAGGCCCCGCAGACTTCTCTGGTATCGAGGTGCACGGTCGCGGTGTGTTTGAGAAGTCCGATTTCGCGGACAGCGCGAGTTTTACGCTCGCCTCGTTCGGGGGCGAAGCGAACTTTAAGGAAGCGAACTTCACGAGAGCGGATCGCGTCGCGGTTTTCAACAGTATGAAGGTCGGATATCTAGCAGCGTTCGACCTTAGCCAGTTCGCCGGTGACGCGGACTTTAGCCATACGCGCATCGCCTCCAACTTTCAGGCGACGGGGATGAAGCTCACCGGTGCAGGCCACACGGCGAGATTCTCTTATATGAGGGTGGAGAAGTTCGCGCTCGAGAACGCCGACTTTTCGCAAGGATCCGTCCAGATGGTCGGACTGGCGGCCACAGACTTGGACCTGAAAGATGTCAAGTGGCCAACAAATCGCGACCGATTCGTGTGCGAGGATGTCACCTACGGAAGAATTAGCGTCATCGTGAACAATGTCTCCGCTTTGCTGAAATGGCCAGCATCTTCAGCGTACTCTTCCTCCACTTACGCGGCTCTCGCAAGCTATCTCGAAGACCGCGGCAGCCCGGAGGACGCGTCCGCCGTCCGGGTCGATCGCCAATGGCGCGAAGCGGAGACGTTAAACCCTTTCCACTGGATCTGGAATAGGTTAGAGTTCTTAGCTTGTGGCTATGGCCAAAGGCCATGGTACGCGTTTGTCTGGATTGGCATATTTGTGGCGTTCGGTTGGTGGCTGTTCCGCGACAAAATCGGGATGCAGTTGATTGACCAGAAACAGGCGGATCCCGGGTATGACGCATTCTGGTACAGCCTCGGTCTTTTCTTGCCCGTGGTGGATATCGGGCTGATCAAAGCCTGGCGGCCGAACCCGGACCGGCGTTTCGCCCACAGCTACGCACAGATCCACGTGCTCCTCGGGTGGGTGTTCGTTCCCATCGCTGTAGCTTCGATCACCGGCATTCTTAAGTGAGCTGTGGGAGGTCAAAGACTGATCAGACTGTTTCTGGCCCCAGGACCGATGAACGTGGATAGAGAATTTGTCCTGTGACGCCGTTAATCTTAGTTAAGAATACGTCTTGTGGGCCGGAAAGAGAAGAGCGATATGCGCCGGTGGTGATCGGAAAGTCCGGTGAAGCGGTCGTTCCCGTGAGTAAACGCCGCCGGACTGATCGAGCGCGATGGAGTATCCAGCGTCGTTGCCCGAAGTTCCGCCAAACAGCATCGAGAGAAGCAGCTTTCCGTTTGGATCGAGCTTGATGAGAAATGCGCCGCCGCTAGGTGTTCCGATAATGCCAGGAAATCCCGCGGCGTGTGAGGACCCCTGTCACGTACGCATTGCCGGCGGAATCCACAGCCACGCCACCGATGGAGCCTTGCAGGCCTCCAATAGGCGTTGCATAGACCAGCTTCGTTCCCGTCGGATCGATCTTGGCCACGAAAGGAACGGCCCAGCCGCCGAGCGTGTTATTCGGAGGGTAAGGGGCCGGCTCAATGGCGTTCACCAGCGGAAACTCACCATAGGTCGTTCCGGCGGCGTATGTGTTGCCCAACGCGTCGACTGCGATGGCGGTGGCGGTGTCGGGCGACCAGGCACCGTTGAAACTTTGACAGCTATCAGAAACGCAAACACCTCCGAACGTGGCAGCGAATTGCAAGTGCTGGGCGGTCAAGATAGGAGTCGATAAGAGTGCGAGCAACAACCAGTGGTGAATTTGAGATGTCCGCATGCTGGTTTATAGAGCACGTCGGCATCCATGTCGCTTCATTGCAACGGTTAGGCAGATAACTTCGCTTGTAGATACAAATGACACATCGCCGCTAAACTACCTGCTCCATCAGCGAAATCAAGTACTCCTGATCGAACGGTCCGGAGCGATAGGTGCGGGCATCGAAGAAACGCCAGAGGTTGCGCTTCTTCTCCAAGCAGTAGAAAATGAACTGCTCTTCGATCACTGCACGATCCAAAAACTCCTGATTGAAGCATCGGATGGAGCCTTCTAAGATGTGCGGCACCCGAAAGTTCTCGGTGGAGATGGTTTGCGGTGTCGACGCGAACTCGATTTGGAGAATCCGGCCACGCACATTAATCTGCAGGAGGTTGACTCCGATATCTTGAAAGGCTTCGGGGGCGTATTCGGGCGGGTCGAACTGCAGCTGGATGTGGGAGAGCTGACGGTTCAGATCTGCGACAAAGACGCCACAGATGGCGTGCAGTGCTACAGCCGCCTGTCGGCGGAGCGTGGCGATGGTGAGCGTTTTTTGGATCAGCGCGCTGTCCTTCTCTTCAAGCGCGTCGATGGCTTCGGCCAGCTTCTTCAGTCGATCTTTTTGCAAACCTGGAGGGCTCCCCATGCGCCGGGCTGCCTGTGAGCATCCGGCGTTTCTTTAGGGTAAGCCGTCTGCGGCCGGAAAGCGAGTGCCGCCGGAAACTGCGGTGCTGTCGTGCGAGCAGTGGTCGTTCCATTCCTCGTCCTTGAGCAAATCGAGCAGGGTGATGTGCAGGTGGTGCAACAAGACGTCGCCGATCTGCGGCGACAGAACCCGCACACCCTTCAGCACGTTGTGCAGGTGGGGCTGCGAAATGCCAGTCCGGCGGGCGAGCCCTCTTTCCGTCAATTCCCCGCGCTGCACGCGATCCTGCACGTGTGCGATGAGCCGAAGCTGCAGCAATTCAAAATACATAAGTTGCAACGGGGAACTGATTTCGCCCTGAAATAGAGGGCGACCGAAATAGATAGTAGCAGAAATTGAGCAGAAATTAAATAAGAATCGTTCCGCCCGCTCCTTACGCCATATTCAATTATAAAAAATAGACTTAACGTAATATCTGCGAGAAATCACAGAAAGCAATTCCAAAATATTCATGAGAAAAATCTTGACGTAGTCGCGATTCGCCTTACATTGGACAACAGCATTTTCGTTGGCATGCCCCGCGGCGCCAATACGGGGCATCCCGGAAGGACATTCTTTGCATATGGATTGGGACAGATCAGAGACTCTCGCGCTTGCGAAAACTTCTTGCACGCACTGCCATGGAGATGGAGTGCGACCTGGGAGAGGTGGGAAACCCAGCCCCTGCAACTGCGTGTTGCGGGCGATCTTTCGCGCTTGCTACGCCCGGTTCCGTTACTGCGCGACCAAGGAAAAGTACATGAGCAAAGTGACACTCACGCTGTGTGCGGGCAAAGACCGCAAGCTGACGTGGGTGAGGAAGGACGAAGACTATGTGGCGGACTTTTGCCTGGTCAGCCGCAGGACCCTGGATGAGTTTGAATACAAGGTGTTTCGCTTTCACTTCCTGCTGGGCGCCGATTGGCGTCTCTGCTGCCGGCAGATGAGGATCGATCGCGGGACATTCTTTCACGCGGTTTACCGGATCCAGCAGAAGCTGGGCCGCATATTCCGGGAGCTAACGCCGTACAGCCTTTACCCCTTGGATGAATACTTCGGCGGAACGGTGCGCAAAGGTCCGTCTCCCCAGGCGCCGAGCGTCACCGAAATACCGAAGCCGTACGTCGCGCCGCCACTCCTCAGGACGGCGTGACATCCTGCCGCAACCTTCAGCTCCCACTCCGATGGTCACCGACCGGCCGGACGGGTGGGAGCTGCGGGGCGGCACCGGTACCCGATGTGGGGGCCTCGCTCGCCTAGAATAGGGGAATGCTTTCTGGCCGCAGAACCCTTCCGGCAATTTGTGTGGCACTCGTTTTCGCACAGCTTTCTCCCGCCGCGTGGGTCAATCTGGTGAATGGAAAAAACATCGACGGATGGGAGATCGTGGGTGAAGGATTCTGGAACGTAATGAGTGATGGAACCTTGGTGGGGCAGCGCGACCCGGCCAAGTCTACTGAGCGCCAGTGTTGGCTGTACACCAAAAAAGAATTCGGCGAGTATGATCTACACGTCGAGTACTGGCTGCGCTGGGGTGGCAACAGCGGCGTTTCCATTCGCGACACTTCGCGGGCGCAATACGCGCAAGGGGCGAAATGGGATCCAAAGCGCACCCCTTCGCATATCGGATACGAGATTCAGATTGCCAACGACGGCGACGAATATGCGACCGGCAGCGTGTACCTGTTCGCTAAGGCCAAGACCGGCGTGCAGCGCGATTTCGATTGGAACTCGCTCGACATCGAGTCGCGCAACGATCATATCCGCGTCAAGCTGAACGGCCAGATGGTGGCGGAATCGCCCGGCGATCCCAAGCGTTCCAGGACCGGTCCGATCGGATTGCAACTGCACGATCACAAGGCAGTGGCGATGTACCGGAACATACGGATCCAGGAGGTATCGCACAAGTAGGCGCTGCGTTAGCCTGTTGTTATGGAGTGGAAACTCGGTGCCGCCATCGTAGTGACCGCTGGTATCTTCGCAATTGCGTTTGGGCAGGTCAGCGATAACCGACAGCATCTGAAGCCCGTCATCCTGAACGTGACCGCCACCGATCACGCCGGCCACCCCGTGACGGACCTTAAACCCGGCGATCTCCGAGTTTTGGATGACGGCTCAGGGCAGCAGGTTACGTCGCTGCGGCTGAATCCAGCCAATCCCTCCCCGGCGCTCGTGATCCTGTTTGATCTGTTGGACCTGAATTTCCAACAGGCCGGATATGAGGCCGGGCAACTTCGGAAATCACTGGCTGCTATGACGACTTCCGAGCCGCTCTACCTCTATGTATTGGTCGGGAACGGCACCTTGTATCCGGTGCATGCGGTACCGGCAAGCGATGCACCGCGCCTGGCGGGGAACGCCGAGTGGATCGAGAATGCTGGTCCTTCACTCAAGCAAGCGCTAGAAAAAGTCAGCCGGGCGCGATCTGTGGAGTTTATCTCCCATCCGGACCAGCGTTTCAAGGCGACGTATTCCGTCCTCGATTCCGTGCGGCAGGAGCTGTCGCGAATCCATGGCCGGAAGCAACTGCTCTGGATCACGGATGGGATTCCGAGCAGCATCCGCTTCTTCGAAGGGTGGGTGGATTTAGCACCGCGCCTGCGGCAGCTCGGGGCGCAATTCAATCGCGACGAGATTGCGATTTACACACTAGATCCGAGTTTGGCACTCGGCACCCTGAACCGCGATGGGCTGGAAGTCTTATCGGCGGCAACGGGCGGGCGCGCGCTGATCACCAGCGATCTCAAAATGGCGATCACGCGGGCGCGGATGGACGCATCTGCCAGCTACGAACTGGAGTACGGCCCGCTCGTCGCCGAGAATGCGGAAGGTAGGTTCCATTCTGTACGGATTAGCTGCAATCGCAAGGACGTGCGGATTGTCTACGAGGGAGCTTATCTGGCCGAGGCGGAACCTGTGAAGGCGGCAGCGGTGGCAACGGCACTTGAGCCCGCACCTGTTATGCGCGCGATACCGCCAGAACCCGTGCACACCTTCGTGGGACTTGTGCGCACTGTGGATAGCCAGAGCATGGTCTTGGAACTCGATGACACACGTTCATTCTGGTTGATTTCAAAGGAAAGCAGAGGATTGATCCGCATCCGGGAGACCGCATCAGTGTACGGGGTGGCGGATATGACGGTCACGGCCTAGTGGCCGACTCCATAAGCTTAATGCAAGCCGCAACCGTGGAAACTGCATCGCCCGTGCCGCCCCAGCCTGTGAACTCGCAGGTTGAAGCCGATCCGTTTCTCAAACGAGCGCGAGAAGCTGAGGCCAAGGTGGATCGCGCACTTCCCAACTTCCTCTGCAGGGAGGTGGTGAAGCGGTACTCCACCTCGACCGAGCAGAAAGCCTGGGAGTTGCTGGATACACTCTCGGCCGAAGTTCTCTACAGCAGCAAAACAGGAGAAACCTATCGCGACATCCGGGTGAACGGCAAGCCAACTCAAAAGTCGTGGCCGGAACTGGGCGGCGACATCTCCAAAGGAGAGTTCGGCAGCCTGCTCCATAGTCTTCTCGCGAATCAGGGTGCACAGTTCCAGTTCGTTAAGGAAGACAGCGTGAATGGCGTGGCTGCCCGCGAGTATAGCTTTCGCATCAATCGCGCGCAATCTGACTGGAAGATACTCTCCGATTATCAATACATCATTCCGCAGTACCGCGGTCGGGTCTGGTTCGATCGAGATGGGAATCACGTTTTGCGAATCGAAAGGACGGCGGAAGGGATTCCGGCCGCCTTCCCGCTGAACAGCGTGGAAGCCGAGGTAGATTTCGGCGAGATTCGCTTGGGATCGTCGCAGACCTACTCGCGACCGGCACAAGCCGAGACACGTGTTTGCATTCGTGACCGGCATGAATGCAGCCGCAAGACCCTCGAGTTTCGCGACTACAAGCAGTTTACCGGGGACTCAAAAATCACCTTCTGAGGAAACGGGCCGGCAGCACGCTGACTGATGACGATCCGGCTCCGGGAAAGGACCGGTCAAAGGTGACAACCGTCAGCCCCGAAGACTCCGCAAATGCCGCTAGATAGGCGTCGGCCCATACCTTTGGCGATGCGTGGGGCTTCAGACTGAGTTGGTGAAATAGGACTTCGAAAGTCGGAGACTCCGGCTCCCAATGGAACTCGATACGGCTGTCTTCATACCATTTGCGGTACACTTGCCAGGCGCCGCGCTGGCTCATCACTTCGGCGCCCATGACTTGAGGAGTCGTGAGAAGCCGCAGCAAACCTAGCTGGGTAAAGCGGCAGAAGAACAGGCTGCATTCCGGGAGAGACTGAAACCAGTCTGACGCGATTCCGTGATGGGTGTGGACACTGTGTGAAAGGGCAAGCCACACGTTCACGTCAGGGAAAAGGGATGATTTCATAGATCTGCTGATTGGTCAGTTGCAGGGTTCCGGGCCTCCTGGATCGCACGATGGGAAGTCGAATGCGCTTCGTCGGGCGTGATCCGGTTTCGAGTTCCCTTTCCACACCGTGAAGAATCAGGTCTTTCACGGAAAGACCTTGGGCGGCCGCTTTCGACTTTAGTTTGCGGTAGGTCGGGTCGGGAATATCGACGGTTGTCCGCATGGATCACTCTACCATATTTATGGCTGGGACGTTGCAGGTGCCCTGTGATACAATCCTGGGCCATCATGAGACTCAGAGTGTTTGCGCTGGCGGCCCTGGTAGCGAGTCTGTGCCTCGCGCAAAAACCGGGCGGTCCGGTGGAGGAGCCGTCGTGGGCCCCCAAGCCGGTGGAGCTGACGAAATACGTCCCGCCGCACAAGCCAATCACACGGCTGGTGGAGTTGAAGAAGAAACATGCGGGGGAAGCGAACTGGCGCGAAGTGATTGTCGACGACAGCACGCTGCACGGCGAATATATCCAGTCAGCGCCGGGAACAACGGTGTCCCGCCGTTTTCATCCCGATACGCGCGAATTCTGGGCAGTGGTGGAAGGCCAGTTGCGCTTCACGATCGAAGGCCAGGAGCCGTTCGTGGCCAAGCACGGGTCGCTGGTGCAGGTTCCGATGCAAACCATCTACTCGATCGAGACGATCGGCAACGTGCCCGCGCTGCGCTACGAGGTCAATGTCCCGAACGCTCACACGCTCTATCCGATCGACGTGAAACCGCCGGAACTGCCGGGCGTCACATGGATCGAGGCCAAGCTCAACCGCAAACCGGGCGCGTATGGCCCCCTCAACCTGCCGCACGTGAACTTGTTTGAGCTGACCAAAGATCCGAAAGTGCGCGAGCGTGCCTTTGTGACCGACGCCCGCCTGTTCGCCAACATTATTTATGGCTACGAGAGCGAGCTGCCGCCCCTCGATCCCAAAAATCCCGGCCACTACCACCCGGAGTCTTCGGAATCATGGCTCATCATGCTGGGACAGATTCGCTACCCGATCGAGGGCCAGGGCGTGATCATTGCCGACGAAGGCGACATTGTCTACGTTCCGCCGTTCACTTTCCACGCTCCGCGGTATCACGGGAAGGGCCCGTCGTGCCGCCTTGCGATGAACGGCTATCCGAATATCGCGCACGTGCGCCACGCCAAGCTGCCGGACTAGCCGACGCGTGGACAACCTCACACATTCCCTGACTGGCATCATGCTGGCGCGTGCGGGCCTGGATCGCTATACGCCGCGCGCGGCGTGGATTCTACTGCTGGCCGCGAACGCGCCCGACATCGACGTCGTGAGTGCGTTTGGCGGTTCGCTGAACTATCTGCACTATCACCGCCACTTGACGCATTCGCTGATCGCGCTACCTGTGCTATCGCTGCTTTGTGTGCTCGCTGTGCGCCTGGTCTCCCGAAAACCGCTGAATTGGGTGGGGGCTTACTGCATCGCGCTGATCGGCGTAGCGAGCCACCTGCTGCTGGATCTCACTAACGTTTACGGCGTGCGGCTGCTGCTGCCGTTTTCCGCGACATGGCTGCGTCTGGATATCACCGGCGTGATTGATTTCTGGATCTGGGGAGCGCTGCTGGTGTCTCTGTTTGCTCCGATGCTTTCGCGCCTGGTGAATTCGGAGATCGGCGCCAGCGGACCGGCAGGTGGTGGAGCACGGCGCGGATTCGCCATCTTCGCAATCAGCTTTGTAGTGCTTTATGACGGCACGCGATATGTGGCGCACGCGCGAGCCATCGAAACGCTGGAGTCACGCGTTTATTCCGGCGCCGCTCCGCGCCGTGTGGCCGCGTTCCCAACGGCAAACGTCCTGAACTGGCGTGGATTGGTTGAGACCGGAGACGCGTTCAGCTTTGAGGATGTCAACCTGCTCGGTGAATTCGATCCCACCGGCCGACCGTTTTACAAGCCCGAGCCATCGCCGGCGCTGGAGGCCGCGCAGCGGAATCCGGTTTTTCAGCAGTACCTGCAATTCGCGCAGTTTCCGTACTGGCAACTGACACCCGCCGATGATCCCGAAGGCGCAACGCGCGTGGAAGCGATGGATTTGCGATTCGGGGATCCGCAATCGGGCGGCTTTGTTTGCACCGCCATCGTGGACGCGCATCAACGCGTAGTGCGCGCGTGGTTCCAGTTTGGAAGCGCACGACCGAGGTGAGGCAACTTGGCATTAGTATCGTAATACGATACAATACAAATAAGTGCCTATAATAGAATCAATTACAGAATCTGATTACGCGGCTCTGGCGGAATTTCGCTACCAGATCCGGAGGTTTCTCCACTTTAGCGAACAGGCGGCGCGAGCCGCCGGCATCGAGCCGCAACAACATCAGCTCCTTCTCGCGATCAAGGGCACCGTCGATTCTCAGGAGGAACCGACCATCGGAATTCTGGCCGAACGGCTGCAACTTCAGCATCACAGCACAGGCGAACTGGTGGATCGGCTGGCGGAGCGTGGTCTGGTCTCCCGTTCACGTGCCCCCGCGGACCGGCGGCAGGTGCTGATCCATTTGACGGCGCGCGGAGAAGCCGAGTTGGAAAAGCTCACGGCGTGCCACCTTGCGGAATTGCGCACGAACGGGCCCGCGTTGGTTTCGGCGCTTGAAGCCGCTATCCGGAGGAACGATGGCACATACTAAAGCGCAACGTGTTTCGAGCAAGCTGGGCGATTTCACGGTTACATCGCGAACGATTCCCATCGCACTGTTGGCGGTAATCATCGGGGCGGTGAGTGCGTATGTTGCGCTGGGATTGCTCAAGCTCATCGGCTTGTTTACGAACCTGTTCTTTTTTGGGCGATGGTCCACCGCGTTGGTGTCGCCGGCTGGAAATCACTTGGGATGGCTGGCGATTCTAGTGCCCGTGGCGGGAGCGATCCTGATCGGCTTCATGGCGCGGTACGGCTCGGAGCGCATCCGCGGGCACGGGATTCCGGAGGCCATCGAATCGATTCTGATCAACGGCAGCAGGGTGGAACCGCGGCTGGCGATTTTGAAGCCACTGTCTTCGGCCATCTCGATCGGCTCGGGCGGACCGTTCGGAGCGGAAGGGCCGATCATCATGACCGGCGGTGCGTTCGGCTCGATGATCGCGCAGTTCTTTCATCTGACGGCGGCCGAGCGCAAGACGCTGCTGGTAGCGGGCGCGGCAGGCGGGATGTCGGCAACATTCGCTTCACCATTGGCGGCAGTGCTTCTGGCTGTAGAGCTGCTGCTATTCGAATGGAAACCGCGGAGTCTGGTGCCGGTGGCGCTGGCCAGTGCGACGGCGGGCGCAGTGCGTCGCTACATCATCGGCCTTGGACCTTTGTTTCCGACGCCGCAGCATAGCGTGTTCATCGGTCCCGAGGGACTCGCGGGGTGTGTGCTCTGCGGTGTGCTGGCGGGCGGGCTCTCGGCGTTGCTGACGCTGGCGGTCTACGCCGCGGAGGACCTGTTCCAGCATCACGTCCGCATTCACTGGATGTGGTGGCCTGCAATCGGCGGCCTCGCCGTGGGTCTTGGCGGTATCGTATTTCCGCAGGCTCTCGGAGTTGGGTATGACACGATCGGCGCTTTGCTGCAGGGAAGCGTGCCGTATCACATCATTTGGGGCATCCTGCTGGTCAAGTCGTTCATCTGGGCCTTTTCATTGGGGTCGGGAACTTCCGGCGGTGTGCTGGCGCCGCTCCTGATGATGGGCGGAGCGCTGGGAGGCCTCGAGGCGATGATCCTTCCCAACGAAGGCGCGGGTTTCTGGCCGCTCATCAGCATGGGCGCCATCCTCGGCGGCACAATGCGTTCTCCCTTTACGGGCATCGTTTTCGCGATCGAGTTGACCCACGACATGAATGTCGTCCTGCCGCTACTGGTCGCTTCGGTGATCGCGCACTTTTTCACATCGCTGACGCTGAAACGTTCCATCCTGACGGAGAAAGTCGCGCGGCGCGGGTATCATCTGAGCCGGGAGTACTCCGTGGATCCGCTGGAGATCCTCTTCGTCAAGGACGTGATGCGCACCAACATCGCGGTGCTTCAGCCGGACCTGTCGCGCAAGGATCTGCCGGACTCTTTGCACGCCAGCCGCACAGGGCAACGGCTCTACCCGGTTGTGGGTGCGGACAGCAGCATGGAGGGAGTGGTCACCAGAAAGGATTTGCGGAAGCTGGTGCACCAGTCCGACGGAGCAACGCTTGCCGACGTTGTTCGCAAAAACGCGGCGGTGGCGTATCCGGATGAGCCGTTGCGGGTGGTGGTGAATCGCATGGCGGAGACTGGGCTAACGCGGTTCCCGGTGGTGGAGAGCGAAACCTCGCGCAAACTTGCAGGTATGGTCTCGCTCGAAGACCTGCTGCACGCCAGGGTGCGGCACCTGGAGGAAGAGCAGCGGAGAGAGCGTGTGCTGCGCATTCACCTCCCGTTCCGGGAGAACGGTCAGACGTCGGGGGTTTCGGGCAGCTCGGCAGACGGCTCGTCGAGCGCGGGCAGGGACGTCTCAGGCTGAGCAGTTGCCTCGGGAGACGTCGGGGGCTCAGGCGGCGCAGGCTCGGCAGACGCAGCATGGTCGGGCGTGCCGGCATGTTCAGCTTCGACCAGCGGAATGTGGTGTGGATGCGAGTTTACCTCATCGAGCGGGACTTCGCATTCGCAGCAATCACTACAGAAACCGCAGCGCGGGCAAAGATGGTTATCGCAGGAGTCCTTGGTGCAGAAGGCGCAAATCTTTGTGGACTCCTGCTCGCAGATGCTGCACGCAAACGGCATTAATTTTTCTCCTGCGGCGCCCCCGGCTGCCGCTCATGTGAAGGCTGGCGCGAGAGCGTCTGGCGGCAGCGCTGGGCCTCCTGATCGGCAACGCGGAATTCCTGCTCGCGGGCTATGGCCAGCTCCAGAAGGTACTGTTGCAGACGATCCTTGTTCCCGGCATTCTCGGCTATGACGGCATTCAGCATGTCGGCCAGGGGCGGATTGGCATACTTGCGCAGGCCTTCGCTGAACGAGGCGAGGACGGTTTCGGTCGCGCGGATGCGGAACAGCAACTGCAGCGCATCGGTAAGCTTCTCGGGATTTTGATCCAGCTTGCGCGACTCGGTGGCCAAAGCTCTCAACTCGTTGCGGCAGGTCTTGGCCTGCGCGACATATCCCTCGGGCGCGCCATTCCAGTTTTCGGGATGGATTTGATCCACAACGGGCGCCAGACGGTCAGCCAGCAGAGCAACCGCGGCGAGGGTTTTGTGGATATCCCAAGCATTCTGCATGCCCGCCTGCTGGGACAGGACGGGGGTAATGCCGGCTAGCAGAAACAGGGCTGTGATGGTCCTCATGCCGCTCTCTTCAATCTAGCAGAGTCGGCAAATCGATTTGGCCGTCGAGGCGCCGATATGCGGAGCGCTGCCGGCTCCTAGCGTGCGATCCGCACCAGGATCACGCCGTGCGCGGGAACCTCCGCGGAATAATAGTCGCGGACGGAGCCAAGGTCGGTGTGATGCCAAAGGTCGCGCACTTTGTGCTTGCCCTTCAAGCCGACAATCTCCCACTGAGCGCGGACTTCAGTCATCCCTTCGCTGCGGTTGAATAGCCCTAGAGCCAGGTCGCCATTTGCCAGTTGCTTGGACCAGACCTCGGCGGCTCCCTCTTTCGACACGCGGGTTCCCTGCTGGCCCAGCGTGTCCTGGTCGATCGCGATGACTTCCTTGTTCATGAGGATCTCTCGTGTCTCGGCGCTCATATCGTGCAGGTCATTGCCGGCCAACAGGGGCGCGGCCAGCATGGCCCACAGACTCATGTGCGTGCGGTATTCCGCCGGGTTCATGCCGCCATTGCCAATTTCGAGCATGTCCGGGTCGTTCCAGTGTCCGGGCCCGGCGTAGCTGTCGTGACCGGTCTGTTTATCGAAGCCGATTTTCGCCATGCTGTCCCATTTGTCTTCGATATCGCCGGTGGTGCGCCACAAGTTGCCGCCCACTGAAGCGCCCCACTCCCAGACCTTCTGCAAGCCATACTGGCACAAGCTATAGACGATGGGACGGACGGTCGCCTTGAGCGCGTCGCCCATTTTCTTGTAGACGGCTTGCATGTCCGAAGGCTTGTATACCTTGTCGGCGCTGCACCAATCGTATTTCAAGTAATCGATGCCCCAGGCGGCCCAGGTTTTCGCATCCTGCTCTTCGTGTTGATAGCTGCCCTCGTACCCGGCGCAGGTCTTCGGTCCCGGCGAAGAATAAATGCCGATTTTCAGCCCTTTCCCATGGACGTAGTCGGCGAGCGCCTTCATGTCGGGAAACTTACTGTTCGACTGAATATTGCCCTGTGCGTCGCGCTGGCCTTCCCAGGTATCGTCGATGTTGACGTAGATGTAGCCGGCATCTTTCATGCCGCTCGACACTATGGCGTCGGCCATACCGCGCACGGCCTGGTCGTCAACTTTCTCGGCGAACTTATTCCAACTGTTCCATCCCATGGGAGGCGTTAACGCAAGATCGGCGGCAAAACATGCGGAGCTCAGGGACAGCGCGATGAGAATGGCTCGATTCATATGCGGATTTCAGTCTTTCTGCAACATCACTTCAGTGGACTTGATGACCACGGTCACGGCGTCACCCTTCTTCAATCCCAGTTCTTCAGCGCTGCGGCGTGTGATAACACTTTCGACCAGATTCTTGCCGACGCGCACCGTGACATGCGCCATGACTTCGCCGAGATGAACTTCCGCCACCCGGCCTGGCAGTTGATTTCGTGCGGAAAGAGGCATGATGCCACCTAGCATATCGCTTTGTCGCCGGGCAATGTGGCTGAGGACTTCAGTAGTGAAATCTCCAGCGGAACTCGGCGTAGATTTGGCGCGGGTCGTTATAGTGGAACCCTCCGAAGGTGAGGCTGTTGTCGAGCAACACCCGGCGATTCGCCACATTCAGAGCGGTCAGCGAGATTTTATATCTCTCCTCCTCGCCAAAACTCTTTCCCAGGGAAATATCGAACGTCGTGTGCTCGGGCAGATAGTTTCCCGGATATTGTGCGTTCGGGAACCCATTATGGAATCCCGAGCCGTAGTACACATTCGTGGAAGCGAGCACATGCCAGGGAAGAGTTGAATTGACACCGAAGTTCAACGTGTTTCTCTGATCATGGTCCACTGGTGAGAAGCCTGGGGGCGGCTCGCATCCGGCCGGCAGGGGAGTGGGGCAGATCAAGCCTCCGGTGAAAGGCGCCGAGTCCTGAGCGATCTGATTCGAGTAGGCCAGATGAACCTGAGCGCGTCGCCAGAGGCGCGGGGAGCGCAGCGTGGTTTCCCAACCTTGAATCAAGGCGCGGTCCCAAGTGAACGGCCAGAAGAGGTTTGATAGACCGATGTTGTTGTGATCCAGCCAATTCCTCGCGGTGGTTTGAAAGGTGTCGATGTCGAGCGCCCAACCGTGAAAAGGAATCGCCACGCCGAATTGGTATTCGTGATCGCGCTCACCTCGCGCGGGGCCGAAAGTAAAGTTCTGACTGTTGGCGAGATTGATCACTGGTCCAGTAGCCGTCAGTAGCGGCGGTGGTTGGTAAAAAACCCCGTAAAAGCCACGAAAGACCCAGTTCAGGCGCGGGACTCTGATGGCGACGCCAAAGCGCGGGTCAGGCGTGTTCTCCACGACTGCCGGCTGGGTTCCTCCGCTGACTGAGCCGGAGTCGAAGTGCGAATAGCGAAGGCCGGCGATCAGCGTCAACCACGAGGTCACTTTAAACCGGTCGCTGACGAAGACCTCGGCCAGTCCGCCGGTTACTGCTCCCGGAGACGGGCCGAAGTTCTGACAACTCGTACCGCAATCCGTAAAAACGTTATTGAAGAAGTTGCTCTGATGCTGGGCAAACCCGTACACTCCCACTTGAATGTCGTTGTTCTTCATGACGGTTGCGTCCACGCTCGCTTGCGCACCGGCATAATGGGCGGTCTGGTTCACATTCGTGATCGCCGGGAAATCGTTTGGCGAACTGTTATAGCTGGCCTGGTTGTAGTGATAGAAGGGTGAAACCGTCATCCGCACATCGGGGCTAAATGTGTGAATCCAAGAAAAGGTGACGTAACCATCAGGCTCACGTTCACTATCGTGAAGGCCGAGACTGGGATAGACCTGATTTCCGGATGAGTTGGGGTTCGGGTCGATGGGGATCTGGTAGTAATCCTGGCGCAACGAGCCGGTCAGCCGAAATTGATTGAACGGACTGGCATTGAATATGAAGGATGCGAAACCTCCGTAACCGTTCTCCGCGTCGTGAACAACTTGCCCGATCGGGGGCTGCAGACCGTAGTCGCTGCGATTTGCGTTTAGACTCGCGTAATACGCGAAGCGACTGGTGTGCCCTCCGAAATTGATTTGATCGTTCGTTTGGAACCAATTGCCGAAGGAAGTGATCAGTTCCGCCTCATTGTCACGCTCGAAGCCCGTTCGGGGCACGATATTGAAGATTCCATATGTACGGTCTCCGTATTCCGCATCGTAGCTGCCTCGCTGGATTTCAAGATAATCAATGTCCTTTGGGTCAATCTGTGGGCCCAGATTGCTGGCTATATTGGTGTTGGGTACGGGCACGCCGTCAATTAGCCAGTCGACTTGATGGCCTCCGCGCATATGCAGCATGTCGTGGGTTACGTAGGCAGCGGGTACGTAGTCGGTGATCATCGCCAAACTGTTGGTGCGGTCGGCGCCGGGAGTCTGGGCTATGTCCTCACGGCCAATCAGAGTGGTGGGAGTTACCGAGTCCGTGTTGACGATTTCCGCCTGGTCGACGACAACCGTTGTCTGATTCAGGGCTGCGATCGCCAGTTGTAAGTGAAGTACTGGCGAAGATCTGGCATCCACGGTGACGGTCTGCTCCAAAGTCTCGAACTTAGACTGAGTGACGGTGATTTTGTAATCACCAATCGGCACCGTCGTGAACGAGAACTCACCGTTATCGTTCGTTTGCGTGCTTTGAGACCATTCCGATGTAATCGCCTGCAGCTTCGCGGATGCTCCGGCTACGGGCCGATGCTGCGGGTCGTGCACAACGCCTTGTATTTTCCCAAAAATTGTTGCGTGGAGCGGGGAACCAAGTATCAGAAAGCTCACCAGGCACAAACAGAGCATTAGTTTGCGTATGAAAAGATGGCACGAGTTCATTTCTTCCTCTCCAAGGGACACACTTCAACTGCCTAAGTAACTGATTGGTTTGGAAGTGCCTAGAGAGGAAGAGGCGGGCCGCGTTTCTGCCGGCTCCGTTCGAAGGAGATGCGGAAACGGGATTCGGTTTGCGCTTGTGCGACGTGATGACTTGCGATTCCAGCAAAAAACAGTTGTGTGGCTGGCGGTAGAAAAACCGAGGCACTTACTGCAGTGGAGCTAGCGCCGAGTAAAATGGGCCACTCGCCGCAAATCGATCGGATGGCCGGTTGAGTATTTGACCCGGGCGCTTCCTGTTGCAGTCTGGACAAAGCACATTTATGCTTGCCGTTCGCGCGGCAGCACAAGGGAAGCTGCGGCGTGGGAGAGGCGCTGGATAGCAGTAGAGCTACGGGCCAAAGGCCCGTTACACATAACACCACGATCGCCAGCGAGCGTCGCACTCTCTGGATTGTACACGGAAAGAGGCAAAAGACAAAACGCAAAAAGGCAAAAGGCAAATGTAAAACGGGGAGCCTGAGTGCGAGCGGAAGACTAGTTCGCTCATTTCGGTTTGAGTCCGAGATCTATGTGGAAGCGGATGCTCTCGATCCAGACCGGGCCACGGTCGTGGTTGTAGGCCGGATTGGTTACCTGCTGCAGGTCGAGAGTGGCGTAGAAGCCCGGAAACAGGCGCGTGCTGTAGTAGCTTTCCCAGACGTACTCGGGTGCATAGTTCAACCTGCCGTCTCCGATCAGGAAATCGAGGCCGCCGCGCGCGAGGTATAGTGCGTGGACGCCCGAGAGTCCGCTGGCGGTGAAAGACGTTGCGGCGACGTCCTCTTTTCGCTTCCAAGATGTTCCCTTCACCGAGACACCACCGCTGGCCAGGCGATCGATGGCAGTGAACGCGAAGGACTGGGTCTTGCCGTCGTTCCAACCCAGGCGCGTGAAGAAGCCAATGTCGCGCGAGACTTGCTGCTCGATGTTCAGACCGGTTCCATACTTGAGGGTGCCAGCGTGCCGCACAGCGGTAATGTCAGGCGTGGTTCCGGTTTGCTCAGCCAGCCGGAGGGCGGCGGCGTAGTTCCCGGCATCGGCATGATTCAGATAGCCGAGCAAGCGAACGACGCCGGGGTGTTCTCCGACGGAGTAGCGGCGCTCAACTTCGAAAGTATCGCCACGATCGCGAAACAGGCGCCGGTCAAATCGCGGGCCGTTCGCCACCTTGGGCTCCGCGGCGCTGCTGTATCGCAGGGACCAGTTGCGCGTGTGGAACTCGTGCACCCAACCCCAGGTGTAGCCACGCGTATCGGCCGGGTAGTCCCACGCGCCGTTGTACATAACACCCCAGGGTATGAACTGCGTGCGCGGATCGTGGGTGTAGGCGTTGTTGTCAAAGAAATCCGTTACCGAAAACCGGCCGGCGACGATGGTGTAGCGCGTCATAGGCCGGTCACCGGCAAGTTGATTCGGATCGTCCTCGATATGTTCCTTCTCTGAACCGAATCCGAAGTCGTGACTGATGTACAGGCGTGCGATATAAGGCTTCGGCGTCGCGCCCGCCACTCGCGGCAGTTCGCCGTTCGGTGAATTGGCGATACCGTTGACTCCGCTGAATCCTCTGCCACCCGCGATTTCCGGATCGAAATAAAACTGCGTGTTGTCGCCCAGGCGAAGCCCAAAGAAAAGTGTCGTCGTCAGGGACACGACGTGCTCCGGATAATCCTGCAGACTCAGCGGGCCCGTATAGGGAGAGTGAAAGGACCCATGCTCCTGGCCAATGGAAGTGGCCTGATAGTAAAGATTCCAGACCTCCGGCTCAGCCGGCTCGCTGTTGTTTGAGTCGGGTTCCTGAGCCGTGAGGGCACAGCCGCCGAGAAGCAACAGAGTCAAAGCCGCGATTTTCCGGTTCATGGATGCTCTTTTCAAATCTTGGCCGTGTTCTATGCAATCTTCGGGCGAACCAGTTCCTGGTCACCCACCGCAGCGTCTTCGGTATCGACCGCAGCCACCAATTCCCAGGAAATCGCCGTGACACTTCCCTCGAGCGACAGCCGGGTGACGATCTGTTCGAGCACCTCGTCCTTGCGCCCGACGGCTTTGAGTTGAGCGGTCACCTCGATGCGATCGAGCCCCTCGAAGTCCTTGCTGTGGAGCGCAATGAGGGCCAGCGGAGTCGGCTGCACATTCTGCAAAAGGAGCGCGCGTATGTGCGCCTCATCCGCGGCGCGGCAGGTGCAGCGGAACCGATAGTAGATCTCGTGTTCGGAAGCCTCAATCGGCGTGCGATTGATACGCCGAGCCAATGGACGCAGCAGGAGATTTGCCGCGAGCACACCAAGCGTGCCGACGGCGGCCAGCCCGAACTGACCCAGGCCTGCGAGCGATCCTACCGCTGCCGTGCACCAGAGCGTGGCGGCGGTGTTCAGCCCCTGGATGTTGAAGCCGTCTTTGAGAATCACTCCTCCGCCGATGAAGCCGATTCCCGAGACGACGTAAGCGGCCACGCGTCCCTGGCTTCCGTCGCCAGCGATCAGCCCGCCCATGACGACAAACATAGCCGAGCCGACCGCCACCAGACCGTTCGTCCGCAGACCGGTCATGCGCTGACGCCATTGCCGCTCCAAACCTATCAGAGCGCCGAAAACGAGCGCCGCCAGTAATCGCAGAGCAAAATCCATCCAGTTCATTGCCTTATACCTCAGCTCCTGCCAAATACTCCCGCGAGATCCCCAACGTGGTATAGCACCAGAAGCATCATCAACACCAGATAAGTGCGCAGCGCCATCAGGGACAGCAGGACGCTACGCGTCATGGGCATCGGCCCCAAATGCGCCGTGTCCACCTTCTGCTCCGGCAGGTCATCCAGCGGATGGATAACCAGGAACCAATCCTCTTTCCGTCGTTCCAATTCAACTACGGGTTGGACCGAAGTCATCGTCGTATCCTCCAATTTGTCACGGTCATCAGCCTCCGGGAAACAGATTTGGCGCCACCACTTGGGCGGCCAGAACCAGCGAGAGGGCGAAAAGAAGAACGATCATCGTCCAATTCACCCGGTTGTTCCACGGTTTGTTACAAAACTGTTCTCCCAGTAATTCCTTGTCATTCAACAGCAACTGCAGGAAAATGATGGCCGACGGAAGCATGATGCCAGCCAGCACCTGCACGCTGACGATGATCAACTGCAAGGGCGCGCCAGGAATGAGTACGATTGCGGCAGCCGCGCCAATGCAGGCGATGTAAATGGCGTAGAATCCCGGAGCTTTCCGCACCGGCATCTGGAGGCTGTGCCGCCAGCCTTTCACCTCTCCGTATGCCCAGGCGCTCGAAAGCGAGATCGCGGTGGTGCCCAGCACCGCTGCATTGATCATCAGCAGCAGAATGCCGGTTCGAATGGCAGGCCCGGCGATGGCGCCAAGGTCGACCGCCATCTGCGCCGGGTCCGCAAAACTCAGCCCATGCGCCTTCGAGGCATTTCCCGCCAGCATCATGCACCCAGCGACAATGATCGTGAAGCAGGCCCCTATCAGAGTGTCCAACCTCGCCCACTTCAAATCCGAAAACCGCAGCCGCTTGTCCGCCACACAGCTCTGCTGAAAGAAAAGCTGCCAGGGTGCGATGGTGGTGCCGACGATCCCAATCACGAGAAACACCAGACCAGCCGTCAGGCCGCCCGGAGGGATTGACGGCAATGCCGCGCCACGCACAATCTCCCCCATTGCCGGCCGGAGCCGGAACGCGATCAGCAGCCACGCTATATCCATAAGGCACAGGAATACGACCGTACGCTCCCAACGCAGGTAGCTCCCCGTCATCACCAACAGAACTAGCGCGGCCGCCGAAATAGGAACGCCGATTTGCGGCGGGATACCCATTTTTCGGAAGGCCAAGTCGATGGCCGCGAATTCCGTAACCAGGGTCAGGAAGTTCACCAGTTGCAGATCCACCAGGGAAAACCGTCCCCACCACTTGCCGAATCGCTTGTAGATCATGGCGGCGTGGCCCTCACCTGTGGCGATTCCCAACCGCACCACCATCTCCTGGACGAAGTACGTGATGGGCAACAGCAACAGCAGCAGCCAGAGCAGATGCGTGCCGTACTGGGCGCCCGCCTGGACGTACGTGGACACCGCGCCCGCGTCGTTGTCGGCTTCCATCACGATCAGGCCCGGACCGGAGACCATCAAAAAGGTCAGGGCGTTCCGCGCCCACTTGGTGCGGACCAGGCGTCCTTGCGGCCTCGCTTCATCTATCTGAAGGTTTTCGAGGATCGTATTCATGACGAAGCCTGTTTTTGGCAGTGCACGAAGCGCGGAACACCGGCCCAGGCGCGCGGTTCGCACACGGGCGATGCTGCGGACTCGACGACTGTCTGGGACGGAGAAGCGGAACGGAGTCTCGAACCGCCCGGGAGATGAGCTACGTGCCCGAGCTAGCCGGCGAAGGAGAGCACTCCGGAGGGAGGCTCGGCTGATTCGTTGGCAAATGCGTCTTCGAACCGCTGGCTACTACTGCCACCGTCTGACATTCAGGCGCCTCCTTTCTGAAGTGTGAGAATCACGCAAAGCCGCGTGGCTCTCTATTGGCAGAGTACCACGGTAAGAATAGCGCGGCAAGAAAAAAACGTGAACTTTTCAAATTTTCTCATATACCCCATGCGGTATGCGGATACCGGCACCGGTATCCATGGTTCCTCCCCGGCGCGGCCTATTAATGATAGGCTATAAGCCGTATGGCGCACGTCATCCGAGACAAAAAGAAGCTGCTGCACCGCATCCGGAGAATTCGCGGTCAGGTCGAGGCGATCGAAAGATCCCTGGAGGAAGGAGCAGAGTGCGCGGACACGCTCCACACCATCGCGGCGGCGCGGGGCGCCATGGACTCGCTGATGGCCGAGGTCATCGAGGGCCACATCCGCTTTCATGTGGTAGATCCGGACAAGCGTCCTACGACGCAGCAGGCTCGAGCGGCCCAGGAGCTGATCGACGTTGTGAAGCTCTATCTGCGGTAGCAGGCCGGCGCGAAAAACCGGCCGTGCGCACTTGTAAAATGCTCGGCCTAATCGCTTGATTCCAGCCGTCCGCAACAGTCATCATATCCCTATGCAAAAATTCACCTTTCTCAGCTTAGGAATCGCTTGGCTTCTATGCGGCGCGGCGCTGTTTGGCGCGTCCAGTGTTTACGACTTTACGCTTCCATCCATCGACGGCTCAGATGCGCCGTTGAGTCAGTACAAGGGCAAAGTCCTGCTGCTGGTCAATGTCGCCAGCAAGTGCGGATACACACCGCAGTATGCCGGCCTGGAATCGCTCTACGAGAAGTACAAGGACCAGGGACTGGTCGTCATCGGCTTCCCCGCCAACAATTTCGGTGCGCAGGAACCCGGAACCAACGAAGAAATCAAGAGTTTCTGCACCCGCACTTACCACGTGAGCTTTCCGATGTACGCGAAGGTTTCGGTCAAAGGCGATGACAAGACGCCTCTTTATCACTACCTGACGGAGGAGGCAAATCCGTCAACCAAAGGCGAAATCGGCTGGAATTTTACCAAGTTCCTGGTCGACCGAAATGGCAAGGTGGTAGGGCGATTTGAGTCCAAAATCAAGCCAGACGATCCAGGATTGGCAGGAGCCGTTGAGAAAGCGCTGAACCAGTAACAGCGAGTCGAGCGATCAGTGACCGGGTGGTGGTGGCGGAGGTGGCGGTGCACCGCCATTGCCGTTGCCGCTCGGTCCTTTTTCACCGGTGCCGTTGCCGCCGCCTGTTCCGCCGCCGCCGCCAGATGGCCCGCCACCGGTTGGCACGCCTCCGACGCCGTGCGTCCGGTACATGATTTGGTACATGGCATCGGCAGCGGCGCGCAACACGCCATGCGTGAAGCCAGTCTTATCGATCGTATTGGCACTCAGCGGCTGATTCTTGAAGACACGGATAGACTCTCCGGCGTTGATGAGCTTGTCGTTGAACGGCGCCAATATCGCGTGCCGCACGCCAACCTGGCCCTCTTCCACTGAAACCAGTGTGGTCGCGTCCTCATCTTCGACCACCACGTCGAAGATTGTGCCCCTCACCGAAACGACCGCAGTAGGCGTACGGACTTTGTTGTAATTGGGCTGGCCGCCAATCTTCTGGATGTGGACCTTCACCCGCCCCAGAAACACCTCCAACAAGTCCGACCAGTTGCCCTGTGTGTTGCGGAACACGACCCGGGCATTGGGGAACACTTCAAAGGTGCTGCCGTCTGCAACCCGCAGCAGTGCGTAGCCGTCTGAACCAGTAATGATGATCTGCCTCGGCTGCACCGCATCGCCCGCGTGCAACGCCCAGGGAGAACTGTCGTGCAGAACCGAAACCTGCCCGTTCATTGTCTCGACTTTAGCAGCGCCATCCTGAGCGAACGCAAAAGGGGCAAGCAACGCAAGCAGCAGCATGGCTGCGGGCACTTTGCTCCCCAAACCCGGCATGCCGAGTGCGTTTTGGCGGTTCCGAGACACTTTCGCCCCCCAGTCTAACACCAAACCTGCAGAGCAACTAGATCGCCGTGTGAATATTCTTGCGATAACTATTGTAAACACGGCACTTTCACGCTGAGGGCATGCGCTCTTGCGGTAAAATGGGACACGCTAATGTGTCGGATCGATACAATTAGGCCGGTCAGGTTGCTCTTGGTTATCAGCGCTTTGGCGGCGGCGCCGGCGATGGGCCAGGTGCCAGCGGAAGTGGCGCGGCCCGAATGGCGCAAAATTGGCGGCACGTCGGTGGACCTCATGCTGGCTGCACCGGCAACCGGTCCTGTGGACGAAGTCTGGTTCGGTCCGGAAGGCCGCACGCTTTACGCGCGAACGCGTTCGGGTAGGGTGTTTGAGACGGCCGATTTTGAGAACTGGAGTCCCGCCGCCGCACCTTCCGCTCGCACCGACTCATCCGTCGCGATTACCGCCGAACGATTACCCGCCCCGAACGCCGTGTTGCGAGGCACGCCCAGCGACCCAGGTCGCCTGTATGCTCTTGGCGCTCATTTGTACGTATCCGAAGACGGTGGCCGCAGTTGGACCAACCTCACCGCCTATCGAGACCAGTCCGTCATCGGGCCCGGTCAGCACGACCTGGCGGTTTCGCCGCTGGATGCGAATCAACTCGTCGTAGCGAACGAATTCGGCGTGTGGAGGTCGGTGGACGGAGGCCTGTCGTGGACCGGTCTCAATCGCTTCCTTCCGAATCTGAGCGTTCACCGCATTCTGGCAACCCCCGCAAACGGCCGTGGAGTCGAGGTCGCCATTAACGGCATTGGTGCGGCGGAACTCGTGCCCGGAAATCGGGCGGCGGCTTCGCCATGGCAGGTCGTTGCAGACCCGCGGATCGACCAGGATTTGCAAGCCCGGCGGGCCTACTCCACGCAGCTTGGTGCTGAGATTACTGCAACCGCCGCCGAGGGCGACTTGGCCTATGCGGGATCCGCGGACGGCCGAATCTGGGTTTCGCTCGATCGTGGGCGCACCTGGAACCTTTCGCGAGCCGCGGCATCCGGACCGATTGAGAGCTTTTTTGTTGATGCGCAGGCGCCGCGCGTGGCGCTCGCTGCAGTGGGGGGCTCCGGTGCGCATGTTTTGCGAACCATCGACACAGGCGGATTCTGGGACGACTTGAGCGCCAACCTGCCCGATGTGCCGGCGCGTGGCGTCGTTGGCGACCGCGCCGCCGGAGCGGTTTATGTGGCAACCGATCGCGGCGTTTACTGGGCGCATCAGGATCTTGAAGGCGCCAGCCAAGCCGCACAGTGGTCGTTGATCAGCGGCAATCTGCCGGCGGCGCGTGCTACCGCGGTGGCACTCGATCCAACTGGAAGCCAACTTTATATCGCACTCGAAGGTTACGGGGTCTACGCGTCCGCGGCACCGCATCGCGGAGGCGCTCTGCGCATCGTCAACGCGGCGGATTTTAGCTCCCGGCCAGCCGCACCCGGATCACTCGTGAGCGTGCTCGGCATTCCGATTCTCAGGGCGCGTGCGGGCGACCTGGAATTTCCCATTCTGGCATCGTCATCATCGGGCACGCAGATCCAGGTACCGTTCTCGGTGAGCGGACCATCGGTGCCGTTAGCTCTTGACGCGGCGTCTGGCAGAGTGTCGGTCGGACTGGCGGTGCAGCCGGCTTCGCCCGCGATCTTTGTGGACCGTGACGGCGCCCCGATGCTGCTCGATGCCGATACCGGAATGATGTTGGACGCGGCCAATACTGCACGGTCGAACGCGCGCATCCAGGTGCTGGCCACTGGCCTTGGCCGCGTGCGTCCGGACTGGCCTACAGGACTGGCCGCTCCGCTGGAGAATCCTCCGGCGGTGGTCGCGCCGGTAAAGGCGTATGTGGATCGCGCCCTCGTCGATGTAACGCGAGCCACTCTGGCGCCAGGTTACATAGGCCTATACATTATCGAACTGCAACTGCCGAATCTGGTGAATGCGGGTCCCGCTGAACTCTACATTACGGCCGGCGGCCAGGAAAGCAACCGCGTGCGGATTTATTTAGAGCCGTAGTTTACTCCCAGCGCAGCGCCGCGATGGGCTGCACCCTCGACGCGCGGAGCGCGGGCAGATAGCACGCAGCCAGCGACACAACCATCCAAATGAGGGCAGTGGATGCGTAGGTGATTACGTCGGTCGGGCTGACGCCGTAGAGGAAATTCGCGAGCAGGCGCGCCAGCATAGCAGAAATGGTGAGACCGAGAGCAACACCGATCAAGGTCAACGTCATGCCCTGCCGGATCACCAAGCGGAAAACATCGCGACGCTCCGCCCCCAGCGCTACACGAATGCCGATTTCACGCGTTCGCAGCGTCACGTGGTAACTGATGACTCCGTAGAGTCCGACTGCCGCCAGAAGCAACGACAGGCCGCCGAACATACTCAATGCCAAGGCTTCCCATCTCACGATCCAATAGGACTGTTCGACATACGCGCTCATCGTGCCGACAACGTAAATTCTCACGCTCGGATTGGTGGCCAGCAGGGTTCTCCGAATGGTTTCGATCATCGTATCGGAACGGGAAGCGCTCTGAGCCATGATATTCATGAGCCCCCCGCTGTAGGCTTGTGAGAACGGCCGGTAGACGTGAGGCACCGGAGGCTCACCGAGGGACCGAAACCGTGAGTCGCGCGCTACGCCGATGACTTCGAGCGCCTGCGCATCGCGGCAGCCGAGCTGTACCCGCTTTCCAATCGCCAATTCTCCGGGCCACAGACGGCGCGCTAGAGTCTCATTGACAATGGCGACGGGAGGACCGGTGGACTGATCCACGGCGCTGAAGTTCCTGCCCGCCACGAGCCTGATCCGCATGGTTTGCAGAAATCCGGAGTCGATAATGTTGGCGGTCGATGGAACAGGATCAGCTCCAGGTTTGGATACGCAGCCGGGAGTGGCAGGAATGAATGGAAGCCGGTCGGTTACCGCCACGTTCTCAACGCTAGGCAAAGTGCGCACGCGATCAAGAGCTTGCGCATAGAACTGGCGTCCGGTTTCAATGGTGAACTCAGGGCGTGAGACATAGGTTTGGGCATAAATGCGGTTCTCGATGGCGAAGCCGGGGTCAATTTCGTGAAAGTGCAGAAGAACGCGCAGAAACAATCCAGAGGTCAGAAGCAGAACGAGCGACATGCAAACCTGAGCTACTAGCGAGATGCGCCGTAGCCGGTAGCGGCCACTCGATGGCGCCTCGCCTTTCAGTGCACCGACAGGATCCGCGCGGCTGGCGCGCCATGCGGGCGCCAACCCGAAAAGGAGCGTGGTGAGAAACGTGACTACCGCGGTGAGGATGAGGACGCGCGAGTCAATGGAAAGATCGAACCGCATCACATCGGCATAGGGTGAGAGAAGCAAGAGGTCGACCAGAAGCCGGTTCGACCAGAAGCCAAACGCGACTCCGGCAAGCCCACCGAGGCAAGCGAGCATCAGGCTCTCGGTCAGAAGCTGTCGCAGCAATCTTGCGCGACCGGCGCCCACTGCCACCCGGACAGAAAATTCCCGTTGACGGGCGGCGCCGCGCGCCAGCAACAGGTTGCCCACGTTGACGCAAGCGATCAACAGAACCAGCCCGACTACACTCATAAGCAGCGCCGCGATGGGAACCGAGCCTCGACGGCTGTTCGGATTGGGGACGCCGCGAACGCGCTCCGCGACGATTGGCGCCAACTTATCCGCCCCCGGATTCTCCCGGCGAATCCGCTCGGCGATGGCGTTCAACTCTGCGGCGGCTTCGCCAGGCCCGATGCCTGGCTTTAATCGGCCAAAAACCATGACGCGCCTGTTCGCACGGTCCCTCATTTGCGCGGCAAGACTCGGATATTGCCCCGACCACCTCCGGAACGGCACCCAGATATCGGTGTTCAGCGGAAGGTAGATTCCGCCAAACTCGGAGGGAGCCACTCCGACCACGGTGTACCATCCGGCTTCCGAGCGCACGCGCTTCCCGATGATGTTCGCGTCGCCGTGAAACACACGCTGCCATGCGCGGTAGCTGATGACGGCTTCAGGGTCCTGTTCGTTCGCGAACCAACGGCCAAGAAATGGACGGACGCCGATGATCTCCCTATAGTTTGCGGATACGGGTTCGGCCGCCGCAAGGTAGCTGGAACCCTCAAAATCGAGGCTGGATTCCGTGGGACTTGAAACGGCGAGACCGGTGAAGGATTGGCTGCGATCGCGCAGATCGGCATAATCGGGATAGGAGAACAGCGGATCGGCGTCGCGGCTCAGCACCACCAAACGCTGCGGCTCGTGCACCGGCATCGGACGGAGAAAAAGTGCGTTTAATACGCTGAAGATCGAAGCATTCGCGCCGATCCCCAGGCCGAGGCACAGGACGGCGAGAAACGTGAAGCCGGGCGCTTTGAGAAGCAATCGCAGTGCGTAGGTGAGGTCTGAAATCCAGCCGCGCATAAGAGATTGAGACACCGCTCAGGTGGGATTTGTTTCGGGACACTCGGCGAATTTTGGTGCCCAAGAAATAGAAAAGCCGCCTGCCAAGGCGGCTCCTCGTTGTAAATGTCGGGGGTAGTGGTTTACAGTCTGTTCACGTTCTCGGCTTGCAGACCTTTGGGGCCCTGCTTGACCTCGAACTCAACCTCCGCGCCTTCATCCAGGCTGCGATACCCATTGGCCTGGATGGCCGAAAAATGCACGAACACGTCGTCGCCGCTGGACCGCTGGATGAATCCATAGCCTTTTGCGGCATTAAACCATTTCACAACGCCTTTTTCTTTCACTACTAACTCTCCTGAACATTGTTCGCCACGCGTGCGCGAGTGCTAAACAACAAAAAAGCTACGAAAGGAAAATATTCGTAGCTTGTTCCAGCTCTCCCGTTGCCTGTACGAACAACCATTTGATATTGCCCCTCAATTCTCTCAGATCGTCCAAAGCAGGGTCAAGCCAGAAATCGCGATTTTTCTTAGCGTTGGACACATTTGCGGCGTTAGCTTAACCTGTGGGAGTTGACTGAAGACAGCATTCTCACACGGCTCCGGGGGTGGATTGTTATTCCGCGAGGTTCGCGGATTGTGGCGGGCATCGGAGATGACTGCGCCATATTCCGGCCCCAGGGAGGCACGCAGGATCTTTTGTTCACTACAGACCTCCTGATTGAAGGCGTGCACTTCGAGCGCACCACGCATCCGCCGGCTGTTGTCGGACGAAAGGCGCTCGCGCGCGGACTGAGCGACATTGCTGCTGTGGGCGGAGATCCGCTGTTCTGTCTACTCTCATTGGGATTGCCGCCGTGGGCCGGTCAAGGATGGGTCGATCGGTTCTACGGAGGCCTGCTGAAACTGGCGAAGGCCTCGGGTGTCGTGCTGGCCGGAGGTGATCTCGCGCACACGGAATGCGTGGTGTGCGACATCGTGGTTGCCGGGTCCGTACCAAAGGGCGGCGCGCTGCGGCGTGACGGCGCAAGGCCGGGTGATGCGATCTATGTGTCCGGCAGACTGGGCGGATCGGCTCTTGGCCTCGCGACGAAGAAGGGGCGGGCCTGGCAGCGGCATTTGCGGCCGGAACCGAGGTTGGCTCTGGGGTGCTATCTGCGCGAAAAGCTGCACGCCACTGCCGCGATGGATTTGAGCGACGGCCTTTCGCTCGATCTGGAGCGGCTGTGCGTCGCATCGAAAGTTGGGGCTGCAATCGAAAAGCCGCCGAGATTCCCGGGTGCATCACTCGAACAGGCGCTGCACGGAGGCGAGGATTACGAACTGCTGTTCACGGTCCGCCCGGGTACTCGGGTTCCAGCAGGTTTCGCAAATCTGCCGCTCACCCGGATCGGCTCTATCACTCGCGGGCCGGCCGGTCGCGTGCTGCTGGATGAGCGGCCGCTCGCGCCGCTCGGTTACGATCATTTCAGACGCGCATGACTTCACCTGCACCCGATCCCGCTCCCGTTATCGACCTGATTGAAGCGTTTCGCCGCTCGAAAACCATGTTCGCGGCTGTCGCGCTCGGTGTATTCGACCGCTTGGAGGAAGCACCGGCGGACGCAGTGACGCTGGCAGCGGAGATGGGCGCGTTGCCTGAACCACTCGGACGTCTGCTGGATGCGTGCGTGGGGCTGGGCTTTTTGCGCAAACAGGATGGACGCTACGTCAACCAGCCCATCGCCAGCGCGTATCTGCGAAAGGACAGCGAGACGACCCTCACTGGCTACATCCTGTATTCGAATAACGTGCTCTTTCGGCTGTGGACACACTTGGAGGATGCGGTGCGCGAGGGCGGCCACCGTTGGAAACAGGCGTTTGGAACCGACGGCGCTCTCTTCGATCATTTCTTTCAGACCGACGAAGCCATGCGGACTTTTCTCCAGGGGATGCACGGTTTTGGTCTGCTGAGTTCGCCCAAAGTGGTGGCTGCTTTCGATCTGTCTGGCTTTCGCAAGCTCGTGGATCTGGGTGGCGCGACCGGGCATCTGGCCATTGCCGCTTGCGAACATTATCCAGACCTTCACGCCGCCGTTTTTGATTTACCGCGCGTGATCGCAGTAGCGCGGGACCAGATGCGGCTGACTCCAGCGGGTGCACGAATTGAATTGATCGAGGGCGACTTCTTTCGTGACGAACTCATCGAGGCGGATCTCTACGCCGTAAGCCGCATCCTCCACGACTGGTCCGACGAGAAGATCGGCGTGTTGCTCACGAAGATCTTCAAGCGGCTTCCTCCGGGAGGTGGGCTGTTGATCGCGGAGAAGCTCCTGGCCGAGGACAAGAGCGGACCCGTCCCGGCGCTCATGCAATCTCTGAACATGCTTGTGTGCACGGAAGGCAGGGAGCGGACGCTCAGCGAATATCGCGCTCTGCTCGAAGCCGCCGGTTTCCGCGACGTGCAGGGACGCGTGACCGGAGCGCCGCTCGATGCGGTGCTGGCGTTGAAGTAGTAACTAGTACATCGTCCCGAAAGTTCCTTAGAGTAAGGCTATGCCTGCTGATGTGGCGCACGTTTTAACGTGCCGCTACGGGCTTTAGCCTGGCGTGATTGGCTTGAGCTAACTTGAGCGGAAGGCTGAGATGAATCTCGACCCGGCACGCTAAAGCGCGCGCCACAAGGGCAGACATAGTTGCAGGTACTTTCGGGACGATGTACTAGGCTTTCGGGAAAGCCGGATCGCTCTTGATTTCCTCGATCTGAGCGGCGTGCCGGGCCGGGTGCAGGGCGAGTAGCAAGAGGAAGCGATAGCAATCGATTTCGCCGAGCAGTGGATGCATGGCGAACAAATGCCGTACGTCCTCGGAGCACTCACGTACGAAGGCGATGGCGCGCTCACGCTGTTCCAGAAATTGGTTGCGAGCGGTGTCAGCGGACGCAAAGCGATTGGCAGGACGCATGGGCGCCGGCGCGTCCACCCTGCGGCGGCGGGCTACCACGGCGGCAGCAAAGCGCTCGTCCTTTTCCGGATCGAGAGAGTCGCCGTTCGGATTCTCTGTGCCTTGAGTGGCTTTCACGTACATCGTGTCTTCGGCTAAAACGATGTGCTCGATGCAATCGGCAATCGACCAGCGATCCGGCTGAGGCTTAAAATGGAGCTGCGCTTCGGAAAGTCCCTCAAAGGAGCGCAGGAAAACATCGCGGCCCTCTTGCAGGTTTTTCAGGAGGAACTCACGCTCGGAGCTAGTCATCGTCTTAAGAGTACGGCCGATTTGCCTGCGAAGTTCAGAACGGCCGATGGAAAAATGCCAAGAAAGAATGTGCCGAGGGCGGGCAGCACCAGCGCGAACGTGAGGCCAGTGGTGAGCGGCTCGGCGGCAGTGGCGGCCTCACTCGGCTCGCGCATGTACATCACGACGAGAATGCGCAGGTAGTAGTACGCTGCTACGGCGCTGTTCAGCAGTCCCAGCACGGAAAGCCACACCAGGTTGGAATCCAGAGCAGCCTTGAAGATATAAAACTTGCCGAAGAAACCACCGGTCAGCGGAACGCCGATGAATGACAACAAGAAAACTGTCAGCAGTGCGGCTGTCATGGGTTGGCGCGTGGCGAGGCCGGCAAAATCGTCCACGCTGACGAATCGGTCGCCCTTGCCGGAAAGATGTGAGACGACGGCGAACGCCCCGATGTTCATCAGTGCATAAGCGGCTAGATAGAACATGGCGGCGGCAGTGCCGGTCTCCGAGCGCGCCGCGAGCGCCACCAATACGTATCCGGCGTGAGCGATAGAACTGTACGCCAGTAGGCGCTTGATATTCGACTGCGTGAGCGCCGCGAAATTCCCGATGGTCATGGAAAGCAGCGCCGAAAGCCATACGAGCGGTTCCCAACCCGAGCCGATAGGCGCGAAAGCCGTCATGAAGATGCGCAGGAAGACGGCAAAGGCGGCTGCTTTCGGTCCGGCCGACAAGAACGCGGAGATGGGTGTAGGAGCGCCTTGGTAAACGTCCGGCGCCCAAATCTGGAAAGGTGCTGCGGAAACCTTGAAGCCAATGCCGACAAACATCAGGGCAGCGGAGAAGCCAACCAGAAAAGGCGATACGGCCATATCCCGCGAGGCGAGCACGCTGCGGATTGCTACCAGGCTGGTGGATCCGGTGATGCCGTAGATCCAGGCAATGCCGTAGAGCAGAAACGCCGTCGCGAACGAACCCAGCAGGAAGTATTTCAGCGCCGATTCGTTGTTGCGTTTGTCGTCGCGCAGGTAGCCGGCCAGCACGTAGGACGCGATGGAAGAGACCTCCAGGCCGATGAAGATCATGATCAGCTCGTTGGCCGTTACCATGACGCACTGGCCGGCGACGGAGAACAGGATCAGCACGTGGTACTCGGCAGTTTCCGCGCCTTCGCGGGCAAGGAACCGGTACGATGCGAGAACTGTAAGAATGCCCACGCTGATGACGAGCACGCGAAAGAAAGCGGCGAAGCCATCGGCCATCAGCATGCCCGAGAACGCAGGCCCCGGATCGCCGTAAGCGTAGACGGCGGCCAAGAGCGCGGCGATGAGGCCGATTAGCGAAAGATTGCCATACGCCTTCGACCAGCGCCTGCCCGCGATGCCATCCGCCACCATCAGCAACGTGCCAGTTACCGTGAGAATCGTTTCCGGCAGAAAGCGGATCAAGTCGACGCCTTTCGGAAGGAACTCAGCGGGCATTCCGAGCCTCTCGCGCGCTCAGGTAAGGCACGGGCCTAGGCGCTGCCACGTGGAACCGCACGTTCATTTTGGATTGCTCCAGAATCGCGTAGTTCGTTCGCGTGATAGGCGGCAGGAAACTCGCGGTGTACACGCCCATCCAAAGCATCATCGCGAGCAGCGGTACGGCGACGGCCCACTCGCGAAAGTTGAGATCATGCATGTGCCCGGCCACGGTTTCCGGCGTATCTCCGTAGAACACGCGTTGATAGAGCCACAGCATGTAACACGCCGACAGAATCACTCCAATGGCGGCGAACACCGCCCATCGGAAATTGGCTTGCGCGGCGCCCTGCAACACCAAATACTCGCCGACGAAATTGTTCAACATCGGCAGTCCGATGCTGGCGAGCGTGGTAATCAGAAAGACCGTCGATAGCCACGGCGCCGCGGTTGCGACCCCACCATAATCCGCAGTCTCCAGCGAGTGCCGGCGCTCATACAGCAGGCCCACGAGCACGAACAGCGCACCAGTTGAGATGCCGTGGTTCAGCATCTGATAAACCGCGCCATCGAGACCGAGCTGCGTGAAGCTGAACACACCAAGCACGACGAAGCCCAGGTGGCTCACCGATGAGTAGGCCACCAGCTTCTTCATGTTGGGCTGCACCATGGCCACGAGCGCGCCATAGAGAATGCCGATGATTGCCAGAACCACGATCCAGGGGGCGCAGCGCCGCGACGCGTCGGGAAACATCGGGAGGCAGTAGCGAACCAGCCCGTACGTTCCCATCTTCAGCATGACCGACGCCAGCATCACGGAACCGGCCGTGGGAGCTTCCACGTGCGCGTCCGGCAGCCACGTGTGCAAGGGAAACAGCGGCACCTTGATGGCGAAAGCGATGAAGAAGGCTAGGAACAGCAGCATCTCCTGTGACTGCGTGAAGCCGAGTTTGCCGCTGTTGAACATTTCGAGGATCGTCGTGTAATTGAATGTGCCGGCGCGATTGTAGATATAAATGATGCCGACCAGCATCAGCGCCGAGCCGGCCATGGTGTAGAGGAAGAACTTCACGGCCGCATAAATGCGCCGTTCGTGGCCCCAGATTCCGATCAGGAAATACATCGGGACCAGCGAAACTTCCCAAAACACGTAAAACAAGAACAGATCGAGCGAGACGAACACGCCTATCAGGCCGAATTCAAGCAGCAGCAGAAACGCGTAGAATTCCTTCACGCGCTTGTCGATGGATCGCCACGAAACGAGAATGCAAATGGGCGTCAGAAAGGCCGAGAGGACAACCAGCCAGAGGCTCAGGCCGTCAATGCCGACGTGGTAATGAATGTCGGGGGACGGAATCCAGACCACGTCGGTCGCGAACTGCGGCCCATGCGCTTCGCTGCTGAGGCCGGTGGCAAGACCGATCGAAGCGAGGAACGTGACGAGAGCGATGGCGATAGCTGCGCGGCGGATGGTTTCCTCGCCGCCCCTCGGCAAGAGCAGCACCACCAGGAAACCCACCAGCGGTAGCGCGAGAACGATATTCAGCAGCGTCATCGAACCGCTCCGATCAGGCCCAGCGTGAGCAACAGAATGATCGAGCCAAACAGCACCCAGGTCGCGTAGCTGCGGATATTTCCCGATTGGAGCAGCTTGAGCCAGCCGCCGAGGCCCTGCGAAGTCGATCCCACGCCGTTCACGGCGCCATCGATCAAACCGGCATCCACTCCGCGCCACAGCACCACTCGGGAGCCAGAGACCAGGGGCTTGACTACCGTGGCGTCATAGATCTCGTCGACGAAGTACTTGTTGTAAACGACCCGGTAGAGCCAGCCGAAGCCGGAGGAGACGGAGTCGGCCAAACCTGGCTTGGCGATGTACATTACGTACGCGATGAAGATCCCGATCGCTCCAGCCCCCACCGAGATAATGACCAGCGAGATATTCTCTGGCGCCTCTGCCGTCGGGAAGACTTTCTCGAGCCAAACCGGGATGCGGATGAACCCGCCCACGACGGAGAGAACCGCCAGCACAGCCAGCGGAATCGTCATCACCGCGGGTGACTCATGCGGATGCTCGTGGCCGCGGTACTCGCCGAAGAACGTCAGGAACATGGCGCGGAACACATAGAACGCCGTAAGTCCCGCTGTGATCGTGCCCACCCAATACATCCACGGCGCATGCTGGTAAGCCGCAACCAGAATCGCATCCTTACTAAAGAAGCCAGCGAACGGAGGAACGCCGGAAATCGCGATGGCGGCCATCATGAGCGTCCAGAACGTCACCGGAATCTTCTTGCGCAGGCCGCCCATGTTGCGCATGTCCTGTTCGCCGGAAAGCGCATGAATCACGCTGCCCGAGCCGAGGAACAGCAGTGCTTTGAAAAACGCGTGCGTCATCAGGTGATAGATACCCGCCGAAAATGCGCCCGTGCCAGCTCCGAGAAACATATAGCCGAGCTGCGAGACCGTGGAGTACGCGAAAACCTTCTTGATGTCATTTTGCACGAGGCCGATGGTGGCGGCGAAGGCCGCGGTGAACAGCCCCATGTACGCCACCATTTCAAGTGCCGTGGGAGCGCGCAGATAAATCGGGAACGACCGCGCCACCATGTAGACACCCGCGGTAACCATGGTCGCGGCGTGGATCAGTGCGGAGACCGGCGTCGGACCTTCCATGGCATCCGGCAGCCAGACATACAAAGGAAATTGTGCGGATTTCCCACACGCGCCCACGAGCAGCAGCATCGCAATCGTCGTCAGGACTGCTTCAGGCTTCGCCGCCACGGCGCCGAAAACGCTACCGAAATCCAGCGTGCCGAAATTGATCACAATCATCAGCATGGCGAGCGAAAAGCCGAAATCGCCGATGCGGTTCACAATGAACGCCTTGTTGCCGGCGTTGGTCGCGCTCTTTTTGTGAAACCAGAAGCCGATCAGCAGATAACTGCACAGGCCCACGCCTTCCCAGCCGACGAACAGCAACAGATAATTCGCGGCCAGTACCAGCGTGAGCATGAAGAACATGAACAGGTTCAAGTACGCGAAGAAACGGTAATAGCCGCCTTCGTGCGCCATGTAGCCGATCGAATAAATATGGATGAGCGATCCCACGCCCGTGACCACAAGCAGCATCACCGCGGTCAGGCGGTCGACGGCAAAATCGCAGCCCACTTGCAGGCCGCCCGCTACGATCCAGTTGAAATAGTGCTCGAAAATCCGATCCTCGCCAAGCCCCAGAACCGTTTTAAGCGCCCACACGAACGACAGCAGCACGCTACCGATTGCGATCGCGTTTACCGTGGCTTTGGAGAAGCCCCGGCCAAGAATTCCGTTAATGAGAAATCCCGCGAATGGCAGCGCGGGAATGAGCCAGAGTTGATGCATCGGCGAATTAGTACTTCATCGAATTCACTTGATCGACATTCAGCGTTTCGCGGTTCTTGAAAACGGTCAGGATAATCGCAAGGCCGACGGCGGCCTCGGCGGCGGCTACCACCATCACAAAAAACGCAAATATGTGGCCGTTCACTTGTTTGAGCTGATACGAAAACGCCACGAAGCTTAAGTTGACGGCGTTCAGCATCAGCTCGATCGACATGAACAGCGTGATGATGCTCTTGCGAAACAGAAAGCCGGCGACCCCAAGGGCGAACAGCACCGCGCTCAGAATCAGATACCAGGTGAGTGGCGGGCCGCTCATCTCTAGATCTCCTTTCGCGCGAGTACTACCGCGCCCACGATAGCAATCAGGATCAGGATCGACGTGACTTCAAACGGCAGCAGGTATTGTGTGAACAAAGCCCGGCCAATGATCTGCGCCGTGCCGCCCTTGAACGTTCCAAAGTGCACGGGTGTATTGCCCGGGTAGAAGCGCTGGATGAAATAGCTTACGAGCGCGAGAAAGGCAATCAGCAAAGGGAATCCCAGTAATTGGGCAGTCAATGAACGGCCGCGCTTTGCTTCCGCGCCGGCATTCAGCAGCATGATGACGAACACAAACAGCACCATCACCGCGCCGGCATAGACGATGATCTGCGCCATCGCCAGAAATTCCGCGCCCAAAAGCAGGTACAGCACCGCCAGCGATCCCATGACGCCGATCAGCGAGATCGCGCTCGAGATGGGATGCGTCTGCACCACCACGTTCACCGCGCACACCACCGCGATGATGGCGAATACCAGGAACAGAATCACGTCCATGGAAAGGCTCGTCTCATGAGAGCGCCACCACCAGGCTGGTCACTAGCAGATTCGCCAGAGCAACCGGAAACAGGACCTTCCATGCAAAGCGCATCAACTGGTCGTAGCGGAACCGAGGCAACGTCCCGCGGATCCAAATGTAGAGGAACAGGATCGCGCCCACCTTCGCCGCGAACCAGAACAGCGGGATCAGAGCCGCCTGCAGCGGCGGAAAAAGGAACACAGCGCCGACCAACAGGAACACCACGCCGGTTATTGGCAACGTGATGCGGTCGAGTTTGCGCACCGGATTCAGCCCGTGCGATATCGCGATCAATCCGGCGGCCACGAAGATCAAGGTGGGCACGTAGTTCGAGCCCCACGCGGGCGAAAACAGCGGCTGCCAACCGCCCAGGAACAGAATCGCGGTCATGCACGAGACGGTCACCATGTTGGCGTATTCCGCCATGAAGAACGCCGCGAATTTCATGCTGCTGTATTCCGTATGGAATCCCGCCACCAGCTCGTTCTCGGCCTCCGGCAGGTCGAAAGGCACGCGATTGGTCTCGGCGAATCCGGCAATCAAGAAAACGAAGAAACTCACGATCTGCGGCGCCGGCCAGCGCAGAATGTTCCAGTGAAGTATCGAGCCTGTTTGCGCCTGCACGATTTCCCGCAGGCTCAATGTATTCACCAGCAACAGCGGCGAAACAATGGCTATGCTCAACGGCAGTTCATAACTGATCATCTGCGCCGAGCTGCGCAGCCCGCCCAGCAGCGAATACTTGTTGTTCGAAGCCCAACCGGCCAGCGCGATGCCGTAAACCCCCATCGAGCTGATCGCCAGAACGAACAGCAGGCCGATGTTCAGATCGGTGAGTTGCATCCAGGTGGTGTTCCCAAACACCTGGATCTCGCCCCCGAAAGGGATCACGGAAATCGAAATCAGCGCCATGGTCACCGCCAGGAACGGCGCCAGAAGAAACAAGAACTTGTTGGCGTGGGGCGGAATCAGGTCTTCTTTCGTGATGAGCTTGATCACGTCGGCAAGCGGCTGCAGCAGGCCGTGCGGGCCCACGCGGGAAGGTCCCATGCGCACCTGGATATGCGCGATTACCTTGCGCTCCACCCATTGCAAATAGGCCAATGTGGTCAGCAGAACAAAGGCCACTACCGCCGCTTTGAGCACGCTCAGAAGAAAGAAGTTCATCCGCGGCCGTGCCGTCTCTCGAGAACAGAATTCAACATCCTAGAATAACGCCCGAGCGTTCCGGATGTGAATAAATCATCATGCGCCGATCGGATCAAATCCGGCCGGCTTTCTACAGCAATCCTGCCGTTCACCGGCATGGTTTGCGCCGCACCGCCGGTGTCGATCTCCACCAAGGGGACGTCATATCCTCGCACGTTTTGTCGAATCTCAGTGAAGACCGTATTGGCCAGCCACGGCCCCATCTCCTGTGCCGCGCCCATCTCCTTCGCGATCAAACCGATGATTTCGAGATCCGGCTTCGCGCCCATGATCTGCGCGGCGTTCCGCAGGCGTTGCACTTCGCCGCAGACGTTCGTAACTGTTCCGTTCTTCTCGTAAGCCGAAGCCGCGGGCAGGATCACATCGGCGGTTTGGGCAGTTTCAGTGAGGAACATTTCCTGCACCACCACGAAACCCTTCTTCCCTCCAGGTGCGCCGCTCTTCAGCGGATTCGCGCCCACCACCCAGAGAACATCCAACTCCGCGGCCAGCATCTCGGCCACGGTCATTCCCGGTTGGCCGGAAGGCGCGAAACCGGGGAGCAGCTCCGGCATGAGCCCCATGTCCACCGCGCCCCGCGAGTTCGAGTAATCCACCAGCGGCACATACCGAACCGGAATGCCCAGGCTCGCGCCAAATTCCACCAACCGTCGAACCGCATCACCCTTGATGGCATCGCCGTACACGATCACCAGCTCCGGCTCGGCCTTCAGCTTGTCACGCAGTGACTCAATCGGCGCCAGTTCCGCTCCCGGCTCGGCGCGCAATGCCGCGGCCGCATAGTGATCCTCGCGCACCGGCTTCGCTGTCACGACGTAAACATGCGCCTGATGATGCCGGTAGTTCGCGCGAATCTGGAACGATAGGAACGGCTGTTCGAGCGCCAGGTCTGCTCCTACTACCAGCACCGCTTTCTTTTCGTAAAGATCCCGCGTGGTGGCCAGCGCCTCAGCCGAACCACTCACCGCGTCCACGAGCGTAACCACATCACCCGTGCGGTGGTGGTCAATATTATTCGTCCCCAGCACCTGCCGGGCGAACTTCTGGAGATAGTAATTCTCCTCGTTCGTCGTTCGGTTCGATCCGATCACGCCGAAACTGCCGCCGCGCTGCTTCACTTCCTGAAACTTCTTGGCGACGGTTCCCAGCGCCTGCGACCACGAGACCTCTTGGAGCTTCCCATTCAGGCGCACCAGCGGCGCTTGCAGTCGTTCCGGGTGATCCTGAAAATCGAACCCGTACCGGCCTTTGATGCACAGAAACTCGCCGTTGATCCCCGAACGGTCCCGGTTATTGCCACGAATGATCTTGTCGTTGCGAACGCCCAGCGTAGTCTTGCAGCCGTTCGAGCAATGGGTGCAAATGGTGCCCACGTGCTCCATTTCCCAGGGCCGCGTCTTGTAGCGGTAGGTGCCGCTGGTCAGCGCGCCCACCGGGCAGATGTCGATGCACATGCCGCACTCGTCGCACTCCAGATGATCGCCCTGGTTTGGCGCGATCTCCGAGACCGCTCCGCGGTTGATCACGCCCAGCGCGCCCACGCCCATCCCTTCATTGCAGATGCGCACGCACCGGAAACACAGAATGCAGCGCGGCCCGTCGTAGAACACCACGGGCGACCATTGCTTCTCGTCGACGTGGAGCTTCTGCTCGGTGAAGCGGCTCTCGCCCGCGCCGTAGCGGAACACCATGTCTTGCAGCTCGCATTCGCCACCTTTGTCGCAGACGGGGCAATCGAGAGGATGGTTGGTCAGCAGAAACTCCAGGGTGTATTTCCGCGCCTGACGCACCTGTTCGCTCTCGGTGCGCACCACCATACCCGGCGCCACCGGCGTCGTACAAGCCACCATCAGCTTGGGCGCTTTTTCGATTTCCACCAGGCACATGCGGCAAGCCGCCTGCAGTGTCAGACCTTCGTAGTAACAGAACGATGGGATCTCGATGCCATTCTGTTTGGCGGCTTCGATCAACAGCGTCCCCGCCGGCGCCTCGATTTCCTTGTCGTTGATCGTCAGCTTGACCAGGTCCGCCATTTACGCATTCACCAGTTGCGACACGTGCTCATACGGGCACGGCTTCCCATCCAGGTGCGCCTCGAAATCGTCGCGGAACTTTTCCACGATGGAAATCGTGGGCAGCGCCGCCGCATCGCCCAGCGGGCAGAACGTGCGGCCTAGCATGTTTTTCGAAAGGTCGCCCAGAAGATTGATGTCGTCACGCCGGCCGTAGCCATCGTGAAAGCGCACTAGGATTTTGCGCAGCCACGCCGTGCCCTCGCGGCACGGAATGCACCAGCCGCAGCTTTCGTGTGCGTAGAAGCGCATGATGCGCAGCGCCACCTTCACCATGCAGGTGTCTTCGTCCATAATGACCACGCCGCCCGAGCCGAGCATCGTTTTTTTCTTCGCCATGGCGTCGTGGTCCATGGTCAGGCCTTCGCACTCCGCCGCCGTGAGCACCGGACACGACGAGCCGCCGGGGATAAATGCCTTCAGCTTCTTGCCGCCGCGGATGCCGCCGCCCACTTCGTTGATCATTTTGTCCACAGGAAACCCAACCGGCAGCTCGTATACACCCGGCTTGTTGATGTGGCCCGTGAGGCACGTCAATTTCGTTCCGCCGGATTTGGGCACACCCAGCGCCGCGAAGGCCGCACCGCCATCGCGAATAATCGCGGGCACAGCGGAATACGTCTCGACATTATTCAATACCGTGGGGCACTGGAACGCGCCCCCTACCGCGGGGAACGGCGGCCGGATCCGAGGAATCCCGCGCTTGCCTTCGAGCGACTCCAGCAGCGCCGATTCCTCGCCGCACTCGTAGGCCCCCGCACCCGTGTGCGTGTAAGCGTCAAAGGAAAAGTTCGTTCCCTGCAGATTCTTGCCCAGATACCCCCGGTCGTATGCCTCGGCGATGGCACGATCCAGGATCTCGATTAAGTAGCGATACTCGCCGCGCACATAGATGTAGCCCGCGTGCGCGTCCACCGCCAGGCCCGCGATGAGCATGCCCTCGATCAACTGGTGCGGGTCGTACTCCATCAGCAGCCGATCCTTGCAAGTTCCGGGCTCGCTTTCGTCAGCGTTCACCACGATGTATTTCGGCTTGGGAGAATTGCGCGGCACAAAGCTCCACTTCATGCCGGCGGGAAAACCCGCGCCTCCGCGCCCCCGGAGATTCGAGGTTTTCATTTCCTCGATTATCTCCTCGGGCTTCATCCCGAGCGCTTTTTTGAAGGCCACGTATCCGTCGGTCGCGAGATACGTGTCAATTGAAGCCGAGTTCGGCAGGCCGAAACGGCGGCTGAGCACTTTGACTTCGAGCGGGCTCGGTTCGTTGTAGAGCATCGGTTAGGTGAGTTTCCTCAAGCTGGCAAGAAGCTGGTCCAGTTTCTCCGGCGTCACGAAATGATAGAAGTCGTAGTTCACCTGCAAAGCTGGCGCCCACGAGCAGGCGCCGATACATTCGACCTCTTCGAGCGAAACCTGTCCGTCGGCTGTGACTTCTTTGTGCCCGATGCCCAGCGTCTGGCATGCCTGCCGCCAAAGTTCTTCCCCGCCGTTTAAGAGGCAACTGATGTTGGTGCAGATCTGCACATGCGCTTTGCCCAACGGCTTGCGATGCAGCATCGAGTAGTACGACATAACTTCATCGACTTGCAGCGGTGTCGTGCCCGTCCGTTGCGCCACCTCCTCAATGAGTTCCCGCGTTACCGACCCGATCTCATCCTGCGCATACAGCAGCATCGGCACCATCGCCGAACGCTGCCGTCCCGGCGGATAGCTCTCCAGGAGCTTGTCGAACTTCGCTTCGAGTTGTGCAGAAAAAGTCATTGTCTTTCTTGCTTTCCTCGGCGTCTCTGCGTCTCGGCGTTTAAGTCGCTACCTGTCCGAATCGCCCAAAACAAAATCCATACTGCCGATCGATGCGATGACATCGGCAATCAGCGTCCCCACCACCATCCTGGGAATCGCTTGCAAATTCCCGAAGCTCGGACCCCGCACATGCACACGGTACGGTTTTGCGGTCCCGTCGCTCACCACGTAATAGCCGACTTCACCGCGCGGCGACTCAATCACCTGATAAACTTCACCGGCCGGCACGCGGAACCCCTCCGTCACGATCTTGAAGTGATAGATGAGCGCCTCCATCTGCGTCTTCATCTTGTCGCGATCGGGCAACACCACGTGTGGCGCATCCGCCGTCCACGGCCCGTCCGGCATGCCTTCGAGTGCTTGCTTGACGATGCGCGCGCTCTGCCGCATCTCCTCGATCCGTACGAGGTAACGCGCATATACATCGTTTTCCGTGCGCGTCGGCACTTCGAAATCGAATTTCTCGTAGCTGGAGTAAGGCTGCGCCTTGCGCGCGTCATATTTCAGTCCGGCGGCGCGCAGCATCGGCCCGGTAACGCCCAGGTCCAGCATATCTTCCAGCGGAAATCTACCCACTCCCTGCGTGCGCCCGATCCAGATCCGGTTATTGGTAAGCAGCTCTTCGTATTCGTCCACGCGGCTCGGAAAAACGTCGATGAAGCTCTTTACCCGCTTCTGCCATCCCCGCGGCGGCTCCAGCGCGAGGCCACCAATACGGAAATAGCTGGTCATCATGCGCTGGCCCGAGAACATTTCAAAAATGCGCAAAATATCCTCGCGTTCCCGGAAGCAATACAGGAACACCGACATCGCGCCGATATCGATCGCGTGCGTCCCCAGCCAAACCAGGTGGCTGTTCAGCCGCGTAAGCTCGGTCAGCATCACCCGCGTCCACTGCGCACGTGGTGGAATTTCGAGCCCCAGCAGTTTCTCCACCGCCAGGCAGTAGCAGAGATTATTCGAAAGGGGCGCCAGGTAATCGATGCGGTCGGTCAGGGTGACGCCTTGCTGATAAAGCTTGACCTCGAATTCCTTTTCAATGCCCGTGTGAAGATAGCCGATGTCCGGCGCTGCGGAAACGATGGTCTCGCCGTCGAGCTCCAGTAGCAGCCGTAACACACCGTGCGTCGACGGGTGCTGCGGCCCCATGTTTAGGACAAGTGTTTTGGGCCGCGGGTCAACCTCGGGTGCCGCGGGCTCGGCTTCCGCCACTGTTACGCCGGGAGTGTCGCTGTCGCTCATCTCAAACCCGGTCTCCCGTCACCGGATAGTCCTTTCGCAACGGATGGCCTTCCCAATTGTCCGGCAGCATGATGCGTCGCAAGTTCGGATGGTTCCGGAAGCGGATGCCGAACAAATCGAAGGTTTCCCGTTCGTACCAATCGGCGCCGCGCCACACGCTCGTCACCGAATCGATCTCCGGATTGGCGCCCGTCAGCCGGCACTTCAGTCGAAGCCGTTCGTTACGCTCCGGCGCGTGCAGGTGGTAAACAACCTCGAAACGCGGCTCCTCCGGATACCAGTCGAGTCCCGTGACCGTGCTCACGCGCACGAACTTTTGGTCGTGCTTCAGAAAGTGGCAGACCTCGACGATCTTCTCCGCAACAATTTCGAGCGTCAGCTCACCGCGATCGAGCTTGCCAGTGACCACCGCCTCCGGTAGCGCTTCCAGAAGCGCCGCTACCACCGGCACCGTCTTGATTTCGTCCGGAATCATCTATCGCTTCTCGTCCGGCCGGTTTTGCGAATACGACCAGTCCAGCGCACCCTTCCTCCAGATGAAGAAGAAGCCGCAAAGGATCAGGATAATGAAAACCAGCATCTCGACAAACGCGAACATCTTCAGCTCGCGGTACACCACCGCCCACGGGTATAAGAAGATAGCCTCGATGTCGAACACGATGAAGAGCATCCCTACCAGGTAAAACTTGACGCTGAATCGCTGCCGCGCGTCGCCCGTTGGAACGATGCCGCTTTCATACGGCAGATCTTTGACTCGGTCGCGAACCTTCTTCCCCAATAAATACGAAAGCCCAAGCATCAGCGTCGCCACCGCCAAGGCGATCACGACCTGAAGCAGAACAGGGAAGTAGACTTCGGTGTAGGAAGTGGGCATCCTGTTTTGCCGGGATCAAAAAGACGTGTATCTTTGAATATAATGAGTGGGAAAAGACAGTGTCAACAGAGCATCCCGTGACGCAACACATAGATGCCGCCGATATTACCGTCGTGGTCAATGGCGATGCACGCCAAGTCCACGCGGGCGAAACCATCACCGGTTTAGTGAGCACCTTGGGGCTCGACCCCGAGCGTCTGGCTGTCGAGCTCGACCGCCGCATCATCAAGCGCGCGCAATGGGCCTCCACGCCCCTGGCCGCGGGTGCGCAAATCGAAATTGTTCAGTTTGTCGGCGGCGGCTAGCTACTTCTCGGCGTCGATTTTCTCGATAATGAGTGCCTTCGATCCGCCGTGCACGTAGAGCTTGCCCGTTGCCACAACGCGCTGTGCGGCGAACGGCAGCAGCTTCTCGTTCTGGCTCGCGGCCGGCATGGTATCCGTCGTAGGCCAGTAGACCGAACCGTCATCGGCCCAGATCACCAGCGGCGAACCGGCTTTGGCACACGCCGTCGCGCATTCGGCGCTGACCGGCTTCTTCAAACTCTTCGTAAACCCACACGCCGAGTCGAGCACGTACCCCTTCACCGTCACCGTCTTCGGTTCCGCCGCGGCGAGCAGTAGTGAGCTTGCGAGCGCCATCGTCAACAGAAATCTCATTCGTCCCTCCTGGACCCGATCAGAATACCAGCTTCCCTTTAAACCGCAAGTAAATTCGCGTCTAGTGCTTTCTTGTTAACTACTTCTGATTATTGTGTGTTTTCACCTACTGCCCGTATACTACCGAAATCTTATGTGCTTCGTCGGTCGAAAAACCTCGCTCGTTCTATTTGCGTGCCTGTCATTGAATCTGCAGGCGCAAGATCCGGTCGGTGTTCTGGAAGGACACGTCAAAGACTCTTCAGGCGGATCGGTTTCCGCCGCCGAAGTGATCGCCAGCAATCAACAGACGGGATTCAGCGCCAAACAGCGCTCCGCCGAAGATGGCACGTTCCACTTCTCGTCCTTGCCTGCCGGTGAATACGATTTGCGGGTGACTGCTGACGGCTTCGCCGCCTTTACCGCTTCGGCTATCCCCATCGACATTGGCCGGACGGTTCGCGTGCCGGTGAAACTCGAAGTGGCTTCAGGCCATAGCGAGGTTAGTGTCAGCGGCACCGGGGCTACTGTGGACCTCGGCTCGACGCTGGGCGATGTGGTCTCGTCGCACGAAGCCACCGACCTGCCGCTAAACGGCCGTAACTTCACGCAACTAGGGCTGTTACAAGCGGGAGTCGCGCCCATGACGGGCGGTTTGGCGGAGGCCGGCGGCATCGTGCGCGCCAATCAAGCCTATGCCGTCAATGGCCAGCGGCCCGAATCTAATGGCTATCTACTAGACGGCGTCTCAAACATGGACAACGTCAACGGCGCATTCGCCATTCGGGTCCCCGTTGACGCGATTTCCGAATTCCGCATCCTGACCCTCAATGCCCCGGCGGAGTATGGGGACACGAGCGGCGCGACGACCAGTGTTGTAACCAAAGCCGGCGGAAATGCGTTTCACGGCGATGTCTACGAATTCCTGCGAAACAACGACTTCGATGCGCGCAACTTCTTTGCCGTCACCACCGAGCCGCTGCACCAGAACCAATACGGCGCCACGCTGGGTGGACCCATTCGACGCAACAAAGATTTCTTTTTCGCTTATTTCGAAGGGTATCGGAATCGTCAGGGCGTTACGCAGACCGCCATCGTGCCGACACCTGAACAGCGAGTGGGCAACTTTTCCGGCGGCAATGGTCCACTGATCAACTATTTCAGCGGGCAGCCCGTTCCCGGCAACCAGATTCCCACGTCGATGATCAGTCCCATTGCGCAGAATGCCCTTCAGCTCTACCCGCTGGGAAATATCTCGCCGTCGCTTTATGCCGCTACGGTAGTCGGCACGAACAACTACGACCAGGGCGGATTCCGGTTGGATCACAATTTTTCCAGCGGCGATCAGCTTTTCCTGCGTTACGCGACTTCCAGCACAGGCGAAATCGACCCGCTGCCGATCGCGGGCGCGGGCGTGCCGGGATTTCCGGTTGGCGACAGCATTCGCACGCAATCGGTTACTGCGTCCGAAACGCACCTGTTTTCTCCCAATACATTGCAGACCGTCCGTGCGGCCTTCTTCCGGAACGAGTTCATTTTCGGGCAGCGGCTCAACGCCACGCCGCCGAGCGCGCTCGGTTTCCAGTATCAGCCCACTCTTGGCTTGGCCGCCGGTACGCCATACCTGATCGTTAGCGGATACGCCAGCCTGGGCGACCCCATTGTCGGACCGCAAAACACCTACCAGAACAATTACCAGCTCAGCGACTCCATCTCGATGACGCGCGGGCGACACAGCTTCAAGTTCGGCGGCGAGTTCACCCGCAGCCAGATCAATCTCCTGTTCGGCATCGCCACGAACGGGTTCTTTGTGTTCGCACCGTTCCCCTTCAGCGATTCGTTTGCCAGCTTCCTGACCGGCCAGTCGGTGACCTTCTTCCAAGGCGGCGGAGAATTCGATCGCGCACTGCGCAACATCATGGTGGCGGGTTACGCGCAAGATGAATGGCGCATCACGCCGCACCTGACGCTCAACTACGGCCTCCGATACGAGATCAATACGCCCTGGGTGGACATTCGAAACCGCATGAACGAATGGGCGCCGGGTGCGCAATCAAAGGTCTATCCGACTGCTCCTGAGGGCCTGCTGTTTCCTGGCGATCCCGGCGTGGCGAGGAGCGTCGCGCCGAACTATTACAAGGGTTTCATGCCGAGATTGGGCGTCGCCTGGGATCCCACAGGTAGCGGCCACACAACCATCCGCGCAGGCTACGGCATTTTCTATGACTCGTTCGAGAACGGTGTCGGCGCACCGCTGCAAGCCCCGGTGAGCGCGCTCCCCTGGACACAGGCTTACCAACTCGGGGGGCCTGGCTTCAACATCGCGAACCCGTACGGCAGTAACCCGCCGCCTTTCGGGAACAACAACTTCGTCAAACCGGCGACGGTCCTTACCGTCGATCAATCGGCGCGGCCGCCCTATGCGCAGAACTGGGACCTCTCCATCGAGCACGTGCTCGGCAGGAACTATCTGCTGGACGTCCGCTATGTCGGCAATAAGGGCACGCGGCTGCCGCGGTTCATTGAGGCCGATCCCAGTGTCTACGGTCCAGGCGTGAACCCCAATAATGTCGACCAGCACCGCATTTACGCCGGCTGCCCCAGCTCGGGAGGCCTTTGCAATTTCGCGTCGGTCGGCATCGTCAGCGACATTACGAATTCCACCTATCATGCCGGACAGGTCTCGCTATCGCGGCATTTTGTGACCGGTCTGGGCTTCCAGGCTTCGTATTGGTACTCGAAGAGCGTCGACGGCGTCTCATCGTTCAACGTCTCCGGTTCGGCGCCCTCGGATGTTTCCGGAGAGAATGACCTGGCGCAGAATCCTTTCGACCTCCGTGCCGAGCATGGTCCCTCGCTGTTCGACGCGCGTCAGCGTTTCACCTTCAGCGGCAGTTACGAACTGCCCCGCTGGTCCAGTGCGCCCCACGCCGCGGCATGGATCGTCAATGGGTGGCAGTTCAACGGCATCGGCAGTTTCTCGTCGGGAACGCCCTTCACCGTGTACGATAGCGCCAACGTTTCTCTGCAAGGCCAAGCGCCCGAAATCAGCGGCTTCTATTCCAGCCGGCCGGATCTGATCTCTGATCCCAACGCCGGCCCGCACACGCCCAATCAATGGGTGAATCCTGCCGACTTCCTCCGCCTGAATCCAAATACACAAGCGGGCCAGTTCGGCAACGAAGGCCGGAACGTGGTGCGCGGCCCTGGGATCGCCGATTTGGATTTGTCCCTTTTCAAGAATTTCTATATCGGCGAAAGCAAGCGCATTCAGTTCCGCGCAGAGTCGTTCAACGTCGTGAATCATCCGAATTTCTACTTGCCAGAGAACGACATCGCCTCGCCGGAATTCGGACAGATTCTGCAAGCCGGGCCGCCGCGCCTGTTCCAATTGGCGCTAAAGTTCCTGTTCTGATCGATGCGGAAACTCTTACTGGCGTGCCTGGCTCTAGTGGCGCTGTATGGCGTGGCGTGCGCTGGAATCTACACTGCTATGTGCCAGCCGCCGGAACGATTCGGCGCGATCATGTCGCACGTGCCGGATTTCGCTTTCATGATCCTGCCCTTCCGGCCCTTTTGGATGTCGGCGCGGGCGGGCAGCCTGCGAGTTGGCGACGCCGCTCCGGATTTTGAGCTGCCTACGATCGATCACCAGCACTCGGTCAAGCTGTCGTCCGAGTACCAATCGAAACCCGTCGTCCTGATTTTCGGCAGCTACACCTGACCGCCCTTCCGCCGGGAGGTTCCCGCGCTCAACAAGCTTTGCGAAACCTACCGTGATCGCGCGACCTTCTATATTGTTTATATACAAGAAGCGCACCCGACCGACCTTTGGACCATGGAGTCCAACGTACGCGATGGCGTACAGTACGCCTCAGCGCACACGGATGGAGAGCGCACCACGACCGCGTCAGCCTGCGTCCGCAACCTGGGAATTCACATTCCCGCGATACTGGATGGGATCGAGAACAAAACCGAACGCGCCTACACCGGCTGGCCCGATCGCTTATATTTAATAGGAACCGACGGCCGCGTGGCCTTCAAAACCGCGCCCGGACCGTACGGGTTCTCCACGCGAGGTCTGGAGCGGGTGCTGGAACAAGTGAGTCGGACCAAGAATTGAAGCGAGAGAGTCCGAGACTTCTCACTTCTGGAAGGGAGGTCCCCTCTGACGGAAATTCTCCACCAACATCAGAGGCCCGGCGCACTGGCCCGCCCCAAAATTCTCGGCCATCACTTAGGTGGTCAACGGTATTTGTAGTAGTGGACGTGATTCCGATCTGCCGGGCGCCAGACATCGCCGACAGTTAGAGTGCCGTCGCTCTTGCCGCCTTTTCCCCCTGCACACCACACCAGGGGGTAACTGCCGCCTGTATCGCCTTTCCCGCGCGCTTGCAGTGGCCCGGGTAGGACAATCGCGACGTGACCTTCTGTCCGGTTGTCGGCATGTTCCGAGGCTTTCAGAACGGCAACCACAAATGCCCCGTTGGCAGCGTCGTGCTCAGCAATTGCAGCCGTCTCGATCGGATCCCAATGCTGGCTGATGTAATCAATCTGATCGTTTGCCCGCAAGCCTTGGAGCCCCTTAACACCGAGATCATTCGCGACTGCAGCCAGGAAACCCGAACAGTTGCTCTGAACGCTTACATCCTGCCAGTGCTTGGTGAGCGCTTTTCTTATGTCATCCTTATCCATATGTATAGGCTCCTCGTCTGCAGGCCGGCATAGCGCGTGGTCACTCTGAGGGAGCCCACACATACCGGCCAGCGTGGTCCACATATCCCACCCTCCGGCCAACTTTGACTCGGGCCAAACCATGGGAAAAAGGCGCCGCTTGATCAAACCTTGGACCGATTACTTGTTTTCCCGTTTTGTCAATGAAACACCATCTACCGCCAACCACAACCGCTGCTAAGCCCTCAGAGAACGCAAGCGCCGGCGCTTCGAACTCCGAGCTATGAAACCGCGGCGCGATCCGCACATTTCCTTTCGAATCGATATAGCCCCATTTCCCTAGCACCTTCACCGCGGCCAGGCCATCGGAAAAACTGCCGGTGGCCGCAAACTGCGGAGCGATGGCGGGCTTGCCGGAGACATCGATGAAGCCTCCCTTCCCGCCGATCATCACAGCGGCCAGTCCTTCAGAGAAATCATCCGCATCATCGAACGTGGGTGGGATAACGACCTTTCCAGAATGGTCAATATACGCCCATTTGCTGGCATCCTCGGCTTGCACGCGCGCGCGGCCGTCCGCAAAGATTCCGGCGTTAGTAAAGTCTTCAGGGAGGGTCTTGGATCCGGTTTTGTCGATGTAGAATCGCTTCCCGTCATTGAGGACGACAGCAACGCCTTCAGAAAACTTTGAAGCCGCGGCGAATTGGGGTGGGATGACCTCGTGCCCGAAGGTATCGACGTATCCCCACCTGGAATCGACCATCACCGGAGCCACTCCCGAGGAAAACTCGCGTGCATCCGAAAATCGCGAGGGGATCGCAATCGTTCCGGACTGATCAATATAGCCGCACCGCTTACCCAGCCATACGGCAGCAAGACCGTCGGAGAAATCGAGCGCCAGATCGAACTGGGGTGAAATCGCAACTTTGCCGGAGTTGTCGATGTAACCACCCTTCCCGCCCTTAACGATCGGAAACAGGTGGCCGTCCGGACGTCGCACCTGGGCAGCACAGTCGGAGGCATACAGAGAAGTGAACAGCAGAGCAGCCGAACAATATGCGCTGCAATTCCGCATCAACCCATCCATTGATTCTGCCGACCGATACGCCGATTCACTGTTCTTGCACGAGTGTCCGACAGACGGTCACACCCGGCGGTTACGCAGCAACGTAATTATAACTCTTAGTTGCCCATGCGACGTCCCTGGCGGTTACAAGTGGGTCTGCCCTTTCCTATGTAAGCGCAGTATTGGGGGGCCGGAATTTAACGTTCTTGGATAGCTTGCGAGCCCGGCTACATCCAGTGCGCGATGGCGTGCAGTTCGCCTCGGCGCGCTCCTATGGAGAACGCACCACGACCGCGTCAGCGTGCGTCCGCAACCTGGGAATTCACATCCCCGCGATACTGAATGGGATCGAAAACAAAACCGAACGCGCCTACACCGGCTGGCCGGACCGCCTGTACCTGATCGGAACCGACGGCCGCGTAGCCTTCAAAACCGCGCCGGGACCCTACGGATTCTCCAGGCGAGGCCTGGAGCAGGCGCTGGAACAAGCGACTCGGGCCAAGAACTAAACTGAGATCGCGCAGACGTGACCGCGCATGCTGCCCGGCGACTTCCCACTTGGCCCAATCTTAACCAAAGACATTCTTGTTAACAGATAAAAGGTTCTCTATACCTATAGCTTGCGGCGCAGCCTCAAGACGAGGCCGGAGCCCTGTTGAGGATTGGGCAGCAGGTATTGTTTTCAGAGATTTAGCCTAAGGTTGGCCTTTGTTTCAGCCGATTGTACGAGTGTTCGGGAAGGACACGGAACAAGAATGACAACACACGCTCCATTTGGCGCCGAGCCGCGCACGAATGGTGATGCCCAGATGTCGGCCGAGGGCCTGAAGCAAGATTTCGAGCACCACCTGCGCCGAACTCTGGCCAAGGACCGCTATACCGCGACCGACCGCGACCGGTACTACGCGTTGGCTTTGGCGGTGCGAGATCGTTTGATTGAGCGCTGGATCGCTACTCAGCAGACGCATCACAAGAAGAATGTGAAAAGACTCTACTATCTGTCGCTGGAGTTCCTGATTGGCCGGCTGCTGGGAAACAATGTCATCAACTTGAATTTGGAAGATAGCTGCCGCAAAGCCATGTCGGATGTGGGGCTTGATTGGGAAAACTTTAGGGACTACGAAGTCGATGCGGGCCTCGGCAACGGTGGGCTAGGCCGTCTTGCCGCATGTTTCCTCGACTCCCTCGCAACCTTGAACCTTCCGGCGGTCGGCTATGGCCTCCGTTACGACTTCGGGATCTTCAAGCAGAAAATCGTGAATGGCTATCAGGTGGAGCAACCCGACGAATGGCTCAAGCTCGGGTATCCGTGGGAGATCGCCCATCCCGAGTTTTCCTTCCCGGTGCAGTTTGAAGGCAGGGTGGAGACCCTGACCGGATCGAACGGCAAAGAATGGCGCTGGCTGGATGCGAAAACCGTCGTCGGCATGCCATATGACCTCCCCGTGGTGGGCTACGGCGGCAACACGGTAAACACTCTCAGACTCTGGTCAGCCAAGGCGGCTGAGGAGTTCGATCTGGATGACTTCAACCGTGGCGAATACGTGGATGCTGTGGCCAACAAGGTCCTGGCAGAAAATCTGACGAAGGTTCTCTACCCCAACGATAACGTGTTTGAAGGCAAGGAACTTCGTTTGAAGCAACAATACTTCTTCGTTTCCTGCACCCTTCAGGATATTCTTCGACGGTTCAAATCCGACGGCAATGCGTGGGACGTTTTCCCCGACAAGGTCTTCATGCAGTTGAACGATACCCATCCTTCGCTGGTCATCCCCGAGCTGATGCGGTTGCTGATCGATCACGAAGGTTTGGGATGGGACCAATCGTGGGACATCACGACCGCCGCAACCGGTTACACCAACCACACCATCCTCCCCGAAGCATTGGAGAAGTGGCCCGTCGACATACTGGAAAGACTGTTGCCACGGCACCTGCAGATTATCTACGAGATCAATGCCAAGTTCATGCGAGACATCGCCTCCCGCTATCCGCTCGATGTCGACCGCATGCGCCGGATGAGCATTATTGAGGAGGGCGATCAGAAACATATTCGGATGGCCCATCTGGCGATCGTGGGATCCTGCTCCGTTAACGGTGTCGCCAAGCTGCATAGCGAGCTTCTGAGGAGTAAGGTTCTGCGGGATTTTGCCGAATACTGGCCCGCCAAGTTCAACAACAAGACCAACGGGATCACTCCGCGACGCTGGCTTCTCAATGCCAATCCAGGCTTGGCGCGGCTGATCACGGACGCAATCGGAGACCGATGGATCACGGATCTGGACCAGCTACGAAAACTCGAGCCGTTCGTTGACGACAACGGTTTCTGCCAGCGGTTCCGGGCCGTCAAATCGCATAATAAACGGTTGCTGGCTGCCTACATCGAGCACGAGGTAGGGATTCGAGTTTCGCCCGAGTCGCTGTTTGACGTGCAGGTGAAGCGATTGCATGAATACAAGCGCCAACTGATGCTATTACTCTACATCATTTCACTCTACAATCGCCTCAAAAGAGATCCCGGGCTGAACATCGCGCCGCGCACGTTCATCATTAGTGCCAAGGCGGCGCCCGGCTATTCGATGGCGAAGCTCATCATCAAGCTAATACATCAGGTAGCGGAGGTCATCAATCGAGATCCGCAGGTCTGCGACAAACTGAAGGTCGTGTTCCTGCCGAATTACAGCGTATCGGTAGCGGAGAGAATCATTCCGGCTGGGGATCTCAGCGAGCAGATTTCGTTGGCCGGCACTGAGGCATCCGGGACGGGCAACATGAAGTTGCAGCTCAATGGGGCATTAACGATTGGGACGCTGGATGGAGCCAACATGGAAATTCTGGAGGAGGTTGGCCATGAGAATATCTTCATTTTCGGCCTGACTGCGGCTGATGTGGAGAGCCGCCGGCCCAGTTACGACCCGTGGGCGATCTACTACAGCGATGAAGAAATCCGGCAGGTTTTGGAGTTCATTGAACGCGATTTTTTCAGCATGTTGGAGCCCGGAATCTTTCGCCCGATCACGCAGTCGCTGTTGGCCGGTGGCGACCACTACATGCTATTAGCCGATCTTCGGGAATACATCCAAACGCAGGACAAGGTCGACGCGGCATACAGAGATCCGGACGGGTGGGTCAGGAAGACCATTCTCAATGTAGCGCGCGCCGGGAGATTTTCTTCGGACCGCACCATCCGGGAGTACGCATCCCAGATCTGGCACGTTGATCCTTGTGAAATTCCCTAAGTGGCACAAGCGGTCCGCGGTTAACGACGGCAGAAAGCCAGTGGCGCCGACCGTTAGCCCTCGTTATCTTTAGAGAAGTGCCCGCGTCGCTTGGGATATGATCGAGGCTCTCCGGAACCTATGCCCGTGGCGGCCAGTTGGGGTTTGCGGTATCCGGGTGATGACGTCGGCGTTCCGGGCAGTAGTCCAGCTTGACAAGAAATCGCGCATCCAAAATGCCTGCTGCCTGTGAGTTACTTAGCCACCGGTTTTGCGGCAACCTCTCTTGCGAGAAACCTCTCTGCCTGAGAATCGCCACTGTTGGCTTCTTGGGCGGTTTGAGCGGGAGTCTCCCTATCCTCCTGCACAGCGGCCGCTATGGTTTGGCCAAGCTGGCTTATCTGAACGGAGTCCGGGTTGCTGGTAGACGTTGGCTTCGGCGCAGCCGGTTTTGCAGACGGCGTGCTCGTGGGCTGAGCGACAGGCTGACTCGCCGTCGCGTTCGATACAGCAGTGATCATCTGGATCTCCTTCATCTTGCATATCGTCAACCCGGGAGCTAACTTGAGAGCTTTCTGCATATGTTTCTAATCCGACATCCTCGAATTCCCAGAGAAGGTGAACCCCCAACCTCACTGTAGTGCTTTGAACTCACGTGTGCTAAATCGTGACACGAAGATTCCCTGCCCTGCGCACCGCACGAGTGGAAGTAGATGAAAAATACCTTAGATGAACAACACTACCCGCACCGCCGTCTCGGGGGTAAAGGTGCTCTTTAAGGGGTAGCCTTGTTCATGCGTCGCGTCTTTTTGTTACAAGTGTGTCTAGCCCTTTCTCTGTCGGCGCAGTATCCACCGGAGACGCAATGGCGCAAAATCGTAACGCCGCACTTTGAAGTGATTTTTCCGCAGGAGATCGAGCGCGATGCCGAGCGGGCGGCCAATGCTCTGGAAACACTTTACGCTCCGCTCACCCGCACGCTCGGCGCTTCTCTTCCCCGGCACACTACAGTTTTGCTTCCGAATCAAGATGTCACGCGCTACTCCGGCGGTTCCGTTTCCCTTTTCCCCCGCCTGGCTACCTTCAACATGATGCCGGCTCAGGGATTCTGGGGCGCCAACGACTGGATCAACACACTCACCGCGAATGAGACTCGCCAGCTTGTGCAGATCGCCAAGATGAACCACGGCTTTGGCAAGCTCGCGTACATTGTGTTCGGCGAAGCTGGCCTCGCCAGCACGATGGCGGTCACGCTTCCCGATTGGTGGGCGGCTGGCGACGCCCGCGTAGCGGAAACCTCGACCCTGCGTGGCGGCATCGGGCAGTTCGCTTCCTCCGAACAGGTCGAGCGCGCCCTGCTGCTGTCGGACCAGCACTACTCCTATATGAAGGCGATGCACGGTTCTTATCGCGATCTGGTGCCGAGTCAGGATGAACTCGGCGCCTTCCTGGTGAGTCACGTGGATCGCACCTCCGGATCGGACGCCTGGAACCGGATCATGACGGACACCGCGCGCCAGTCTTGGAATCCCTTCGCGCTAACGCTGGCTATGAAAAAGGAGACTGGCCGCACCGCGAGCACCAACTATCACGACACAATCTCGGAGTTGGGCGAGCTATGGAAATCGAAAACCGAGCCCGCGGAGGTCAGCCAGCCGCACATCCTCAACAGCACCGTCAAAAGCTCGGTTACCGGTTATTACCAGCCGGTCTACGAAGCTGATGGCAGCGTGCTGGCGCAGAAAATCGGGCAGGACACATTTCCCGTGGAAGTAGTGCGCGTGAGTCCGGACGGCACTGAGCAGCGGCTTTTTCGCGCGGCTCCCTCGGTGGCTGGAACGAATCGAACCTCTGTCGTGGCAGGCCGCATGGTGTGGGACGAGTTCGTGCCCGATCCACGCTGGCTGCGTGGCTACTCCGAGATCGTAATTCGCGATTTGGCAACGGGCCGCACGCGGAAGCTGACGCACAAGACGCGCTTCATGAATCCGGTGCTGTCTCCCGATGGGAAACGCGTGGCAGTGGTGGAGTTTCTTCCAACGCGAGTGTGCTCGCTGTTCGTTCTGGACGCTGACAAAGGCAGCCCGCTGCGGCGCTTGCCGTCGCCCGATAACGACATGATCTATTCGCCCGCCTGGTCCGAAGACGGGCGCCGCCTGGCCATGGTGACGCATAGCCCTGCCGGCCGCGCGCTGACGGTGTTAGCTCTGGAATCCGGAACCTTCACGGACGTGATTCCGCACAGTAACGAGGAACTGGCCAACCCGGCCTTCTTTCGGAATTACGTGCTGTACAAATCTTCCGGTAACGGAGTTGTGAATATCTACGCCGTGGAGATTTCGAGCGGGCGCCGCTACCGCGTGACTTCCTCCAAGTTCGGCGCCGATTTCCCCAGCATCTCACCCGACGGCACGAAGCTTTTATACAGCGACTTCTCAACCACCGGTTACAACTTGGCCGAACTGCCGCTCGACCCGGCGGCTTGGACGCCCGTCACTCCAGCCGCTAGTTCCAGCCTCGGATACCTTGGAACCTCTCACGATTACAGCGCGGAGATCCCGGCCACTTCATACCCGATTGCGCCTTACCATCCTTCCTCCCACCTGTTCGACGTTCATTCCTGGGGCCCAACGTGGTTTCCACCGGAAGTCGGCTACGGCGTGATCTCGAACGACAAGATGGGGCTAGTCAGCTCAAACGCCTCGTTCATCTACAACACCAATGAGCGCGCACCCGGATTTACGACTGGCGTTAGTTATAGCGGCTTCTATCCGGTACTCGATTTCGGCTTCAGTGATCGCGAACGCAGGCTGCAATTCGTGAATCAAATCGACAACTTCAGCGAGCGAACCGCTTCCGCCGGATTTCACATCCCGCTGAATCTCTCCCGTGGGTACACCGACACGTTCCTTAGCGTCGGCACAAACGTGCAATCCATTGACCGGCAGGGCGGAGGTCTGGTGCCGCTTTCGTGGAATTTTGGACTCTACCACGCGCGACAATTCAGCGCCCGGGACCTCGCGCCTCCCTGGGGCCAGATGCTGAATCTGACTTACAACCACACGCTCGAACAGGACCATTACCGCGGTAACTTCCTCTCCGCCGACGGACACTTCGCGCTGCCGGGCTTGCTGCGCCACCATAAGATCATCCTCGAGAGCGGTTATGAACACCAGGTGGGGAATTACTTTTACTCCAGCCAGATCCTGTTTCCGCGAGGCTATACCGCGGTGGTGGGCTCGAATTTGACAAAGCTTTCCGCCAACTACGGGCTTCCGCTTTTCTATCCTGACTGGGCGATGGGCCAGATCCTTTATATAAAGAGGATCTCCGCCAACACGTTTTACGACTACGGGAGAGTGGCGGAGCGGCTCTACCGCTCAACAGGCGTCGAAACTGTCTTCGACTTCAACGTGTACCATTTTTCGCCCACCTTCCAGGCGGGTGTTCGGTACGCGGAGCGGCTCGATTACCATAACTCGCGCATCCAGCCATTTCTCTCGTACGGCTGGTAGGAAATGCAAAAGGCGCGTTTCGAAGCCGGATTAGGTTGGTCGCCGGCGGCTGTTTGACTCTGCCACGCGAATCGAAGGCAGACGCATTATATGTATCGATTCACCTACCGCTCGACGTCGGGGTACAAACGGTTCGATTCTGCTCATGGGTTGGAGGTTCCGTTCGTGTTCGGCGTGATTGACGACCTGGATGTCATCGTATTCACAGGTAGGGATCCTTACCGGCGCGCTGTGATGAAGCAGGTGCAGCAGGCGTGGATTAACTTCGCGCGAACTGGCGACCCCAGCCAACCAAGTCTCGCTTGGCCGAAATACGATGAGAATACGCGCGCGACAATGCAGCTTGGCAAATCCTGCAACGTGGCGAACGTCCAAATTCCGCGGAGCGTACCGTTTGGAACGGCCTGCCATTCGATGGCATCACGCCAAGCGCGGTTGATGTTTGGGGGCTCGTCTATGCAAATGGCGCCCCTTAGAACGGCACCTTACCTCACGCTGATAAAACTTGCCAGTTGGCGCACGGAATCAGCGCGCTGTCTCGCCGTTCATCGGTGAGTAGCAGGTCCGATACTAGACGAGCGGTCGACGATCCGGACCTTGGGCAGTTGCCTCGGTGATTGCTCCCGACGAGTCGCCCAGTGTTTGCCGATAGGTGTTGCGAACAGCTCATCTCACAAGCGATCGGCCCCAAACGCGTACAGCTAACGCCGCCTCGGGAACTGGTCTTGCTCCGAAAATCGTCTTTACGCGAAGCTCCGGACCGCGCTCGCCTCGTCGTCGTGCACGTCGAAAACCGTGTACAGTTTGGTGATTTGCAGGAGGTCTTTGACCCTCTTGGTCAGCCCCAACAACTTCAACTGGCCGCCGTGATTGGCGACCGTGGTGAATCCAGAAACCAGCTCGCCGATACCCGAGCTGTCAATATAGGAGACTTCCCCGAGGTTGAGCAGGATCTTCTTTTGGCCCTTGCTCACCAGGTCGCGCAGCGTATCGCGCAGCGCACTCGATCCCTCACCCAGCGTGATCCGCCCCGCCACATCCAGGACCGTCACATCTCCCACCTGACGCGAACTTAACTTAACGCTCACTTCCGTCGACCTCCTAATCAGAACCTGTGCAGTCTACTTCGAGCCGAGATACTTGACCAGCGTAACCTCAGTGCCGAGCGGGCTCAGCCGGCGCACCTGCAGCTCATCCATGAATGCGCGGATGAGGAACATCCCACGGCCGGAGAAGCGAAGAAGATTGTTCTCCGCCAGCGGATCCGGCACCTTCTCCATATCGAACCCCTTGCCTTGATCCGCGATCGTCACCGTCAGACGGTCGGCGCCTTTCGACACCGACACATGAACCTTCTTGTGCGCGCTGTACTGATTCCCGTGAACCACGGCATTCACCATGGATTCGCGCACCGCCATCCCAATCTTGTGCAAATCTTCTTCCGGGAAACCGGCCTTCTGGGCGACATCGAGTACGAGATTTTCGGCACTGTCCACGCTTTCCAGTGTCGAATCCAGAAACTGGTCCACCGTCTCGGCTTCACCGCCAGTGTTCTTTCCCATATTTGAGCTGGCCTAGCGTGGCCAAGTCGAATCGCTACAATAACCTGCCGAAAGAACCAAAGTCAAGAGTGGCGGCGTGCATATACCATCGCCTACTTGGATTTGGCGAGCATGCGGTCCAGTTCCGTGAACAGGTCGCGGCCCTCGAAAATGCCCTTGGTCAGCGGCGAGTACGCGTAGTCGTTTTGGATCATTCCCCGCGCATCGATGATGAACACGTGGGGCACGTTGAAGCTCGGGTTCTGCGGCGTTGCCTGGAAATAGGATGAGGCCATCTGTCCGCAATCAAACAGCACCGGGACCGTAATCTTCTTCTCCTCGACGTACTTCTTCACCGTGGCCGTGTTGTCACCCCAGTTGACCACCGACAGCACTTCGACCTGGCCGTGGTACTTCGCGGTCACGTCCTCGATAATCGCGGCGAACCGTTCGCAGTGTGGGCAGTCCGTCTTCATGAACTCAATCAACACAATCTTGCCCCGATAGTCCGCCAGATCGTATTGTTTCAGATTCATATCCGGCAAAGAAAAGCCGGGAGCACGGCGGCCGGAAAGCTCGCCTGAGGCGAGCAGGCTGGTGGCACACACCAGTAAACAGAGAAAACTTCGCATGCCCTCAAATTAGCATGTTATGGCGGGAAACCGATGTGGGGTCTACAACGATGCGGCTTCGGACGAGAATTTCTCGATCTCAGCGGACATGTCACCAAGTGACACTCGGCAGGCCGCGAAGTCGTTGGCTTGGGCGCTGCGCTCAATGCTCTTCATCAGCGCAGCCAGTGAGGCGGCTCCCACATTGGCGCACGCACCCTTCACATAATGTGCCAGGCGCGCACACTTCGCGCCGTCGGCCTGCTCCACGGCTTGCTGGAGCGCCGGAATTTGAGCCGCGGCGTCGTTGATCAATGACGCAGCCAGGTCCCGCATCAGCTCGGTATCCTCCATGCAGATATTCCGCAACTGATTCATGTCAAATACGGGCGCTTCGGCTAGGTCAGGCATGACGGGCCGCTTCTCCTCGCTGTCAAGAATTTTGGCAGATGGCGCGGGGAATGCCCATCAGCGAAAGACCTGAGTTGGCCACCCATGCTTCCCGAAGCCGATCCAGTGCCCGTTGTACGCGGGCCACAAAGCGTGCCGCGCTCTACCAGTTCGTCAGCGACCCATCCGGCCGGTGGAACAGCGGAATCGGCCGCGCGGCCTCGGTGACCTCCAGCGCCACCTGCAGCGCTTTCGGATCGAACTCCACTCCCAGGCCCGGCCGCCGGTTGGGCCATATTTTGCCGTTGCGGAAATCGTAGCTCTGAGGGAGATGCGGTTCCTTGGCCGGACCCGCCCCCAGCATCTCCATCATCACCGGCCCGGAGAATGTCATGGCCACGTGCGCCACCGCCGCTTCCGCCACCGGACCAGTGAAGTGCGGAATCAGCCCGACGTAGTGCGTCTCGCACAGCGTTGCGATCTTCTTGTACTCGCTGATGCCCCCTACATTCGGCAGAGTCACGCGCGCGTAGTCAATCAGGCGCCCCTCGATGAGCCGGTTCACGTCCCAGCGATCGCCGAACTGCTCACCCACCGCGATCGGCACCTTTACGTGCTCCCGAAGCTGCCTGTACACGTCCGTATTTTCCGAGCGCAGCAGGTCCTCGCAGAAATACGGCTCGAGCGGCTCGATCAGCGTGCTCAGGCGAATGGCGTCCGCCAGATCCAGCCGCGTGTGATAATCGATGGCCCAGTCGCCGTCGTTGCCCACGCCCTCGCGGATCTGCACGCAATCTTCGTATGTCTTGCGCACCATTTGATGCGAATTGAACGCCGCGCCGTCGCCTGGGTCCGCTACCGAGGTGCGAAACGCTCGAAAGCCCGCCTCGACGCATGCGTGCGCCGTCTCCTTCAGGCTGCCCTTGTCCGGGAAGCCCGTCGAGTAGCACTCGACATGCTCGCGCGCCTGGCCGCCGAGCAACTCATAAACCGGCACGCCCAGCGCCTTCCCTTTGATGTCCCACAGCGCCATATCCAGCGCGCCCATGGCGTGGAGCTTTTCGCGCCCCGCGGGATAGAACCGGCCCCTGTAAACAAGCTGCCACAGATGATCGATCTTCGACGGGTCGTCGCCGATCAGCATCTCCGCGCACTCGGCGATAGTGTCGTGCGATCCGCCCTCGCCAATACCCGTGATCCCCTGGTCGGTCTCGACAGTGACGATGTGGAAACTCTGGTTGAACATGGGACGCGACCGCGGATTGTGATAAAAGCGGATGCGCTTGATCTTCATCTTGGGAAGATCGGCAAGAAGCGCCACAGGACGCGACAACACGGCCGCCCCCGCCGCCAGCGTAGAGAGAAATGTTCGGCGTTGCATGTGGGAAAGATATCAGAAAAGCGGTCGGGAGATGGATTGAGTCAGGAAGCGCGATAATCGGTACATGCCGATAGTTCCCGCTGGTTCTGTCCATCAAAGCCAACTCGCCCAGGAGGTCGACAAGGCAATCCGTAAGCTCCGCAAGCTCGCCAAAGAAACCGTTCGTGTCAATTACAGTCTTGGGACGGATTCAACAGATGAGCCTGCCATTTTTTTCCGAATCGTTCTCACGGACGCGGCCAGCAGAGAGGACAAGCTTGCAGAGGTCACCGGCCGCATCGCGACGATCCTCTTCGATGAGATCCGTCCCTATGAGAACTGGCGCTTGCTCCCGTACTTCAGTTTTCGCAGCAAATCCGAGCAGGAAAAACGGAATGATCCAGAGTGGACCTAGGCATGGCATACCATGACGACCTTCTTCGGCAAGCGCTCCAACTCGTCCACAAAGAACCCAGGAATCCAAAACAGGCTAGCTTGCGCCGAGCCGTATCGACGGCCTATTACGCGCTATTTCACCTGCTAATAAGCGAAGCGGTCGCCAATTGGAGCCGAACCAATCTCAGAGCGGCGCTTGGACGCGCATTCGATCACAACATTATGAAGGCAGCCTCCAATCGCCTTAAAGACGGCCGTCAATTCCCATTCAAAGGGGAAGATCCCAAGGTTGTCGAGGCCTTGAAGGCGGTGGCCGAAACTTTTACTCAACTGCAGGAGAAGCGGCACATCGCCGACTACGACAACACTACCTCTTGGACGACCACGGAAGCTCTCGCGCAAGTCAAGGCAGCAGAACAAGCATTTAAGAGATGGAAGGCTATTCGCAATGAGCACATCGCGCAGGCGTACCTGGTCTCACTGATCGTCAAGAAGCGAGATTAGTGAAATCCTGTAAGGTAAAGGGTCATAATAATGAAGGAGGGCACCCCGATGACCATTCAGATCACCAAACCCGAAGTCGAGGCGCTCATCAATCAGCGCCTCCAAACAGGCCGATTTAAGGACGCCGAAGATGTTGTGTTCCAGGCGCTTCAGTCTTCGCCATCGACAGCAGTAACAACGCCACAACCCGACGCGTCGCCGGCGAAAAACATTGTGGAGCTCTTTGCGCCGTTGCGAGGTCTTAATCTGGATTTCGGTCGCAACCCATCTGCCGGACGACCGATAGACCTGTGAACGGCTATCTTCTCGACACTAACGTCCCGTCAGAAACTCAGCCGGGACCGGCCCGAGCCTCGCGTAGTGCAGTGGCTCAAAATACAACCCGCAACAACGTTATTTCTCAGCGCCGTCACGATCGGTGAAATCCGTAAGGGACTCATCGTACTTCCCCCAAGCCGCCGTCGGTTCCGAGCTTGAGACGTGGTTCCACACTGACTTGCTGACTTGGTTTAGTAACCGCATCCTGCCCGTCACCCATGCCATCGCGGACCGGTGGGGCGTATTGGACGGTCAATGCCAGTTAAGAGGAACGCCGCTGAACACGGCGGACGGCATGATTGCCGCAACCGCGATTGAACATGGGCTCGTGGTCGTTTCGCGGAACGTGAAAGACTGCGCCGGTCTCGGCGTCGATATCTTCAATCCTTGGGAAATGCAAAGCCGAGGAGAGCGAGGTTTAGGCCCTTATACGGTGCGCGTCTATGCCGAGCCAAAGTTCCGGAACATATCGGCCCGGTTAGCGTCGATTTCCTCGGCAGATGGAGCCTGCCCGTATTTGGAAAACATGCCGCGTCCCGTCTTGAACGGAATACCGGACGATGGCGCTTCGAGTGCGTCCGCGAGTTCGCGTTCCAGAACCTCACGCGCGTAGCCATCGGCGGAAATGCCATGGGCGTTGGCTCGCACCTTCAGTGCTGCTCCAAGCTCCTCTGGAAGTTCAATAATCATGACTGGTTTCCTGTCTCTGTGACAATTGTAGCGATTTCTTGGGCCGGTTCGCGCAGCAGCATGCCTTAAGAAAGGAACTCGGTGCGTCTGCTATGATCGGCCCATCTCCTTTTTGGTGGCGCCAAGCGAATGCGTATCTGTGTCTACTGTGGTTCGAGGTTCGGCAACGGTGAAGTCTACGTCCATGCCGCGAGGCAGATGGGAAAAGCCCTTGCCGACCGCGGGATCGACCTCGTTTACGGAGGCGGGCGCGTCGGCTTGATGGGTGCAATTGCCGATGCCGCGCTCCAGGCGGGCGGCACGGTGCTAGGTGTCATTCCGCAATCCCTCGTGGACCGCGAGATTCAACATACCGGCCTCACCCAACTGCACGTCGTCGCCACCATGCACGAGCGCAAAGCCAAAATGGCCGAACTCGCCGATGCTTTTATCGCTTTGCCCGGCGGCGCCGGTACCCTTGAAGAAATATTCGAGCAGTGGACCTGGGGCCAACTCGGGATTCATCACAAACCGTGCGGCTTCTTGAATACCAATGGGTATTTCGATTCGTTGCGAAAAATGGTGGACACAATGGCCGGCGAGGGGTTCCTGCACCCGGAGTACGTGTCCATGCTCACCTTTCACGCCGAGCCCACCGCAATTATCGATGCATTCCGGCTCTATTCCCCGCCGCTGCCAAAATGGCAGACCGTATCGAAACCGGTCATCCGCATTGTCGCCGCGCTGGTGCAGGATGACGCCGGACGGGTGCTGCTGGTCCGTAAGCGTGGAACGCGCGCGTTCATGCAGCCTGGCGGAAAACTTCGAGATTCCGAATCACACCCCGCGGCGCTCGAACGTGAGCTGAAGGAAGAATTGGGATGCTCGGTCCGGCCCGGGAGTCCGGCATTTCTTGGCACGTTCCTGGCGCCACCGGCAAACGAAACCGGCTGTATGGTAGAAGCCGCTCTGTACCGTGTAGAGGTCGTTGGCACAGTCAGTGCCGCCGCCGAAATCGAGGAGATCGCGTGGGTCCGCCCCGAACCTCCGCACCAGATTGAGCTGGCGCCACTGACACGAGAGTCGGTTTTGCCACTCGCGGCGCGCTCGCATCTCGCCGCCCAAACGCGGCAATAGAACATAAGGCGTGGGCTTTCTCGCGCAGGCTAACCTGCCTTTCCGAAGTGTGCCGGCGTTGCCGGTTCGATCACCCCTACACTACTTGGGGCTCCGGTGCGGACACCGTGACACGATGGATAGCCGCCAGCAATTCATCCGCGCGCATCGGCTTCGAGATGTAGCCGTCCATTCCCGCAGCAAGGCATTGCTGATCGTATCCCTTGAGCGCGTGGGCGGTCAGCGCAAGAATAGGTACGCGCCCGCCGGACCGCTCCTCAATCGCGCGGATAGCGGCGGTACACTCAAAACCGTTCAAGTGCGGCATTTGGATGTCCATGAGGACAAGATCGAATGGTTGTTTGCGCCAGGCGGCCAAAGCCTCACGGCCGTCGCTCGCGACCGTTACTTTGTGCCCGGCCTTCTCCAACAGCCGGGCTGCGATCTTTTGATTAATGAGGTTGTCCTCTGCAATCAGCACGCGCAGCGGCGGTGTTTCGGGCGCCGGCGCCACAAGAGCCGCGGTTTTGGATGCGGGGATCTCAATGGCTCTCGAAAAGGGAATGACGAAATGAAACCGGCTGCCCTTGCCGACTTCACTTTCCGCCCAGATGTTCCCGCCCATCAACTCGATCAGGCGCGAAGAGATGGTCAGACCCAACCCGGTGCCCCCATAGCGGCGCGTTGTGGACCCGTCTGCCTGCCGGAAGGCCTCGAAGATCAGCCCGATTTTCTCCTCGGGAATCCCTACACCCGTATCCGCAACCGAGAAGTGTACACGCGGAGGCCCCACGCCCTCAAAAAGGCCCACGCTGACCGTGATCGCACCGGCGCTAGTGAACTTGATGGCATTGTTCACCAGGTTCAATAACACCTGGCGAATGCGGGTCGCGTCGCCGTGCTGGGCGTCAGGAACATCAGGCCCCACATGCACTTCCAAGGCCAGCCCCTTTTGATGAACCGATACGGCTAGAGCGGAGACGGCGTCCCTGACACATTCGCGTACCGAAAAGTCGACAGCATCCAGCTCGAGGCGGCCGGCCTCGATTTTCGAGAAATCCAGAATGTCATTCAACAACGCCAGCAGCGACTCCGCCGATTGCTTGGCGTCAGAGATATACCCGCGCTGTTCGGGCGTCAGTTCGGTCTCGAGCGCCAAACCGGCCATCCCCAGGATGCCGTTCATCGGGGTGCGGATTTCATGGCTCATGTTGGCGAGAAACTGGCTCTTCAGCTCCGTGGCATCCTTAGCGGTGGCCAGCGCGCATTCCAGATCCCGATTGTTGCGCAGCAGTTGCTTGGTTTGCTGGGTCACACGCCGACGCAGCAGTAGCACCCAGGCCAGCGCACCGAAGATTGCCAGTGCGAGGATGATCAGCAGCTGTACCGTCCGCGCCATCGTCCACCAGGATGGGCGTCGCAGCACATGAAGATCATTCCCCGACCGCAGGAGGAGGCGGAACGATGCCGGCTCGTTCAGCCACCCGGCCACCTCCACCACGCAGATGCCGCTCACCCGAACGCGGCTTCCGTCCTCGATCACCGGCAGGTCCGCCGCCGCTGTCCGGTCAATTTCTACGCTGAAAACGTGGCTGCCCGATTTCATGGCCAGCCACTGCCCCCTTTTGGTGGCAGTCCCGCTCACCAGAACCGCCTCGAGCTCCACCAGGTCTCCGTCGTGGTCGCCACCTAACGCCTGCTCCACTGTTACTGTTACAGGCTGCGGAACGGGACCGGACTCCAGCCGCCGTAACATCGCGTCTTGCAGGATGGGATTGTATTCGCCCAGAGCCGGAAAGCCGGCCACCTCCACTTGATCGCCCGGCTCCAGCGCCGTGGCCTGCTGGGTAAGCACCAGGATCCCTTGTTCTCCATCCCGAATGTAGAATTCACGCGACCGCTGATAGAGCACCACACCGCGCAGTCGCGCCCGCTCGCTGACCGATTTCTCTGGTGAATAACGAAGCAGGCTGGACGCGCTACTCACTGGCAGATCCTGCAACTCTTGCCGCGCCGCCTTGCTGATGACCACGTCGTTCAAGCTCTGAACATGGATGAACACCCCCGTCAGTTGCCGCCGCTTTGTGAACGTGGACCCGCAGGCGCCGCGCAGGGTTACATGCGCGTTCAGCAGCCCCTCAAAACCCGTACCCGGAGAATCCACGACCGTGGCCCGCACGCGCGCTGGCCCTACCCCCAAGTAAAGGTTGAGCCGATGCTTGTCGACAGCAATCGACCGGATGGTTCCCTGCACTTCAACCCACGCGCCGTCAAGCGTTCCTGAAATGAGATCGTCGTACGATACTTTGCGCGCGACAGGCAGTTTGCCTGGGCCCAAGATCCTGAAATGCGGTTTCTCCACTACCGGAGCGAATTCTCCGGGCCCGCTGACTCCCGTTACCTCCACCAGTTGGCCCTGCCGTATATCCAACCGTCCCTCGGCGGCCACATAAGCGCCGCCGGTCGCATCCAGTACGAAGACGTCGTTCCAACCGGGGTCGTAATGCGTAACCACCGCGCGCAGGCGCACGGGAATTCGGCGCGCGGCTTCTTCTGGCGACAGCGCGCGAAGCTGGGCTGTCCGCGTGAGAACGGCCGGAGCGGCGCCGGCTGTGCCTGATGCCAATGCCATGGCAACAATGCAGATCACGCGCGGACACGTGACGGGCGGGACATGGGGGAGCGAGCGCATGCGGTGCAAATCGTTCCTCTTCTGTTTGATCGGCTGAGAAAAGAGGGAACTTCAGGCGTTTATTGCTGCGGGGAACTGGATGTCGGGGGAAGCGGTCCTGCTTGCATGCCCGGCATGGAGGGTTGTTGCTGCTGGGTTGGCGAGCCGAAACCGAAAGCGCCCGTCGATCCGGGTTGTCCACCAAACCCGGGCGTATTTGTAGGTTGCTGACCTGGCTGCAGTTGTCCAGATTGTTGTGGCTGGCCCATCATCCCGGCCAGTTGCCCGGCTCCGGTGCGGTCTTTACTGAAGTCGTAGATGAATTCCCATTCGTTGTACTTGTCGCGCTCATTGTAGATCTTGATCCCGCGCCGTTCTACCTTACTGGCCACCCCTGCGATGCTACCGGAGGAAATCTGGGTTCCGCCTGCCGCTGTGGGCTGCGAACCGGGCATGGCCCTGGGTTGTGTGAGCAAGTTCCGGATCAGATCGGCCGCGGGGTTCGCACCCGTCTGGGCTGGATTGAGCCCTGGCTGCTGCCCATACGGATTCGCGTTCGGATCCGTCGGTAAGCCGCCTGGCTGCTGCGCCCCTGGGTTGACGGGGCCACCAGGAATGCCGGGAAATGCCGACACGGGTGACTGTGGAGCGCCGGGAGTGCCGGGCTGCAGTCCTTGTCCCGGCGTCGTTGGCTGTGCGGGATTCTGTCCCAGGCCCAGTTGCGCGGCTTGATTTTGCGCATTGCCGGGGTCGGCAGGCGCTTGATTCTGGTCCGGCTGAAGACCCGTAACCGGTTGCTGTGCGTTGGGATCGCCCCCGGCCTGGGGCTGCCCGCCGTCACTGGGCCGCCGCCGAAAGGCGGGACCCGTTGGTTGGTCAGTGGTGGCGTCCCCACTAAGCGAGGCACCTTCGGTGATGAAGTTGTTTTGATTCTGCGTCTGCTGGTTGCCCTTCGGCTTGTTGGTCAGGGAATCCGTGAAGACCCCACCAGGTCCTATATGAATCAACCGCCACTCGTCCTTTCCAGTTAGTGGGTCGGCATAGCGGCGGCGCAGGAAGCGCAGATTATTGGTATTTTCGAGGGCATCAATCGACGTCGGATAAGTCTTGAATTTTCTGAAATATAGCTGGATGGCCCGCTTGTATTGCTCCCCCCGCGAGATGAGCAGCGCTTCCTGTTCACGCTGCCTCTCGAACGCCACGCGCGGCATCTCCATATAAAGAAGAAGCGCAATGGTTGCCGCCATGGCAAACACCAGAAGAAGAGCGAAACCCGATTCGCCCCGCCGCCTTGTTAAGCACTGCGTTTTCTTCATCCTGGCGACTCCTGCGTGATAGGCAGCGGCTGCTTATGGTTGAATTGAGTATCTTCCACCTCGGCTGAACTGGCACCGATGCGGACGACCTTATAACGTTTCAGGATCAAGTCACCCTCGGCGGCAACGAAGATGTCGCACTCCGCAGTGGGGGCGGCATTTCCACTGCAGTCGCCTTCTGAAAAGAAGGCACGCTTGTGGCCATCTGAGCGCTGGGCCGTATATCCATAGTACTTGAGGGTGATAGGTGGAGGTGACGGGGTACTGCCAGCCACAGCGGCCCCGCCGGGCGCAGAAGGTGAAGTGGGCTTGGGAAGGATCGTATGCGGATCCTTGACCCCAGGCGGTAGTGTGGGCGGGGGAGCGGGACCCCAGGCGAACAAGTTGCGCTCCGCTGGGCCGACATCCACCGATCGCACCTTGGCCAGCAGATCCAGACGCAGTTTGGGATCGATGGTGGCCGGGTCAACACCCTTGTTTTTGAACGAGAGGCGGAACTCCTGCTCGGCACGACGCGGTGCGGTTGCGCGTGGCGTGGATATTTTCGCCTCAGGCGAAGGCATTGCGTCTGGAATTGCGGACTGGGCTGCCGCAGGGCGCGCCTTGGGTTCTGCGGAGCCAGCCGAGGGCGACGAACCGAGGTTGGTGTACAGAAAATACGCCGCCACGAGCAGCAGCCCAATCAGAATCGCGAGCTTTTTGGGTTCGGCTCCGAGCTTCATGACTTGCTGTTCGCTGCCTCCCGGACAAACGTATCGAGCTTGAGAGTCAGACTGAGCGTCCCATTTGACTGCGGCTGGGCCTGCAAGCTCTCGATGATCAGGAACCGCGGCGACTTGTCCAGCATGTTCACCAGCTTTGTCAGGCTGTCATAGCTGCCTTCGAAATTCTGCGAAATCATCAGTCGCTGGATGGCATCGGAACCTTCGACGGGCTCGAGCACGTAGGCGGATTCCTTGGGTTTCATCCCCGAATCGACAGCCATCTTGTCCACATCGCGAAGCACGGTGGAAAAGGCGGTACGGCGGTTCATGGTGCACTCGTCGAGGAATTTGTCTCCCTCGACCTTGGCCTCCTGCACCTTGCCGACGAGGCTGCGTGTGCGTTCCAGGCGCTGCAATTGCTGGGCGAGATCCCGTTGCTTCGATCGCATTTTCTGAGCAAGATCCCTGGGTGATCCGCCGAGCGGATGGAATGCGAGCACAGCTGCAACCAGATTCGCCGCCAGCAAGACTCCGAGTCCGGCACGCACGCCAGCGCGGCGGCCTTTCAGCAAAGTGCGAAAGTCAAAACTTCTGGGCATAGTTCACGCTCACGCGGCAGCGAAAGGTGGGCTCTGACTGAGATGGCGGCATGAAGCTGTAGACCTTGGTTTCGCCGAACACGTCGGATGCTTCCAGGTCCGCCAGCATCTCGTAAACCGGGGCGGGGGCTTGCGCCGCGACGACCATATCGAGATACACCTCGTTCTCGGAGACTACTTGTGGCCGGATCTGAATGAGCCGGACGGTGACCGGTAACGTCTTCTCGAGATCCGTGAAAAGGCGCGTCCAACTGATGCCTTTGCGATAAAGCAGCAGATTCAAGCCCAAGCTGCGCTCCAACACCTCAGCGTTTTCGGGGCGGCGAATCAGAGCGTCCAGCCGGGCCTGTTCCGCAGCGGTGCTTTCGATCTGCTGATCGAGATGGGCGATGACGCGGCGCGTATCCGCGGAGCGGTGACGGCCGGCCAGGGCCAGCGAGGTCAGCAGAATCAGAGAGGCAACCATCAGCAGTGCAACTACGCCCGAGGCGAACAGGATGGGCCGATCCCTATGGAACGGCTGGCTTGCGAGATTGATTGGAAACTTCATGCTTATGCGATAAATGACTGCAGGTATCCCAACAGCCCGAGGTTATGATCGCCCGCCACTCCCACGCGGGCGTGAATCAGCTCAACCGGCAACAGCAGCTCACGCGTAAACTGATCGCGCGCCTCGGCGCCGAAGCGCCCGAACCCGGCCAGCAGCAGCTTCTCAGCCTTCGCGCCCAGTTGATCTTCAATGTACACGAGCGTGGGATACAGGTCAGCGGCAATCTCTACAAGTCCCGGATCGGACAGCTCGAGCGATCGTACCAGTTTCAGCACACCCGAGGACATAACCAGAATCGTGAGCATCCGGCCGCTCAACTTGGCGACGGCCAGGGTACCGGTCTCGTTCACCAGATCGAGAGCGGCGAGCGCCGAGGTGGTAACAAATCCCGGTTCGATAGCCAAGGCTCGAAACGGCGCTTCATAGCGCGACACGATCTCCATGGGCGCCACGGCCACGACGACGTCATACTTCTTCTTCTTGCCAGCGGGCTCCTGCGCATAGTAGCTCAGAGCAGCCGATTCCACATCGTAGGGCACACTTTTCTTCATTCGAAACTGGACCAGAGAGAGTTGCTCCTTGGCATCCGACGGAAAGTTGTCGAAATCCAACACCCAAACCCGCGCGCAGGCATCGGGCAAAATGAGGGCCGCATTGCGCCGCCTGCGGCCGCCATTCTGCGGAACCAGAGTGCGCACGGCGCTCGCGAACTTTTCGGGTTCCAGAATATTATCACGCAGCGGTGAGACCGATACGATGCCGGGATCGAGCGGCCGGAAATCGAACTCGGGGTTTTTGCCGGTGCGCGCCATGGCGATGCCGGCTTCAGAAAGCTCGAAGGCCAATGGGGGCGGGGGATCGCGCCAGAGGGAGCTCAGCGACGGGAGAAGACTCATAACGGCAAGCGTAAGGCAAAAGGCAAAGTGCAAAAGGCAAAGTGCAAAAGGGTCAATAAGGAAGGCTTCGCCACATCGCTCACTTTTGCCTTTTGACTTTTGCCTCTTGCCTTTTGCCTTTCCATCAGACCTCGATGAAAGTAACTTTGTTGATCTCTTTGAGCGTGGTTGTTGCTTTTTTTACTTTGAGAAGGGCCGATTCCCGCAGAAACGTCATGCCTTCCTCGCGGGCGGCGCGTTTGATCTCGGAGGCGGGACGCTTGTCGAGAATCATCTCGCGAATGTGTTCGGTCAAATCCAGCAGTTCGTGGATGGCGGTGCGGCCGCGGAAGCCGGTGCCGCCGCATTCGAAGCAACCGGCGCCTTCGTAGAACGGCATATCGCGCCATTCGCTGAGATTCAGGCCGCTTTCCACCAGGTACGAATCGGGATAGTGCACCTGCTTGCGGCAGAATTCGCAGATCACACGCACCAGGCGCTGGGCCAGGATGCAGTTCAGCGCGGACACGAAATTATACGGCTCAACGCCCATGTTCAGGAAGCGTCCCAATACATCGAGAACGTTGTTGGCGTGCACGGTGGTGAAGACCAGGTGGCCGGTGAGGGCGGAGTTGATGGCAATTTGGGCGGTTTCCTGGTCGCGGATTTCGCCCACCATGATCTTGTCGGGATCGTGGCGCAAAATCGACCGCAGCCCGCGCGCGAACGTGAGGCCCTTCTTCTCATTCACGGGAATCTGTGTGATGCCCTTGATCTGGTACTCGACCGGGTCCTCAATGGTGATGATCTTGTCTTCGTCGTTCTTGATCTCGCTGAGCGCGGCGTAGAGCGTGGTGGTCTTGCCCGATCCCGTGGGTCCGGTCACGAGCACCATACCGTAGGGCTCCATGATGTAGCGGCGGAACTTGGTCAGGTCGGAGTCGGAGAATCCCACCACTTCGAGCGAGAGCTTGGCGAATTTCTCGCTCATGGATTCCTTGTCGAGCACACGCAGCACGGCGTCTTCGCCATGAATGGTGGGCATGATGGAGACGCGGAAGTCGATCAGCCGGCCCTTGTAGCGCACGCGAAAGCGGCCATCCTGGGGGACGCGGCGTTCGGCGATATCCAGCTCGCTCATAACCTTAATGCGCGACAGGATGGTGGAATGCCAGTCCTTGGCGATGGGCGGCATGGCGTAATGCAGCACGCCGTCAATGCGGTACTTGATGGCCACTTCCTGGTCGCGCGACTCGATGTGAATGTCGCTTGCCCGCCGCTCCAGCGCGTTGAAGATGGTGGTGTCGACCAGCTTGATGACGGGGGCAATGTCGCTATCGGCGGCGGTGAGCTTGTCGATCGATAGCGTCTCGTCCGAGTTCTCCTCGTCACCGACGACATCGAGGGCGAACCCCTCGGTCACCTCTTCGAGGACGCGCTGCGACTGCTCGGTCTTCTTGAGCAGCTCGGCGATTTGGGAGAGCGTGGCGACCTTGATGCGCAGCTTTTTGTTCAGTAGCAGCGCCAGCTCGTCGATCATGTTGAGATTGCGCGGATCGGCCAGCGCGATGTCGAGCGTCCCGTTCTGCGCCCGCATGGGAACGAAATTGTAACGGAACATCAGGTCGACGGGGATGGAGCGGAACAGGTCGTGGTCGATGGAGGCGACGCGCAGATCGACGTATTCGCAGCGGTAGCGGGCCGCGATGGCCTGGGCGCTGGCAGCTTCGGCAGCCGGGTCCTGGAGCTTAACGCGTTCGGTAGCCATAACTTAGCAGGGAAGGCACAAAACCGCCTACACTCTATTGACGCAGAAAGGGGTGGGAGCGTGCAAGTGGATTCGGAGCCCAGCCTGGCGGTGTCTGGCCGCTTGGGCCGCTACGAGGCTTTTAGGAACCTAATTCTCAGGCCCCAACGGCGGATGCGGGCGCTAATTTCGAATGCGGGTGGAATGGCGGGCGCCATCCGGGCATCACTGGGGGCCGGCGCGGGTGTGCATGCCAAAACTCGAAACAAGTCGCTCATGAGGGGTTCGCGAAGCTCGGGACGCGTGACCAACGCCGCGGCGCTTGCCGGATCAGCGCTCGCGTGTTCCGCTTCGTGCACGGGAATCTCATACTGCTCGAGAACACTGGCGACTTTACGTAACCGCTCCTGATACGAGTCACGATGCGCGCTGCTACAGAATTCGCCGCCTGAGCTGAGTTTCTTGAAGGGCAACCACGATGACTTCCCACAGTATAAGCACCGCACTTACTTAGTCCTCAAAACAATTATAACCGAAGCCAACCTAGCCCCTAAGACAATTCTGCTAATAACTTAGGTTAATTTGACTCTTGGATAACTCAGTCAGTTAATGGTTTATCGGATATTTTAGCCGGCTTATCGAGCTGCGGTTGTTCGTGCGGCCCGTCTTCCACGATAGCTTCGATATTGTGCGGTAGATAACCCACGGAGAGAAGGTCGTTTCGTCCTGCCAAGTGGCCCGCAAGGTGGCGGAGCTGAGTAGCCCAGTTGCGGTATCCTCCATGATCTCGAGAGCGCCGGGCTTCGCCCAGGCTGGAAACAGTATTGTCTTCAAGGTAAACGACCAGGCGCCTGCGGAAACGGTTAGTGCGCCCGCCACCACCGTTTCGCGTTTTGCGATTCCGGCTGCGCCCCGGTGGATTGCCTTCGGGCACCAACTCGGGAGTGTGCGCCTCCGCTGACTGAGGCAGAATTCGCAAATGGAACGGGGCAGGCGGCAGGTAGCCTTCACGCTTCCCGTTGTCTCTCACACCGTCGAGCGCGCAACGAAACAGCTCGGCGGATTGGAAGCGCTTATCACGATCCTTCTCCAACGCTTTGAGCAGGATTTCGTCAAGCTCGCACGGCAGGCCGGGACAAACCTCACTGGCTATCGGCGGCGCCTGACTCACGTGGGCCTGCATCAGAGAGAACGGCTTATCGCAGTCAAATACCTTGGCGCCCGTCACCATCTCGAATAGCAGCGCTCCCAGTGAGTAGATGTCGGCACGGAGGTCCACCACGGTTTGTCCTTGGACCTGCTCGGGCGAGGTGTAATACAGCGAGCCGACAATGGTGCCGGTTTGAGTAAGACGGACGTCGGTTTGCGACTTAGCGAGGCCGAAATCGGTGAGCTTGAGGGTGCCGGCCTCGGTCACGATCATGTTCGAGGGAGAGATATCGCGATGGACCACGCCGTGCGCATGCGCGTAATCAAGCGCCCGCAGCGCCTGGCCGGCATAATCGAGCGCCACGGCAAGCGGCAGTTTGCCAAGCTCCAACATGCTGCGCAATGAATTGCCCTCGATCAGCTCCATGATCATGATCAGATGGCTATCCTGCCAGAATGCATTGTGAACGACGGCAATGTTGGGATGATTCAGGCGGGCTTGCAGTTGTATCTCGCGAAGAAATCTCTGGTCGCGCTCGGGCCCGGAGGCTGGGTCCGCGGCCAGAATCTTCATAGCCTCGACGCGTTGGGTAACGGTGTGTTCGGCCTGGAACACTTCACCCATGCCGCCGCTCCCCAGGGAGGCGACGATCTTGTAAGCGCCGACAGTGTCGCCGATTTTGAACTTCATTGGTGCTTCACGGTTTGGTCACGGACAACACGGCGAATAGAGTCACCGTACCCAGGAAAAAAGTGATCGCGCAAATCACAAGGGCAAGACTCACTCGCGAAAGAAGTGTGTCACCGAACAGCGCAGTCAATAAGTCCGAATTGACCTGCGCCGGCACTCGAGCCACTGGAGCAGAGGCGCTGGCTGCGGCGGCCGCGGCTTGCGGCGGATTTTCACCAGCGGCCGTCATTGCTAGTTCTGTTGCCACCGGCTCGGATCCGAGTACCTGCGGCTCTTGCGGCGGAATGGGAGGTGCGACAGACGCCTCAATCGGGGCAGTGGACTCAAAGGGAGCCTCCGTCGGCTCGAAAGCCGCAGACAGCGATTGCAGATCGGTGGCCTCGGGTATCGCCACCGCCGGTGGCGCGACCGGTTCCGAGACCCATGTATCCGGAGGTCCGGAGGTCCAAAGGGAGAGCGGCTCTTCGGCGGCCTCCTCGTGCTGCGAGGCGAGTTGTTTTGATTCCGGGGCGAACGAAGACAATGCGAGATCGGCGGAAGCATGGCTCGATTCGGCTGCGTTCGGCAGCGGTTCTGCCGTCCACAAATCAGGGTGAGAAGCCGATGAGTATGGGGCCGGGCTCTCGGCAATTTTTATCGATTCCAGAGGGGCATTCGCTGGCTCCAAAGCAGCAGACAGCAATTCAAGCTGAGTGGAATCAGGTTTGGACTCAACTGGCGAAGGTGACCAATCGGTGGTCCACAAATCCGCCTGCGTGGTGTGGGAATTAACAGCCGGCAGCTCTGTGTTCGCGAGCTCTGCAACCACGGGCGCGGCCGGTTCGGGTTCCGGTGGCGAGAGTGAAAACTCCACTTCAGGAGGCTTTGACTCAACCCCAAACACTTGAGAGTTGAGCGCCAGCCAATCGACCACGGGCGTTTGTGGGAAGATGTACTGTTCAGCAGTGGCGGCGACAGATTCTGGTTCGGATACCAACTCAGCGGAAGTTGGTGTTGACTCGCTTGATGCTATGTCGGACTTCGCCGGAGCTTCGTGGAGCGTGGAGGCTTCGACGACGGGCTGCGCCAGCTCGGCAGGTAGCTCGAATGTCGCCGCATTCAGTGGCCAGAACTCGAGCTCGGTCCTCACGCCGTTGGTTTTGGATTCAGTTGCGGCCTCGGCCGATTCGACAGCCAAGACATCTGGCAAACTGCTTGACGAGACAATCGCGGGAGCATCGTCGAGCGCGGGAACCTCGGCGACGGGCCGGTCAGGCTCCGAAGGTGGCTGGGATATTGCCACATCCAGCGGCGATATCTCCAACTCGGAATTCGAGCCATCCGGTTTGGACTCAGTGGAGACTGCGGCTGGCTCGACGACCGGCTGCTCAGACTCCAATATGGCAGTCGTCGCCTTCGATTCAGAGTGAGCCACTCCAACATCTGAAGTCCACCAATCAACCGACGCCGGAGACACATTAACTGGCGCTTCACTCAGTTGCGCAGTCTCGGTAACGCATGCCTTGGGTGTTGACTCCGGTCTGAAGTCAGTTACCCAGGGATCGGAGGGAGTGAGGGTCGGCGTTTCCACAAAAGCCGAGCTGTCTGCAGCTGGCTTCGCTGAATGCAACTCCATGGTGGCTAGTTTCGACTCGGCAAGTTCCAACGCCGACTCGAGCGCCCACGCATCGGGCAGCGGGGCCGGTGAAGCTGGAGGAGCTATTTCGGCCAACGGAGCGGGCTCCGCGACTGGCTTAGGAACTTCAGCAACGGCCAACGATGACGCCTTCAATTCCGTAACCGCTGTATCCTGGCTCAAGCTGAACCGCTCGACCGCTTCACGAAATTCCCGAGCCGTCTGGAACCGCTCATCGGGAGATTTTGCCAGGGCTTTGGCCACCAGGTCGCCTAACTCGCGCGGCACCGCGGCATTCACGTCGCTCACGTGCTTCGGCGCGGTGTTGACCTGGGCCATCATGATTTCAAACTGGCTTTTGGCGTCGAACGGCACCCTTCCCACCAGCATTTCGTAGAGCACGATGCCCAACGAATAAATGTCGCAGCGCGCATCGAGCGCCTCGCCCTTGACTTGCTCGGGAGACATGTACTTGAGTGCGCCGATGACGACGCCGGCAGCCGTAAGCTCCGGATCGGTGACCGATTTGGCGAAGCCAAAACCAGCCAGCCGCGCAATGCCAGTGTCGGTGATGATCAAGTTTGACGAGCTGAAGCCGCGATGGATGATACCGTGGACGTGCGCATACTCAAGCGCCGAAAGCGCATTCGAAGCATGCCGGCTGGACTCCTGCCAACCGATGGGACCGGCCTGCAGCTTTTCCACCAGCGTAATGCCGGGAACGAATTCCTTGGTCATTACGAGCTGGCCTTCGATCTCGCGCGCGTTATAGAACGTCACGATATTCGGGTGCAGCAATTGCGCGTGCACCTTGATCTCGCGAAGAAAGCGGGCGTTTTGTTCTTCATCATCCTGGATGCTCTTAGGCAGGATTTTCAGAACTTCAAAACGCTGCGCGAAAACATTTCTCACTTTATAAGCGACGCCGGTTTTGGAAGTGCCGAGTACTTCGACAATCTCATAGCCCGCGACCGTCTTGCCGATTTCAAATCCCATTTCAGCACCGATAATTAGTAGACAATTCGGACGGTAACCTACCGTGATTGTACGGGATGCTTAAGTACTGGTCAATGAGAACAGCTTGTAAGAAGCAGTTATTTACTGAAGTGATAATCCAGTTAGTAACTAATGTATAACTGGGACGTATTCTATAGATTGCGCCTTTATGGCGGGACGAACCAAACCCTACTTCGCCCGGTGCGGCTCCAGATTTGGCAGGAATGCGGCGAGCAGGCCGATGACCGGAAGGAAAGAGCAGACGCGATAGACGAAATCGATGCTGGTAGCATCCGCCAGCCTCCCTAATAACGCGGCGCCTATGCCGCCCATGCCGAATGCAAGTCCGAAGAACAGGCCTGATACGGTGCCTACTTTGCCGGGAACCAGATCCTGCGCATAAACCACGATCGCGGAGAACGCAGATGCCAGTACCAGTCCGATGATCACACTGAGAAAGCCGGTCCAGAACAGGCTGACATACGGCAGCACAACCGTAAATGGGAGCACGCCCAGGATCGACCACCAGATCACGTACTTTCTGCCGATGCGATCGCCTACAGGGCCACCGACGATGGTGCCTGTGGCCACGGCACCGAGGAAAATGAACAAGTAAATCTGCGCGGTGCGAATGGAAACGTGAAATTTGCTCATCAGGAAGAACGTGTAGTAACTGCTCAAGCTGACCAGGTAGAAGAATTTCGAAAACATGAGAGCGATGAGTATTGCGATCGCTATCGCCACCGTTTTCGAGGAGAGGCGCGCGTATATTTCGTGAGTGACCGCGTGGGCTTTTGCCAAGCTGCTTCTGCGGGCTTTGTACCAGCCGCCGACCCGCGACAGCACAATGATGCCGAGAAGCGCCGCGGCGGAAAACCAGGCGATGCTGCGCTGCCCGCCGGGGAGCACAATGAATGCCGCGAGCAACGGCCCGACCGCGGAACCGGCATTGCCGCCCACCTGGAAGATAGATTGCGCGAACCCATGCTGGCCGCCCGAGGCCATGCGGGCCACACGCGACGATTCCGGATGGAACACGGACGATCCCACACCTACCAGGGCGACAGCGACGAGAATCATCCCGAACGTGGGCGCGATCGAGAGCAGGACGAGGCCAATCAGCGTGGCTCCCATGCCGATGGCCAGCGAGTAAGGCGTGGGACGGCGATCCGTGTAAAGGCCAACGAGCGGCTGCAACAAAGATGCCGTCAACTGCGCAGTCAGCGTGATTAACCCGATTTGCCCGAAATTCAAACGATATGCACTCTTCAGAATTGGATAAATGGCGGGAATCACCGATTGCATCATGTCATTCAAAAAGTGACAGAAGCTGATGGCTGTGAGGACCCGCAGTGCAATGCCTGAACCGCGCCGCGAAGGAGCGTCGGCCACGGCAGTCAGGCTCGCCTGTGTGGACATTCTTTTAGTGTATCCGGGAGGTCCGGCGGAGTGCTGTAACCTGAAGCGATGCGAGCCGCATCGAGCGAAGGGCTGTGAACCCTCCGGGACTCGCGAAGCATCGGATGCTACGTCCGTGAGCGCACCTACACAACAGGTCGGCGCCCCGCCGCCCGGAGCTCCCGCGGCGCCTCGCAGCACGACCGGCAGCCCTTGGGCGTCTCTGTGGCAGGCCATGGTTCGGTACGACGCGAGCAAAGTCTCGCCATGGATGGCGCTGCGAAATTCGATCGGTGTAGCAATGCCGCTGGCGTCCGGCGTCGCCTTCGGCGCGCTTTCCGGCGGACTCATCGTTAGCACCGGCGCACTGAATGTGGCGTTCTCCGACAGTGACGCTCCGTACGCGCAGCGTGCCCGGCGTATGCTCGGCGCCAGCGCTCTAGTGGGTTGCGCAGTGTTTGGCGGCGCGCTGTGTGGCCACAGCAGCGTCATCGCCGTGGCAACCGCCACCATGTGGGCATTCGCCGCCGGAATGCTGGTGGCGCTCGGCTCTACGGCAGCGGATCTCGGCGCCATGAGCCTGGTGGTGCTCGTGGTTTATTCGGCCTTCCCCATGTCCGTCGAGAAGGCCCTGGTCTCCGGCCTCCTCGCTTGCGCCGGAGGCCTGTTCCAAACCCTCCTGGCCGTCGCCTTCTGGCCGCTTCGCCGGCTTGCTCCGGAACGCAGGACGCTTGGCGAGCTTTACAGGGCGCTGGCGCGGGCCGCGGCGTCGCCTGTCCATGCCAGTGAAGCGCCTCCCGCCACTGCGGAGAGTACACAGGCGCAAAACGCGCTGGCGACGCTCGACCGCGACCATTCCATCGAGGCGGAGCGTTACCGATTGCTGCTGAGCCAGGCCGAACGCATGCGATTGTCGCTCGTGACGCTCGCCTCTCTGCGGAAGCGGGTCGAACGCGAAGAGCCGGCAAATCCCGCCGTCGAGGTTCTGGACCGCGGCTTCTATCTCTTTTCCCGGGTTCTCAGCTCCCTAGGCAATTCGCTAGTGGCCGGAGAGCCTGCTCGTGCCGCTCCCGAGGAATTGCAGGAACTCCAGACACTGGCGGAAAAGCTGCGCCTACTCGAAGAAGGCAGAGCTTCACCCGCGGCCGCCATGGTCGCCGATGCCCGCTTTCAGTTGGACGCCATAGCCGGACAGCTTCGCTCCGCGGCCGATCTGGCTGCCTACGCAACAACCTCTGGTTTCCAGGCCTTCGAGCGGCACGAAGCGCGCCAGCCGTGGAGTTTGCAACTCGGCAGCATCGCCGCTACGCTGCGCGCCAACATGAGTCTGAACTCCGCCGCGTTCCGTCACGCTGTGCGGTTGGCGGTTTGTATTGCGATCGGTGACGGCATAGGGCGCGGTCTGCATTGGCGGCGCTCCTATTGGCTTCCCATGACCATCGCCATCGTGCTCAAGCCCGACTTCAGCGCCACTTTCAGCCGTGGCGTGCTGCGCCTGACCGGCACATTCCTCGGCTTGGTGCTCGCCACGGTCATGTTTCACGTACTGCCTCCCGGCCTTGCGGCTCAGGTCGCGCTCATTGTGGTGCTGATGTTCATCATGCGATGTTTCGGTCCGGCCAACTACGGAATTTTGGTCATCGCCGTGACAGCGTTGGTGGTCCTCCTGATAGCACTCACGGGAGACGCGCCCAGCAACGTGATCGCCGCACGAGGCCTGAATACGGTGATTGGCGGCGCCATCGCGCTCATTGCCTATTGGCTGTGGCCCACCTGGGAGAGGACCCAGGCGCCCGAAGCCATGGCGCAGATGCTGGATGCCTTTCGCGAATATTTCCGCGCGATCCGCGAGAGTTATCTGAACCCGGAGCAGCCGCTGGCGCGCCAACTCGACCGCGCGCGTTTCACCGCTCGCCGTGCGCGCTCCAACTTCGAAGCTTCCGTCGATCGCTTATCCGCCGAACCGGGCGTCTCAGCCGAGACTTTGCACACTCTGAGCGCCATGATGGCCAGCTCACATCGCCTGGTGCACGCGTTTATGGCTCTCGAATCAGGACTCACCACCAGCCGCGCGGTTGCGCCGCGCAACGCGTTCCGCCCCTTCGCCGATCACGTGGAGCTGACTCTCTACTATCTCGCCGCCGCTCTGCGCGACTCTCCGCTGACACGCGCCGATCTTCCCGACCTGCGCGAAGACCATCACGCGCTGGTCCAATCCGGCGATCCTCTCACCGAGCGCTACGCGTTGGTCAACGTGGAGACCGACAGAATCACGAACAGCCTGAATACGCTGAGTGAGGAGGCGCTGCAGTGGAAAGCAGGCGCGGTGTTCTAGTAGCGGTCGACGACGCGGCGTAGAGCGCGCATCTCCCAAGGCCGTCTATCATCAATATGTAATATTTGACATCATTGCTGTCTGGATAGCATCATCAAGAGATGCGCACCACACTATCCCTGGACGATGATGCCATCGAGAGCGTGAAGACGTACGCTCAAAATCACCACCTCTCGCTGGGCCAAGCTGCTTCCGAGCTCATTCGGCGCGGTTCCCGCTACCAACTCGGGACGCGGAAGGTGAACGGTCTCCCTGTTTTCGACGCGCCCGGGGATTTTCCCCGCGTCACCACCAGGGGTGTGCGTGAACTCCTCGACCACGAATGATCCGCCATCTGTTGGACGTAAATTTGCTCCTCGCGCTGCTCTGGCCGCGCCATGAAAGTCACCAGGCCGCGCACGCTTGGTTTGCAGAGTCGGGCCACCGCGCCTGGGCCACCAATCCCATCACCCAACTTGGCGCGCTACGCTTGCTGACCAATCCCGCCGTAACCCAAGGTGCGGTGAACGCAACGACCGCGCTGGATGTTCTGAGTGAAGCCACGAGCCATCCTGGCCACGAGTTCTGGCCTCTCGATGGCGCGCTGCCGGGCGCCCTCAAGAGCTTCGCCCAGAGGATAAGTGGTCATCAGCAATGGACGGACTCGCTTTTGCTCTGGCATGCAGCGCATCGTGACGGTATTCTCGTGACTTTCGATACCGGCGTGAAGACCCTCGGCGCATCGGAGCTCAAGAGTCGAGTCCTTCTCCTCAGGGGCCGTTGATTGGCTCCCCCCGTTTCCATGTAAAATAACCATTCCTGCCTGTGAATCCAAAACGAGGAAAACAATGTCTCGAAAAATACTCTTAACATCGTTGATCACTGCCTTGGCCTTCACCCTCACGGCTGCCGACGAAAAGAAAACCGAAGCCAAGAAATCCGCGTCTGGCCCGCTCCAGCCGCAAATGAATCCCGACTTTGACAAGACGGATGGAACACTGGGCGAGAAGGCCGAAAAGCCTTGGACCGACACCACCATCAAAGCCGGGGTGGACAGCAAACCGCTCCAGGGCAAGGCCGTCACTATTACCGGCGAGATCATCGACCTCTCCTGCTACCTGCAACTCGGCAAGCACGGTGAGAAGCACAAGGCGTGTGGCACGAAATGTCTCAACAGCGGCCAGCCCATCGGCCTGCTGACGAAAGAGGGTGGCGTCTACCTGCTTATCGATGAGGAGCATGACCCGCGCCGCGACGGCCAAACCGAACTGCGCAAGGCCGCCACTGACCACTTCGCTCAGGTCATGGAGGTCACCGGCACCGAGACCAGCGTCCGCGGTATTCACACCATCTACGTACAGGGTTTTGTAAAGAAGTAGTTTCGAAAAATGGGGACGGTTCAACCTGATCTTTCTCGCCGCTGCCGTCCCCGTTTTTCCCGGCTTGGGGTTTTGGTTTACCTGCTCCTCGCCCTAGCCGCGTGCAACCGGGACACGCGCAAGCGCATCGCCGTCATCCCCAAAGGGCAGGCGCACCTGTTCTGGCAATCGGTCCACGCCGGAGCCGTCGCCGCGTCGCGGGAAAACAACGTTGACATTCTGTGGAACGGCCCCGCTTCCGAGACCGACTTCACCGGCCAGTTGCAGATCGTCGAGTCTATGATCACGCAACATGTGGATGCGATCTGCCTGGCACCCATCGACAAAACCGCGATGGTCAGCGTGGTTGAGCGCGCGACGCGCCAAAACATTCCGGTTGTGATTTTTGATTCACCAGTGGATACGCAAAGTTTCGTTGCGCAGGTCGCCACGGACAACTACGCCGCCGGCGCGATGGGTGCGGCACGCATGGGAAAGATCCTGGCTGGAAAAGGCAAAATCGCCGAAGTCGCGGTCGAACCCGGTTCCGCCTCCACCATGGCGCGCGAGCAGGGCTTCGAGGACGCCATCAAGAAGGATTTTCCGGCAATTGAGATCGCCGACAAGCGCTATGGTTGGGCCGACCGTGCCAAATCGCTGAATGTCACCGAGAACATGTTGACCGCGCACGGAGACCTCGTCGCCATGTTCGCGTCTAACGAATCCAGCACGGTTGGCGCTGCGCAAGCGCTAAAAGGCCGCAATGTCAAAGTGAAATTGGTGGGATTTGATTCCAGCCCCGGACTACTGGACGACTTGAAAGCGGGCCTCATCGACTCACTCGTTGTTCAGGACCCGTTTCGAATGGGCCATGACGCCGTCGTTGCAGCCCTGGAGAAATTGAAAGGTGGGACACCCCAGAAGATTCAGAATCTTCCGCCGCGGGTGGTTACCAAGGAAAACCTGGACGACCCGGATGTGCAGAAGCAGCTCCATCCGGATCTCGACAAATATTTGAAGTAGCGCTTACTGCGCCGGATATCGCACTACAGTGAAGTTCACCAGCGTGACCGTATCCGTCGCCGCCTGCGTCAACTTCGCTTGAAAGTTGACGGCGATGCCCGGAACGACATTGTCGGTCGCGTTTGTCACGGACGCGGCAAAGGCCAGCACGGTCCCCCAGCTCTCCGCGCGCAACTGCGCTCCTCCGTTATACACGGCAGCCTCGCCTTTGCCCGCGACCATAGCCTCCGCCCCCGCGGCTATGCGATCGGTGAGCGTCGTGGCCCCCCAAATCGCCTGATATTCGAACCCGACCGCGGCTCCCGTGTGCGCCAGGTCGAAGTGCATCTCAACCCTGTCCCCGGTTTGCAGCACGTTAGCGGGAATCGTGCAGGCGCCCAGGGACGCGAAATTCGTCGAGGATGTGCTGGTTCCCGCCGCGCTGCAAATGACTTGCGGACTCGCGGGCGTCGTCTGCTGACCCATCAACGGACTTGCCGCGGGCAGCCTGTACCACGCCAGCAGCGTATCGCCGGGCTGCGGAACCGCCCCCGTCAAAAACTGCACCGTTGACCCGGTCAGCGTGTAGTCGACCGAAGCTTTCTGCGCCATGCCGTTGCGGAACAACGCGAGGCTGGCGGCCGGGCTCGGGGAGTTAGCCAGGGTGAATGTTGTGTTGTTTCCGTCGATGGTTCCGCCCGGCACTTCCGCATCAGAGAATAGCGGGCTGGCTCCCCCGCATGGCCCGGACGTTCCATCTACAAAAACGCAATCCGACGGATTCCCGATCACCGCATCGATGCCGCCGGCGGAGTTGATCATCGCCGCGCGTCCTACGCTGAACCCCGTTCCCTTCATCGGCCGCAAACTCAAATCGTTAGTCAGCCCAGTGACGCCGCTTTCCGCAATGGGCGTCTGATTCGGAGGTTGCAAAGGCGAATTGTTGGAGGGGCTTGAAGTGGTGGAAACGCGCACTGCGGCAATTGTTACTGGTGTTGCGGATGTTCCTACCACCCACGTTTCTTGAAATTGAACTTTGCCGTCGCTGTTGTAGGTCACAGTATAGGAACTCGGGGGATTGGCATCGGCGGTGGGCGCAAGTTGCACGCGAAAAAGGCCGTTCACCACCTGGACGGTAAGGCTTTGGGAAACGACGTTGGCCTGGTTGTCGGCTTGAAAGCTGTTCCAGGAAATGATGAGCAATCCCTCGAACGGCGTGCCGTCGGCCTTGTAGAGCGTGTCCTGGATGGTGGTGAGAGGCGGCTGCGCGAGAGCAGTTGCGGCCGTCAGAAGCGCCGTTGCCAACTTCCAAAAAGCTGTCCGTCGCACCTGGCATCAGTGTAGTTGTGAGTACGCCCGGAAATGGTTCCGGTTGGCGCCGCCACAATAGCTAAGTCACACTTCGCCACGAATTTGGCGGAATTCATTTTTCTTCTCAATCGATGTGAACGAGTCTAACGATAGAGGCCATGCTCGCGAATATAGGCGAGCACCGCGGGAGGCACGTCGACATGAAAGTCGCCCTCCGCGAGCCGGCGGCGGATCTCGGACGATGACACCGGCAGGCTCACACCTCCGAGCGCCTGCACCCGCGCCCCTTCAGGCACCGCGTATCGAGTGCCAGGGCGGCTGACCACGATGAACTCAACCGATGCCACGACTTCGCGCCACCGCCGCCAGGTTTGGATGTCGGCAAAAGCATCGGCGCCGATAAGGAAGTAGAGCTCGTCATCATTGCCGAGCGATTTGCGGACACGTTCGATGGTCCCGACGGAGTAGCTGGTCTCCTCACCTTCTTCGATGCGCGATGCCTCGAACATGGGCTCGCCAGCGCAGGCAAGTTCGACCATGCGATAGCGGTGCTCGTATGGGGCGCTTGTCCCTCCGGATTTATGCGGCGGGCGTGATGCCGGAATGAACCAGACACGATGCAGCTCGCATTGCCGCATGGCTTCGCGAGCGATCTCCAGGTGTGCGGAGTGGATGGGATCGAAGGTGCCGCCGAAAAGAGCGATTCGCAATGTGGCTTATGGTAGTTCTTTGATGCGGATGTTGCGGAAGTAGGCTTCCATGGGCGGGCCGGCGTGAAGTTGTAGGCCGATGATTCCATTCAAACGCACGGAATCGTGCAAATCGGCCGTCTCGACGCCATTGAGCATCAGCCGGATGTGGTCGCCCTCGCAGGAGATCTCATAATCGTTCCAGTCCTTGAGCTTAACGACAGGTTTGGCTTTCGCCCACCCGTTGACCAGAATGCCGCGCGTGCCCTTCTCTTCATAGATGCAGCCCCAGTAGTTGTCTTCAGCCATATCGGCCTGATAGCCGCGGCACACCCACTCGGGCAGCGCCTCGCTGCGAAACTGGATGCCGCTATTGTGATTGCGCAGCTTGCATTCGGCGCGCAGGATGAAATTCCCGTAGGATCGTTTCGAGATCAGGAACTCGTTGTGCTGGAGCGGTGCATGTTCGGTCGATCCGACGATCATGCCGTCGCGAAAACTCCACAGGCGCGGATCGCCGTCCCAGCCGTCGAGGTCTTTGCCGTTGAACAGCGGCCGGAAGCCCTCTTGGGAAAAGGCCGCGCAAGAGCACGCAAGCAGGAGTAGCGCGAGCTTCCTCACGGAATTAGCTCCTTTCGATTTTGAGCGACCGGATCTGCACTTCTTTCTTGGGCCGGTCTTGCGCGCCGCGCGGCACTTTCGAGATCTTTTCCACCACGTCGTATCCCTCGACGATTTCGCCGAAGATGCTGTGCTTGTTGTCGAGCCACGATGTGGGCGCGACGGTAACGAAGAACTGGCTGCCGTTGGTATTCGGCCCGGCATTGGCCATCGACAACAGGCCGGGTTTAGTATGTTTCAGGTCGGGATGAAACTCGTCGGCGAACTTGTAGCCGGGACCGCCGCGGCCGGTACCATCGGGGCATCCGCCCTGGATCATGAAATCGGGAATCACGCGATGAAAGATGAGGCCGTCATAGAACGGTTTGCCGGTTTTCGTCCCTTCGGCGAGCGAAACAAAGTTCTCGACGGTCTTGGGCGCGCGATCGGCGAAGAGGCGTGCCTTGAAAGAACCTTCGGTGGTGTCGAAAACGGCGAATACTTCGTTGGGCATGAAGGTGATTGTAGCAGTACAAAGAGTTGCCTGCCGCCACCATCAGCGGGCGTATCTACGATGGGAATGAACACATAGTTATGTGTGATACACTCAATCATGTGAAACCAGGAAAAAAACGCAATCTCACGCTCAGCCTTCCCGTGGATCTCATCCGCGCCGCCAAGATTCAAGCTGCGCAGAATGATATGTCCCTGAACGCGTGGGTGCAGCAGGCGATTGACCAAAGCACCCGCTTTAACCGCGGCTACATCGCCGCGGGCGAGAAGATTCTCGAGGCCGCGGAGAAGCATACCCTCAAAATCCCAAAGAAAAAATGGACGCGAGCGGAACTATACGACAGATGAGCGATCTTGCGTTTTTCGACACAAACGTTTTGGTCTATATGCACGATCCGCGCTATGCGCACAAGCGCGAGGTGGCACTCCGGCTCTTCCGGAAGCACCTGTACACCAAAACACTAGTGATTAGTACGCAGGTCCTGCAGGAGTTCTATACGATCGTTTCGCGAAAGCTGGAGAATATGCAGTCGGGGCAGGCAAAGGCAATTACGGAGGCATACGCGCGGCTAAACGTCTTGACCATCCAGCCGGATCACATCCTCCAAGCGATTGGTGTGGAATCCCGCTATCAGATTTCATTCTGGGACAGTCTGATTCTGGTAGGGGCGAAGGCGGCCCAAGCAGTTCTCGTCCTGAGCGAAGACATGGGTCACGGGCAGACGTATGACGGCGTCCGAGTGGAAAATCCGTTCTTGACGCATTGAGCCAAGCAGTTAATCGAACCAATCCTGTTTCCACAGTCGCTGGCCGGCGGTGGTGGTGAAGAAACGCCCAGGTGGCGAGCGCTACGATGCTGCCTAGCATGAAGACGGTGCTATTGAAGTACCAATCGGAAGGGTGAGTGGTAATGGGCACGGCGGAGAGCACACCCTCGACAAAAAGAGAGGAAGGACGTTCCAGTAGGACCGCACCCCAACCGGGAAAGGGTTTTTGGTTTACGTTCAAGTACCAAAGCGAGGAAGGATCCCAGCTGAAGCCCCAGGCATTGTCGTTGTCGTGGCCCTCGTATCCGAGCTTTTGAATCTGCCAGCGCCGAGGATGGCCGGCGCGCGGGGTCGGGGTCGAGGCAGCGCAGGATCACACGCTCGATCACTGGATCCATGTCTCTAACCAGGCTGGTGGGACTGACGGGCATCGTCTCAGATTGCGCACGGACCAACTCGGCGAGCGTATTTGCCTCGAACGGCCGTTTGCCGGTGAAGATTTCGTAGAGCACGAGGCCGAGCGAGTAGAGATCGCTCTTGACCGTGACTTCTTTACGCGGCGGTGCGGGTTGCGAATGTTTCGCTCGCGACCGCGGCTCCGCACTGGGAGCAGAGGCGGCTGGCATCGGTCACGTCAGTTCCGCATGACGGGCACTTGGCCATAGAGACTCTTGAGCAGGAATCTATGATCGCATGAGGACACATGGTGTGCGCGAGCCGGGGAAGACGCTTAGCTTACTAAACCGAAGTATCGCCGACGCTCGTCGGTGTGCTCCTAAGGAATTTCATGGCAGCGCCGCGGCTGTCACGCCGGCGTTGACAGCCTCAACCTCATCACGCCGCTTCCAGAAATACACAGCCATGAGGATCGAAATCACGCCAAGGGCCGCGCCAAATTCACCCGCCACGTATGCCGTCTTTTTGTTGTACACAGTAATCGGATCAAAGAACCTCTGAATAAATGTGTTGTGTGCGGCATGCAGGACGACACAAGGCCACAGGCTGCCGGATTTGAGACGCATCCACGTCCAGACAAAATTGATGACCGGCACAAGCAACGTGAATAGCGGCAGATAGAACCACACAGGCGTTTCCGGATGGTAATCGCCAAGCAGAAGAAGTGGATAGTGCCAGAACGCCCAGATGAGGCCGGAAATGATCGCGGTCGCCGCGAAGCCGTGCCGTTTGGCAAGCTCCGGCACGAGAAAGCCCCGCCAGCCGATTTCTTCTCCGAGGACCGTCGCAAGATCCATGATGACGCTGATGGTTGCCGTAAACAGGAAGTAGAGGGAGATCGTGAGCCAAGGAGGCATCGGCCCGAGCCCGAGGTCCTTCGAGACACGGTCCACGAACTGCTTGTTGTAAAAGCCCCCGAACCCGGTAAGCCAGACGAACGCATAGCTGGCGGCTCCGTATGTGAGTGGGATCAAGTAACAAATGATCTGATACCGCGTCTTTCCCCAGCGCCAACCGAGAGTGGAAAGATCGCGACCTAGGTACTTGCACGTGACGAGCGCCGCCAGCCCCGGGCACCACATCAGACACCCGACATAGTTCACGAGTGCGCCGCCAGAATGTCCAGATTTAGCGATCAGAAAATAGAAAATCGAGCTGAAGGCGACGGTGAACCCAACATAGATGGGGACGGAGCGGCGGCTATCAACCGGGCGCATGGGTCTCATCTTAGCGCAGGTGTTCGGGATCATCCCGGAATGCCGTTCGGCTTCCCTCCGGAATGAGCGTTCAGCTTCGACGGAACCCCCAGCTTAAGTCCGGCTGAGCTTCGATTCGACGTAGCCTGAACCAGCTTGTGTCTGTCAACTGGCTCTTAGCGCGACCATGGGATCGATCCTGGACGCGCGGCGGGCGGGGACGTAGCCGGCTATCGCAGCTACCACGGTCAGGACCACGAGCATCCCGATAAACGTGACCGGATCGGTGGCGGTGATTCCGAACAACAAGCTGCTGATGGTGCGCGCGAGAATCCAGGAGGCCACGATTCCGATTACCATTCCAATGGCCGCCAGGCTCATGGTTTGCCCTAGAATCTGGGCACGAAGATCCGCGGCGGATGCGCCGAGGGCCATGCGAATCCCAATTTCCTGAGTGCGTTGGGTTACCGAATAAGAAATTACTGCGTAGATTCCGAGCGAGGCGAGAATCAACGCGAAGCCTGCGAATCCGGCGAGCAGCAGAACCACGAAACGCCGCGGCGAGACGGCTTTATCCACGAGATCCTGCAAGATGCGAAATTCGTTCCCCGGCAAGTTGGGCTCGATCGGCTTGAGCGCCGCGCGAACGGCCGAAGCAAGCCCGGCGGGCGGAAGTGCCGTGCGGACCACCAGGTCGACGGACGCGTAATCCTCGCATTGGCGGACCGGGATATACATTTCGCAGCCCGATCCTTCTTCGACGGCGTCGACGTCGTAGACACGGCAGACATTGGGAGGGGAAACTTGGCGTGCTGTGCGCACTTCATAACGGAAGCGTCCAAGGGCGCTTTCGTTGCCCGCAATAGCTTCGGGCGGAAATTTGAGAGCGACCGGCTGGCCCAGCGTGAGGTCGTCGGTCCGATAGACTTCGCCCATGCCGCCTTTGCCGAGCATGCTACGATGCGGTACCGGCCCGCCAGGAGAGCGCCAGGAAGAAAGCGGCTGTCGGTCAGGGGGCCGAGGAAGAGTGCGACACGGGTCGGCCGCTGGGACTCGGTGACCATGATGTGGAGGTCGCGGCAGTGCGCGTTGCGAAAGTCTCGCTTGCGACCGCGGCTCCGCACTGGGAACAGAAGCGGCTGGCATCGGTCATCTCAATCCCGCATGAAGAGCATTTGGCCATGATCAGCCTCGAACAGGTCTTTTATGATCGCATGAGGACACGTGGAGTCCCTTGTGCGGGAAAGACGGCCTGTTATCCTGAATGGAACAGTTTAGGAACCAGGTGGAATTACCGGACTTTCTACTCGACCGCTGGATAGAACAGAAGCACACCGCGAATCCGCCGATCGAATACGATCTCGCATCCAGCACTGGTCCCGTTTGGACGCTGCGCGAACTACTTGCATTGTCAAAAGAGCAAGAGCTGGAGACACTCCTTGACACATCCTTGTCGTACACGAGTGCGGTGGGCAGTCCGGCGTTACGGTCGGCCATAGCAGAATTGGAGGGGGTGACGACAGATGAAGTCCAAGTCGTGACTGGTGCGTCCGAGGCACTTCTGATTCTCTTCTTCGTGGCAGCAGAGCCGGGAGCCAACGTGGTGCTTCCCAGTCCGGGATTTCCTGCCAACACCGCTTTGGCGCAGTCTGTCGGGATTGCCACTCGATACTATTCACTGCGCCAGGAAAATCACTTTTGCATAAAGTTGGACGAAATTCGACGCCTGGTCGACCGCGATACGCGTCTGCTCCTCGTTAACTCGCCGCACAACCCCACGGGTGCCGTTTTGAGCGATGAACAGATGGACAGTCTGCATGAGTTCTGCGCCGAACGCGGCGTACCGTTTGTTTCAGACCAGGTCTATCATCCGATCTACCACGGCCCGGAGACGCGGTCGGCATCGCGGTTGCCCCATGCGACGGTGATCAGCGATTTCTCCAAGGCGCTTTGCCTGAGCGGATTGCGCATCGGCTGGATTGTCGATCACGATCCCAAGCGACGAGAACGCTATCGCAATGCGCGCAATTACTTCACGATTACAGGCAATGTGCTCGGTGAGCGGCTTGCTCTTCTGGCTCTAAAGCACCGGGAGACAGTCTACTCGCGCGCTCGACGCGTCGCCGTTGAAAATCTTAGACTGCTCGAACAGCTTTTCGGGTCTTATGACGATTTAGTGCGCTGGGTGAGACCGCTCGGAGGCATGACTGCCTTTCCCTGGCTAGTGAATGGCGCTGACTCGCGTGAGTTCTGCCGGAGGCTCGCAAGAACGGGCGTGCTGATCGTGCCGGGCGACTGTTTTGACCAGCCGTCGCATTTTCGTGTCGGATTTGCGGCCAGCGGTGAGCGCTTTCCGCACGCGATTGAGCGATTCGCCCAGTTCCTTCACGCCGAATCGCGACAACTCCGCGCGGCTGCTAAGTCCGGCTGAGCTTCCGGTTCGGCGTAGCCTGAGCCACCTTCTGTCTGTCAGCTGGCCCGCAAAGCGACCATGGGATCGATCCTGGATGCGCGGCGGGCGGGGACGTAGCCGGCGATGGCGGAGACCAGGCCAAGGACTACGAGCATGGCGCCAAACGTAACCGGATCAGTGGATGTGATTCCGAACAGCAGGCTGCTGAGGGCGCGCGCCAGAATCCAGGAGGCCGCGACACCGAATACCATTCCAATCGCGGCGAGAGTCATGGTCTGTCCGAGAATCTGGCCGCGAAGATCCGCGGCGGATGCGCCTAGCGCCATACGAATCCCAATTTCCTGGGTGCGCTGGGTTACCGAGTACGAGATGACGGCGTAAATTCCGAGCGAGGCGAGAATCAGCGCGAAGCCGGCGAATCCGGCGAGCAGAAGCACCACGAAGCGGCGGGGCGACACGGATTTATCGACGAGCTGCTGCAAAGTGCGGAAATCGCTGGACGGGAGATTGGGGACAATGGATTTAAGCGATATGCGGACGACTCCCGCCAACTGGCTCGGGGGAAGTGCGGTGCGCATGACCAGATCGACCGACATGTGATCGTCGCATTGCCGCATGGGGTAATACATTTCGTTGCCCGAGCTCTGTTCCAGAGCGAGATGCCGCACGTCGCCGACAATGCCCACGATGCGCGGAGACGTTTTACCGCACCCGCCTTCCAGGAACTGGCCAATCGCTCTCTCACCCGGAAAGAAGTTGCGGGCCATGGTCTGATTGATCAGCATCACGGCTTCAGTCGAAGGCGTGTCCCGCTCCGTGAGGTCCCTTCCCTCAATCAACGGAATTCCCATCGCGCCGATGTAGCCGTCACTGATAATGCGCACGAAAGCGTCACCAGGATATTGGCCGGGCAGGTAAGTGCGCCCTTTGACTGCAGCACCCCAAGCGCGGTTGCGGCCGAGCGGAAGTGAATCGGCTAAGCCGGCCCTTTCAACGCCCGGAATCTCGCGGGCGATACGCAGTACTTCATCGAAATACGAGTTCTGCTTGGCCTGCGTGTTGTATTGCTGACTCGGATCCACGCGCACGGCGGCCGCTCGCTCGGGTTGAAACCCCAGGTTGACGTCGAGGACATGCAGAAAACTGCGAATCAGCAAGCCCGCTCCCACCAGCAGCACGCAGGCGAAGGCCACCTCGGAGACGACCAGCCCGCTGCGAATCCACTTGTGCCCTCTGCCTTCGGTTGAGCCGCGACCGGTGTCTTTCAGGGCGTCATGCACGGTGGAGGCTGGGACCTGAAGCGCGGGCGCCAGGCCGAAAATCAGACCACTCGCGATGGCCATTAACAGCGTGAAGACGAGCACACTGCCGTCGAGGCGCGCATCCGACAGAAGCGGAATGCTGATGGCGTCGAGGTGGGTCAGAGCACGCGTGCCCGCAAAAGCGAGTAAAACCCCCAGAAGCCCACCGCCCGAGGAAAGCAGGATGCTTTCGGTGAGCATCTGGCGGAGGAGACGCGCTCGCCCCGCGCCCAGGGCCGCACGAATGGCGATCTCCTTCTGACGCGTAGCCGTGCGGGCCAGCAGGAGATTGGAAAGATTCGCACAGACGATCAGCATGACCACGCCCACCGCGCATGCAAGCACCAGAAGCGCGGGGCGAATTTGTCCGCTGACGTGGTCGCGGAGGAAGCTGAGCCGCGCCTCAAAATCGTTGCGATCCTTAAACTTGTGGGCCTCCGTGAATTGTTTGGAAAGGATGGTGGCTTCGGCCTGGGCTCTGGAAAGAGGCACGCCGGGCTTCAGCCGGCCGACGATGGCGAGCGTATTGCCCCACCGATTGGTTTCGGGCGTCAGAGGAAACGGAAGATAGAGGTCGATATGGCTGCCGGGTGTGAATACCGACGCAAAATCGAATGACGCGGGCATGACGCCAACCACGGTGACGGCCTCATCGTTGAGCGTTAGCGTGCGTCCGACGATTCCGGGATTGGATCCGAAACGCCTGACCCACAGGCCGTGACTCATTAGCAGGACTTTTGGCCCGTTCCATTTGCACTCATCGAGCGTGAAAAGCCGGCCAATTTGAGGCTGGACACCCAGCAATTGGAAGAAATTTGCGGAAACGGGGACGCCGCTCAGGCGCTCGGGCTCGCCCTGTCCGGTAAGCTTGTTGTCGCCTACGCCATAGAAGGCGAAGAATGCGGCCATATCGGAAAAGGATTGATTTTGCGCGCGCAGGTCAAGGAAATGGTCGACCTGAGTGGTGCGGCCCGACATGTCGCTGGTGTCCTCGTGGTTGACGATCCACACCAGACGATCGGGATCGTCGAACGGCAGAGGGCGAATCAGCAGAGTATTCACGACGCTGAAGACCGTGGAACTGGCGCCGACGCCGAGCCCGACGATCAGAACAGCAAACGTCGCAAAACCTGCGTCCCGCCGGAAGGTGCGGAAGGCGTAGCGCAAATCCTGAGCGGCATCGCTGAGCCAGGCCGCGATCCAGGTGTCCCGCGACTGTTCCGACTGCAGCGTCAGATTGCCGAATTTTCTTCGCGCCGCGGCACGAGCTTCCTGCTCGGGCATGCCCTGGGAGATCAGATCATCGGCCATTGCTGCAATGTGGAATTCCATCTCTTCTTGCAGCAGCCGATGGCGCTCGCCGTGGTGGAAAAGGTAGCGCAGGCGGCGCTTCAGGCGTGGAAGGAAGGTTTGCATGGTTGAAGTCTCCTCAGGCAGTTCCCATCACGCGCGCGATGGCGCCAGTGAGTTGGCGATAGCGCTCGGTTTCACCGTTCAATTGCTTGCGGCCGGTGGGCGTCAGCTTGTAGAACCGGGCGCGGCGATTGTTGGCCGAAATGCCCCAATTCCCATCAATCCAACCGTTCAGTTCCAGCCGTTGCAGCGCGGGATAGAGCGAGCCTTCTTCGATGCGCAGCACGTCATCCGACAACTGCTGAATGAGTTGCGCGATGGCATAGCCGTGCAGATGGCCGCGCGTGAGGGTCTTGAGCACCAGCATGTCCAGCGTGCCTTGCAAGAGGTCGGCCTTTGATTTGTCTCCCATAGAGCGTCTAAGTATCCAATACGACGAAATTGGCCGGAAGTTACCAAGTATTTTAGGAAATCTTCTCAGACCGGCTAGGTATCGGTTTTCGGGTGCAGGGGACCCTAGGGATTGTCCGGGAAGTTTTCCACGAGCATCAGATCGCTGCCGGAGGATTCGCGCTGAGGGAACAGTACGTGGCGCTGATCGGGTGAAAGGCTCAAACCGACAGTCATTTGGCCGGAAGGCTGGAAGAACGGGGAGATCTTGCCGGAGCCGGAGTCGAGATACTCGATCCCGCCACCTCTGGCGAATAGGATTCCCTTGGGCGTAACGCAGAAACCAAACTCGAAAACCCTCGGCAGAACTTGCGTCTCCGCGCCGCCATCAACTGGAACGCGCATCAGCGGGCTGTCGCCATCCGCCGCGGAATAATACAGCCAGTGGCCGTCGGCGGATTCAAACGCGAGATATCCGCCTTTGCGCGTAATCTGCCGCGGATTGCGGCCGTCGGCGTCCATCTTCCACACTTGGTTCGTTCCGCTGCGATTGGACATGAAGTAAATGGATCGTCCATCATGCGAGTAGCTTGCAACGCCATCGGTGGCGGGATTATTTGTTAGCCGCTCGGGATTTCCGCCGTCGGAGTGCATCCGATAGACCTCGAATTGGCCTTCCTTGTTGGAGTCAAAGACGATCCATTGGCCGTCCGGGGACCAGCGCGGGCTGCCGGTGATCGGAGCGTTGAAGTTGGTCAGGCGAACCGCGTTAGATCCATCGGCGTCCGACATCCAGATCTCGGATGCGCCGGATCGTGTGGAGTGAAACACGATGCGCTTGCCGTCGGGTGAGTATTGCGCGTTGTAGTCGGTGTGCGTGGAGGAGATCAGCCGCACGGGCGCGCCGGCGGGTTTGAAGTCGGGCGTGACGTCGAGCCTCCAGGTGTCGACGCGGAAAATTCTGCCCACGGAGAATGCCAGACGGTTGCGAAGCCGGGAAAGCGCCGGTTGATAGTAGGAACTATCGGAGCGGAACAGCAGTCTCGGCCCGTCACCGGAATCGAGCGGCAACACCCAGAGACTCGTGATGTCGTCCTTGATCCCGGAGGAGTAGACCACGGCCTTGCCGTTAGGAGTGAACGCGGGCATTCCTGTCCAGCGGTTGTGCGCGGTCAAGGGCAAGGGCTCACCGTCCGCTGTGAAATCCGCGGTGAGTGCGAGGCGATACAGTTCGGAAGTGCTACCCAGGTCGCGAGCAAACACGATGCTTCGGCCGGATGGTGCGACGGCCGGGTCAAAATCGTCCCAGTTCTCACGCGGTGGTTTCGTGAGCCAGTGACGCTCACCGGTAGCAACGTCGATGGCCACCAACCCGGCGGGGCCTTTTGCAGTCAAAGGGGCAGAAGTGACGAGCCAGCGATTGTCGGGCGACCACGCGAGCGGGCTATCGAAGTCTCCCTCGGCGACCACGCGTTCCTGACCGCCAATCGGGGGGATTAGCAGAATCTGACATTTCCTTGGTTGACGAAAAAACCGCAGAAACGCGATGTAGCGGCCGTCGGGAGACCAGGAAGGTGCATCGCTCGGCTCTGGCGCGTTGGTGAGCCGCAGCGGAGAATCGGAGCCGACCATTTTCACGTAAACGTTCCAGCTGTTCTGAGAGGGGCCGTTCCAGGCATAGGCGACCTGGTTACCGTCTGGGGAGAACGTGGGGTTGGTCTCGGATCCGAGGTCGGAGGTGAGCGGGATGGGATTGAAAACACCGAACCCGGCATGGGCGGAGGTCCAACGCGTCAGGCTGAATCCGAAACCCATAACCAGCACCACGCCGACGGTGGTCCACAAGGGCCAGCGACGCCGTGACATGCTGACCGGCGCGGCCGTGACCTCTTCAAAGGCCGACTGGCGGCGGCTTTCCCACCAGGCATCCAGCTCGGTTTTATAGGCGAAGACGGAACTTTGGCGATCGAGATCAAGGCGATGCACCGGGAGACCGCTCGCTTGTTCCCATCGCTGCACCGTGCGCACACCGCGCTTGAGATAGCCGGCAATCTCTTTCCAGGAATCCAGGCGATCTTCAGGACCGGGGGGAGCCGTTGTAGCCATGGGTGAGGTGAGTTGCTCTTAAAGGTTATTACGGTGTTCCGCGTTCACGGTTACCAAGTTTAAAAGTGTAAGACGAGATTCGCCGACTATTGTTCCCTGGTTTTCCGACCATGGCGCCAAGCTGCGCCAAACCGCGCCACGACGCGCAAGTGATTGATGGCATTCAACGGCGCCTATCCGCTCGAGCACCACCGTCGTATTGCTGGGCATGATCGGACAAATCGTTTTGGCGGTTTTAGCCGGCGGCTTGATGGCCCAGCATCCGGACTGGATCGCGGCTGGCAACCGCGCGTTGGCGAAAGGAAGCCCGGAGGAGGCTGCCGCGGACTTCGCGCACGCGTTGGATGTTCGGGCGCATGAAGGTGCATCATCGACGGATCTGTTGCCGCTGCGGATCACGCTAGCGACCGCTTACATGGAAGCCGGGGAGTATCGCGAGATGGAAGCGGTGTTGCAAGAAGCGCAAAAAACCGCGTGGCAGCTCCCAGATGTGTCGCGCGCCGAACTGCTGAATGCGTGGAGTGCCCTGCATTTGAAGCTTGGCCAACTTTCCGCGGCGGAGGCCGAATTGCACGAGGCGGCACGGACTGTGAGAAAACTCGCGAATCCCGGGGAAGTAATGCCGACGGTGCTGCATAATCTCGCGGCCGTGGAGATGCGTACGGGCGAGTATGCCGAGGCGCTCGATAATGAACGCGAGGCTCTGCAGTTTTTCGAGAGGACGCTCGCTCCGGATCACCCGACCATGATTCGCGGTTGGGCCAGCATGGCGTCGCTCGAATACCTGACGGGTCAGCCGCGGGACGCCAGAAAGTCAATCGAGCGCGCCCTTGCAGCAGCCGAAAGAACATACGGGCCGAGGCATCCGCTCGTGGCGGATCTGCTGGAGAGCGACGCGGTCATTCTCGACAAATTGAAGTTAAAGAAAGAAGCGAAACTGGCGCGGAATCGCGCGCGAACAATACGCGGCGGACCGGCGCCAGCGAGTCAAGATCTGACCTGGAGTATGCGGGAGTCATTAGCTCCCGATGTTCGTCTGCTTTCCAAATAGCGGCGTTCACGATGTTCTACGCCGAATATTCCTTCGCGCTTCCGGCGAAAGAGAGCAGGATCTTGCGATCGGGTACCGATCGTCTCAGTAACTCGATTTCGTCGGTGGGTGCGGTCAGCGGCAGCGGCACCTGCCCGCCTTGAGCGGCAGAGCGGCAGAACGCCATCATGATCTCGAAGCCTTTATAGGCGCTGGCGAAGTTGCAGGGATGGACGGCGCTGTCACGATCCAGCCAATCGGCCATTTGTTGGATGTAGGGTGGCATATCGAGGTCGTAGTTCATCGACCCGCCGCCGGAGCAGGCGCCGCTTTTGGTCACCGCGCGCCAACCGCCGCCGGTCAGAACTTCCGCGAATCCGTCGACACCTTGCGCACCGATGCGGCACTTGCGCCACCAGTAGTCGACCTCGGGCACATCGGGCGCGCCGGCGCCGCATTCGATCACTCCGTGCACGCCATTTGCGAAATGGATGAAGCCGGCGATGTAGTCGGGCGAGGGATGGATGTCGGTCAGTTTGCCGCGGCCGGCCGCTTGGGCCATCACCCATTCGGCCTCTTCGCCCCCGCCAAACCAGCGCAGGTAATCCACCAGATGCGAGAGCATGTGCATCATCCAGCCGGTTGCCGTCCCGTACACTGTGTGGATGCGGCCCAGCGCACCCTCGGCCACGAGTTCCGCGACCTTCTGATAGTGCGTTCCATAGCGATGCTGATGGCTCACCACGGCCTTCACTCCGCTTGCGGCCAGAAGATCGCGGACCTGAAAACCTTCCGTGCTGGTGAGCGCGACGGGTTTCTCCATGGCGATGAGCTGCGCGCCCGATTCGATACCGATGCGCACCATGGACGCCCGAATATTCGGCAGAGTGCAGAAGCAGAAAACGTCGGGGCGCACGGCCTTCGCCACTTCGGCTGCATCCGTGCCCTTCACCGCAACACCCAGCTTGGCGGAGGCGTCATTCAGGCGCGCCTGATCGATGTCGCAGATGCCGGCCACTTCAAAACGGCTGTTGGCCTGAAAGGTGGTGGCATGGTGCATGCCGCGCTTGCCCATGCCCACGATAACGACGCGATATTTATCTTTCACGCTCACCCCACCGTCCTGTCCCACTCCAGAGTCTTGGAGATGGTGTAGTCGATTTCGTCGGCAGTGAGCTCGGGGAACATCGGCAGCGAGATACAGCAGGCGGCGTTGCGCTCCGCGTTCGCGATCGATCCCACGATGCGCGCGCCTTTGCCCCACGGATAGCCTTCCTGCTGATGGATGGCGATATCGTAATGGCACTTGGCATCGATGCCGTTCTTGCTCAGGAAATCGAGCAAGGGTCGACGATGCTCGGGCCGCTTGGTCTCGATCACGTACAGGTGAAAGACGTGGTGGTAACCGGGAACCTCGTGGGGCAGCGTGATGTTTTGGGCGTCTTTCAAACACGCCGTGTACCGTGCGGCTGCCTTGCGACGCAGATCGTTGCCCGCGTCGATGTGCTTCAATTTGGCGCTCAGAACACCGGCGTGAATGTCATCCAGGCGGCTGTTAAAGCCGTAGCTGTGACAGGAGCGCTTCTCCGAGCCGTGATTGCGCAGACGGCGCACATGCCGGTCGATTTGATCCTTGTTGGTCACGACCGCGCCACCGTCGCCAAAAGTGCCGAGATTCTTCTGAATGATAAAGCTGGTGCAGACGGCATCGCTGAGCTCGCCGATTTTGAATCCATCGCCGCGTGCGCCGATGGCTTGCGCATTATCCTCGATGACCAGCAGCTTGTGCTTGTCGGCAATCTTGCGAATTGCTTTCATATCGGCGCACTGGCCGTAGAGGTGTACGGGCACGATCGCCTTGGTTTTCGGCGTGATCGCGGCTTCAATCTTAGACGGGTCGATGCAATTGGTCTTGGGATCGGAATCGACGAAAACGGCCGTAGCGCCAGCGATCCAGATGGCTTCAGCCGTCGCGAAGAAGGTATTGGGATGAGTGATGCACTCGTCGCCCGATCCGATGCCGAGGGCCATGAACGAAAGCCACAGCGCATCGGTGCCGTTGCCGACTCCGATGGCGTGCTTCATCCCGTGATAATCCGCGAATTCCTTTTCGAAGCGCTTGAGCATGGGCCCCATCACGTACTGGCCGCTCTCGAGGACTTCATGCAGGTTGGCGTCGATCTCTGACTTGATGTTGTGGTACTGCCTGACGTGACCGTAAAAGGGCACAGTCATGGGGGTAGGTCTCCTTTTTTGTGGTGAACAGAATAGTATATCAACAGCAGGATGGCGAAGGGACGCGACAAGCGGCGCCGCCGTGCGAAGCGGAATCAGATTGAGCCTGGCTTCACCCGAGGGCAACTACTCCCTTTGGTCGTGGCTCGGCAAGCTGTTGTCAACGCGTCGCTTTGCTGAGCCGCGCGCAAAGCAAGCGGTTTTTGGATGCGGCGACTACCTAGCTCCGCTCTTTTGCTCCGGCCGCCGGGGCCGCCACGAATCGATATCCCACTCCACGTACCGTCAGCAAATGCTGCGGGCGTGTGGGGTCGTCTTCAATGTAGCGGCGCAGGCGGACGATGAAGTTGTCGATAGCCCGCGTGTCCGTGTCTTCGTGCAGGCCCCAGACCTCTTCCAACATAGTTTTCCGAGAAACCGGCTTGCCCTCGCGTTGAATCAGGTAGCGCAGCAGATTCGCTTCCATCAGCGTTAGCGGAAAAGTGAGATCGCGGACGCGCAGTTCCAGGCGATCGAAATGCACGGACTTGTCGGCGAAGGTGAACATATCGCTTGTTTCAGCCGGCGAGGTGGCATGGTTCACGTGATTGAGTGATACGCGCATCCACTCATGGCGGCGCAGCAGACCGTGGATGCGAGCAATGAGAATCGCCAGCTCGAATGGCTTGGTGAGGTAGTCATCGGCGCCGGCCTCGAATCCGCGCAGGACGTCTTCGGGATGGCCGCGCGCCGTCAGCATCAAAGTGGGAATGAAGTTGCCGGCTTGACGTAGCTCCGACATCACAGTAAAGCCATCTTTAGCGGGCAGCATCACATCGAGGATCACGAGATCGAACCGAGGCGCGTCTGTCATGAGGAGATCCAGCGCCGCCTCACCCGTCTCCGCCAGTTGCACCTGATAGCCCTCGGCTTCCAGGTTGAAGCGCAACCCGTCGGCAAGGTGCCGCTCGTCTTCCACCACCAGAATTCGGCTCATTTCGCGATGGGAAGCTGCAGTACGAAAGTGCTGCCTTGTCCGGGGCCTTCACTTTCCGCCCACGCCCGGCCGCCGTGCCGCTTGGCCACGGAGCGCACAATGTACAGACCCAGGCCGATTCCTTTCACGCGGGTGGCCAGCGAACCGGGCGCGCGATAGAAACGCTTAAAAATGCGCTTCAGCTCGGTTTTCGGGATTCCGACGCCTTGATCTCTCACACGGAGTGAGACGTACTTCTCATCCACCTGTGCCGTTTCGACGACGACTTTCGGGTCAGGGCCGGAATATTTGACAGCGTTTTCGATGAGATTGGAAACCGCGGCGCGCACTTCGTCGGCGTCACCCATAATGTTGACGGACGGCCCCGGATGGAATTCCAGCGATTCCGGCGGTATGTCCAACAGCATTTGGGCGCGAGCCAAACACTCCTGGACCATCGCACCGAGATTGATGCGCTCAACATGGAGCCTGCGGCCGGCGGCTCCGGCGCGTCCCGTGCGCAGCACCTGCTCGATGGTGGCCAGCAGACGGCCGCTTTCGTCCAGCATGATGCGGTAAAACTCTTTGCGCTTGGTTTCGTCTACGTCACGAGTTTGCAGCGTTTCCAGGTAGAGGCGGATGGCGGCAACTGGAGTCTTCAACTCGTGCGTGACCGCATTGATGAACGCGTCGTGCTGCTCGTTACGCCGGATTTCCCGCACCAGGAAGATGGTATTCACGACCACGCCGCCGATGATCATGGTCATCAGCAGGATGCCGAGGAACAGCAGGATCCCGCTGCGCCAGTCGAGCAATACCCAGCCGACGTAGAGCAGGATGACAACCGAGATCAGGCAGGCGCCAAGCGCAATGAAGAACGCGATCGACTTGCGGCGCCCGGCAACCACCATGAATACAGCTTATGACGGGATGGGCGGCGTGCGCCAAATCGGCGGCTTAACCGGCGTTTTCTACGGGTTGTTGGCAGCCTACGCAGAAACACCCACGGGTATCCCGCAAAAAGCGCGTTATCCCCGCGCTACGCAGCTTCCTGCTCGATCAGTTTCGTGGTGGTCTTAGCTACTTGCACGGACTTGGCGATGCCGAGATATTTCAGGATCGTGATCTGTATCCAGGAGGGATCAAATTCGTACCAGGCCAGCCCATGGCGCGCCGAGGTCGGATGCGCATGGTGATTGTTGTGCCAGCCTTCGCCGAAGGTCATGAGGGCAACCCACCAGTTGTTGCGGGAATCATCGCGGGTAGCGAACCGCCGCGCTCCCCACATGTGAGTGGCGGAATTCACCAGCCAGGTGGCATGCAGACCGAAGACCACGCGAACCAGGACACCCCAAAGCATCAGGGGAAGTCCGCCGATGGCGAACAGCGCCACCGCGAGCACAATACTGGGCAGCCAGTGGTAATTGTTCAGCCAAACGTAGAAGCGGTCCTTCGAGAGATCGGGCGCATATTTCGCCATGGCAGTTGTATTGTTGTGCAGCGTTTCCCCGGTCAGCAGCCATCCGGCATGCGCCCACCAGCCGCCATCGCGCGGGGAATGCGGATCGCCGGGCAGATCGGAATTCTGGTGATGCACGCGATGCACCGCGACCCAACTGATGGGGCCGCCTTCCAGGGTCAATGCGCCGCAGACGGCAAAGAAATACTCAAGCCCCGTGGGCACCTTGTACGACCGGTGGGTGTGCAGGCGATGGTAACCCATGCTGATTCCCAGGCCGGTGGTCAGCCAATATAAGAAGACCGTAATGGCGAGTAGTTTCCAGGTAAAAAAGAACAGGCCGGCGATAGCGCCGATGTGAAGAAGCGACATGATAATGCAGTTGGGCCAATTGATCCTGTCGCCAGTCGATTTTCCGAATACGTTAGTGGTCACCGAAGCTCCCGGGGGTTGTGGCAGTACAATTTCACGCTAACAGGGATTCCGCGGGCGATTTGTAAGAGTTGTGTAATTTCAGGGGATACACGGGAGTATTCCTCAGACGTTGTGGGGTCACACCTGTAAAGGGACCGGAGTGGTGCTAACTAAAGTGACTAGGCTGGAGCCTTGTTCGGAACACCACTGAGCGGTTGGCGCACCAGGCGCATTAACAGTCCCGATTCTGAGAGAATTGAGAGCAGTGAGCCCATCCCCATGCCTTGCTGCCTGATCATCGCTGTCCTCGCCTTTCCGCGCATCGTGCTGGTGTGCATGTTCCTGTTCTCGACGTACCTGCAACGGGCGTATCACGGGCTGATTGTCCCGATCTTGGGATTCATCTTCCTGCCGCTAACGACCATCGCCTACGCATGGCTGACGAATACGCACCAGCCGCTCCAGGGGATCAATGTGCTGATCCTGATCGTGGCGGTCCTGTTGGATGCCGGCGGAATCGGCGGCGGAGCGTTTCGGAAGAGGGATTGAGGTTGTTTCGGCCTGCGTCGACGTGGGAACATTGAATCGGCTGGACAACATGCCGAAGGAGTACGTCACAAAGATTGATGGCGCATTTCGAGTGACGGGTACTGGAGTGCGCCCCCGGACTGAGACAGAGAAATCAGGGACAGTTCTACACTGAATGGAGAACTGAACCTGATGAAGAAGAGCCGAGTTTTTAGCCCGAAGTTCAAGGCGGCGGCCGTCCGGCGGATGCAAGCCGGGGAGAGT